>MPMA02120145.1_pt1 | contig 26507 bp, 24 predicted proteins | sample 1617361 | NCBI WGS metagenome assembly MPMA02 (sample SAMN05944807, study PRJNA350692) | marine metagenome | biome: marine; feature: ODZ; material: water; isolation source: 180 m water sample filtered on 0.2 um supor filter | place: Pacific Ocean | collected 2012-04-08 | depth 180m m | reverse complement strand
CGAGGTGATCTTCCTGCGCGAGCCGGACGGAATGCTGCAGGCCACCTTGGAGCTGCGCAAGAAACTGGTGCGCGAGATTAGACGCTTCCGGCCGGAGGTGGTCTTCTGCGGCGACCCAACCAGATTGTGGGTGGCGGGCACATACATCAATCACCCCGACCACCGCGCCGCCGCGCTGGCGGCGGTGGACGCCACTTACCCGGCCGCCGGCCAACCCAACATGTTCGAGGAATTGGCCGAAGAGGGCCTGACGGCGTTCAAGCCACGCAAAGTTTACGCAAGCCGCTGGGCCGAGGGCGGCCATCTGGTGACCATCGACGACACCATGGAAATAAAATTAAGTGCGTTGCGGGCACACACCAGTCAGTTCGAGCAGTGGGACCCGGGTGAGTTCGTGCGCGAGCGCGCCGCGCATCTGGCCGAGGGCCACGAGATGGACTTCGCCGAGGCCTTCACCGTGACCACTCTGGAGAGCGACGAGCTCTGGGAGCAGCACCGTGGGAAAGCAATTGGTCGGCACCCCGGCGCGTAGCGCGCCATGTTCGTAGCCCGGCGAATGCTGCCCGCACCCCGGAAGGTCACGCTGGCGCTGCTTTGCACGCTGCTTTTGGCGTGCAACGGCGGCAGCGCCGAAGCACGACTCCCCACCCCATTCCCGCCCACTGACCGCACCGAGCGACAGCTGCGCAGCTACGACGCATTCTGGGAAAGCCTGCGGGCAGATTACATTTTCAGCGCGGTCACCGATTTCGACTGGAGCCTGCTGCCCCCGCAAACGCGCCGGAAAGTAGCAGCGGGCATGTCCGATGACGAATTCGAGGCGCTGCTGCGCTCGCTCGTGGCGGGCTTCCCCGAAAACACGGTCAGATACCGCAGCCGCGCCGAGCGGATCGAGGACGACCTGAACGACACGCTCTCGTATGAAGGCATCGGCGCGTATGTTTCGGTGGAGAATGAGCCCAGCCCGCACGTGATTCTGCTGGCGGTAATAACCGGATCGCCCGCTGAAAAAGCCGGGCTGCGCACCCATGATTCTATTTACGCGGTGGACGGACAGGCGGTCAGCGCCGAAGAAGGGTTGGACGTGGTGGGGCGCGTGCGCGGACCGGCCGGTAGCGTGGTCACACTGGATGTGCGCACGCCGGACGGCAGCCAGCGCATTGTCACGGTGACGCGCGGACGCCTGCAGGCCGCCGACCGGCTGCGCTGGGAAATACTGAGTCCGGCGCACGCAGGGTTGATCCGGCTGCCCATCGGCGCAGGAGCAGAATTGAGCGGCATGATGCAGCGCGCCCTCGAGGGGCTCGCCGCGCACCAGCCGCGAAACCTGATAATCGACATGCGCGTGGCCCATTCCGCCGCGGCCTGGCCGCTGGAAGAGATGCTCGGGCTGTTCACCGAAGGCGAACTCGGCAGCCAGTACTCGCGAAACGCGCAACGGGCGCTGAAGGTCAACGGGCGCGACCTGGCGGGCTCGCAGAGCATTCCACTCATATTGCTCATCGGGCCGGAAACGCGCGGCTCATCCGAGATCTTCGCCGCCGCGCTGCAGGCAACCGGGCGCGCCACCCTTGTCGGCCGCCCCACCCCTGGGCTGGTACTCGGTTTCGACCACTTCATGTTGCCCGATGGCGGAGAGGTTTTTTTCGGCAGCTCCTCTTACATCAGCCCATCCGGCGCGGACATTGGCATGCAGGGCGTGCAGCCGGATGTGCCCGTGGCCGCGCGCTGGGATCAGGTCAGCGACGAAAACGACGCGGTGATAACACGCGCGCAGCTGCAGTTCACTCAGTAGGTTTCGCCACCACGGCCACGCGGTGGCTGTTTCCGGTGAATGGCCAACACGTGAGCAGCGTGAGCTGCTCGCTGGCGGTTGGCGCGAAGTATTGCATGTGCACCAGTTTCTGCGAAGCGGTCAGGCTGTTCTCCTCGAACACGTCCACCCGTTCCACTACGTAATCAAGCGTACCGGCGGCGTTGCGCATCGAGACCGCGTCGCCCGGTTGCAGCCGGTCCAGCCCGCGGAACACGCTACCCTGAACATTGTGGTGCCCGTAAAAAACCGCGTTACCACCCGCGCCCGGGGCCGCGCTGCTGACTAGAAAACCGGCCGCCTCGCCGGGAGAGTGCCACAGCACTCGTTTTCCGCTGACGGTCTTCTCGGTGTGCCAGCCCACCGCAACGACATCCACTTCGATGCCGATGACCGGAATGCTGACGTGCTGCGGCAGCGCGCCGCCGAAAACCTGCTGCGCCAGCCCGGCCAGCTCTGCCGGAACGGGCGCGAACCCGCTTTCTTGCGCCGCGTCCACCTCCTCCGGCTCGGCCTGTGGCGGCGGCGTGCCGGTGAGCGGCAGCACAAGTAGCGCGCCGGGTTGCAGGTACTGCGGGTTGACATCCGGGTTGGCTTCCATCAGTGCCTGCAGCGCTACCCCGAACTGGCGCGCGATTTTCGCCAGCCAGTCTCCGGACTGCACTTCATAGAGCACTAGTTCCTGGGTAGCAGTCGGCACTGCGACCGGCTCCTCGGACGCGGCCACTGGGGTTCCAGCCCGGGTTTCCTTCCCGTCAGCTCCAGTATCGAACGTGCCCGTCACCAGCGCGTTCGCTCGCGGCGTTTGGGTGACCACCGCCACCTCGGGCAGAGCCAGCTCACCCTGCCCGACCGGAGCGGGCAGCTTGTCCGGTTCCGGGGAGCCGCAAGCCGAAAACAAAAATCCGGCCAGCAGCCAACCCAACGACTGCCTGACCGGATTATATTTGCGTTTGTTCATCTTTCCGGCAAATCCGCGCGATGGAGCTGCCGGCGTAGCGCCACCCGTCAGGGCCGTTGCCGCCGTCTCCAGCCCAGCGCAAGGCCGCCGCTGAGCAATAGCACAGCCACAACGCCCGCCAACACAGCCTGATACGCCGTGCTGCCTGTGACCGGCAACGCGGTGGGCACGCGCGCTGCCACCGTCCAGGTGGAAAACTGGGTCACGTCCACGCATATCTGCTGCGCGGCGCTATCCACCGCGCGATTAGAAGTGATGGAACTCTCATCCGTCAGGCCCGGGTTGCGCACAACCTCCAGATTGGCGGTATCGCCGCCCGCAGAAAGCAATTGCGCCACGGTGTAATCGAAGCACATGCGCACCGGGTTGGCGCTGAAATCGCTCATCACATTGCCGCTGGCGTCGCGCACCACGATTTCCACCACCGTATCCACCAGCGAGAAGCCGGCCCCGATGGCGGGCGCTTCCCCGGAAGCAAGCGGCCGTATGGTCGCAGTCGCGCCATCCGCCACCGCGCCGGAGGCAAAGGCGAGCGTGACGCCCGAGCCCGCGTTGCTGACCGTGTTGCCTGCAGCGCTGAGCGTGCCCTGCGTCTGTCCGCTGGGAGTGGCCGTAGGCGCAACAGTGGGTATAGGGGCCGGGGTCCGGTCCTGCGAAATGCCGAAATCTACGCGCGCGCCGTCCGAACTCGTATAGCAACTCGCACCCGGATACCAGGTGGACTGGTTCACATGTATGCCAGTGGGGCTGAAGCCCGCCGGCGGGCTGATACAGACTGTTGTTTCACCAGAAGACGTGACATAGTCAGCCCCACCGCCATAATTGTTGCCGCCGGTGGAGACATTCTTGCCCTCATAATCATCGAATACCACACCGTAGAACTTACTCACGTAGTAGTCGCTGCCATCCGGGGGGCCCACAGGCGGCGGTCCGGATGCTGGTTTCTTATTCGAGGCAAAGGTGAAGGTGAACTCCATGATCCATGCGCCGTCAACCCGAGTCTTGGTGAGAACTGAGCTGGTGACATCAGAGCCCATATAGCCGGTCCAATCGCGTTCAGGGTCTTGAATACCCATCCAATCCAACGTCGCGTCAGTGGCGTACATCTTGAAGGACGCGGTATGGCCCGTGTAACCATCCACCGAGTACCCGCTCTGCTTCGAGAGCACATTGGGATCAGTGGACGACATGTCGCTGTAATGTATCCCGATGCCGGAGAACATGGAGCCCTTCACAACCTCCATTGCGGGGTTAAACGAGGTCAGGTATCCCAGAGATGATTCGCGTACAGCCCCATCTGACTTTACCTGCCGAACAGTCTCGGCGGTGACGGTGATGGTGTTGCCGCTCTGCGAGAATGACGTACAGTCCGCCATGCAGTAAAGCGCGTACGCCGTCTTGCCTGAAGGCGCATCGTAGTTTAGCGTGAACTCGGTGCCCGCCGGGAAGACTTCTTCAACTGATTCGGCATCAGCTTCAGTATCACCAGCAGTATCCTCAATAACAAATAACAGGTCGGCGTCTGTCACAGAGCCCGTCCGCCTCAACATTGCCATCCAACCGGCTCCCGCGCGGGTTGGGCTCACCGAAAAATTAGAGTAATTGTACGGATAGTCGACCGTGAATTCGGCTGACGTAGCGACCTGCTCTACGTCGCCATAACAGTTTACGTCTATCTTGTATGTCCCGTTAATAGGAGGCGACCACGTAAATTCCCAATCCGTCCGCCCGGTTGTGCCATTAGCATTCTCCTCCGCCGTAACAGCGCTTGATATCGGAGCGAACCCCAAAGAAGAATTAATGGGATTGTCCTGACCAATTACCCGGAGGCCTACACCATAATAGATGTCACCCCAATTAACATCACTGTTGCATGTTCCCTTTACCGTCACCGGCACGGTAGTTACAGTACCTAACGGATCAATACAAGTAGTGGGGCCTCCGCCACAGTCTGAAGCATATGCCGGTCGCGGCACGTGCAGCGACCACATAGCAAAGAGTGCGGCCAGCGTCAGGCCGAGCCGGGCCCAGCGCCATAATGCAAAAAGGCCCGCAGTGGCCTGCCGGCGTCCGTGGTTTGAGTTCACATGCTCAGTCATTGCACTCTCTATCACAATGGATTACAAATTCTTTCAGGCTACCCGCATTATATAACATAACGCTGGAACCAACGCAACCGCGCGGCGTGCTTGCCATCGTCGGCCACTGCGTGCAAGCTGCGGGCCGCCCCACGCACGCTTACGGGGCGGCTATCGTTACCAGGCCGAGCTGCGCCCGGTCGGGCAGGCTGCCCTCCCCAACCGCGGGCAAGCGCTGCATGTCGGCCAGTTGATACCAGCCCGCCTGCAGCCGGTATTCGCCCGGCGGCAGCTCGGCGCCCAGCGGCAGCGCCACGCGGTCAATCACAGTCTCGCCCGGCTGCCACAGCGAAGTCGGGCGCGTTCCGCCCTGCGGCTGGCTATCTGCCTGCGCCCACAGTTTGCCCTCCCCATCCAGCAGATGCACAAAAGCGGTGTAATCGCGCCCCATCGGGCGCAGCGCCCGCCAGGCCAGCGCGAGCGGCAAGGTGCCCGCAGGCACGTGCTCGCCCGCACCGGTGCCAAAACCGCTGAGCGCAATGACATCGCCAAAGCGCACCTCCGCCACGCTGCTTGGCACAATCTCGCCCTGCACAAAAAGGTCAAGGCTGCCGCCCACGTAATCGCCGTGGAAAGCGCGGAAGGCGCGCTGATGCAGCCAGCGTTCCAGCTCGTGTTGCGGGTCGTAGCCGACAGGGTCGCCGTACATCAGCAGCCAGATGCGTTCGTGTTGCGCGCTCACCGATTGCAGCAGCGGCTGCATCTGCGCATCGTCCCATGGCGGCATGTTGTAGGCGCGCGGCTCGGCCTGCCCGTAATAATCGTACAGCGCCGCCTGTGCGCCGTTTTGCAATAGCAGCGCATCCCCCGGCTGGCGATGCACCTGCACGTAGGTCATCAAATCGCCGTAACCGCCTTTCGCGAAATTCGGGTCGGAGAAATAATTGCGCAGCGAGCGCCCGTTGGCGAGCAGCGCCAGCAGCAGCCAGAAAACGACCAGCGGCCGCGCGCTAGCACGCAGCCCGCCCGCCAGCAAAAGCACATACGCCGGCAGCGCAACGATGAGATAGCGCGGGAAGAAAAAGGGCATCAGCGGCCCCAGCAGCCACGCGGCCGCCAGCGGCACGAACAGCCAGTATGCGAGCACGCGCTCGCGGCGAGAGCGCTGCAGCGCGCCGCGCAGGCCCATCGCCAGCGGAACCAGCAGCGCGATGCCCAGCCAGCGCCCGAGCGGCGACACCGTCTCTCCGGCCCCAAAAGCCGCCAGTGTCCCCGCCCAGACCGCGTCCAGTCCGCCCGCTCCGAGTGCCTCCCAGCGCGCGCTAGCCTTTCCGCCGATGAAATCTACGTGGGCCAGCGCCCAGGGTAGGAAGGCCAGCCCTGCGACTGCTTGCATCCCGATCCACCTACGTAGCCAACGACGCTGGCGGTGTTTTCTCCAGATCATGAATAGGTTCTCTGCCAGCAACACTAGGAAAGCGTAGTAATGGGTAAAGGCGGCTGCCAGCGTGGATGCGAGAAAAACCGCGCTCCATTTAGTTCTCGGCGACGATTGGCGTTGCAGCCGCAGCGAGGCGTATACCGACAACGTGCTAAAAGCGACGACCCAAGCGTACATGCGCGTTTCTTGACTGTAGTAGATGGCGAAGGATGAGAATGCGGTCAGTATGGCTGCGAGCGCAGCCCCTGAACGTCCGAAGAGACGCTGACCGATTACATGCGTCAAGGGTACAAGCAGCATTCCGGGGATGACCGACAGATACCGGACGGCAAGGACGCTGTCGCCCACCATTGCTAGCCAAAAATGCAACAGTATGTGATATAGAGGCGGGTTGGTTTCCTGGTCAGGATCGACCACTTGCGCCAGCGGCTGTTTTCCTAACGCGATGCTAAAGGCCTCGTCGCCCCATATGTTGTGGTGCTCCAATCCATGTACGCGCAGGGCGAATGCCAGCAGCAGAAGTGGAACAACGAACAGGGCTTGACGGCTTGACCTCCACTCTTCAGTCATCGTACCTTCAACACAATCTTACCGATGTTCCTGTTTGCGGTCATGCGTTGATGCGCCTCCCCGGCCTGCTCTATCGGGAAGACGGAGTCAATCACCGGGCGCAATTGCCCCTCGTGGAAGAGCCGCCAGAAGCGCTGCATGAAACGCTGCTTTATCTCGATCTTTTCGGCAAGCGTGCGGCTGCGCAACACGGAGCCGATGATGCGCGCGCGCCGGCCCATGAGCACGCGCAGGTCGATTTCGGCGCGCGCCCCGCCCAGCGTGCTGATGAACACCAGACGCCCTTTCGCCTTGAGCAATTTCAGGTTGCGCTGCAGGTAATCGCCACCGACGATGTCCAGAATCACGTCCACGCCCGCGCCCCCGGAGTGCGCCAGCACGCGTTCGACGAAGTCGTGCTCACGATAATTGATGGCCAACTCCGCGCCAAGTTCCTCGCAGCGCGCCACCTTTTGCGAGCTGCCGGCAGTGACGAAAACCGGGTTGCCGCTGGCGCGCGCCAACTGGATGGCAGCCGTGCCCACCCCGCTTGCGCCGCCATGAACGAGCACGGTCTCGCCCGGCTGCAGCTCAGCCTCCATGTAGAAGTTGACGAAACCGGTCAGGAAGCACTCCGGCACAGCGGCGGCCTGCTGAAAATCCCATCCCTCCGGGACGGGCATGAGCATCTCGGCGGGCACGGCGGCGCGCTCGGCGTAACCACCCCCAGGCAGCAACGCGCACACGCGCTCACCGGTCTGGTGCTCTCTCACCTCCTCGCCCAACGCCGAGATTTCACCGGCAATTTCCAGCCCCAGAATCTCCGAAGCACCCGGCGGGGGCGGGTATTTCCCCGCGCGCTGGAAAAGGTCGGCACGGTTCAGCGCGGCCGCGTGCACGTCCACCAGTACCTCCCCGGCCCTGCAGACCGGGTCCGGCGCCGGTTGCCAGAGCAGCGTGCGCTCCGCGTCAGATTGAATTTGAATGGCGTACATGTTAGCTGCTCATGCCGGGAAGGCCCGGCGCAACGCGCCGCTATTGACCGGCGCGCACTTCAATTCCGGCCAGTCGTTCCATGGCCTTGATGAGCGCATGGTTGCCCTCGCTCCCGAGACCCTGCGCCTGCAACGCGCGATAGTAATGAAATGCCATGCTTGTGACCGGCACCGGCACGCCCAGCTCATCGGCAGCCGCCAGCGCCAGGCGTACGTCCTTTTGCTGCAGATCAATGGTGAAACCGGGGCTCCAGTCGCGTTCCAGAATCTGCGGACCGCGCATGCTCAACATCCAGCTTCCGGCCGCGCCACCGCTCACCGCGGCGAGTGTCTTTTCCAGATCAAGGCCGCCAGCCTGCGCGAAAACGAACGCCTCGCACATGGCAAGTGCATTCCCCACCACCAAAATCTGGTTGACCAGTTTGACCATCTGGCCTGCGCCGGCGCCGCCGACATGCGTGATATTTTCGCCCATGGCGCGCAAGACCGGCATGGCGCGCTGCACCTGAGCGCTCTCACCCCCGACCATGATGCTGAGGGTACCCTTGGCGGCCCCCTCGCTGCCACCGCTGATGGGCGCATCTAGCATGTGCAGCCCGCGCTGCGCCAGCTGCTCGGCAATTTCGCGCGTGGCGCGTGGGCTGATGGTGCTGGCATCAATCAGCAGCGCGCCGCTCCGCGCCCCGTGAATGACCCCGTTTTCGCCCAGAACAACCGTCTGCACGTCGGGCGTGTCGCTTACGCACACGATGACAATGTCGCACTGGGAAGCAAGTCCGGCGGGGCTGTCTGCGGCGCTGGCCCCGGAGGCCACAAGTTCATCCATGCGACTGGCGGTGCGGTTCCACACGCTAAGCTCGAAGCCGGCGCGCAGCAGGTTGTGCGCCATGCCGTGGCCCATAATGCCCAGCCCGATAAAACCAACGCTTTCGCTCATGTTCTCACCCCGATAATGAAAGTGTACGCCAGCGCTAATCGGCGCCGACAATGGACATAATGAGCGGCACGACGAACATCACCAGCAGCAAGAATGCTCCGATTGCCAGCGCAATCCTCGCGCCGCCCCCCAGTCGCCCCCGCGGCCACACGGCCTCTCCTGCAATGAGCTGCCGCAGCGCCTGCGCCGTTGCTTTGACCGCGGCTTCCTCCGTCCGCAGTGGTGCGCCAACCCAGTCCCAGCCCGGCCGCGGCAGCGGCAGCAGCAGCTTGCGGGCGGGGCTATCAGTCACCATTCCGGCCGCATCGCCGGGGGCCACGACCACGTCTTCCGGCGACAACTCCGCAATCGCGTCCGCACTTTCGGCGCGCTCGATTCTCAATCCCGGCATTTCTTCGCGCAGCACGGAATCAAGCGCCGCGCCCAATTCCTCGTCTCCGGGCGTCAGGATCGCCACGCGCACATCGGCGGCCTGCTCGCGCTGCTCGGCCTCTTCCCGCTCACCATCCTCGCGCAGGCGCGCGCGATGATAGACCCAGAGGCCAGCGGCCATCGCGCTGAAAGCGATTGCGTGCGTCAGCAAGATGGGAAAATCCTGCGGCGCCTTCTCGCCCAGCGCCAGATTGAGCAATTGCGATAGGATGACAACCGCGCTGCTGAGCACCGTCATGGTGGCGACGAAGAGAAAGAGATAGAGATAGACCTTACGTGCTACCGCGTGCCGCTCCACCCGGCCCACCGCTCCAGCGGACTGAGCCCCCAGCTGCGCCTTGCGCCACGCCAGCAGCCAGACCGGCAGCCCGGCCAGCAGCGCTGCGCTCGCGCCGGACACTTGCTCGCGCAGCCCGTCGCCAAACCCATTCTCACTGACCATTAGAATGAGCGCGCTGATGTCGCCGCCCACGCCAATCAGCAGCGCGCCCAGCCCAATCGTCGCCAGAATGTAGCGGTAAAGACGGCGAATTGCCGCCTGAGTGGGCACATCCGGCGCGAGATCGGCATCGCGCTGCAGCGCCAGCGCGTGATAGGCCCACACCAGACCGAACACAGCCATGGCGGTCAGCGCGGTGCGCCACTCGCCGCTGCTCTGCAGCCCGAGCCATCCGCGCAACACCCCGGCCAGCACCCTCGCCGCGGTGGTCACCACCGTCAGCGAGCCGATGAACACGAGCGCATAAAGGTAAAGCTTTCGTAACGCAGATTCGCGTTCATCCGCGCCGCCACTAAGAAAGAGTGCCTGCGCCCGTTGCCAGGGCAATTGCCACAGCGGCAACCCGACCAGAAGACGGGCTGCCTGCGCCGGAACCACCTCCCCGCCGCCGGCGATGCCGACCCCATCCGCGCCAATCTGGAAGAGAAGCCAGCGCAGCAGACCAATCAGGCTGGCCACAGTAAGAGAAAGACCGGCGACACTGACAGCCAAAAGAAATCCCCGGCGCACATCCGAGAAATGCTCGCTCACCGCCTCGCGCACGGCGGGCGCGCTACGCTCAAGCTGCCGGAAGAAAAGTACCAGCCCGGTCAGCACCGCCAGCGCAACCCCGGCGTGCACGCCTGCCTCCGCGGGCAGCAGGTCGTTCTGGAGCGGTTTGTCACCGAGACCAAGCATCATGCGAAAGAATGCTTGCAATAGGGTGACGGCATTTGCCGTCACCGGCGCGATGAACCCGGCCAGCATGCCATAAAGGTAGAGCGGAAATGGCCCAAGTTCCACACGGCCATCCTCCGCGCGTGGCAGGGCGCGTGGCCGCGCCCTGCTCCAGTGCCACAGAAAAATGGGCAGCCCGATGACGATGATGGCAATCTGCACCGAGAACAACTCGACATCGGCGCGCAGGCTCGGCAGCAGCATCCCGCGCAGCAGCCAGATTACAGCCCAGGCGAGCGCCTGCAGACTGACGGCGCACACCAAGAACAGGTACCAGCGGCGCACTGTCGTCATCGCTAATCCTTCAGCCCGAAGCGCTCGCAGGCGCTCTTCTCGGTCAGGCAGTGCGACCAGTAGCTGCCCGCATTGTGAATGCGCCAGTCTCCCTCCTCGCGCTGCAGTGTCATGCGGAAGGTGTGCGTGGACTGGCTGCTGTCGAACAGGCCGCTCGATTGGAAGCGCGTCTCGCGCACGCGCACGCTGGCGCGCTCCTCGCCGACGTCCGTCTCGATCACTTGAAGCTGACCGCCTTCGCGCTCGTCAATGCCGAACTCCCAGGGGTAATCCAACACCAGCTCTGCGAATGCCTCTGCAGAGTCCGGGTGTCCCGGAAGCTGTGGCGAGAGATAGCCATAAGCACGCCCAAAATCGCGCTGCCGCAGCGCGAGCAGGTAATTGTGGGCCACCCCCTCAGGCGTCCCCTCAGATTGGTACACCGGCTCGGGGAGCGAGCGCGCCAGCAGGAATGCGCTCACCACGAGGGCTAGCGCGCCGGCCACAATCGCAATCAGGAACTTGTCGGTCTGATGCTGCGCCATTGCCGCATGTCAGCGCGCGAGGTACTCCCTGGCGAGATGCTCACCCCGGGCTACATCGACTCGCGCTAGGAAGAACGCTCCCAGGATAAACAGAACCAGCACCGAGAGAATGCCGGTGCGCACGTTGCCGGTCATCAGGGTAACCGTTCCCATCAGTGAAGGCCCGACAACCGCGGCGAATTTCCCGAGCATATTGTAGAAGCCAAAGAACTCCGCCGACTTTCCGGCCGGGATGAGACGGGTGTACAGGCTGCGGCTAAGCGCCTGGATGCCGCCCTGGAAAAGCGCCACCATCACCGCAAGCGTATAGAAATGCCAGGTTTCCTGCATGAAATAGCCCAGAAAGGTGATGACTACGTAGCCGCCAATGGCGTACATAATAGCCGTTTTCACGCCGATGCGAGCGGCAAAGCGGTAGTAGAGAAGCGCGGCCGGAAAGGCGATGAATTGCACCAGCAGCAGCGCGGTTATAAGCGCGCTGCTGTCAAAGCCCAGCGACATGCCGTAGTCCACCGCCATGCGCACAATCGTATCCACCCCATCGATGTAGAACCAGTATGCCAGCAGAAAAAGCCCCACCACGTTCAGGTGGCGGATGTCGCGCAGAGTCGCCCAGAGTTGCTTCCAGCCGGATACTATGGCCTCACCCAGCCCGACGGGCGCGTAAATGCCCTTCTCGTGTACGAAGAGGAAGATTGGAATTGAGAACAGCGCCCACCACAGCGCCACGGTGATGAAAGAAATCCTGATGGCAGTGGACCCATCGGGAATTCCGAATAGTGCCGGCTGCAGGAACATAACCACGTTCAGGGCAAAGAGCAGCCCGCCGCCGATATAACCCCACGCGAAGCCGAGAGTGGAAACATAATCCACCTTCTCCTTGCGCGCGATTCCGGGCAAAAGCGAATCATAGAAAATGTTGCCGCTAGAAAAACCGACCGCGGCGAGCACGTAGAACAACACCGCCATGCGCCACTGGCCCTGCTGCACCATCCAAAGGCCGCCGGTCATTATGACGCCCAGGAATGCGAACAGGGCGAGGAATTTCTTTTTCGCCGTGCCCCTATCAGCCACCGCGCCGAGAAACGGCGCCAGCGCCGCCACGATGATAGAGCCGATCGAATTAGCCATGCCCAGATAGAATGTGCTCTCGTTCGGGTTGTTCGGGTTGGCCCAGTATTCTTTGAAAAACAGGGGGAAGAAACCGGCCATCACCGTGGTGGCAAAAGCCGAGTTTGCCCAATCGTACAGCGCCCACGAACGCCAGGCTCGTTTGTCATCGCGTGGGGCCGAGTCAGTCGCTGCATTCACCGCGAATTACCTCCGTTTTCACACATATGGTCTTGTGAAGAATAATGCCTGTAGCACCAGCGCATCCAGTCAGCCGCTGTCCCCCGTTACCTCCAACTCCCAATCACGCATCTTTTCCATGAAAGAGTATGACGTCAGGTCAAGTTGCAGCGGAGTGACCGATACCCAGTTCTCCGCCAGCACTCCAATATCGGTGCCGCTCTCGGCGATGCCGCTGGGCGGGTCGCCTCCAATCCAGTAATAAGGCTCTCCCTGCGGATCTTCGCGCCGCACCAGCTCATCCTGATAAACGCGCATGCCCTGACGGGTGATTTTAAATCCCTTTATTTGCTCAAGCGGCGCGGCGGGCACATTTATGTTCAACACAGTGTAAGTCGGCAGGCCCCGCGCTGCCACCTGCCGGGCCACCTGCAGGCCTAGTTCGGCTGCCGGAGCGTAGCCAATCTCCGCACCGTATTCGGTCGAGACGGCGATGCCGGGAATGCGCCAGATGGCCGCTTCCATCGCGGCGGTCACCGTGCCGGAATAGGTGACATCATGACCGAGATTGTGGTGAGGGTTGATGCCCGAAACCACCATATCAATCGACCGTTCCACCACCCCCAGAAAAGCCAGCGCCACGCAGTCGGAGGGCGCGCCGTCCGTGGTCAGCGCGGGGCTGCCGTCCGCGAGCGCGGTGGCATGCACGCGCAGCGGCCGGTGCAGCGTTTTCACATGGCCGGAGACCGACCAGTTCCGCTCCGGCGCCAGCACGGTCACCTCCCCAAGTTCGCGCAGCGCGGCTGCCAGAGCCTGCAGGCCCGGCGCGGCAATGCCATCGTCATTGGTGACCAGAATGTGCATGGCCAGCACTTTACCGCAGCGCGGAGATTACGACAAGCAACGCAGCGCGAAGTCAGCGCACATCGGCAAGGTATTCGCACCAGATGGAATCGGGGTGCCCGGCGCTCACATGCTGACAAGCGCTCTGCACAATGGCGGCCTGCTGCTCGAGATTGAAGTTCTGCAGCTGCCAGCCCTGTCGGCGGCGGCGGCGCAAACCCTCCTCTCCACCAAAATCGTAAACTTGTGCGCCTTCACGCAGGTGCGCCGCCAGTGCAAAGAGCAGATAGCGCCAGCCCATACGCTGGAATTGCCACACATGGGTGAGTTCATGCTGCAACCATGCAATGCTTGCAGCGGGTATCTCCCCCGGCTGTTCCGCCGGATGGAGCAGCCGCACGGGAAAGAAACAATGGAAACCCAGTGCGATGGCGTTATGCTGCTGCGCCGGGCGGGGCCGCATGGCTCTCAGTCGCCGCGCCCAATCGTCCGCCGCATTCGCCCACCGCGCGCCCTCGTGCACGCGCACGCGGCCATATTCAATGCAGCCGGCAAACACAGTGCGCGCGGCGCGCATTTCCCAGCCATGCAACCCGCGGCTAGTCGCCATCCGCGCCGGCGGGCGCGTGGCCGTCGCATTGCAGCACCGGCAGGCGCGGGTATTTTTCATAATGGGGCCGAGTTTTCGCGAGGCCGCACATCACGAAAACGCTGCCGCGGGCACTTTCAACCACCCGTCGGTGCGTGCAACTGGCGCACAACCCCGCCGCGGAAAGAGCCGCTGCGGACGGCGGCGGTGTGGGTGCGGTCATAGCTGCCTGCTGCAATCCGGGGCCATGGCGGCATGATACCATAGCGCTCACGGCGGCCATCTCGCTCGCAACCACACTGTGCTATCATGCCGCCATGCAGGCCGCCACTGCCCGCTGCACCCGCATCGCCAACATCGGAGCAGGCCGCACGCGCGCATGGCTGCAGAGCGCAATTGTGCCGCAAGCCGGGCAATTCGTGCTCGCGCGCTACTGGCCCGGTCTTGACCCCTACCTGAGCAGCGCGGTTTTCCCGGCAGCGTTGACGAGCGATGGCTTTGCGCTTGAGCTTCCGTCCGACGACGCGACGCTGCCGTACCTCGTCCCGGGGGCGGATGTGCGGCTCACCGGCCCGTTCGGGCAGCCGATGCCAATGCGCCATCAACCCGATAGCCGCATTCTATTCATCTGCGCCCGCAACCCGCACCACCTGTTGCCGCTGGCGCAGCAGGCTCTGCAAGCAGGCGCGGACATCACCCTGCTCCTGGAGCGTCCATATCCACTGCAAACGCTGGACGCGCGCATCGAAGCGCGCCACGGCGAGCTGCTCACATTGCTGCGCAACCACCTCGCCTGGGCGGAAAAGGTATTCGTCGATTGCCTGCCTGGAGCGAGGATGCGCGCCACACTGCAGCCGCTGGCCGGCGACAGCTACGCCCTCTTCGCCGAAGCGCTTCCCTGTGGCACGGGTGCCTGTCAGGGTTGCGCGGTGCCGGGCGCAAAGGGCTACCAGTTGGCCTGCGTCAACGGGCCGTTTTTTCGCCTCTCCGCGCTGGCCTGACCGATGACAGACGTGCTCTGCATCGTTGCCCATCCTGACGATGAGACGCGCCTCTGCGGCGGTGTCATCGCCCTCTTGATCTCGCGCGGGGCGCTAGTGCGGCTGCTCTGCCTGACGCGTGGCGAGGGCGGTGAACTGGGCGATCCGCCGCTCGCAGAGCGCGCTAATCTGGGGCAAGTGCGCGAACAGGAACTGCGCTGCGCCGCCCGGGCGCTCGGGATTAATTCCGTGACTTTCATGGATTATGTGGACCCTCCTGTCGACGCGGATGATGAAGTTTCCGCGCCAACACACCACCCCGACGAACTTACCGAACAGCTCGCCGCGCAAATCCGGCTGCACCGGCCCGCAGCGGTACTCGGGCACGGCAGCAACGGTGAGTACGGCCACCCGGCCCACCGGTTGCTGCACCGCTTGACGCGGCGGGCGGTGCAAGCGCTCGAGTCCAATCCGCCGCTGCTCTATTCTTTCTCAGCCCATTTCCCCGGGCACGGTTATCCGCGCCTGGCGAACCGAGACGACCCGGCCCACCTGATTGTGAACGTGGAGCCGGTTCTCGAGCGCGTCATCGCCGCGGCGCAATGCCACCGCACCCAACACGCGCTCTTCGTGCGCCGGCAGACGAAGCGCAGCGGACGGAAAGTGACTGTCGCCGAGATTGTGCGCACCACTCCGCTGGAAGGCGTGCGCCGCCAGCTGCCGGATGCGGAGGGCACGCCCGACGATATCTTCACCCGCCGGTTGCAGCCATGAAGGCCGCGCCCGACACCGAGCCGGCCAGCGCGCTGGACCTTGCGCCGGAGCACAAGAGAGGCTTCCCACTAAAAAGCCCGTTGCTCGCAGCATCGGGCTGCTGGGGCTACGCGAACGAGTACGCCGACCTGATAGAGATGAGTTTGCTGGGCGCGCTGATTACTAATCCGATCAGCCGGCGTCCGCGAAAACCAGCTGGCGGAGCGCACGCGCGAAGCGTAGCCGGCGGCGTTGCGCTGCACACCGGGCTGCCCAACCCCGGCCTCTCCGCGGCATTGCGCCGCTTCGCCCCGATATGGCGGCGCATGCCGTGTGCGGTCATCGTCCATCTGGCGCTGCGCGACGCGGGCGAGGCGCGAAAGTGCGTCGAGCGGCTGGAAGATGTAGAGAACGTGCTGGCGATTGAACTCGGATTCCGCCACGACGAAGACGCGCGCGCAGCAGCCGCCACTGTGACCGCGGCCGCGCAGGGCTTGCTGCCACTGGTGGTGCAGGTGCCGTTTTCGCGCACCGCCGAGTTCAGCGCGCTCGCCGAGCAGGCGGGCGCTCAGGCCGTCTCTGTCAGCGCGCCGCCCCGCGCCGCTCTGACCGCCGCAGAGGGCTGGTTCGAGGGCCGCATGTATGGCGGCGCCCTGTGCGCGCACACCGTGCAGGTGGTGCGCGCGCTGCGCAGCGAAACCGATTTGCCCATCATCGCCGCCGGGGGCGTTCACAGCGCCGAGCAGATTAATGCGCTGCTTTCGGCGGGCGCGAGGGCAGTGCAACTCGAATCCGTGGTCTGGATCGACGCGCCAAACGTGAACGCGATGCTGCAATCATGGAAACACTGAAGCGTTCGGCGAAAGATCTGCTCAGCCTGAAATTGACCCGGGCGCAGCTGCAGGCCTTTGAGAATTACGCGCTTGAGCTGACGGCGTGGAACCAGCACACTAACCTGACCACCATCCTCGATCCACAGGACATCCTGGTGAAGCACTTTCTGGATTCACTTTCCTGCCTGCCGGCCATCAATCGCCGCCACAACCCGAAGCGAGCGCTGCGCGTGGTGGACGTGGGTTCGGGCGCAGGGTTCCCCGGACTGCCGCTGGCAATCATGCGCCCGGACATTCAGTTGACGCTGGTGGACGCCACCGAAAAAAAATGTGCTTTTCTGCGCCACATGGTGGCCGAACTGGGTTTGATCACCGCGCGCGTGCTACATCGCCGCGCCGAGAATCTGGGATGGGACCGCGAGCATCGGGGGCATTATGACTGGGCTATTGCCCGCGCTGTGGCGCGCCTGCCGGTACTGTTGGAATACCTGCTGCCGCTCACGCGCAGCGACGGGCGCTGCCTAGCACAGAAAAGCGAGGGCGCGCGCACGGAGATTCAAGCTGCTGGGCGGGCGCTGGCTGTACTGGGCGGCGAGGTGGAAAACGTGCTGTCAGTCGAACTGCCCGGAATCGCGGAGCCGCGCCACCTGATCGTAATAAAAAAAGTGGCCGCCACGCCGGACGGGTACCCCCGTCGCGCGGGCGTGCCCGTGAAACGACCGCTGCGGTAAACGCCGCCAGGGCGTCAAGTTTGCGCCGGCGTCTCGGGCTGCACCGTGCCGGCGCTCACTCGCCACACGCGCGCCTGACTCCGTAATTGCGGCGCGACCATGTCAAGGTCAGCTGTGGTCAAAAGCACCTGCTCCGCACCGTTGACGCGCTGCATCAGGCCATGCCGCCGTTCGGGGTCCAATTCCGCCAGCACTTCATCCAGCAGCAGCAGCGGCCATTCACCGCTGCGGTCGCGCATCCACGCCATTTCAGCCAGCTTCAGCGCCAACACTGCCGTACGAGCCTGACCGCGCGAGCCGAATTCGCCCAGATCAATCCCGCTCAGCATGAAGCGAAATTCATCGCGGTGTGGCCCGACGAGCGTCATACCGCGCTGCATTTCCTCTTGGCGCCGCTCGCGCAGGCACGCCAGCATTCCAGCAGCTAGCTCCGTCTCCGCAATGGCCGTGCGACGCAGGCCGGAATCAAGGCCGAGCTCGAGCTGCCCGCCAGGCTGCTCGGCGGGGTCATAAGAGGGACGATATGCCAGCCGCAAGTGCTCACACTCGGCGGTCAGTTCCTGCTGTAATACGCCGGAATATTGCTCGATTTCCTCCAGCGCACGCGCCCGCCGCGTAATGAGGGTGGCGCCCTGCGCGCACAGGATTTCGTCCCAGAATTCAAGCTGGTCCACCGTACCCTGCCGTTCCTGCAGATTCTTCAGCAACGCGTTACGTTGAGAGAGCACCTTGGCGTACTCGCGCACGGAATTTGCATAGGCAGAATCAACCTGAGAAATGGTGGCATCCAGATAGCGTCGCCGGTCCCCCGGCGAGCCCTCCACCAGCACCATATCCTGCGGGAGGAACATTACCACGTTGACCACGCCCGAAAGCTCCCGCACCCGCCGCTTCAGCCCGTCCACCAGCACAGTCTTTTTCAGGCGTTGGTCGCGCTCAGCGCCGTTGGCTTGCAGCTCGAGACGCACCTCAACCGTGCGCGTTTCGCCCGCCAGCAGCACTTCGGCACGGATTCTCATGAAAGGCTGTGGTTCCTCGCGCAGCGCAAGCCAGTGTATCAACTGGCGGTCGCTGCCCGCGTGCGGGGAGTTGGCGGCGGCAAGGTAGTGAATGGCTTCAAGCAGGCTGGTCTTTCCCTGCGCGTTGCGCCCCACCAGAATGAGCGGCCCGGAGGGCAGCCGGCTTTCAAAACGCCGATAGTTGCGAAAGTTGGTGAGGGATAGGTCGCCGATGCGCACGCTGTTCAGTCAATCCACCGCCGAAGCGAAAATGCTCGTGACCGCATTATAGCCCCAATGCGGAAGCCCGGTTCTATAGCTTGTCATCATTCGCATCATTGACTTTCGCAAGAAAATCCTGTGCTATAGTAAAGGTGATCGCCCCTACACCTCTACTCGGAGGCCCTCCTCTGAAACACTGGCTTGTAATCGCGTTTGTGCTGACTGCCTGTGCTCAGCCAACCCAAACCACCACCATGACTGTGCAGGGCGCGGAAGCCACGGAGACCCGCTACCGGAGCGCGAGTACCTCAACGGCCACCGCCGTGACGCGCGAGAGCGCAACTGCTGGCCCTGCTCAGCTCGCCATTCCGTGGCCTGGCGAAAAGGCATCCCTCACCAAAGCGCGGGCCGAGATGGTCGAGTTTCAGATAGCAGCACGTGGAATCAAGGATGCAGAGGTGCTGCGCGCGATGGGCACGGTACCGCGCCATCTGTTCGTCCCTGAGCAACACCTGGACGCAGCTTACGCCGACCACCCGCTTCCCATAGGTTTCGGACAGACCATTTCGCAGCCATATGTCGTTGCGCTGATGACCGAGTTGCTCCAACTAGAGGGACACGAACGCGTTCTGGAAATCGGTACAGGTTCAGGTTACCAGGCCGCGGTGTTGGCCGAATTGCTGCCGAAAGTCTACACTGTCGAGATAATCCCTGAACTGGCAGCACAAGCGCAGGCGCGGTTATCAGCTCTCGGATACGACAACGCGCACGTGCTGGCAGCCGACGGGTATTTCGGCTGGGTGGAATTCGCACCTTTCGATGCGATAATTGTAACCGCTGCCCCGGACCAGCTCCCGCCGCCTCTGGTAGAGCAACTAGCTGCCAGTGGTCGCCTGGTGATCCCCATCGGGCCGCAGGGCGGCTTGCAGGTGTTGTGGCAATTCGTCAACGAAGATGAGGGCTTGACGGGTTACCGCATCCTAGATGTGCGCTTTGTCCCATTCACCAGAGTGGTCAAGAGCGCCCCCGAGTAAGCCAATGCACCCGCCAGCAGCACTGCGCGAAATCCATATGAGAGCGCCAACAACGGAGCCAACAGCGCACTGACCACCGAGGCGCCGCCATTAATCGCCCACGCCCAAGGAATCAGTTGCGCCGCACCGTGTTCGAGCCGCAACAAACCCGCCGCGAACGGTATCCCCAGCAGCAGCCCGAGCGGCGCGAGTGAGAGAAGCGCCACCACCATGCGCCCGGCCAGGGAAAGGTGCAAGGCCGCCACGAAAAGGGCCTGCAGGCCGACCGGATAGAAAGCGATAAGCACACACAATAGCACCAGCGGAAGGGGCAGCGGCCAATGGCGAGCGGTCAGCGACCCTAGGCCGGAGAATGCCAGCAAGCCGCCGATGACGAGCGCCAGCGCGTAAACCGGGCGACCGAGAAACAGACTATAGCGCTGCACCAGCGGAACCTCCACCAAAAGGAATCCCAACCCTACGGATGCAAAGTAAAGCGCGACAGCTGCGCCCCACCGCGGGTGGACGCCCTGGCGTCCTATCACACGTGAATGAGGACGAGCCTTTGCCCGCGACAACACTACCGGCAAGACCACCAGCCCCACTGCGAGAACAGTCGCCATGCCAAGCAGCAGAAGCAGAACGAAATACCCGCTGCCGCCAAAGGGTTGCCATGTTTGTCCCAATGTCTGCAGCACTGCGGGAATCTGCCGCCACTTGAAAAAATGAAAGAAGTAGGGTTGGTTGTCGGTCGGCGGGCGAACGTCAAATTGGTAACTGGCGTAGAAGGCCTCGCGATCAGGCGCAGTGCGAAGCGCCGCCAGCGAGCGCAAGTAAGCCGGTTCCGTCAGCACGCTATACTGATTCGAGTGCCTCTCCATCAACCCCGGACCGGCCACAAGGTCGAAGCGTCGCGAGCGGGCAAAATCACGCACGCGCGCCCATTCTTCATCGTTAAAACCATCCGGCTGCACCAAGAAAGTCGCGCTCTGAAAGCCGCGTAAGGCGACCACCTGCCGCTCCACGGGTACCGTGCCGGGCAACTGCTCCAGCGCCCCAAGCGCCAGCCCATATACGCGTAGCGACTCGGAGGGCGGCGACTGCAACCAGCGGCTGACCACAAACATGCCGCCCGGCGCCAAGTGCTCCAGGTAGGCCAACATTGCCTCAACCGTCAGACTGTAGTTTTCGACCAGGCTGTAAGCGCCAGAGGTGATGGGGCGGTTCGGGTCAGTCAAGGCCAGTTGGATCACGTCGTACCGAGCGGCGCTGCGCTGCAGAAATGCGCGGATGTCCTCCGTAATCACCGTCACGCGCCTGTCGGAGTACAGGCCTGCGGCGAAATCCCCATAATCGATCCGCAGCACGGACGGAATCAGCGCCTCGCGGTGTGTGACCGCCACGCGCTCGGCGCCCTGCGCGAGTGCCACGGTCACATCCAGGCCCCCACCCGGTTCGATGACTAATGCTTGGGCAGCCGGGCGGAGTTCATATGCCAGAGACGCGGGCAGGTTCCCGGCCAGCGCCAGCGTACGCGGGTCCTCAAGGTCAAGGCGGCTAATTGGCGACGGCGCATCTCCATCGGTAAAGATAGCAGCTTGAACTGGTGGCGGGTTCTGGTACGCGAAGCTTATGCCAGGAAGGATGCGTATGCTGCCGCTCTCAACCACATCCACACGCGTCGCGCTGCTCCAGCGCTTCACGGTCTGCCGGGCATCCGGCAGCAGCCTCATGCGGGCCAGCGGTTTGTATTCCGAAAGGCGCAGCCTGAGCAAATCCGGTGGCCAGATAAGCCCAATGGTCAGCGCCAGCAGCAGAAGAAAAAAGGGGTAAGAATGAAATCGTAAGGTTGTTTTCGCACTGTGCCTCACGCCTGCATCACTCCTTTTCCCGCGTCCCACCTGAAGCAGTGTCACTGCCGCCAGCGCGCCGAGCCACGCAGAGCCCAGCACCACCCCCTCGCCCCCAATCCATGCCGGCACGATCAGAGCCAAACCTGAACCGAGAGCCGAACCCAAAAGATTCGCGCCGTACAAGCGGTGTGAATGTTCAGGCCGCGTCGCCAGCAGCGCACCCACCACCACTCCAACCAGACTGAAGGGCACAGCCACAGCGAGAAAGTTTACCGCCAGTCGCCCGATTTGCATTGCGTCCCAGGCAATACTGAATGAATCGAACGGGAAGTGATTGAGCACCAAGTAACTTCCCGGAACGGTCAGGGCGAAGCCAGCGGCCAGACACGCCAAGCTATGCCTGCGGGCCAATCGCCTCGCCAGTCCCGGCACGCTCGCCAGCAGAGTTCCACCGACGCTCAATCCAAGCAGCGCCAGACTGACAAGCATGAAGGCAAAATGGTAAAACTGGGCAACCGAGAACAGCCGCGTCAGGCCTATCTCGAAAAGCAACGCCCCCGCGGAGAGCAAGGCGAGTGGCAGGTAGAGAGTCATATTCCCACTACCTCAGCGCAGAAAAGCGAAACTCCGCTGTTCATCAAACCGGTGCAGTCCTGCGGCTAGTGCAGCCTGGATTGCCCGAGAGAATTCCGCCGCTCTCACGGAGCAGTTGAGCTCCGCGTAGTTCGTCGCGCTGACCTTGAAAGCGGGGCGGTACTGGTCCATTATATTGATGTAGGTATCCGGCGAGATTTCTCCGGCAAGAAAGGCGAATACCCTTTCAGCGTCTGCCGCCATTCCCGGCATCACTAGGTGCCGCACCAGCACGCCCCGAACGGCCAGACCGTTCTCGTCAAGCTGCAGGTCTCCGACCTGCCGGTGCATCTCCCTGATGCTCTCCCGGGCTACGCTTGGATACCTGACTGCCTTTAGATACCGCCTCGCCAGTTCCGGGTCCCAGAATTTGAAATCGGGCATGTAGATATCTACCAGACCCTCCATCAGGTGAAGGCTTTCCAGAGAATCGAAAGCGCTGGTGTTGTAGACCAGTGGCAGGCGCAGGCCCTTTTCTACGGCCAGGGGTAGGGCTTCAACGATCTGAGGTACAACGTGTTCCGGCGTGACGAAGTTGATGTTATGGCAGCCCTGGCTTTGGAGTACTAGCATCATGTTAGCCAACTGCCCGGCCGTGGTGGCGCTGCCGGACACCTCCGCTTTACTCGGACGCTGACTGATGTCCCAGTTCTGGCAAAAGACACACCTGAGGTTACAGTGGGAGAAAAAGATGGTACCGGATCCATTCAATCCCCGGAGGCAGTCCTCTTCACCCTGGTGGGGCCCGTAACTGCCTACCCGGGCGTAGCGCCCGCTTTTGCATACCGCCCACTTGTCCTCCGACCGGTTGACGCCGCAGTCCCGCGGACAGACGCAACATTCCCTGAGCATTTCCCGGGCTTGGGCCACTTTCGTCTCCAGCAGCCCAGAATCCCGGACATGAAGGTAAGCCGGCCAGGTGTGAGTATCACCCTTTACCAGAGAGTCCATTGTTGCCCCGGCGGGGACAACCTACTCAGGCCGCACAGAGCCTCTGGCGTCATAGCCAGGTGCCCGGTGTTTTCCTCAGCCGTATCGCCGCCGTTTCGTGCAACAGCGGCACTTGCGCGCGGAGTTCCACAAAAGGCTGGCGGTCACTGCCCGCATGCGGCGGGCTAGCGGCGGAAAGGTAACGAATGGCTTCAAGTAGGCTGGTCATTCCCTGCGCGTTTCACCCCGCCAAAATGAGCGACCCGGAAGGCAGCCGGCTTTCAAAACGCCGATGGTTGCGAAAGTTGGTGAGGGATAGGTCGCCAATTCGCACGCTGTTTACTCAGCCCACTGCCGAAACGAAAACAATCGTGACCGCATTATAATCCGAATGCGGTAGCCCCGTTCTACAACATTGCGGGGAACAACCAAACACTCTCGGATTTTTCTGAGAGCACGGCACCCAGTTGCCCTGTTGATCCCCCTAGCCTGCTCCACGGCGTGACAGCCACCCTTGTGTAACACCTGGCCCATTTCCACATAAGACAGGAGAACTGTTCGCTACAAATCAGGTGTCTCCAGAAATCGAGCGCTGCGGCGCTCGCTGAGCATCTGCAATCATGGCACGGTATTTGCAACCCCACAATTACTCAACGCGACATCCGGCATGAACTCAACCAGGAGGCCAACATGCCAAACGCAGAACATGAATTGGACCTACCGTTGATTCCGCTTCCAAAGATTGCGAATTTCAGCACCGAAAAACTGCTCGAGTTTTGTTATGCTACGATGGTGCAATGATGGCTATTCGTGTTAGCAGTAGGGCTGGCCGTGTGGTGTTTTCCAATTCAACGTTGATACGCGAGGGCTGCTAGAGCATCATGCTCGCTGCAATCATGCTTGTGCTGACTGCCACCGCCACAATGTTCGTGAGATACTGCTTGAAGAACTAGCTGCATAACTAACCCATTTTGGACAAATTTCCACAATGGGACAATCTGCCATATTATGGTGCGCCACTATCATGATATTGTGGCGCTTTTGATTCGTAGTCGTGCGTTGTTTCAGCTGAATCATTGTGATCTAAGAGACATGAACAGCAGGAGTCAACGCTACACTTGCGGCATGTTAGCAATGCTGTACGTTCCGCCATCAAAGGCAAGTTCACGAATCAAAGTCCTGACAATTGTTACAATATCAGCAATATGAAGGCCCAGTTGGCAACCACTCTCCTAGATGACACACAATCCCGGACGACGCTTTAATTACTTCCATGTAAAGCGAGTTTTGTTTTTGGGCAGGCCTGCCCTGCAACTGCAGCCGTCATCGCAAGATCAGAAAGAAAATCCCTAATCGCAGCCTGTGGGTTTTTGTCGGGGAAACTACTACTGCATCGCCACAGCAAGGGTTTGGCACGCAGGACAACTCTGGTCCGGGCGCACGATAGAGTAACCGGCTTGCGGATCGTCATCGAGACTCTTCACCATGGCAAAATTCACGTTATCAGCCGGATTATGTCCATCTGGCGCGCCAGAGTGACGACCTGCCTGAGGTAAGCGACGTGCTGTGCGACGATCATGTTAATCGGTGGACGCCAAGAGAATTACGGCGGAAGATATCCCAATTCCTCCCCGCTCAAGTAGCCCAATTCAGTTATTCAGATGGGCTTGCCGCCTGCCATGACAGTCAGGATGATCCACCCAAACACCATGCAGTGAATCTGTCGCGCTGTGAAACGCTGACCTGAGGAGAAAGGCTTGTTATTAGTCATCGGACGTTGATCTAGCAGGTTTTCAAACAACATGGCGGCCCACCTTTTCGAGCCGCCAGATCTGCCAACCAGCATTACAGCGATTTTGGCATGTGAGGCCTGTTTCTGCAATCAACGAGTGCGGCCTCTACTTGAGCAGCTCTGCCGCACCGAGCTTAATGGCAATCCCAGTCACCCTTGGTAGCGGTCATATCCTCGCTGAGGTCCCATAACTTGGCGGCAGCAGCCATGTCCTTAGCTCTCTTCGATGGTTCCTTCGGTTTGCAGTCGTACAGATACTCACCAGTTATGCCTTCCGCCTCCTCCGAGACGGCCGCCCAGACCACCGTCTCTGCTCCCTTGGTGTCTTGACGCTGGACGGGACGCGTGAGAACCATCATGGCGCTAGCAAGGAGGCCATTGTTGTGGCTGAAACCGGTATTAACAAAACCGGGATGGACGGCGTTAGCGGTGACTTTAGAGCCTTTAAGGCAGTGTGCCAATTGCCGGGTGAAAAGGACGTTGGCCAGTTTCGACTGACTGTAAGAACGCCATCCCCACAAAGGCTGGTGTTTGGAGAACTGCAAGTCATCCCAATACATCCTGCCTGTTTGGTGGGCATCCGAGGCGGTGTTAACGACCCTAGCGGGGGATCTCTCAACCAACAGGTCTTGAAGTAGAGTGGTGAGCAGGAAGTAGGCGTTGTGATTGAGTGCCCAAGTCCTCTCGAAACCCTCACTAGTAAGCTCCCGCTGCGAAAAGATGGCTCCGGCGTTGTTTATGAGTACATCAAGCCGACCATGTTTGGTGCGAACCCGGTCAGCGAGATTCCGCACCTCAGACTGCAACATCAGGTTGCAGATCTCTCCATCTATGGACCTCGCTCCTGGCACTGTATGCAGTTCAGCCACGAGTCGGGCAGTGCGCTTATTACTCCGTCCGACAACGATGAGAGTGGCCCCGGTGGTGGCGATTTCCTGCGCCGCTCTCCTCCCTATTCCGCGAGTGGCTCCTGTGATGAGTACCACCTTACCTTCCATGCTCCGTTTTGTGAATGCCGTCATTGGGTTACTCCTCTCAATAAGTGACTTCTGGGCATCGGTTCAATATACGATACGTTAGCTGGAATGTTAATCCCCCTACCCCTGCCGCGACGTGACCGGCGGCGAGAGACGCCTGACCCGCTTCAATATGCAGCGGATTATTCCATTTCAACGGGCCAGCCCCGTGTGCGAGTGGGGTTGGCAATCGCACGGATTCTCGCCTCGAAACTTGGCCTTGCGCAAACTGGAAAGATATAGTACCATTACCCGCTGAGTTAGGAGCAGGCAGACGACCGATTTGTTGGTAGGACCTCAGAAGGACACCCCAGCAACACCTAAGCTCACAGAGTAAGAGTATCAATCTCAAAAAGGAGAATCTATTCTCATGGCCGAACGTGAAAACGGCACTGTCAAGTGGTTCAATGGATCCAAAGGTTTTGGATTCATCGAACGCCAATCCGGCGACGATTGTTTCGTGCACTACAGCGCCATCAATGCCGATGGCTACAGGGATCTCGCTGAAGGACAACATGTTGAGTTTGAAGTTGAACCTTCCGACAGAGGCCCTAAAGCCATCAATGTCTCGGTAGTCTAGAGTCTGTCAGTATATCCGTCGAAGTCAGTCGTCTGTCAGGGGCACACGTAACACCAACCACGGATACCCAAACACGAAGCGGCGGCAACTTCTCGCGAGGTTCGCCGCCGCTTTTTGATTCGCGCCGGCGCGCCGAGAGGCGGGTATGGTAAACTCCTCCCGGCAGCCCTCTCTCTCAACGGCGACACGATCTGGACGTGAAAACCAAACT
>MPMA02255558.1_pt1 | contig 26611 bp, 19 predicted proteins | sample 1617361 | NCBI WGS metagenome assembly MPMA02 (sample SAMN05944807, study PRJNA350692) | marine metagenome | biome: marine; feature: ODZ; material: water; isolation source: 180 m water sample filtered on 0.2 um supor filter | place: Pacific Ocean | collected 2012-04-08 | depth 180m m | reverse complement strand
GATTCTGCTTCTTTGAGGATGGCGATGATCTGGTTATCTGTAAATTTTGATCGTTTCATGTAGGTTCTCCTGGTTAAACTATATTGGAAAATCCTACTTTTGAGCACCACTCTTTTTCGGGGGGATTACCATGGAAACACTCGCTGTTTGACTACCCAAACACCGTGTTGAAATCGATGTTAAGTTCGTCCTCACTCCAATCTTTATCTTCCAGTATCTCGATTATTTCATCCAAATCACAGACAGATTCCTCCAGCACTTCTTTGCCTTGTAGCTGTTCTGATAGGCTGACGTCATGCACCAGCTTGTTTATACTCCCTGTACTCGGCATCAACCAAACTAAGGTCGAGCCGGGCGTTGCGCTGGCCCGGAGCGTCGAATATCTGGAGCAGGAGGGGTAAATGGGAAATTCCGCAGCTGATTTGGTCATCGTAAACGGTAAGGTAATAACCGTAAATCAAAACTTCGAGATCGCCTCAGCGGTGGCGGTCAAGGATGGCCGGATTGTCGCCGTGGGTGACAATGATGACGTCAAGACCTTGATCACACCAGCCACCGAGGTAATCGACCTGGACGGGCAAACCATGCTACCGGGGATCAACGACTCCCACATGCATGCTCCCTTTTTTGGAGCGACCCGGCCACCATTGGCCCTGGATCTGTCCTTCCCCCAGGTTCAATCCATCGGCGATATCGTCGAGGCCGTCCGGGTCAAGACGGCCGAGGTCGAGCCAGGTGAGTGGATCCGCGGCTTTGGCTGGGATCAGGGCTCGCTGGAGGAATGCAAAAACGATCCTTCGATGTTCCCCAGAGGTTCGGACATCGATCCGGTCTCGCCCGACAACCCGGTCATCCTGACCGATTTTTCGGGGCATACCATCCTGGTCAACCACAAAGCCCTGGAACTCGCCGGTATCACCAGCGATACTGAGCCCCCTTCGGGTGTTATCGAGCGGGATGCCGGGGGCAAGGCGACGGGCATTTTTCTGGAACTGGGAGCCCAGGCCCTGGTCACCCAATTCGTGCCCATCCTGACCCGGGAAGAAAAAAAAGAAGCCCTTCTGTCGGCCATCGGCCACCTGAGCGCCAACGGGATCACCAGCTTCACCGACGCAGCCATCGGACCCGGCGGCGAAGCCTACGCTTACGGGGTTATGAGTGCCGAGTTCATCGACATCTACCGGGAACTACTCGACGGCGGTCAATTGGCCGCCCGGGCAACTATCCTGATTCTGCTGGGCGATTACGGGGCCCTGAATTACGACGATTTAAAAAAGGGCCTCGAATCCTTTCCTATACCCCGGGACACCGATCCTGAATGGCTCAACTTCCCCGGCATCAAACTGTTCGCCGACGGCATCCCTCTGACCTACACCTCCTGGATGAACGAGGATTACATCAGCGGTGACTTCGGACACGGCGTCTCGGTCCTGCCCGGGGAAACGGACGAGGAACAGCGGGCCAACCTGATCAGGATGATCAAACTGGTCCACAACTATGGCCATCAGATTGCGGTTCACGCCACGGGCGACCGGGCCATCGACGCCACAGTGGACGGATACGTCGAGGCCTTGGCCGAAAAACCAGGCGGCGACCCACGCCACTATGTTGTCCACGGCGACTTTATCAGCCCTGAGGCATGTCAGAAGCTGGCTGGAATCAAGGGCGGCGTAGCCATGCAGCCAACCATCGAAGCTATGATCTCTGACTTTGATCCGGCCGTGGTCGGCGATGAGAGGGCAGCCTACGAGTGGCCGACGCGGACAGCCATCGATTCGGGTCTCAACCTGACCTCCAGTTCCGACGCGCCCATAACCGTGCCCAACTGGCGGTTAGGGGTGGAGAACGCCGTCCTTCGGGAGAGTCTGGTTTCGGGGACTGTCAGTGGCCCAGAGGAACGTATCAGCGTTGAGGAAGCCATCAGAAGCTACACCATCAACGGCGCCTGGCAGGATCACCAGGAGGATGTCAAAGGCTCTATCGAGGTGGGCAAGGTGGCCGATTTCTGCATTATCGACAAGGACATCCTGACAGTAGACCCCCACGAGATCAAAACCATCGGCGTGGTCAAGACCATCATTGGTGGCAAGGTCGTCTACGAGGCCTCGGGGGAATAATCTCCGGCCGGGGCCAAGGGAGAGCTGCCAACCCCCACGGGTATATTTTCGACGGCTTCGAGCCTTCAGTCAGAATAACGTTTTCACCGGATACAAAAGAGGCCCGAGACAAGCAGCCCAATCGAGGGTTCTTAAACCTGTATCTCCTCCTGAGTACAGGATCTGGCGTTCTTGTGGCGAAATTTCAGTCAATAGACTGACGAATTACGACATCCCAAGGCTACGGTGAACAGCTCCAGCGCATTCAGATACATTTCTGAAAGTTAGAGGATGGGTTTGTTTTTCCTAATCACGTCCATGGTATGCACCAAAAGGTCGAGTAATTAAGGTTACGTTTTGGCATACTGAAAGATTATTTTAACTTCTTAATTTAACTATCTCGGATTATTTGAGTAACTTGAATGAGAGGAGTCTTAGGAATTTGAACTACAAGAACAGATATAGGGGGATAACTTTGCAAGGACTAATCAGTATAACGTTACTCGTGTTTTCGACTTTGATACCTTTCCAGGCTTTTTCTGAAGTTTTGGAAGAAATCATCGTAACCGCACAAAAGCGTGAGCAGGGCGTTAACGACGTCGGCATCACGGTTAACGCTTTCACTGGCGAGCAACTTAAGGACCGGGGATTAAAGACCGCCGAAGATATGGCGATGTTCACACCCGGACTAACTGTCAATGAAACTGCAGCTACCGGTGTTCCCCTTTATACTATCCGTGGCGTCGGTTACCAGGATTATTCTACTGCGGCATCATCCACGGTGGGCCTGTATTTCGATGGTGTAGCCATCCCTTACACTGTTATGAGCCGCGGTTTGATGTTCGATGTAGAAAGAGTGGAAGTCCTTAAAGGGCCGCAAGGTGATCTTTACGGTCGTAACACGACAGCAGGTCAGATCAATTTCGTCAGCAAAAGACCGTCAGATGAATCCGAAGCCGGTATCACAGTAGGTACAGGTAGTTATGGGACTTTTGACCTAGAAGGCTATATCAATGGCTCATTGGGTGACTCAACCCGGGGAAGACTCGCTGTCAGAACCGTTCAATCCGGTGAAGGTTGGCAAAAGAGCACGACTCGGGATGATGAATTGGGCGAACTGGATACCTTTGCGCTTCGCGCTATGCTGGATATAGATCTCAGCGACAACGCGAGTTTGATGTTGAATCTGCACTATGTTGATGACCAGTCAGAAAACAGGGCAAACACGTCCTATAACGCGACTGTGATCGGCCTAAGTGAATTTTCAACTCCGTATTCTCCTTTGGGCAATTATGTCTTTGGTGCTAATGCTGGTGAGACCCCTCCCTGGTATTCTACCGGCGACAATGAAGCTGCAGACTGGACTAATAGCTATACCAGTGCCCAGACAGGAAAAACATTCAAGCTCAGACCCCAGCGCGATAATCAGCTGTTTGGTGCATCGGCAACAATTACCTGGGATCTGGGCAATGTAGTGCTGACGTCAATTAGTGCTTTTGATCAGTTTGACAGGGAGGAATCCAATGACTGGGACGGTGGCTTCTATAATGACTCAAGTAATATCAACACAACGGATCTGTCCACGTTTTCACAGGAGTTACGGTTGTCGGGCGGCGATGATGATCTTAACTGGATTGCCGGTGTTTATTATTCAACAGATGAGATGGACGAGTATTACCATTATTTCATGTCTGATTCTCTGTATGGTTTCGCCTCAGCTGATTGGGGTCTGCCCACGCCATTCGCGGCAGCGCCGATTATGGAGCTAGATACAAAATACGAGCAGGAAACCGATTCCATAGCGGTATTCGGCCATGTGGAATGGCAGCTCAGCGATGCATGGCAACTGACGCTGGGGGCTCGTTATACCAGTGAAGAGCGGACCTGGGCTGGCTGTACGTTTGTTGCCGACGATGGCACCCTTGCAGGATTTATGAATTTTGCATTTGGCACATCCATGGGTGTGGGTGACTGTGCGACCATTGATGATGATCCGGATTCGGCCACCAACATCCTTTCCATGATTATCGCAGGGACGCCGGATGCGGCGTTCAGTGTATTCAGCGATACCATTGAGACAGATCGCATGATGGGTAAGGTTACGCTTGATTATTCAGTGAATGACGATGTGTTGATCTATGGTACGGTATCGAACGGCTTCAAGTCGGGCGGCTTTAACGGCGCAAATTCTAACGGTACCAGGCAGTTGCAACCAATACGGGAAGAGATTCTGACTGCCTATGAGGTTGGAATCAAGGCAACCCTGGCCGATGGTAGAATGCAGTTAAATGCAGCTACTTTTTTTTATGATTACAAAGACAAACAAGAGCAGGACGCTGCTGTGACATTTGTGGGTAACATCTCTGGTCTGGCTAATGTTGATAAGTCCGAAATCACTGGTGCCGAACTCGATATGCAGTGGGTACCTGCAGATGGCTGGATGGTTCAGCTAGGCATCGCCTTACTCGATACGGAGATCAAAGAGTGGATGGCCGTGGATCGGGATCTCAGCGCATGGCCGACTATCGTTCTACAAGATGCTTCCGGCGGTGAACTGGCGATGTCTCCTGATATGCAATTCAACACACTGATTGCCAGAGAATGGGCTGTTGGAGGCAGTAGTATAATGGATATAGCCGTCGACTACAGTTATACGGATTCAACCACGGGTGGCAGTCAGCCTTCCGATGCAACTGACGATTACGGTATTACTAATCTGAGGCTCGGTTACGGCTCTGATGATGGCAAGTGGCGGGTGCTACTCTGGGGCAGGAATATTACCGACGAGTATTATTATCCCGCTGCTTATCAGGGTGGCAATGGGCCCTATGTTCGAGCCAACGGTATGCCACGTACCTGGGGTGTTTCGCTCGACTACAAATTCGGTTCGAACTGATACGCTAATAACGACTGCTTTTTGCAGAGTTGCTGGATAGTGATTAGGCCACTATGGTGGGGTGCACCCGTATGCGTCTCATTGATTATTGTCCTAACGAGTTGCCAGCAGCCTGAGCAAACGGCTGATCTGGTTCTACGCAAAGGCATGATATACACGGTTGCGGCAGATCAGTCGATGGCTGAAGCGATTGCGGTTTCAGGCGACCAGATCATTTTTGTTGGCGATGAAGCTGCCGCTGACACTTATATCGGTTCAGATACAAAGGTTGTAGATCTTAAAGGACGTCTGGTATTACCGGGCCTGGTTGATGCGCATATTCACCCTCTGGGAGGCGCAGTCAAAGAGCTGTATCAGTGTAACTTTCCGTTTTCTGCGGATCCAGACCGAATCAGGGAAACTATCACCCGTTGTGTTGAAAATAGACCGGACGCGCAATGGATTATTGGTGGTCAGTGGGACAGTGGTTTCTTCCAGCGCTTCGAGATGTTATCGCCAAGGTCATTCCTCGATGAGGTCTCGGGTAACGCCGCCATCTTTCTAAGCGATGACAGCGGTCACAATGGCTGGGCTAATTCTAAAGCGCTCGAACTCGCTGAAGTGTCTGCCTCTACTCCAGATCCGACTGGCGGTACCATTGTGCGCGAGCAGGATGGCACCCCGAATGGGATTCTGATTGAAACAGCCCAGGGTCTGGTTCAGTCTGCTGTTCCTAAGTACTCGGATAAACAGTACATCAAGGCTGCTCGGTGGTTTTCTAACTATGCCAATGCTTATGGAATTACTGCCGCAAAAGCGGCAGCAATTGAAGAAGAGGAAATGGCCGGCTTAGTCAGCGCTGATAAGATGGGCGAACTCACTATCCACATGGCTACCAGTATTCGTACGCCCTATGGACATCGCAACACTCCGCTAGACTTTGATGAAATTGATCGAATTCGCGATCGTTATGAATCCGAACATGTTCACACAGAATTTGTGAAGATTTTCCTGGACGGCGTGCCCACTCCGGCCAGAACAGCTGCGATGCTTGACCCTTATCTGCCTGATAAGGCACATGGCAATGATTTTAACGGTGGCGACCTGCATGTCGGGCTTGACATGCTAGCCAGTGACCTCGTTGAACTTGATAAGCGGGGTTATACGGTCAAGATGCATACGGCGGGTGATAGGTCTGTCCGGGTAGGACTCGATGCCATAGAAATTGTACGCAAGACCCTTGGTAACAGCGAAAAGCGTCATGAACTCGCTCATGCAGGTTTTATCCATCCCACTGATATCGGCCGTTTTGCTCAACTCAATGCGGTAGCTGATCTCTGCCCGATTCTCTGGCATCCGTCACCCATTATTGATGCGGTTATCTCTGCAGTAGGCGAAAGAGGTAAAAACTATTGGCCTACAAGAGATCTACTGGACGCAGAAGCGCCGATACTGGCCGGTTCTGATTGGCCGTCAGCTGTACCGAACGCCAATCCCTGGCCTGGCGTCGAGGCGTTTGTCACGCGTCGTGACCCAAGGGACAATGTGAAAGGCTCCCTTTGGCCAGAGCAGGCGATTTTGCTTGAAGAAGCTATTGAGATTTATACTCTTCACGGCGCACGCGCAATGAAAATGGAAGATCGCATTGGTAGTCTGGAGGTTGGCAAACTGGCAGATTTCATAGTGTTGGAGCAAAATATTTTTGAGATTCCCGTTGATGAGGTGGCTCAAACAAAGATTCATCAGACATACTTTGAAGGGAAGCTTGTTTATGAGAAGAACTGACCTGCCGGTAAAATGGAGAACGACAAAAATAGAAATACACACGCTGCTGTTAGTAGTCAGCATTGCTTTGGTGGGGTGCGATGCATCTGACGAAACATCACGATTAGTATCCGCTGACGCGGTCTATACCAATGCCAGGATCTATACAGTTGATGCTGATGACAGTTGGGCCAGCGCAATGGCAGTCGGCAATGGCAAGATCATTGCTGTTGGTAACGAAGAAGATATAGCTGCACACATTGGTGATGATACGCGCGTTAATGACATGGCTGGTAGCATGATGATGCCAGGTATCCACGACACGCATATTCACCCGTACGATAGTGGTATCGGAAAGACCGTGCAATGCAGTTTTCTTACCGCAGTTCTTGATGAAGCACTCGATGCCCTAAAAGATTGTCTTGTCGACATTCCCGAAGGAGAGTGGCTCCGCGGTGGGCAGTGGAACGATGGGCTGTTCATGGGTACCTCTAAGACCCCGAAGGAAATTCTGGATGAGATAGCCCCCAGTCATCCGGTTTTCCTGATGGATTGGACTGTGCACAATGCCTGGGTTAACTCCAGAGGCCTTGAACTGCTTGGCATTGATAATGTTACACCCGACCCTAGCGGGGGTGTTATTGTCAGGGATCTTCAGACCGGTGAGGCAACAGGAATATTACTGGATAACGCCGCCTATGAATCCCGCAGGAATCTGCCTGCTTACAGTTTGCAGCAAAGGTCCGATGCACTCGACTGGAGCATCAAGCAGATCATGAGATTTGGAATTACCACCTTTAAAGCTGCCCTTGTCACCACCGAGAGGATGGAGGCATATGTTGATCTGCGGGCGAAGGGAGCGATGCCACTGAATGTCAAAACCAGCCTATCGTGGAAGAGTGCCTGGGCAAATTCGCATGAGGATGAACTCGCTCTCATAGCTGAGCGGGTAAACTATGCAAGTGATCGGATGGATACCAACTTTGCCAAGATAATGCTGGATGGTATTCCGCCAACTTATACAGCGGCTATGCTCGAGCCATATCTGCCCAGCGAGGCTTTCGGGGATCATTGGCGTGGTAAATTAATGATCGAACCTGAACAACTCGCTACTGATCTGACTGAATTGGACAGCAGGGGAATCACTGTCAAGATTCATGCGACCGGTGATCGCTCAGTTCGGGCAGCCCTGGATGCCATTCAAGTGGCTCGAACGAAAAATGGTGACAGTGGCCTGATTCATGAAGTTTCCCACGCAGAACTGATACACCCGGATGATATTCCCAGGTTTGTGGAGCTGAATGTAGCCGCAGAGATGTGCCCGATTCTCTGGCATCCGATTCCGGGTCTGGATTGGGAAGCATGGCTTGGACCGGAGCGAAAAGTCTGGCCTGTTAGGAGTTTGATAGAATCTGGCGCACTGGTTATTTATGGTTCTGATTGGCCTGTGGTACCAACACCTAATCCATGGCCGGGTATTGAGTCGATGGTAACCCGAGCTGATCCTTTCAGTAACGGCGAAGAGATGCTGTGGCCAGAGCAGGCTATTGATCTGGCAACCGCCATCAAGATTTTTACGATCAATAGCGCAATCGCTAACAAAGTTGGTGAGTCTTCGGGTTCACTCGAAGTGGGTAAGGATGCAGATTTTCTTGTACTCGACCGGCATATTTTTGATGTGCCGATTACCGATGTAGGTGAAACCGTAATACTCATGTCAGTCGTTGGTGGTCGGGAAATTATCAACAAGCTTTAATCCGGCGATTCAACTCTCCTCCAACCGGTATTTGGTTGATAATTGATTGCGTACATTAACATTGCTGTCTAGGCCCAGTCCCACCTCTTTTCCTTTTTGTATTACAAGCAACTTAGCTTTAACATCCTGACTTCGTTTTAATCATCTGATGTTATGGAACCTATCACTCCGCCAAGATTGAATTTGGCAAGATTGCCAACCCCTCTTGTTCCTCTGCGTCGTTTTAGTGAGAAACACAAGGTACCGACTATCTGGATGAAACGAGATGACCTTACAGACACCGCAGCTTCTGGCAACAAACTGAGAAAACTGGAATTCTGTGTAGCTCAGGCATTGGAGGAAGGCGCTACCACTCTTATAACCTCTGGCGCAGTCCAATCCAATCACTGTCGCGCAACAGCCATTGTTGCCAGTCAGCTGGGGCTTCGCTCTCATCTAATTTTAAGGGGAAAAAGCAGTGAGCATCCCGATGGGAATCTGCTACTTGATGAACTGGTTGGCGCCAACATCAGTTTTGTCACCGGAGCGGATTTTAGAGAACTGGATCGCCTTGTTGAAGACATTTCGAATCAGTACCGCCAGCAGGGTGAAATACCCTATGCCATCCCGATAGGTGCCAGTGATGAGATCGGCCTCTGGGGATATATAGAGGCCTGCCGAGAACTCAAGTCTGACTTTACCAGTGTCAATATCAATCCGGGATTCATCTTTTCTGCGGCAGGTTCAGGAGGAACAGCGGGTGGACTCATTCTGGGAAATCATCTGTATCAACTGGACACCGGGATAATGTCGTTCAGCGTCAGCGAGAATGAGGCTTATTTTGTCGATAAAGTTTCCAAAGATATTCAGTCATGGCGAGAACGCTACAAATATGACATCAATATCAATGAGTTAGAGGTAAATATCATTGGTGGCCACGTCGGACCAGGCTATGGGAGAGCCGATACGCCAGTATTTGACACCATCAGGGATCTGGCGCGAACCGAGGGAATACTACTGGATCCAGTTTACACAGGTAAGGCATTTCACGGTCTAATGACCGAGCTCAGCCTGGGCCGTTTCACTACCAGTAGCGATATTGTGTTTATCCATACCGGGGGTATCTTTAGTCTATTTCCCCACAGAGACCAACTTCATGCAGGATAACATCGTCGATCACTGTACCCTGCCGATGGCCCTCATCCCGATGAATTCCCCTGTCGTCTGGTTCAAATCTATGATTGAATCCACTCACCAGATACACGACGGAACAATATGAAATCGTTAAAATCAACCCTCCTCATGATGGCCCTTCTGACCGTTAACGGATGCGCCTTTATTGGTGGTTTCTTCGATGGTGATGACTGTAAAGGTCAAGACTGTGATACACCCGAACTCCTGACGAGTCCGACAACCAAACGTGAATGGTACTGCTATGGCAAGGAGGATCGAAGTGGATGGCAGTGTGAGAATGCCAGTGATTCATCCAGGATTGCTGCAGTTAACCCGCGGGCGATCAGCCAAGAGCCCGTTCAGGAAGGCACACCTTCAGAAAAACCAGCACTGGTATCCAACAAACCTGAAGAATCTCTTCCCACATCGACCGGCATCGAGTCGATTCTGCAGTACCCTGCCGATGCGTATGCAGTTCAACTACTGGCATTGCAGGATGAAGAAGCTGTTATCCAATACGCACAGCAGTATGGCATTACCGAACCCCTTTATACTCGGATTAACAGCCAGGGTAGCGAGTGGTATGTCCTCTTATTAGGCATCTATCCAGACAGACCCACAGCAGCGACTGCAAAAGACAACTGGGAAAAGAACAAAACCCTCACAACAAGAGCCTGGATCCGCAAACTCGGACCTCTTCAGACTGCTGTGAGAGCGGCTCAGGGCTAGTCTAAATGCCTCAATCAATCCTGTCTCAACTACCAGGAGTAGATAAGTTATTAACCGGGGCTGGTGATCTTGTTACCACCTACGGACACCCCAGGGTTGCAGAAAGCATCCGACAGATCCTAGACGAAATCAGGGAGGAACTGAAAGCTGGCAGGACCGATGTCCCAACCGATCTTGAAATTATTGAATCGTTATCAAACATGTTGCGCGAAATCCACGCTCCGAGCCTGACTCGGGTCATCAATCTCACAGGAACGGTACTGCACACCAATCTGGGTCGGGCGGAACTTCCTCTCACGGCTATCGAAGCAATCAGTCAGGTGGCAACAAGTTACAGCAATCTTGAGTTTGAGATGAACACGGGACGTCGAGGTGACAGAGATTCACATATCGAATCCCTGTTATTGGATATCACAGGTGCTGAAGCCATGACCGTGGTCAACAACAACGCAGCTGCAGTGATGTTAGCGCTCAATACCCTTGCTGACCAAAAAGAAGTGCCTGTTTCGCGAGGTGAATTAGTTGAAATCGGTGGATCATTTCGTATCCCCGAAGTGATGCAACGCTCTGGTTGTCATCTCATTGAAGTGGGGGCGACCAATCGAACCCATGCCAGGGATTACGAAAAAGCTGTCAATGAAAACACCGCCCTGTTGATGAAAGTCCACACCAGCAACTATGAAATTCAAGGTTTCACTGAGAGTGTTTCGGATGAAGAGGTTGCAAAAATCGCGGCCAGTCACGACCTGCCGTTTGTGACAGATTTAGGCAGCGGCACCCTGGTGGATCTCACCCGCTGGGGATTACCTTATGAGCCAACGGTCCAATCAACACTGGCAGCAGGTGCTGATCTGGTTACTTTTTCAGGGGACAAACTACTGGGCGGCCCACAATGCGGGATTATTGTCGGGAAATCGGAACTCATATCAAAAATAAAAAATAATCCCATGAAGCGGGCATTAAGAGTCGACAAGATGACAATCGCAGCCCTGTTCGAAGTACTCAAACTTTATCTGGATCCCGATTCTCTACCTCGGACTCTCCCGACACTCAGATATCTGACCAGATCCTTCACGGAGATTGAAGCCCTGGCAAAGAAACTTCTACCCGAACTCCAGGACTCATTGAAATCCATTGCCCAGGTGTCGCTTGAATCATGCGAAAGTCAAATCGGCAGTGGCTCACTGCCAGCTAGCCTATTACCGAGTTGCGCTCTTAGAATAACCCCAAAAAACCCATCGGACAGCGCGCTGACTGAATTGGCTTCGCAATTCCGTGGTTTGCCGGTACCAATTATTGGTCGAATGCAAAACGGATCACTCTATTTTGATCTCCGCACCTTATCTGTGACCGAACCCGTCTCGAGTCAGTTACATCTCATTTCGACATGATTGTTGCGACATCAGGCCATGTAGACCATGGTAAAACACGCCTGGTACACGCGCTGACTGGCATTGAAACCGACCGCCTTGAGGAGGAGAAAGTCAGGGGATTAACCATAGACCTGGGTTTCGCCTATATGCATAACGGGTCGAAGTCTATTGGTTTTATCGATGTGCCTGGTCACATCAAGTTCATTAGTAACATGCTTGCCGGTGTTGCCGCCATTGACTTCGGTATGCTGGTGATAGCAGCGGACGATGGGCCTATGCCTCAAACGTGCGAACACCTGGCGATTCTGGACTTACTGGGTCTAAATCGGGGCTGCGTTGTCATGACCAAAATCGATCGCGTAGACGAAGATAGGATGCTCAATGTCACACAGGAAATCCGGCAGTTGGTGGCTAACACCAGTTTAGGCGAGGCACCAATCTATCCCGTTTCAAGTGCTACCGGGCAAGGAATTGACCAACTGCTAGGAAATCTCTGGTCAGAATCAGACTCTATTATAACGAAGCAGGCTGACGGCAATTTCAGACTGGCTATTGACCGCAGTTTCTCAGTAAAAGGCTCAGGCAATGTAGTTACAGGATCCGTATTTTCGGGTGACGTTAATGTCGGTGATGAAATCTATCTACTGCCACACAATCGATCCGTAAGAGTCAGGGGGATTCATCGACAAAATCAGAACTCCGATTCAGGCAGCGCTGGCGATCGATGTGCTATTAATATTACAGGTGATATTGATCGTGACCTGATCAGCCGCGGTAACTGGCTCTCTAGCGTGGCGGATTTGCCTTTCTCTGATCGAATTGATGTTCAAATCATTTTGCTCGGAAGCGAAGCGAATCCTCTGTACCACTGGACGCCGGTTCATGTTCACAGTGCAGCCCAACACGTCACGGGTCGGGTCGCAACTCTGGAATCCAAATCAATCACACCTGGTGACAAACAGTTAGCACAGCTAGTCCTGTCAGAACCTATTCATGTCTACTACGGCGACCAGCTTATTATTAGAGATCAATCTGCCTCTAGAACCCTGGGCGGTGGTAAGGTGATCGACCCCTACTCCCCAAAAAGAGGCAGGGCAAAACAAGATCGAATCCAGATGCTTTCGGCCATGCTGACGTCTGATTTCCGGGAGAGGATTACACAGATGGTTAGGGTCGCCGTTTCTGGCGTCGATACAAAACGTTTAAAGTCTTGTTTCAACATCACGGATTTTTCAACTGATGAATTCGGAGTAACTGACGGCTCGGGAATACTCTTTAGTTCAGACGCTGTCGATAGTGCAAAAAAAGACATTCTTGAAATGATGCAGGACTGGCATAAAACTCATCCTCAAGAGACCGGAATTCCTGAACAGCAACTCATCAGCCTGCTGGATCCTGGCGTGGACATCATAAAATGTGCTGTACAGATCTTGCTGCAAACCCAAAAAATCCTGCAGATCGGGAACAAGCTTAAACTACCTGCCCACAATATCGAGCTGGCAGGACCCGAGATGGCATTATGGAATAAGGTAAAGCCATTGCTTCAAAATGATCTACTCAAACCTCCTGTACTGCATGATCTGGCTAAAGCCGTAAACCTACCCCCTGGCGCCGTTGAAAAGCTGTTAGGCAACTGTATTAAATTCGGTCTAGTTGTTCGACCTGTAAAGAACAGATTCTTCCTGCCTCCAGCGGTGCAGTCGTTGAAGGAGATAGCAATAGACCTGGCAAATTCCAGCGAAGATAACAAATTTACAGTGATTGAATTTCGAGACAAAGCTGGTATCGGTAGAAATCTGAGCATCGAAATACTTGAGTATTTTGATCGTATTGGCTTCACTCGCCGAATTGATGATTTTCGAATAGTGCAAGATACAACCAGGTGATTTTCAGTTCGATACTACAAAACGAAATCATTTCGGCTTAGTAAGCTAACTCAGTACTTCAGGTTAGTGGCATAACGAGGAAAGCGGGTGGAACACCCAAGTTGGATCTAACCATGAATTCCCAAACGGCCTAAGTATGTGTCGATAATCCACCTTGAGATTGCAACTTTTCCAGGAATCTCCGGCAACTCCTTACAATCGAACCACTGAGCATCAGCAATTTCTTCAGCCTGGAGAACGATATCCCCCGAATCATATTCTGCCAGAAAACCAAGCATCAGTGAGTTTGGAAATGGCCATGGCTGGCTTCCCAGATACTCAAGATTACCTACATTCACACCAACTTCCTCTTTGACTTCTCGCCTTAAGGTCTCTTCAATGGACTCACCTGGTTCTACAAATCCTGCGAGGGTACTGTACATCCCATTTGGAAATCGATGATTTCTCGCCAACAGAACCTTGTTATCACTGTGGACTAACGTAATGATTGACGGAGATAACCTGGGGTACGAATGGATACCGCAATTGCTGCAGACCATCGCCCGGTCACTGGTATGACGCTCAGCTTGTTGCCCGCATCGACCACAGAACTGATGGACTCGAAACCAATCCAATAATTGGACGGCACGACCCGCCAGGCTGAACATCAGATTGTCGGTTTTACCAAACAGACTCCGAAGGCTCCCCTTATCCGCCTCACCAAGATCAGTTTCAACCGTGAAACAATCAACTCCACCAAGACTTCCCATATAGTGGGACTGTCTTAAACCGGTTTGAAACCGTTGATCGAGGTTTTCCAGAGGTACCCATTGACCTGCTTCATCAAAATTGAGCAGAATCTCCCCACCATCAAATACGAAATAATAAGCCTCGTTAATTTGCTCAGGTTCTAATACCTCGGGTACAAAATCCAGATGCGCTTCCGGCCACACAAACATTTTAAGGCTCAGATCTCACAATATTCCGCCAAACAGATCCGCCGGATGCCTTGTCGATTTCATCAAGCTTCGCCTCATGTTTTTCAATCTCTTCTGCGCTGGCTCTGATGATCCGTAAAGGAGGTCGATTTGAATCAAGCCGGGTTTCTTTACCAGACACCCTACTGTTATCAGACTCGCTTCCCGAGCCTAAACTTAAAGATACCTGACCACCGGTAAGCATAAGATATACATCAGCCAGAATCTCCGCGTCCAGAAGGGCACCATGAAGATCCCTTTGGGAGTTATCAACACCGTACCTTTTACACAAGGCGTCTAGATTGTTCTTTTGACCAGGATGTTTCTGCCGGGCAATCTCCAAACTATCGACAATCGTACAGTAGTCAGTGATCCGGCCCGGGGATGACGGGATCATACTCATCTCATAATCAATAAAGGCGACATCAAACGCCGCGTTGTGAATAATGATCTCGGATTCACCGATGAAATCAAATAAACCCTGCCAGATATCGGAAAATACAGGTTTGTCCGCCAGAAATGCCCGTGTGATCCCATGGACCTCAAGTGCCCCATCATCAATATCCCTTTCAGGATTGACATATTGATGGAAGTGCTTATGGGTAATCCTGCGATCAACTATTTCAACGCATCCTATCTCGAGAATTCGATGTCCCTGCTCTACCTCCAATCCTGTGGTCTCTGTGTCTAAAACTACCTGACGCAATTACTCTTGCTCCTGAATGATTTCATCAATACCGCGGTTAGCCAGCATATCTGCAATTTCGTTCTCGTGATGTCCGCTGTGACCCTTAACCCAATGCCAGCGAATCTCATGGGTCTGCGACAATCGGTCAAGTATCTGCCACAAATCATCATTTTTTACATGTTTCTTTGCAGCGGTTTTCCAATTGTTCTTTTTCCAGTTTTGAACCCACTCTGTAATCCCCTTGCGTACATATTGAGAATCCGTCGTCAACTCCACTTCACAGGGACGTTTAAGCAATTCTAATCCTTTGATTGCGGCGATCAATTCCATGCGATTGTTGGTCGTGGCTGACTCCCCACCCCAGAGTTCTTTCTCAGTATCCTCATAGCGCATTAGAACCCCCCAGCCCCCTGGACCAGGATTTCCACGGCAAGCCCCATCAGTGAAAATTTCCACAACCTTTCCCAATCTAGTCTCCGGGAGGTATTATTCGAGTCACTCTGCTGGCGGCAGGTCTAGCTGGTCTTACAACACCTAATTGACCGAATGCCCGTCTCTGACTCCATTTCGGTTTAATGGGGATCATGGTACTCACCTGCTTGCGTGCAACGATTATGTAGATGGCACCAAACGGCCAGTTTGCATTTCGACTAAGTCCCTGAGAATAGTCCGGTGTTGTCGTTACTGATTTCTTCTTGAATGGCAGACCATAAAGGGCGTATTGTGCTCGATCTATTTTGAAATTGAGCAGGTTCAACCAATCCATTAACCGTCCCGGTCGGATGAAATTGCCGCTCCAGGGTGGCAAATCTCTCATCGCACCAACTGGTTTCCATAGCCCCCATGAGCTAATGGGGTTGAAGCCAATGATGACCAGTTGGCCCATCGGTAATGAAATTCTGGCTATTTCGCTAAGCAGCCTTTGTGGTGAAGTATGAAAATCAAGAAGATGGTGCAGTAAGATTACGTCGATACTGTCATCTTCAAAGGGCAACATCTCGCCATCACCGACAAATACAGACTGACCTTCTAAGTGCTGACAGTTATCCTGAGTCAGCACAAATTTATGACCGATTGGACTGCAATCAAACAACCCGGTGTTCTGAACACTCATTTGCAGCAAATGATAACCGAAGTATCCCGGCAGCAATTGATCCATCACAGCTTGTTGAGTACTCAACACTTGCTTGCCCAGAGCACTATCAAACCACTGCTGAACATCGTTCACCTTTTATGAGATCCCTATTAGTTTATCTGTGTACTTTGAATAATAGTAGAATCCTACGGATATGATTATACTTGAACAATTCTTAGCTGATTATAACCGGACACAACAATTATAAAAATGAGAACCTCTCAGCAATTTAGCATTATGGTATTTTTGGTAGTCAGTCTATCCGCATGCCAGACCAGTCTACTCGATTCAGTTGTTAATCGTCCTGACAAGCCGGATGCGGGCAGCACGCCAGAGTCAGAACTGGATTTATCAAAACTGGTGAGTGAAGAGATCGTCATAGCCGCAGCAATGCCAATTACAAAAGACGGACAAGACGACATTCTTGAACGTGAAGACGATCCTCTGCCGATCGAACCAGAGGAACAAGAGGTTATCAATGATCTCTGGATGCGTCTACGGAACGGGTTCATGTTGGATCATCACCTTGACAGTCCGAGGGTCAAGGCGGAAATCAACTGGTACCTAAATCATCCTGACTACATTGACCGTGTAGCCACCCGCGCTACCCGTTACCTCTATCAAATTGTCGGCGAAATTGAACGGCGCAACCTGCCGATGGAACTTGCACTGTTACCGGTAGTTGAAAGCGCCTTTGACCCCTTCGCTTATTCACATGGCAGGGCTTCCGGACTCTGGCAGTTCATCCCATCAACAGGGAAACTTTATGGTCTGAAAATCGACTATTGGTACGATGGGAGACGAGACATCGTGGCTGCGACCAATGCAGCTCTCAACTATCTCGAATCATCACACAAATCACTCAATCATGATTGGTTGCTGGCGCTTGCAGCCTATAACTCGGGAGAAGGCAACGTAAGATATTCCATGCGAAAAAATGCTCGAGCAGGCAAGCCAACTGATTTCTTTTCGCTCGGACTGCTGCGGGAAACCCGAGCTTATGTACCTCGTTTACTCGCAATAAGTGAGGTCATTGCCAATGCTGAGCACTATGGCATATCACTGAAACCGATTGCCAATGAACCATACTTCAACATCGTTGATGTCGGTTCACAGATAGATCTGGTAAAAGCTGCTGAGTTAGCTCAGATTTCAATAGAAGAGCTGTATTTACTAAACCCCGCATACAACAAATGGTCAACGCATCCGAACGGACCTCATAAACTGCTCATTCCTGTTAACAAGGCAGCGGCGTTCCAAAAGAAAATTGCTGATCTACCCAATGAAGCTCGTATCAGCTGGCAACGTCACAAGATACGAAATGGTGAAAGCCTCGGACTGATTGCACAACGATATCAGACTACTATCGATACGATTAGAAGGGCAAATCGCATTAAAGGCAATCTCATCATTGCGGGTGAATCACTGCTTATCCCAGTGGCAACGAATACAAGTGAGCACTACCAGTTGAGCGATACGGAACGACTAAAATCAACTCAGGCTTATGTTGAGAAAAAATTAGGTACTGAACCTCAACGTTACAAAGTTCAGAAAAATGACAATCTCTGGGATCTATCACGTAGTTTCGGCGTATCCATGCGCGCACTTGCGAAATGGAATGGCATGGGTACAACTGATTTACTCTATCCGGGCAAGGAATTGCTGGTGTTTAACGCGAGGAAACCAGTAGAACATTTGGCTACTCTACCAGATCACAAGCAGGTTATACGCAAAATAAACTACAAGGTACGTAATGGTGAATCTCTTTCGAGAATAGCTCACAAGTTCAATCTACCTGTAAGCAACATCGAGAAATGGAACCGAAAGATCGCTTCACAAAAGTACATCCAACCGGGAGACACTATCACTCTGTATGTCGATGTAACACAGACAGAGTAACGATCTGTTATTCGATCGTCCCTTCAGCATACAGGTTGCCTCTGAATTCGAGGTAGTCGCTCTGCCCCTGCTGTGACGCAAGTGCTCGAGCAAAACTGGATAGCTCCTCTCCACTCACTTCATCATCTGGCTTGTTAACGACGTTGGTTACACTGATAACAGCTGCATCTCCATTGGCCAGAATCGCATATCCGATTGACTTATTTCCTTCTTGGGGCCTTGGCAACGCAAAAGCCTGTACATTGATTTCCCGGTCCATCTGCATTTCATTTCTGGTAGCTTCCCCGACAACGGTCCATTCCAGCCCATATTGATCAGCGACAAAGCGGGTGATTGAGCCCGACTCAAGCATCTCTACCATTTCCTTTGCCTGCTGCTGCGCAATTTCTGTGGCTTTCTCAAGACGAATGGCTTCAGTCACTTCATCAGATACAGTTTCAAGAGCCTTCAATTCCTGAGGTTGATGGTTACTGACACGTAACACCACATGATGATTGGGTGTGATCTCAATTAAGTTGCTGTTGTTCCCATCAAAGAGAACATCCGGGCTAAATGCGGCTTCAATGACACTGGCATTTGCTGCCAGTCCTATTGACTGGTCTCGTTTTACACCACCTGTCGTCATTATTTCCAGACCAACTTCTTCTGCTGGCTCAATCAAATCCGAGGTCTCATAGGCGATTTCACTCAATCGAGCAGATCGACTTACAAATATTTCCTCTGCACCAACCTCACGAAATTCGGTCTCAACTTTCTCTTTAACTTCGCCAAACACCGGTTCTTTCGCTGCCTCCAGTCCGTTCAGTTTCAGCAGATGATAGCCGAACTCGGTTCTGACAGGTTCGGACATTTGATTCAGATCCAGACTGTAGGCTGCCTCTTCAAATTCCTCTACAAAGGATTCTGGGTCGTTGAAGCCAAGATCACCACCCAACTCTGCAGAACCAGTATCATCGGAATATTCAGTTGCAAGTGAAGCGAAGTCTTCACCTGAGGTGATTTTTGTATAGATCTCATCGATTTTTTGCTTTGCCTGTTCCTCGGACACCTCATCATTCATTTCGATCAGGATATGAGAGATCCGTCTCCTTTCCGGCTCAAAATAGATTTCCTTGGTATCTTCAAAGAACTGCTGCAATGCTTCATCACTTACTTCAACTTCGTCCAGCAGGTCATTGCGTTTTATCTCCAGGTATTCAATGTCTACTGTTTCTTCAGTCATGAAATCGGCCGGGGAACGGTTGTAGTACTGGTTCATCTCATCGGCGGTGACCTCAACATCCTTTAAGAGGCCATCAACATCAACTCGAAGAAAAGCGATATCACGAGTTTGCTGTACCAAACGACTGTTTCGTTTTGCTTCATCATCAGTAAGAAAGGAAGTGTCTCGAATACCACTACTGATCTGCATGAACATCTTGTCCCGTCGCATTTCCTGTCGATACCTCAATGGGCTATAACCTGCTGAACCAATGACAAGTTGAAATTGATCAGGGCTGTATGATCCAGCTACCTGAAAAACAGGCGTTGCCATGATTTCAGCATCCAGACTCTTATTACCAAACTGCAGCCCCAAATCTTCCGTTGCCTGAGACAATAATTTACGATCTATCAATGTCTGCAGAACATTCTGTCTGAGTTGATCTTCATCGATTGCAGAGCGATCGTTATTCTGGGCAAGCATGAGTCGCCGTGTTCGCTCTACTTCCACTTCCATTTCTTGTTGTGTGATATCAACACCGTTAACCGTTGCGACCTTCTGAACCGGTGCCAGGAACGTTGTAATGGATCCCATACCAAACAGAGCGAAGACAACGATAATCAGGCCAACAATGAACTTGGCGACCAGGCCTTCGGATTTATCTCGCATGTCTTGAATGGACATAAGTTACCTCATGTAATTTCTTGAACTATCTCTTACCAGGAGAGATTCAAGGAAGCGCACAAAAAATGGCGCATCTTAGATGCGCCATTTTATTTTATTGCCTTATTGTACCGTTAAAAACTTACTGCAAACAGTTGTAATCAGCAGCAAGTAAATGTTGGTGCTAGTTTCCGTTAATCACTAATCGCGTAACTGTTAACCGCTTCTTTGAGAGCTTTACCCGCCTTGAAGGCAGGAACTTTCGCAGCTGCAATTTGAATCTCTTCACCAGTTTGGGGATTACGACCAGTTCTCGCTGCTCGATCCCTCACGTTAAAAGTACCAAAACCAACCAATACAACTGAATCACCTTTTGTTAAAGCACCCGTGACTGAATTAATCACGGCGTCGAGGGCTCTACCTGCTGCTGCCTTGGTAACGTCAGCCGAGCCCGCTATATTTTCAATTAGTTCTTGTTTATTCACTCCGCACCTCTTCTCATGTAGTTAAAAGTAGTAATTAACAGTTAGTTACAACCCAAATCGTAAGGTTTTAAGTTTCCCCGCAGTTCCCTTGCAGTTACCCCATGCCCTAGATCACCTTATACCAATACTATAAAATGGCTGTCAAGCCAAAACTCCTAATGTGCAGATATTCTGCGGTCTGTATCAGTTCCAGAGCTTGTTTCTTGTTTATTCGCTGCTGACTCAGCCAGGGGTTCGGGCACTCTTTGTAGAGCAATTTCCAAGACCTCATCAATCCATTTAACCGGCCTTATCAACAATTCTCCTTTGATATTATCGGGAATCTCCTTAAGATCCCGCTGGTTTTCGTCTGGAATCAGAACTTCCTTTATTCCCCCTCTATGAGCTGCCAGCAGTTTTTCCTTTAAGCCACCAACTGGTAAAACCTGACCTCTCAATGTTATCTCTCCCGTCATCGCCACATCAGCACGAGCTGCAATTCCTGTCAGCACGGAAACTAGGGCTGTACACAGTGCAATACCAGCACTGGGACCATCTTTCGGCGTCGCCCCTTCCGGCATGTGAATATGTAAGTCGTACTTTTTATGGAAATCTTTTGCAACGCCGAGCATGTCTGCCCGGCTCCGCACAACTGTCATCGCCGCTTGGATAGACTCCTGCATGACGTCACCCAGGGATCCTGTTTTGGTCGTTCGACCTTTTCCAGGTACCGCTACGGCCTCAATCGACAATAACTCACCGCCGACGCTGGTCACGGCAAGTCCTGTCACCTGCCCAATCTGATCCTGTTCCTCTGCTCGACCAAAGTTGTACTTTCTGACTCCTGAGTAGTGCTCAAGGGAATCACCGTCGAGAACATGTTGTTCCTCATCTTCCTCCTCGCTGAGGGCACTCTCTTTGACAACCTTACGACACAGTTTGGCGATTTCTCTTTCCAAACCTCGTACACCGGGTTCCCTTGTATAGAACCTGATCAGATCCAGTATAGCGTCTTCTGAGACATCAATTTCGCTCTCTTTCAAACCATTGTTTTGGATCTGCTTTGGAATGAGATAACGTGAGGCAATATTCAACTTTTCATCTTCCGTGTAGCCAGGAATTCGAATGATTTCCATCCTGTCTAACAACGGTGCCGGGATATTCATCGAGTTTGAGGTGCAGATAAACATAACTTCAGACAAGTCGTAGTCCACTTCCATGTAGTGATCGTTAAAACTGTTATTTTGTTCCGGGTCCAGAACTTCTAGCAATGCCGAGGCTGGATCACCTCTATGGTCCTGACCCATTTTGTCTATTTCATCCAGTAAAAACATGGGATTTCGTACGCCTACCTTTGCCAGCTTTTGGATGATCTTGCCCGGCATCGAGCCGATATAGGTTCGTCTGTGCCCTCTTATTTCAGCTTCATCTCGAACACCTCCAACAGCCATCCGGATGAATTTTCTGTTGGTTGCCCGTGCAATAGACTCACCAAGAGATGTTTTCCCTACACCCGGCGGACCAACCAGGCATAATACCGGGCCTTTGATTTTCTTGACTCTTTTTTGTACCGCGAGATACTCAAGAATACGTTCCTTGACTTCCTGCAGACCATAGTGATCAGCTTCAAGAACTTTTTCCGCTTCACCTATGTCAGTTCGTACTCTGGAGCGTTTCTTCCAGGGTACGTTTAACATCCAATCGATATAGCTGCGCACTACCGTTGCTTCAGCAGACATCGGTGACATCATTTTGAGCTTGTTAATCTCGGTTGATGTTTTCTCCTTCGCTTCTTTGGGCATACCAGCGTCTAACAGGTTCTTTTTCATTTCTTCTATTTCATTTGGAACATCATCTAAATCACCAAGTTCCTTCTCAATGGCTTTCATTTGCTCGTTGAGATAATACTCGCGTTGGCTTTTTTCCATTTGCTTCTTCACGCGACCTCGAATTCTTTTTTCAACATTGAACAGATCGATTTCAGATTCCAGCAGCTTCATCATGTGTTCGATACGTTCACCCAGACTGGTCATCTCGAGGATCTGTTGTTTCTCCTCAAGTTTTAAACTCATCTGGGAGGCAATGGTATCCACAAGTCTGCTGGGTTCATCGACGCTGGATAGCGAGGTCATGACTTCTGGAGGTACTTTCTTGCTCAATTGAACATACTGATCAAATGCTGACATCAGTGACCGAACCAATGCCTCTGATTCACCAGCACTGACTTGTTCATCTTCTACTATTTCGACATCACCTGTGAAAAAATCACCAACGTCCTTTATGTTAGTTACTTCTGCCCGATTCCCCCCTTCAACCAGTATCTTCACGGTCTTATCCGGCAGTCGTATCAATTGCAGGATGGTCGCAATCGTGCCAAAGCGATAAAGGTCGTCAATCCCTGGCTCTTCAATCTCTGGATCTCGCTTAGCAACGAGTAAAACTTTTTTGTCCTTATCGTTCTTTTGAGCATAATCCAATGACCGGATAGATTTTTCTGTGCCAATGAATAGTGGATGTACCCCATGGGGATAGACGACCATGTCTCGCAATGTGACGATTGGGACATTGGTTTGATTCGCCATAAATACTCCTGATCCAAACTGCCTGTACTATAATTAAAACTAATTAATATACCATAAAAGGCACCGCCGCATGGCTGTTTAGGCACTACATTGCCAAATCAACCTGCCTACTCTTTATCCTAGCTATCATACAAAGAAAAAGGGACCACAATGCCCCTTTTTTCCTGCTATTCATCAAATTTTCTGGTTCTGGTCCAATCATGTTGTCGGAAAGTCACTAAATGACCGTATTCCGCTCTGGCCCCACGGATGAACTTTCAGGCTGAGCAGCCAAGAAAAAGGGGTAATTAAGCCTCTTTACTTCATTTTGGCAGAGGAAACTCAATCAGATGCTGCCTTGGACTGATCTGGATTCTCATAGATCAGCTTAGGCTCCGACGTCCCGTTGATTACACTCTCATCGATAACAACTTTTGACACGTCATCGTCTGAGGGAATCTCGTACATGATCTCCAGCAATACAGTCTCCAGAATCGACCGCAGCCCCCTGGCACCTGTTTTCCGATCCATTGCCTTTTCTGCAATTGCCATCAGTGCACCATCACGAAAGTCGATTTCAACATCTTCCATTTCAAATAGCTTCGTATATTGCTTGGTGTAAGCATTTTTTGGTTCTTTAAGAATTCTAACCAGTGCGTCTGAATCGAGTTCATCTAATGTAGCAATGACTGGCAGGCGCCCGACGAACTCGGGGATTAGACCGTACTTGACCAAATCTTCCGGTTCTACGGTTCTCAATGTTTCACCCAGATTCTTTTTATTTGCATCGGTTTCTATATGGGCACCAAAACCGATGCTGCTTTTTGCTGAACGATCCAGAATAACTTTATCCAATCCAGAAAAAGCACCACCACAGATGAATAGGATATCGGTTGTATCAACCTGAAGAAATTCCTGTTGCGGGTGCTTTCGTCCACCTTGTGGAGGAACAGACGCCACAGTACCTTCTATCAGTTTTAGTAACGCTTGCTGAACACCTTCTCCTGAAACGTCGCGAGTTATCGAGGGGTTGTCTGATTTTCGCGAAATCTTATCAATCTCGTCAATGTAGACAATGCCAACCTGCGCCTTGTCAACATCATAGTCGCACTTCTGGAGTAGTTTCTGAATTATGTTCTCAACGTCCTCGCCAACGTATCCTGCTTCGGTAAGCGTGGTTGCATCTGCAATTGTGAAAGGCACATCTAACAATCGTGCTAGTGTCTCTGCCAACAACGTCTTACCAACACCTGTGGGTCCAACGAGAAGAATGTTGCTTTTTTGCAGTTCTACATCATCCTTCTTGCCTGAATAGTTCAATCGTTTGTAATGGTTGTAAACTGCAACTGAAAGAACCTTTTTTGCCCAATGTTGCCCTATGACATACTCGTCCAGCTTTTCTTTGATTTCCTGAGGTGTAGGAAGCTTTTCCTTTTCCGCCTCATCACTACTCTCTTGCAGCTCCTCACGAATGATATCGTTACACAGCTCAACACACTCATCGCATACATATACGGAAGGACCCGCGATCAGTTTGCGAACTTCATGCTGGCTTTTGCCACAGAAATTGCAATGGAGTAATCTACCATCACCGTTCCCACCATCATGTTCGTCGGACATTAAGACACCTCTTATTATCTCTTTATCTCTTTATCTCTTTATCTCTACACCATCTGCCAACCTACCGTTAATCTTTTTAAGGCCTGCTGGAATTAACCCTAACTAACTTAGATCAACGGTGTGTACTTTACCCATCCATGAGCAATACTTTAAATATTATCTAATAGTGTTTCAAATGATAACTCGAAAAAAAATCTGAGATTACTCTACACGGAACCATTTGAATTTATTGATATTTTAACCCTTTAAACTGACATCAGCGATTGACTTGGCTCCTGAACTCGATCAATCAGGCCATATTCGTGAGCTTGATGAGCCGTCATAAAATTATCCCGCTCGGTATCAACTGCGATTTCATCTACTGACTTACCAGTATGGCTAGCCAGAATTTCATTGAGTCTATTACGCAGATACAGAATTTCCTTTGCCTGGATCTCGATATCTGATGCCTGCCCCTGGGAACCACCACTCGGCTGGTGAATCATTACTCTCGAATTTGGCAGGCAAAACCTCTTGTTCTTGGCACCACCCGCCAGCAGAAGCGCAGCCATGCTTGCTGCTTGCCCAATGCACATAGTTGTTACATCGCAATTTACATATTGCATCGTGTCATAGATAGCCAGGCCCGCAGTAACCGAACCACCAGGTGAATTAATATAGAGCTGAATATCCTTATCTCCGTTGTCTGACTCTGCAAACAGCAACTGAGCGACGATTAAATTCGCAACATGATCATCAATTGGTCCTACAACAAAAATGATGCGCTCTTTGAGCAGCCTGGAAAAAATATCATACGAACGCTCCCCTCTCGCCGTCTGTTCTACGACCATTGGAACCAGCCCCAGGCCTTGTGGGTTCGGAAGAATTCGATCTTCATATTGATTACTCATGTCTACCTCTCTCTGCTCAGCTGCTCTATTCGGTGCCTGACTTCTAGCATATAACCATACAAACAATAGGTCTATTGCCGAATGACAACACCGTTTAAGTAATATTGCGGTATTTGTTCAAAACTTCAATGCTTGGGACGACTAATTTTCCAAATCTACCTTTATTTAAGTCAGTGGCAGGCAGAAGTCAAACCTTACCGAGGTCTGATGCCGATTCACACTGTTGTGTCGCTGTAGCTCTACTCTTCTTCAGATGATGCTTCTGGACTGTCTGGTTCTTCGCTCAAGACCGGTGCCTGCGGAACAGGCTTGATAGCTTCATCGTAACTCAACTCAACATCCTGCACTGCTGCGAACTCGAGAATTTTATCCATCACCTGATCTTCCAGAACGAGATTCTGGATCTGGGATAACTGTTGTTCATTGCTGTAGTAGAAATTGACGACCTGTTCGGGTTCTTCATAGGAACTTGCCATATCTTCAATCATTGACCTGACTCGGTCATCGTTCACCTTAATCTCGTATTCTTCGACAATTGCATTGACTAACAAGCCAAGCGAAACCTGTTTTTCAGCCTGTGGCGTAAACATCTCGGCTGGCAGCAGCGAAGGGTCAGCCTTGTCGTGACCGCCAAACTGGTTAACGGCGTCATGCCGCAGTTGATTAATCTGCTGCTCAACCAGGGCCTTGGGCAACTCGACTTCGTTTTTCTCAAGCAATCCATCCATTACCTGAGTCTTTATCTTATTTTTTGTGGCACCTTCCAGCTCCCTTTTCATGTTGGTGCTGACTTCTTCTCTAAATGCCTCGATACCACCTTCTTCAACCCCGAAGGCAATGAAGAACTCGTCATTTAATTCTGGTTTTTCCGCTTCTGATACAGAATTTAACTTAATCTTGAAT
>MPMA02101440.1_pt1 | contig 26755 bp, 29 predicted proteins | sample 1617361 | NCBI WGS metagenome assembly MPMA02 (sample SAMN05944807, study PRJNA350692) | marine metagenome | biome: marine; feature: ODZ; material: water; isolation source: 180 m water sample filtered on 0.2 um supor filter | place: Pacific Ocean | collected 2012-04-08 | depth 180m m | reverse complement strand
GTCTATATCCTGTAACTTGGTTTTCTCTCCAAGGAACGGAACCAGATGTCGATTGACCTGTGTCTTGATGGTCGAGAACCGTCCCTCGGTGATACCGATCTTCCCACCTCCCGTATCACCGGCACGAACCCGTTTTTCTTGTTCTGCAAGGAACTGGTCTGCAACCTCTCGTATCGTCAGATCAAACAGTTTTTCACCGATACGAATCTTTCCCTGTATCTCGTAAAACATCTCCCTTGCACGTTCCTGTGCAAGTTCCCTGTCCTTCGTCCTCAAGGATTTACGAAAATACTTTTTCTCCTGAGATATCCACGTTGAGAATTGCCACACATCACCCGATGCGTTGACCCGATACAGACGAACATCCCCCTCAAACAGGGTGAATTCCTCCGTCTTGTACCGTCTTGGGTACTTGGGATTATCCTTCAGATTACCGTGCAGGGAATTTTGCATTGGAGTAGTTCCCCAAGTTTGTAAAATCCTTGCAGTAGGATTTTCTAACACCTTGAAAAACCACAATATCAATTACAACTTTGTAAGTCAAGTATTGCTTAGTATAATAAAATACGTCAATAATATCAATGAATTAACAAAAGTTTGTAATTATGAAACTACTCCCACTCAATAGTCCCAGGCGGCTTCGACGTAATATCGTAAACCACCCGGTTGATACCCTTGACTTGGTTGACGATGCGGCTGGCCACGCGCCCCAAAAAGTCGTGCTCGAAAGGAAAAAAATCGGCCGTCATGCCGTCGGTCGAGGTCACGGCGCGCAGCGCACAAACGTATTCGTAGCTGCGCTCGTCGCCCATCACGCCGACGGATCTGACCGGCAGCAGCACCGCGAAGGCCTGCCAGATCTCGTCGTAGAGGCCGGCCTGGCGGATCTCGTCGAGGTAGATGGTATCGGCCTGGCGCAAAATAGTGACCTTTTCCGCCGTCACTTCGCCGGGCACGCGGATGGCCAGGCCGGGTCCCGGGAAGGGATGGCGGCCGATCATGGCGTCGGGCAGCCCGAGCTCATGGCCCAGCCGGCGCACCTCGTCCTTGAAGAGTTCGCGCAAGGGCTCGACCAGGGCCAGGTTCATGCGCTCGGGCAGGCCGCCGACGTTGTGGTGCGATTTGATGGTGACGCTGGGGCCGCCGGTGAAGGAGACCGATTCGATGACGTCGGGATAAAGCGTGCCCTGGGCCAAAAACTCGGCCCCTCCCAGCTTGTCGGCCTCGGCCTCGAAGACCTCGATGAAGGCGGTGCCGATGATTTTTCTTTTTCGTTCGGGATCGTCGACGCCTGCCAGGCGTCCGAGGAAGAGCTCGGCGGCGTCGCAGTGCACCAGGGGGATGTTGTAGTGGCCACGAAAGAGCTCCACAACCTGGTCCGCTTCGCCGGCCCGCAGCAGGCCGGTATCGACGAAGATGCAGCGCAGCTGCTCGCCGATGGCCTCATGCAGCAGCACCGCCACCACCGATGAGTCGACGCCGCCGGAAAGACCGCAAACCACCCTGCCGGCCCCCACCTGGGCCCGCAGCTTGGCGATCTCGGTCTCGCGGAAGGCGGCCATGGTCCAATCGCCCCGGCAGCCGGCCACGCCCAGCGCAAAGTTGCGCAGCAACGCTCCGCCCTCGGGCGTGTGCACCACCTCGGGATGGAACATCAAGCCGTAGAAATGGCGCTCGTCGTCGGCGATGGCGGCGAAGGGCGCACCCTCGCTGGTGGCGACGACGCGGAAACCAGCCGGGATGTCGACCACCCGGTCGCCGTGGCTCATCCAGACCTGCTGGCGCTCGCCGGGCCGCCAGACGCCGTCAAAGATGGCGCAATCGCCGCTGATCTCGACGAAGGCACGGCCGAACTCACGGTGCTCGGCGGCTTCGACGCGACCGCCGAGCTGATCCACCATGGCCTGCTGGCCATAGCAGATGCCCAGCACCGGCACACCGAGCTCGAAGATCCGCTCGGGCGCCCGCGGCGTACCGGCATCCAGCACCGAGGCCGGGCCGCCCGACAGGATCACCGCCTTTGGTGCGAAGTCGTCGAGCACCTCGGCGGCCTTCTGGAAGGGCACGATCTCGCTATAGACGCCGCTCTCGCGCACGCGCCGGGCAATCAATTGGGTGACCTGGGAGCCGAAATCGACGATCAGAATGCGGTCGCTCATGCGCCGGAACCTATCGGTGCGGCCGGGTCCTGTCCAGCCGCCAATCTGCGCTAGACTAAAGACCGTCCGTGACGGCCTGAAGGAGCCACCATGTATCGCCAAAACCCCCTCAAATCCCGCCTCGCCGCGGGCCAGCCGGCACTGGGCTGCTGGGTCTTTTCCACCGATTCCTCGGTGGCCGAAAACCTGGCCCAGGCCGGCTTCGACGCGCTGATCATCGACCACGAACATTGCGGTTCCGATCTGCCCGGTCTGGTTCACGCCCTGCAGGCCATCTCCGCCAGCGGCTGCGCCGGCTTGGTGCGGGTGCCCAGCAACGACGCCGTTTACATCAAACGCGTGCTCGACATCGGCGTCGAGGGCATCGTCGTGCCCAACGTGCAAAGCGCCGCCGAGGCCCGGGCCGCCGTCGCCGCCTGCCACTATCCGCCGCGCGGCCGGCGCGGCCTGGGGTTCCCCTTTGCCCGGGCCGCCGATTACGGCCGGGTCGCCGACTATGCCGCGGAAGCCGGCGACAACCTCTTGATTTGCCCCATCATCGAATCCCGCGCCGGCTTCGAGAACCTCGAAGCCATTGCCACCACCGAGGGCATCGAGATGCTGATGATGGGTCCGGGAGACTTGTCCGCCGACCTGGGCAAGCCCGGCGCCTTCGACGACCCCGAGGTGGCGGGCTTGATCGCGGCCGGCGAGCAGGTGGTGCTGGAAGCGGGCAAATGGCTGGCCGGCATCGCGCTCGACGGCGCCGGTGCCCGGGCCATGTTCGAACGCGGTTACCACTTCGTGGCGCCGGCGGCCGACGTCTGGCTGCTGCGCGACGGCAGCCGGGACCTGATCGACGAGGCCATGAACGGGTAAGCGGCGAACTCGATCCGGCGAACAAAGATTTCGATTGGCCTTGGCAGCCATAAAGGGATATCGGGAAAACAAGACCGTGGTGAGGAGAGGGGGAAAGGTCATGCCGCTCAATGCCGCCGTTTCGGTTTACCAAAAGGGCGCGCCGCGCCAGCACGGCGCCATGGAATTCAGCCAGCCGCCGGTCGATCTCGACGCCGTCCGGCTCTATCGCCTGGAACGCGTTCGCGCCGAACTCAGGGCGCGCGACATTGCCGCCATCTTGCTCTTCGACCAGGTCAACACGCGCTACGCCACCGATGCCACGAACATGCAGATCTGGTGTTCGCACTATGAGACCCGCTGCGTTTTCATCGCCGCCGAGGGGCCGGTGGTGCTGTTCGACTATGCCGATCTGCCGCACCTCGCCGAGGGCCTGCCGACCATCGACGAGTACCGCGTCATGCCGTCCTTTTATTACTTTGCCGCGGCCCAGAACGGTGAGGACGTGGCCCGGGAATTTGCCGCCCAATTGGCCGATCTCATGCGGGTTCACGGGCATGGCAACCGGCGCCTGGCCGTCGACCGGCTGTCGCACCTGGGCATCGACGCCATCCGCGCCCAGGGCCTCGAAGTGGTCGAAGGCCAGGAAGTCACCGAACACGCCCGGGCCATCAAGAACGACGCCGAACTCACCCTGATGATGAAGGCCATCGAGGTCTGCCAGGCCGGCATGACAGCGATGCGAGAGAAGCTGGAGCCCGGCATCACGGAAAACGCCCTGTGGGCCAAGCTGCACGAGACCAATATCGCGCTGGGCGGCGAATGGATCGAAACCCGTCTGCTGTCGTCGGGGCCGCGCACCAATCCCTGGTTCCGTGAATGCTCGATGCGCGTCATCGAGGCCGGCGACATGGTCAGCTTCGATACCGACCTGATCGGATCTTATGGTTACTGTTCCGACATCTCGCGCTCGTGGCGCTGCGGCGAGGGCCGGCCCGACGACACCCAGCGAACCCTTTATGCCGCGGCCCACGACCAGTTGCAGCACAACATGGCGCTCCTAAAGCCGGGCGTGACTTTTCGCGAGTATTCGGAGAAAGCCTGGCCCATCCCCGACGAATACCTTTCGGCCCGCTACCCCTCGCTGATCCACGGCGTCGGCCTGGCCGACGAGTACCCGGCGCTGAAGCACATCCAGGATTTCGCAGCCCAAGGCTCCGACGGCATGCTGGAGGCCGGCATGACGTTGTGCGTCGAATCCTTCATCGGCAGCGAAGGCGGCCGCGAGGGCGTCAAGCTCGAGGAACAGGTTCTGATCACGCCCGAGGGCTCGCGCTGTTTATCGTCCTATCCGCTCGAGGAAAGCTGGCTTTGAGACGGATCAGGCGCTCGCCAGGCGTTCGAAGATGGCGACGAAGACGCCGTCGGTGCCGTGGCGCAGCGGCGTCAACATGAGGGTGGTGTCGGTCGTTGGGCAGGAGCCGCCGATGACGTCGCGCCAGACCTCGGCAACGGCAAGCGGGCGAAAATCGGCCTGGGTAGCGGCGAACCATTCCGCCTGTTCGCGGTTCTCGGCGGCCAGTAGCGAACAGGTGGCGTAAACCAGGCGGCCGCCGGGCTTGACCAGGGTGGCGGCCCGTTCCAGCAGGTGCCGCTGGCGCGTCACCTCGGCAGCCAGGACTTCGGCTGTCAGCCGCCACTTGAAGTCGGGATTGCGCCGCCAGGTGCCCAAGCCCGAACACGGTGCATCGAGCAGCACCCGGTCGGCGGCGCCCACCAGGTCCTCGAACGAGCCCTCCTCCTCGACCACCCGGCTCTGGACATTGCGCGTGCCGGCGCGCAGCAAGCGTTCCTTCATGCGGCCCAGCCGCCTGGGGTCGCTATCCAGGGCGTAGATCTGGCCCGAATTCGCCATGGCCGCCGAGAGCGCCAGGGTCTTGCCGCCGGCACCGGCGCCCAGATCGACAACCTGCTGACGCGGGCCCGCCGCCACCAGCAGGGCGATCAGTTGCACCCCTTCGTCCTGCACCTCGACCAGGCCTTCGCGAAAAGCCCGGGTATGGGTAATGCGCTCGCGGTTCTCCAGGCGCAGGCAAAGCGGCGACCAGGGGCCCGGCTGGGCGGCGATGTCTTCGCCGGCCAGGGCCTCGAGGGCGGCTTGGCGGTCGGCCTTCAGCGTGTTGACGCGCAGATCGAGCGGCGCGCGTTGATTGAGCGCCGCCATCTCGGCTATCAGGTCGTCGCCGAATTGGGTGCGCAAGCCGGGCTCGAGCCAGGCCGGAAAGCTGGCCCGGGCCCAGTCGGGCATGGCGCCGGTATCGGGCGGTGCCTGACAGAAGGCGGTTTCCTCGGCGCTCAGCGCCGCCGCACCGTATTGGCTGCCGTCAAAGAGTTCGGCCGCATCCAGCCCTTCGCCCAGCGTCAAGCCCAGCACCAATCGGCGCGGCGTGGCTTCCACGCCGGCCTGGTCCAAGAGCCACTCGAACTCGGCCCGGCGGCGCAGCACGGCGTAGACCTGACCCGAGATGGCCCTGCGGTCCTTGGATCCGGCGTAGCGCCGGCGGCGGAACCATTCGGCCACCACCCGGTCCGCCGGCCGGCCGCCGGATGGGGGCTCGGCGGCAATGGCTTCGAGCAGCTCGATTGCCGCCTGGGTGCGGGGCCCCGGCCTCATGGCAATAGCAAAATTGGGCCCTGCTTCAGGTCTGCACCGGGTAGTTCGGCGATTCCCGGGTGATGGCGACATCGTGGGCGTGGCTCTCGCGCATGCCGGCGGCGGAGATGCGTCGGAACTGGCAATTGCCATGCATCTCGGGGATGGTGGCGTTGCCGGTATAGCCCATGGCGGCGCGCAAGCCGCCCACCAGCTGATGGATGACGCCGCCTACCGGACCCTTGTAGGGCACCCGCCCCTCGATGCCCTCGGGCACCAGTTTGAGGCTGTCCTGGACGTCTTCCTGGAAGTAGCGATCGGCCGAGCCCCGCGCCATGGCGCCCACGGAGCCCATGCCGCGATAGGATTTGTAAGACCGGCCCTGGTAGTAGAAGACCTCGCCCGGCGCCTCGTCGGTGCCGGCCAGCAGCGAGCCGATCATGGCGCAATCGGCACCGGCGGCGATGGCCTTGGCCAGGTCGCCGGAATATTTGATGCCGCCGTCGGCGATAACCGGTACGCCGCGCTCGCGGCAGGCCTCGACGGTGTCGATGAGCGCCGTCAGTTGCGGCACGCCGACGCCGGCGACGATGCGGGTGGTGCAGATCGAGCCCGGCCCGATGCCGACCTTGACGGCATCGGCGCCCTCGTCCATCAGGGCCCGGGCGCCGTCGCCGGTGGCCACGTTGCCGGCCAGCACCTGGGTGTAGTTGCTGAAGGCCTTGATGCTGTTGACGGTATCGAGCACGCGCCGCGAGTGGCCGTGGGCGGTATCGACCACGACGACGTCGACGCCGGCTTCGATCAGCGCTTCGGCCCGGTCCAGCCCTTGGGCGCCGACGCTGGTGGCGGCGGCTACCCGCAGCCGGCCCTGCTCGTCCTTGCAGGCGTTGGGGTTGAGCTGCGATTTCTCGATGTCCTTGACCGTGATCAGGCCGATGCAGCGGCGCTGGTCATCCACCACCAGCAGCTTTTCGATGCGGTGCTGGTGCAACAGCCGCTTGGCCTCGTCGATGCCGACGCCTTCCTCGACGGTGATCAGGCCGTCCTTGGTCATCAGCTCGCTCACGGGCTGCGTCGTATCGGTGGCGAAGCGCACGTCGCGATTGGTCAGGATGCCGACCAGGGCGCCACCCGGACTGGTCACCACGGGTATGCCCGAGATGCGGTGGTGCTGCATCAGCTCGAGCGCCTCGGCCAGGCTTTGTTCGGGGCCAATGGTGACGGGATTGACCACCATGCCGGATTCGAACTTCTTGACCTTGCGCACCTCGTCACCCTGGGCTTCGGGCTCCATGTTGCGATGGATCACGCCAAGGCCGCCGGCCTGGGCCATGGCAATGGCCAGCGAGGCCTCGGTCACGGTGTCCATGGCGGCCGAGATCAGCGGAATGTTGAGGTCGATGGTGGCGGTCAGGCGGGTCGTGGTGTCGGCGTCGGCAGGCAGGATCGTCGAGGCCGCGGGAACCAGGAGAACGTCGTCGAAGGTATAGGCTTCTTGTATCTCCATGTTCCCTCCGGGGCTAGGTGGCGCGGTCTATAACATGGAAAGACCAGCAATGACAGCAGACATGTGGGGCTTTTGGAAAAGGCTTCTATCCGGCGCCTTTCGCCGCCTGCTCGGCCTCGTATTCGGCCAGCAAGTCGCCGTCGATGCCCAGGCTCTCGTTGTAGGCCTCGGGGTAGAAGGCGGTGAAGGCGTCGATGATCTCTTGGGCCGGCACGTCGGCGTGGTCGCCACGGAATTTGAGGTATTCCATGTGTTTGCCGCCGGCCGCATCGAAGGGGTGGAAGAGCGAATCCTCGCGCCCGTCGAACTCCAGCGCCAGCACGCCGAAACGTTCGCACATCTCGATGTTGAAGGCGGCCGTCGATTTGACCCATTTGCCACCAATGAAAAGGTCGGTGTAGCCGTGGTAGATGAAGACGTCGCTCTCCATGAGATCGGTCAGGCGCTGCGAGGCCAGATGGTTGCGCACGTCGGCGTAGCCGACCCGCGAGGGGATGCCGACGACCCGGGCCGCCGCCGCCAGCAGCGCCCCCTTGGTGACGCAAAAGCCGCGGCGGCGGCGCAGACAGCGCGAGGCGCGCAGACCCTCCGGCGTGAGGCGGATCTCGTAGGGGTCATAGAAAATGTCGTCGCGCACGGCGTAATAAAGCGCCACCGCCTTGTCGACATCGTCTTCGGCGTCACCCACGGCGGCCCGCGCATAGGCGACGATCTCGTCATGGTCGCTGTCGATCAGATCGCCGGGCTCGAGATAGCGGGAAAAATCTTCGTTCTGGGCTGGGTCACTCATGAAAAACGCCCTTATTGCGGCACGGGATGGTGCTAGCCCCGACTTCTCACAGAGCCAGGCCGCGGTCAAGTATCGCCGCTCCCCTCGGAGCCACGAAAGCCCGTGGCGATGACGTAGACCTCGGCCGAATCGCGGCGGCTGGCCTGGGGCTTGACGTGACGCACCTTGTCGAAGCGCTGCTTGAGCCGGGCCAGCAGCTCACCTTCGGTGCCGCCGGCGAAGACCTTGGCGACGAAGCTTCCGCCTGGCGCGAGAAGGCTCTCGGCCAGTTCCCAGGCGGTTTCGGCCAGGGCGACGATGCGCAGATGATCGGTGCTCTGGTGGCCGCTGGTGGCCGGCGCCATGTCGCTGAGCACGACGTCGACCGGGCCGCCGGCCGCCGCTTCGAGGGCCTCCTGGGCGGCCTCGTCGGCCAGATCCAGCAGCAAGTTTTGGGCTCCCGGCACGGGGTCGAATTCCGCCTTATCGACGGTCAGCACCCAGCCGGCGCGCTCCACCGCCACCTGGCTCCAGCTGCCCGGCGCCGCCCCCAGGTCGACCACCCGGGCGCCCGGGCGCAGCAGCTGGAACCGATCATCCAGCTCGATCAGCTTGTAGGCGGCACGCGAGCGCAAACCGTCGGCCCGGGCCTGGGCGACGTAAGGATCGTTGAGTTGGCGCTCGAGCCAGCGTGTCGACGAGACCTTGCGCCCGCGCGCCGTCTTGACCCGGGTGTGCAAGCTGCGCCCGCCGCCTCCCCCCGGGCGCTTGGTCCCGCCCGATCGGCCCGGCTTTCGCCGCCCGTTCACGGCCAAGTACCCACTTGCGTAAATAGATGGTACGTCCGATCGCTTTGCCGGCGCTGTGGGTAGGAAGCTGCGGGCCGGCGATGCGGGGCCATCGGCAAGCGCTGCTGAGGCCCTCCACAGCGCCGGAAAAGCGACCCGGAGGGCGGCCATGAAGGACCATCGGACGTCGTCCCGCGGTCCTTGTGCCAGGGGGGTGTGGTATCCACCATCACGGCGGGCCACGCTCCTAGCACATGGTCCGATCTGTGGTCCTTCATGGCCCTCAGACGTGCCATCTATTTGCGCAAGTGGGTACTAGCGTCGGCAGCCATCAGGGCCAGCAGCATGCCCTCGCGCAAACCCCGGTCGGCGACACACAGGCGCCGCATGGGCCAGAGCCTGGAGATCGCCTCCATGATGGCGCAACCGGCCACCACCAGATCGGCCCGGCCGCGCCGAATACAGGGATGCGCCACACGTTCGTCGTAGCTCATGCCGGCCAACCGCTGGGCCACGCCGGCGATGTCGCCGAGTGCCATCCAGGCGCCGTCGACGCGCTCGCGCTGGTATTTCTCCAGGCCCAGATGAACGGCGGCCAGCGTCGTCACCGTGCCCGAAGTGCCGAGCAGGTGGGCCGAGCCGTCCAGGCCTTCGGGGTCCGAGCCCAGCTCGGCGCGGAAAGGCTCCAGCCCCTCGACCACCCGCGCCACCATGGCGGCGTAACCCTCGGGTGTCGGCTGGCGGCCGTCGAAGTCCTCCGAAAGGTTGACCACGCCCAGCTCCAGCGAGGTCCAGCCCAGCACTTCGGGCTCGGCGCCCGGCAGGATGCCGACCCAGGTCAATTCCGTCGAGCCGCCGCCGATGTCGAAGACCAGGGCGCGGCCGCAGTCGGGGTCGAGCAGCGAGGCGCAGCCGGCCAGAGCCAGCGAAGCCTCGGCCTCGGCCTCGATGATCTCGAAAGCGAGTCCGGTCTCGGCCTCGATGCGGGCCAGGAATTCACCACCGTTCCGAGCCCAGCGGCAGGCCTGGGTGGCGATGCAATGGGCCCGGTCGACGCCGCGCCGCCGCATCTTGCCGGCACAGATGCCCAGCGCCGCGATGGTCCGCGCCATGGCTTCCTCGTCCAGCCGGCCCGAAGCCGCCACCCCCTGGCCCAGGCGGACGATACGCGAAAAGGCATCGACCACGCGAAAGCCCTGGCGCTGGGGCCGGGCAATCAGCAGTCGGCAATTGTTGGTGCCCAGATCGAGCGCCGCATAGGTGCGACGCCGCGGCCGGGACTTGGCTAGGCTCTGGTTCACCCCTCTCCCCTCGCACCGCGCCCGGGCGCGTCATGCCTCCATGGTTTGCCCCAACTTTAGCCCGTCCCCCTTTATTGACAAGGGGTGGGGGCATTCATATGTTTTGGCGCAAGTGCGATTTCCCTGCTGGGGGATCGTCTAACGGTAAGACGCTCGGCTCTGGACCGGGTAATCGGGGTTCGAATCCCTGTCCCCCAGCCAAGATTCACCCCATAAAATCAAACTGTTAACCGTCCTCGTGTGGCCGGCAATCTGGAGTCATGCTGCGCTGCAATGAAATTCATGGCGTCATGGTTTCTTGCCGCCAGGAAGGCTGCCCAGAAACAAAACCTGAGGAAATATTGCCGGCAAGACACCTGGACAATGGTTGAGATAGCCTACTTTCTTGCCCAATCCGGCAGGCCCATTCGGCCCGCAGAGACGTAGGCGTTCACGCCTGCCGACAGTTCGGAATATGGGGAGTTTTCGGCGCCGAAAACGGATCGTCAGGCGGACCGGCGCCGGGGTTTTGCCGGCTCAATGATCACCTTGAGCTCGGCACCGACCGCCTTCACGTAGCGCTGGATGGTGGGCCAGGTGGGTTTGACCTTGCCGGATTCGATGCGCGAGATGACGGACTGGGTGGTGCGCATGCGTTTGGCAACCTCTTCCTGCGTCATCTTGGCTTGTGCCCGGGCATCGATGAGTTGGGCTGCAAGTTCGTATTCGGGCCTCAGTTCTTCGTAGGCCTCGCGGAACCCGGGTTTCTTCATGGCTCTTTTCTTGAGCGTGCGCAGGCTGGTCATGATCCTTTTCCCCGTTGCGATTCAGACGTTTCCAGGTCAGCTGATCTGCCGAGCCCGTGCCTTGGCCAATTCAATTTCCCGGCGCGGCGTTTTGTTGGTTTTCTTGATAACGACACGCAGCACGACGATTCGCTGTCCGCTTGCGGTCTGGTAAAGCGCACGGGCGATTCCGTCCCGTCCCGACATGCGGATTTCCCAAATCTTTCCGTCCAAATGCTCGACATGGGGCATCCCTACTCTGGCAAGACCCTTGCTCTCGATGAGCTCGGCGATCCAGTGGAATCGGGCCTGCATGTCCAGCGGCAGGGATTCAAGCTCGCTGTCGACGACGGCGTTGAGCGTTCCAACCCTCCATGCCATAAATACTATATAGCATAATTGGCATATGGCGCAAACCGCCTAAAGCTTCCGCGGCTTTCGCAGGGCGATTCGGGCGTCCTTTTTTGCTGCGGTATGGTCGCTGGGGTAGCTCAGTTATCTTCGCTCGGGGTGGTCGAGGCCGGCCGTGAGGGCGATGTCCTTGCCGAAGTTGCGCGAGAGCTCGACGATGCGGATACGCGGGTCGCGCTGGCGTTGCTGCAAAAGACGGCCGAGGCCGTCGTCGCTGCTGCCATCGTCGACGCAGATGATTTCCCAGCTGCCCACCCCGGCCAGGGCGGCGCGGGCGCGGTCAAGAAAGGCCTCTATGTTCTGGGCCTCGTTGAACATGGCGACGACCAGCGAAACCTCGGGGGTCGCCTCGCCTGTTGCCGTCATGAGCGCTCCGCCGCTGGTTGCCACCAGCGCAAACCTAGCCCGCATTTCTCACCGGGTCACGGCAGGCCTGCGACAACCCTTTCCTGGGGAAACCAGATGGTAGCTTCGGTGCCAACGCCGATCAGGCTGTCGAACTCGAGACCGCCGCCGTGCAGCTCCGCCAGCGACTTCACCAAAGGCAGGCCCAGCCCCGTGCCCTGGTATTTTCGGTTCAACGCTCCGTCAACCTGACCGAACGTCGACATTGCTTTCGGAATGTCGCTGGCGACAACGCCGATCCCGGTGTCGCTTACCGAAATCCTCAAACGACCATCTTTTGCCAACTCGCAAGCCACCGTGACCTGGCCACCGCTCTCGGTGAACTTGACCGCATTCGAAAGCAGGTTGAGCAGCATCTGCCGGACCATGCGTTCATCGGCCCGAAGCGTTGGCAAAGCATCGGCGATGTCAGCACGGAGATCCAGTTCGGCCTCCCGCGCCCGCTCGTTGATGATGAAAAGGCAACGTCCGATCATGGCGGCCACGTCGACATCACGCTCATTCAGGATGACGCGGCCGGCCTCGATCTTCGAGAGGTCGAGAATCTCGCCGATCAGCGAGAGCAGGTGCTCTCCGCTTTCGTGAATGCTCGCCGTATAGTCCGCGTAGTGGGGGTCGCCCACCGGTCCGAACATTTGTTGTTGCATCAGGACCACATAACCGTTGCGCACCACGGTGACGCTGTCGATGCGCCAGCCCCGTTCCCGGATCCGGGCCAGCATATCGGCCAGCGGCTTCGACCGCATGCCCTGGGCTTCGGGCGTCGACCGGCGCCAGGCCTCGGTGGGCCAGTAATCCGCGGCGGCGGCCGGTCCCGCAGCGAATACCGAAAGGACCAAAACCGCGACGGCGAAACGACTGCTCTTCACGCTGTGCTCGCCGCCAGGCCGGCGCTCCGGCGGGCCACATATAGGGGATCGGACGCATCCCGCTGCCCCACGGTCCAGGCGGGATCCAAAGCGCCGCCCGCACCGGCGAGCAGATAACGGCCCTCGAATATCGTGGTGCGCTGCGTTATTCGCCAGGCCCCCTCGCGCTTCTCGAAGGCATCGACATAGCGGGCCGGCATACAGACCTCGATGGGGAGATCGGAGCGCTCCACCTGCTCGCCCAGCGCCGCCCGCAGGTGCGTCATGTCGTCGCCGGGTGCGGCGTCGTAGCGTTGGTAGGCCACCACGTAGCTTTCGCAGAGCGCAGAATCCGGGCCGGCGAATTCGATGAAAACATTACCCAGCACATGCATCGACATGGTGATCGAGCGGTGGCGTACCTTCAGCCACTCGACCAGGCCATCGATATCACCTTTGTACATGCCGTGGTCGTCGTAGGCACCGGGATGAAAAACGCCGCTGACCAAGTCCCAATCGCGGCGATCGACGGCCCGGGCCCAGCGGCGCAGGATCTGTTCGATCTGGAAGCGGTCTTCCAGCCGTGCCTCCGGGGCATTTTCGGTTTGTTCCACGCCCGGCCCTCCCCTAAGTTGGCTGCGATTTCCATAATCAACCAAATCCCTGGCAAATCCCTGGAAAAAATGCCGAAAAAGGCCGAGTTGCTGTTGATCGGACGATTGTTCGGCGCCCCCGACGCCGAATTGAAGGAACTCTTCGAGCTCCGCCAGATCGACGATTTCACGCCGGTCCAGGACCTTCCCGGCGTGACGGCGCAAGAGTTGCGCGCCGTGGCGGTGGGCATGGTGGGCTCGGGCCACGTCAGCACCGTGGCCGTCGACAGCGCCTTTCTCGATGGTTTTCCCAGCCTGGAAATCGTCGCTGTATTGGGTGTGGGCTGCGACCATATCGACATAGACGCCGCCTATGAGCGCGGCATCACCATCACCAATACCCCCGACGTCAATACCGAGGAGGTGGCCGATACGGCCATGGGCATGCTGCTGGGCACGGTGCGCCAGATCCCCCAGGCCGACCGCTTCCTGCGCGCCGGGCGCTGGCCCGGGGGCATGTTTCCGCTCAGCGCCACCTTGCGCGGAAAACGCCTGGGCATCCTGGGGCTGGGCCGCATCGGCAAGGCCGTGGCCCGCCGCGCCGAGGGCTTCGGCCTGGAAATCCTCTACCACGGCCGCAAGCGCCAGCCCGGCGTCTCCTACGCTTACGCCGCATCGACCCTGGAACTGGCCCGGGCCGTCGATTTCCTGATGGTCATCGTGCCCGGCGGCGAGGAGACCCGGAACCTGGTGGACGGCGCCGTGCTGCAGGCTCTGGGACCGGAAGGGGTTCTGCTCAATGTCTCGCGGGGCACGGTGGTCGACGAAGCGGCGCTCATTGCGGCGCTGGAAAACAAGGTCATCGCGGCCGCCGGTCTGGATGCCTACGTGCACGAGCCCTATGTGCCGGCCGAGCTGATGGCGCTGGAGCAGGTTGTCCTGCTGCCCCACATCGGCTCCGGCACCCACCACACCCGCGAGATGATGTCCCGGGCCGTGGTGGACAATCTCAAGCAATGGAACCAGGGCTTGGCGGTGAACGATCCGGTGCTTCCCGGCCAACAAACCTAGAGCATTTCAAGATTGCATTGAATCGGATGTGCTGATTCACTGGTGTCTCCACATGATGTTGTGTTCGTATCAAAGGAGGCTACCAGATGGGGTGCAGTCATCCTCTCGCTCTTCGGTCTCGGATCATCGCTGCGGTGCAGGCTGGGGCGTCGGCCCGGGGCGCGGCGCGTCGCTTTGCGGTGAGTCCGTCGAGTTCGATCAATTTGGTTCGGCGCTGGCGCCAGACGGGGAGTTGGGCGCCGGGGCAGGTTGGCGGACAGAAAAAGCGGAAGCTGGCGGGTTGGGAGGACTGGCTGCACGCGGTTATGGCGTCGGAGCCTGACATCACGCTGGCCGAGCTTAAGAAACGGCTGTTCAGCGAAGGTCTTGAGATTTCTCAGCAGGCCATCAACACGACGCTGCAGGCGCTTGGTTACAGCTATAAAAAAAACTCATCGGGCGGCGGAACAAGAGCGCGCCGATGTGGCGCAAAAGCGTGAGCATTGGCAGCGATGCCAACCTTGGCTCGCCCCGGAACGTCTTGTTTTCATTGACGAAACCGGCGCCAAAACGAACATGACCCGGCTGCGTGGTCGTGCCCGGCGCGGCCAACGCCTGCTGGCGACGGTGCCATGGGGACATTGGAAGACGACGACCTTTGTCACCGGCCTGCGCCTGAGCGGCCTGAGTGCCCCCATGGTGCTGGACGGGGCGATGAACGGTGCCGCCTTCAAGGCCTATACCGAGCAGGTTCTCGCTCCCAGCCTCAAACCCGGCGATATCGTCGTCATGGACAACCTGTCCAGCCACAAAGTCGCTGGCATTCGCGAGGCCATAACGGCGGTCGGCGCCCACCCGCTCTACCTGCCACCCTACTCGCCCGATCTCAATCCCATCGAGCAAGCCTTCGCCAAGCTCAAGGCTCTCCTTCGAAAGGCCTCCGCCCGAACCATCGAGGAGCTGTGGCAAACCATCGCCGATCTCATCGATGACTTCCCACCACAGGAATGCGCAAACTACTTCCTGAATTCAGGGTATGGATTCAAGCAAACTTGAAACGCTCTAGGTTCTGCTTGATCAGGGTTTCGGCGGCGCGTAGCGAAATCTCGACGGCTGAGTGACGCACTTCCTTCAGGGCCTGGGCCTCGGCCTGGGCGATTTTGGCTTGGGCCAGCTCGCCGCGCCGCTTGACCTCGGCCTCCAGGGTAACTTCGGCCTCGGCGGCCAGGCGTTCGGCCTCCTGTTTGGCGTGCTCGATGATGTCCTCGGCTTCCTGCATGGCGTCGCGCTGCTTGCGCTGGTAGCTGGCCAACAGCGCCTGGGCTTCCTCGCGCAGCCTGGCGGCTTCGTCGAGCTGGTCGGAGATGGCCCGGGCCCGGGCATCCAGGGCGTCGATGATGCGCCTGTAGGCGAACTTGGCCAGGATGGCGCAAAAGGCGACGAAGGCGACGGCGACCCAAAAGGCGGCATCGAACATCTAACGGCCCTCCAGCTCGCCATTCACCGCCGCGGCGGCGGCGGCGGCGCTGGGCTCTGCGCCGATCAGCCGAGCGGTGACGGCCTGGGCCGTCTCGATGGCCACATCACGCAGGTTGGCCAGCGCCGCCTGGCGGCTCTCGGCGATGCGGGCCTCGGCCGCCGCCATCTCGGTGGCCAGTTCGGCCTGCAAGGCGGCGCGCCGGGCCTGGACCTCCCGGGCCGCCCGGTCGCGGGCCAGAGTGGCTGTGTCGTGGGCCTTGGCCCGGGCCTGGGCCAAGGCGGTTTCGTATTCCTGGATGGCTGTCTCGGCCTCGGCCTTGAGTCGCTCCGCCTCTTCCAGGCCGTCCGTGATGCGGCGCTGGCGCTCGTCCATGACCTCGGCAATGCGCGGCAGCGCCACCCGCCAGAGAATCAAATAGAGCACCACGAAAGTGATGACCAGCCAGATCAGCTGGGACGAAAAGTCGCTGACGACGAGTTGCGGCATATTGCCCGCGCCCGGTTCGAGCCCGCGCTGCTAGCCGAACAAGATCAAGAAGGCGATGACCAGGGCGTAGAGCGCCACGGCCTCGGTCAGGGCGAAGCCCAGCAGCACCTGGCCGAACATGCCCGGTGCCGCCGCCGGATTGCGGATGCCCGCGGCGACGTAGCTGGCGAAGATGTTTCCGATACCGACTCCGACCCCGGCGAGGCCGATGGTAGCCAGTCCGGCACCGATCTGCTTGGCAGCTTCCGTTTCCATTTCCATTGGTCCTTTAGTTCCTGTGATACCAGATGAATGAAGGGAATTCGCGCCCGGCCGCTAGTGCAGGTGCAGCGCGTCGTTGAGATAGAGGCAGGTAAGAATGGTGAAGACATAGGCCTGCAGCACGGCGACGATCAACTCCAGGGCATAGAGCGCCACCACGAACAAGAGCGGCGCCACGCCGAAGATGCCCAGCACCACGACGAAGCCGCCGAACACCTTGAGCAGGGTATGCCCGGCCATCATGTTGGCGAACAGCCGGAGCGACAGGCTGACCGGCCGCGCCAGGTAGGAGATCACCTCGATCGGCACCAGGATCGGGATCAGCGCCATGGGCACGCCCTTGGGCACGAAAAAACTGAAGAAGTGGAGCTTGTGCTTGATCAGGCCGATCACCGTGACGCCGAGGAAAACGACGATGGCCAGGGCGAAGGTGACGACGATATGGCTGGTGACGGTGAAGGAATAGGGCAACAGGCCCAAGAGGTTGCTGGTGACGATGAACATAAACAGCGTAAAGACGAAGGGGAAATACTGGCGCCCCTGGGATCCCACGTTTTCGCGCAGCATGTTGGCGATGAATTCGTAGCTCAGCTCGGCGATCGATTGCCAGCGGCCGGGCACCATGGCGCGGCCCCGCATGCTAAGGGTCAGCAGCGCCGTCACCAGCACCAGCACGATCACCATCATCAACGAAGAATTGGTGAACGAGACATCCAGGCCGGCGATATCGATTTCGACCAGGCGCTTGATCTCGAACTGCGTGAGAGGGCTGTGCTGTTCCGCCACCGGACCTAATCCTTAATCTTCGTGCTCCGCTCCGCCTTCTCCGTCAGCCTGGAAACCGAACCCCGGCGTCAGGCGCATGGCGGCGCGATAGGCGTTCAAAGTACCGGCCGCCGCGCCGAGCAGCAGAAACAACAACAACAACCACGGCCGCGTCTCCAGCCAGCCGTCGAGGAACCAACCCAAACCGCCGCCGACCAGCAGGGCCGAAACCATCTCGACCGCCAGCCGCATGGCCTGACCCAGTGCCATCCCCGGCGCCGCCACCGGGGCCACCTGGTCGTCTCGTGGCCGGCCCTTCTGCCGGGCTTGGCGCAAACGGGCATCCAGGCCTTTCAGGCTGGGAGGCTGCCCCTCGCCGCTCATGGAAATCTGGCCAGAAATCTCGCCCGTTGAAACTCGAGCCGGCCGCCCCGATAGGGCTCCGACCGCCTCGAAACCGGGTGAACAATAGGGGCATGGAAGGTGCCCTGTCAAGCCTTGGTGCAGATGCGGTAAGTTATTGAAAAATATTAATAAAACCGCACTCCGTCAGTGCTCAGGCGGTGGCTCGTAAGTGCTCGGCGCGGCCCAGATCGACCGACACCAGGCGGCTCACCCCGCGTTCCGTCATGGTGACGCCAAACAGCCGGTCCATGCGCGCCATGGTCAGCGGGTTATGGGTGACGATGAGGAAACGCACCTCGGAAGCCTGGGCGATTTCCTCGACCAGCCCCAGGAAACGCTCGACGTTGGCGTCGTCGAGCGGCGCATCGACCTCGTCGAGAACGCAGATCGGCGCCGGGTTGGTGAGAAAGACGCTGAACAAGAGCGCCAGCGCCGTCAGTGCCTGTTCGCCGCCCGACAAAAGCGACATCACCTGCATGCGCTTGCCTGGCGGGCTGGCCATGATCTCCAGTCCGGCCTCCAGCGGATCCTCCGATTCGGTCAGCGCCAGATGGGCCTGGCCGCCCCCGAAGAGGCGCTCAAACAGCGCCTGGAAATGCTCGTCGACCTGCTTGAAGGCGACCAGCAGGCGCTCGCGGCCCTCGCGGTTGAGGCTAGCGATGCCCTGGCGCAGCCGCGCGATGGCGGCCACCAGGTCGGCTCGTTCGGTGTTCAGGGTTTCCAGGCGCTCGCCGATCTCGGCCGCCTCGGCGTCGGCGCGCAAGTTGACCGGGCCCATGTTGTCACGCTCGCGCTTGAGGCGTTCGAGGCGGTTCTCGGTAGGCTCGATCTCGGGCAAATCGTCCGGATCCTTGAGCTCGGCGATCTCGGGCGCCTCGGCCGGCGTGCAGGAAAGCGTCTCGCGCATGCGCTCGGCGACGTCCGTCTGCTGCTGTTCGGCCTGGCCGACTTGGGCCTCGATGCGCACCCTTTCCTCGCGCGCCGTGGCTAGGTTCTGGTTCGCCCCCTGCACCGCCCTGTCGGCCTGGGCCAGTTCGGCCTCGGCCCGGGCCAAAGCGTCGGCGGCGCCGTCGCGCTCGGTCTCGGCGGCTTTGATACGCTCGAACAATTGGGCCCGTTCGTGGGCGATCTGATCGGGCCGCTCGGCCAGCGCCGCCAATTCTTTCTCGGCCGCGCCGTGGCGCTCGTCAAGGGCCGCGATCTGGCTCTCGGCGGCAGCCCGGCGGCGGCTCCAGGTCTCTATCTCGCTAGCCATGGCGGCGGAGCGGGCGTCGCGGTTGCGGCTCTCGGCAACCAGCGCGTCACGGCTGGCGCGGGCCTCGGCATGGCTCTCGCGCGTCATCACCAGGGCATTACGCAACTCCTCGATGGCCTCGCCGGCGGCCTCTGGCGGCGCCAAGGCGGCCAGCGCGGCCTCGGCCTCGGCCCGGCGCCCGGCGCCTTCCTCGAGGTCGCGGTCGAGCTCGGTCAGGGCCTCGCCGGCGGCAGCCAGGCGGGCCTGGAGCGCCGCCCGCGCCTGGAGGGCCGCGGCGTGGCTTTCCTGCTGGCTGCGCAAGTGGTCCTCGGCCTCGCGCGCCCGGGCCCGGGCGCTGGCCGCTTCACGGCTTTGCTCGGCCAGTTCCTCGGCCGCCACGGCATGGCTCTCGCGGGCCTCGTCCAGGCCTTGGCGTTCAGCCACCAGGGACTCTTCGAGCTCGTCCAGGCGGTTGCGCTGGGCGAGGCGCGTGGCGGCGGCGGTGGGAGCGTCGGCGGCGGCCGTGAAGCCGTCCCAGCGCCACAGCGCGCCGTCGCGTGCGACCAGACGTTGGCCGGGCGCGAGCTCGGAGTGCAGCTTGGCACCGGCGGCGCTCTTGACCACACCGATCTGCGACAAGCGGCGGGCCAGGGCCGGCGGGGCGGAGACGAAATCGCCGAGCGGCCGGGCCCCCGCGGGCAGCGCCTGGGTCTCGTCGTAGGGCGGCAACTCGAGCCAATGCACCGGCGCCCCGGCGTCGGCCGAATAACCGAGCTCGTCACCGAGCGCCGCACCGAGCGCTGTTTCAAAGCCCGGCTCGACGTTGACGGCGTCGATCAGCGGCGGCCAGAGCTCGTCATCGGCAACCGCCAGCAGGCGGCCCAGGGCCGCGGCTTCGGCCTCGTTGCGGCCGTACGCGGTTTCCGCCCGGTGCAATTCCTCGCGCCTCGCCGCCTCGCTCTCCTGGGCCCGCAGCCGGCCCGCTTCGGCGCCGTCGGCTCTCTCGCGGGCGGCAGCGGCGGCGGCCCGGGCCTGGGCCACGGCGGCGTCGCCGGAGCTCTCGGGATCATCCGGACCATCCCCCGCGGCCAGGGCCTCGCGTTCCTCGATCAATTCGTCGCGCCGGGCCTGCTGGCGCTCGCCGCGGCCGGCGATTTCGGCCATCTCGGCGGCCAGGCTGCGCCGCCGGCCGGCCTCCTCGGCGGCCTGGCGGTTGGCTTCGTCCAGCGCCTGCTCGCGTTCGGCCAACCGGCCGGCACTCTCGCTCACCTGGGCCTCGGCCGCCGCCCTGGCCTCGGCCTCGCCGTCACGGGCCAGCTCGAGGGCTTGAATTTCGCTCTCCAGGCGGCCCATGTTGTCGGCGGCATCGCCAAGCAAGGATTTCTCGCGCTGGCTGTCGCCGGCGATCTGGCCGAGCCGCGCCTCGAGCGCCGCCTTGGCCTCACGGGCGCGCGCCTCTTCGGCCTCGAGGCCATCGCGGGTGACCGCCAGATGGTGCAGCCGGGCAGCGCTTTCGGCCTCGGCCTGGCGCAACGGCGGCAGCGCTTCGGCGGCAGCGGCCTGGGCCGTCGAGGCGGCGGCGGCGGCAGCGGTCAAGTCGGCCACCTGGCTGGTGGCCTGAGCCAAGCGCTGGCGGGCAGCAACGGCCGAGGTCTCGGCCTGGCGCCAGCGCAGGTAAAGCAGCATGGCCTCGGCGCGGCGGATGTGCCCCGAGAGGTTGCGGTACCGCGTGGCCTGGCGGGCCTGGCGCTTGAGGCCGCGCAACTGGTCCTCCATGGCCGCCATGACGTCGTCCAGGCGTTCCAGGTTGTTCTCGGCGGCGCGCAGTCTGAGCTCGGCCTCATGGCGGCGCGAATGGAGCCCGGTGATGCCGGCCGCCTCTTCCAGAATGCGACGGCGCTCGACCGGTTTGGCGGCGATCAGGGCGCCGATCTGGCCTTGGCTGACCAGCGCCGTGGCGTGGGCGCCGGTGGCCAGGTCGGCGAACAGAAGCTGCACGTCGCGAGCCCGCACGTCGTCGCCGTTGATGCGATAGCCCGAGCCCGATTGGCGCTCGATGCGGCGCACGATCTCGAGCTCGTCGCCGCCGTTGTAGGCCGCCGGGGCGTCGCGCCCGGCGTTGTCCAGCAGCAGCGAGACCTCGGCGATGTTGCGGGCCGGCCGTGCCGTGGTGCCGTTGAAGATGACGTCGTCCATGGCGCCGCCGCGCATCTTCTTGGCCGAGGTCTCCCCCATCACCCAGCGCAAGCCCTCGATGAGGTTCGACTTGCCGCAGCCGTTGGGGCCGACGACGCCGGTCAGCCCGGGCTCGATGGTCAGCTCGGTGGACTCGACGAAGGACTTGAAGCCGGCGAGGCGAAGGCGGGTGAAGTGCACGAAGGGCTCCGGTCGGTTACTTGAGCAGAGGTTTCAGGAGCTCGTCGAATTGCTCCAGCGTCGGGGCGCCGGGCTGGGTCTTGCCGCCGATGACGAAGCTCGGCGTCGATTGGATCTTGTGCTTCTGCTCGCCGGCCAGGCGGGTGGCGAGGATGGCGTTGCCCAGATCGGCGTTCTTGAGGCAGGCCTCGAAGTCTTTCTTGCCGACGCCGCCCATCAGCCCGACCTGGCTCAGCTCGGCCAGGGGATCGCGCGAGTGCGACCATTTCTTTTGCTGGCGGAAGAGCAGGTCGATGAAGCCGAAAAAGCGCTTCTCGCCGCTGCAGCGCGCCAGGATGGCGGCCCAGAAGGCGGTGCGGTCGAGGGGAAACTCGCGGAACACCAGCCGCAGCTTGCCAGTGTTGATGTACTTTTCCTTCAACGCCGGCAAGGTTTCGATGTGGAAATGGGCGCAATGGGAGCACGACATGGAGGCATACTCGATGACCGTCACCGGGGCCTCGGCGGCTCCGATGGCCATCTCCTCCTTGCCGCTGAGGGGCGCGGCACCGGCCGTGGCCAGAGCCAGCAGCAAAACCAGAGAACCCGGCGCCGCGAAGCGCAAGCATGCCTTAATTAGCGTAAACATGTTCTCCCACCCACAAGATGTTGTGGCAAGTATAGGCACTCGCCATTTGCCGCACAAGCCGTCGTGGGAGCCAAAAAGGCGCCCGGGCGGCATTTCAGGATTGATCCCGGCGCTCGGCCGCTTTGATGCGCCGGCCCAGCGCCGCCAGGGCGCCCTTGAGTCCGGGCTGGCGGGGTTCGGCCGGGTCGTCGCCGTCGGCTGGCGGCCCGCCGGGGCGCCTTGCCGCGGTTTGCAGCGGTGCCTGGATCAGGCTTAGCGCCTGCACCGCGCGATAGCCGAAATAGCCGTTGATGCGTTCGATGATGGCCGGTGAGCGGTGCTGTATCTCGGGCCCCAGGCCGGCCTCGACCCGAACCTTGAGCGTGGCGCCGCTGCCGTCGCGTTTAAAAACAAGGCGTTCGGGCTGGCAACCGGCGGCCAGCTCGGGCCCGACGATCTCGGCCCAGCGCGACAGCACCTCGGCCCGGGCGAAACCCTGGCGGCGCATGGCGGGCGCGGTGATGGCCGACAGGATGCCCTGCAGCCGTCGCGGTCCGCGGCCCGTGCGTTTGGCTCTCATGGGCCTATTGTGCGCCCATTCGGCGACTGCGTCACGCCGCCAAGACCAACGATAGCGACGGAAAGGTGTAGCCTGAAGACATGAGCCCCCGCCCCGACCCTGGCCAACTGGCCCGCCGTCTGCTCGAGTGGTACGACCGCCACGGCCGCCGGTTGCCCTGGCGTGGGGATCCCGCCGATCCCTATGCCGTCTGGCTCAGCGAGATCATGTTGCAGCAAACCACGGTGGCGACGGTGACCAACTATTACCGGCGCTTTCTCGAGCGCTGGCCGACGCTGGCGGCGCTGGCCGCGGCCGAGCGCGACGAGGTGCTGGCGGCCTGGGCCGGGCTGGGCTACTACGCCCGCGCCCGCAATCTGCACAAGTGCGCCCAGGAACTGGCGGCCCGGGGTAAATCTTGTGGCTTTCCCCAAGATGAAGCGGAGCTTTTGCGCCTGCCCGGCATCGGCCCCTACACCGCCGCCGCCATCGCCGCCATCGCCTTCGACCGCCCGGCCACGGTGGTCGACGGCAACGTCGAGCGCGTCATGGCCAGGCTGCATGCGGTGAGCGATCCCCTGCCCGGCGCCAAGCCCCGCTTGCGTGAACTGGCCCGGAGGCTGACGCCCGAGCGGCGGCCGGGCGACTATGCCCAGGCCCTGATGGACCTGGGGGCGACGATTTGCCGGCCACGGGCGGCGGCTTGCCCGGCCTGCCCCTGGCAAGCCGATTGCCTGGCCCGGCGGCAAGGTGTGGCGGGCGAGCTTCCCAAACGCAGTCCGCGCGCGGCCCGGCCGCTGCGCCACGGCGTGGCCTTCTGGATCAGCGACACCGCAGGCCGCGTGCTGCTGCGCCGGCGCCCCGATGATGGCCTCTTGGGCGGCATGATGGGCTTTCCCACGACATCGTGGCGCCAGGCCGCCTGGAGCCCAGCCCAGGCGCGCCGCCAGGGGCCGCTCAAAAGCCGCTGGCGCCGACCGGGCCAGGTGGCGCACGGCTTCACGCATTTTCGCTTGGAATTGATGGTGCTGGCGGGCGAGTGCCCCAACGCCGACCTCGAAGGCCTCTGGTGCAAGCCCGCCGAGTTCGAGCAACACGCCCTCCCCACCCTGATGAAGAAAGTAGCCAACCTGGCGCAGAAAAACTAAAGCGCCCCCTCAGGGGGTTTCGGCGCGGATGCGTTGGCGTAGCAGATCGATGGGTTTGAGGCCGTCGTCCGATTCGAAATGCCAGAAGGTCCAGCCGTTGCAGGCCGGGGCGCCCTGGACGTGGGCGCCGATCTGGTGGATCGAGCCGCTGGCCTCGTCGACCACGAGGGTGCCGTCGGCCCGCACCTTGGCGGCGTGGCGGCGGCGCTGGTCGAAGAGCAACGCGCCCGGCGACAAAAGGCCGCGCTCCACCACCTGGCCGAAGGGCACGCGCGGCAGGGTGCGTTTGGATGGCGTCACCACCAGGCTTTCGCCATCGGCCGGTATCACCCGGGCCAGGCGCTGCCTCGCCAGTTTGATGTAGTCGGGCTGGCGTTCGAGGCCGATGTAGTGCCGACCCAGGCGTTTGGCCACGGCGCCGGTAGTGCCGCTGCCGAAGAAGGGATCGAGGATCACCTGGCCGGGCTGCGAGGCGGCCAGGATGACGCGGTGCAAGAGCGCTTCGGGCTTTTGCGTGGTGTGGGCCTTGTGGCCACCCAGCTTGAGGCGTTCGCCACCCGAACAGATGGGCAGCAGCCAGTCGGAACGCATCTGCAGATCGTCGTTGAGCGCCTTCATGGCGTCGTAGTTGAAGGTATAGCGCGCCTCACGCCCCTTGCTGCACCAGATCAGGGTCTCGTGGGCGTTGGTGAAGCGCCGGCCACGGAAATTCGGCATGGGGTTGGTCTTGCGCCAGATGACGTCGTTGAGGATCCAGAACCCCAGGTCCTGCAATCGGCTGCCGACGCGGAAGATGTTGTGATAGCTGCCGATCACCCAGAGCGTACCGTGGTCTTTGAGAAGGCGCCGCGCCGCCGTCAGCCAGGCCACGGTGAAGTCATCGTAGGCGGCGAAATCGGCAAAGCGGTCCCAGGCATCGTCGACCCCGTCGACGCGGCTGTTGTTGGGCCGGTGCAGATCCTGATTGAGCTGCAGGTTGTAGGGCGGATCGGCGAATACCAGGTCCACCGAACGCTCGGGCAGCCCTTGCATCAGCTCGACGCAGTCACCTTCCAGGATGGCATCGACCGGCAGGCCATCGGTTGTCTCTCGCGGCATCGCCGGCAGCATGAGTCAAGCCGCCCCTCGCGTCAAGAGTCCATTTAGATTCAAGGCCTTAGGGTTATTTGTCCTGAACCGTATCAAGTGCCCGGCGGACCGGCGCGAAGGAACACCGGTGGTGCGGCGTGGGACCCAGGCGATCGAGCGCGGCGCGGTGCTCGGCGGTGCCGTAGCCCATGTTGCCTTGCCAGCCGTAGCCCGGGCAGGCCCGGTCGAGCTCGGCCATCATGGCGTCGCGGGCCACCTTGGCAACGATCGAGGCGGCGGCGATGGAGAGCGACAGCCCGTCGCCCTTGATCACGGTGGTTACGCTGCAGGCCAGCTCGGGCGCCCGGTTGCCGTCGACCAGGGCCAGGTCGGGCTGGCGCGGCAGATCGTCGACGGCGCGGCGCATGGCCAACATGGTGGCGGCCAGGATGTTCAGCGCATCGATCTCGGCCACCGAGGCCAAGCCCAAGCCGACCTGGGCACTGGCCCGGATGGCTGCCGCCAGTTCCTCGCGCCGGGGCCTTTTCAAGCGCTTGGAATCGTCGATGCCCGGCGCCACCCGGCCTGTGTCGAGGATCACCGCCGCCGCCACCACCGGCCCGGCCCAGGGCCCGCGGCCGGCCTCGTCGACGCCGGCCACGACACCGCCGGCGGCGGCTTCAAGGCTGAGGTCGGGCATCGTGAGCCGCGCTCTCGCGATAAAGCGCATAGAGGCCGCTGGCACTCGCTGCCACGATCACCCGCCAACGGGTTTCAGATCCACGCTTGTTCCCGAAGTCGGTCCCAACCAATTCGGATGTGCCGTGGTTTCATCATCCTGCGTTTGCGGTCGCTCCAGTCAAGAATATCCGCGACGGCGATTTCGGGGTCCAGCGCCGCCCGGGGATTATCGTTTGCCACCCAATGCACGCTGGCCAGCAACTCCATTCCATATGGCGTCTCGAAACCCTCGATGACTTGCGTGACGCGATCAAAACGTTTTTTGATTTCGGACTGGCGGACCAGAAACTTTTCGGCCGCATCGGCGGCGCCCTCAAGCAACCGCATGGGCGTATCCGGACTGTTGCGGCCGTCACCGAACCCCTGGCAATAGTGCCCCTCCAGATGGCTCAGCACGTGCCGAAGATTGTCCGCGTATGGTCCGTAGCGCTCTTTGACAAAATTCAACCTTAGCGGTTCGCCGGTGACTTGCAGCAGATAGGCAAGCTTTTGAATTTCTAGCAGCGAGAGCAAGTAGCCATATCCAGGGACCATGTAGCGGTCCATCAAACCGATAAGTGCTGCACGGCCGCGTGTCATGCGTGGCTTCTTGGTGCGAACAATTATTTTGTCCGGAGGAGGTGCGCCAGCCGGTTCGTAGAGCATTACGTTCACATCCGGCGAATCGGCGAAGGCTTGCTCGATCCTTGTCCGCACATCAGACCATCGCAGGCCTCCCAGACCTGCCCCCAGGGGAGGAACAGCAATCGATCTTATCTTGCGCGACCGCACCTCTGCCACCAAAGCCCGAAGCCCCACGTCAACATCGGCCAGTCGACTCTTGGCCCTCCAGTGTCGTTTAGTGGGAAAATTGATGATGAAGCGCGGATTGATCATAGTTTCCCGGTCGAACACGAACATACGACCGATCTCTACCACGTTAGAGTCACACGCGGCCTTATAGGCTTGAAAATTATCGGGAAAGGCCTTTTTGAACTGGAGGGCTATTCCCTTCCCCATCACCCCCACCGTATTGACGGTGTTGACCAACGCCTCAGCGTCCGCCTCCAGAAGGTTCCCGCGTTTCAATTCGATCACCGGCCATCTCCTAAATCAATAGTACCATGATCGCTGTATGTTCACTGCAGGAATATTTGCAGAACCGTCAAGCTGATCCGACACGGTCATCGCCATTTCATCATCGACCACGCCGATCTCAGAAATTGCGGCCCAAGGGAAAAAGCGATGAACAAGGAATTCAGCCTGGCGGCGACGTTTTCGGTCATTGTCGTCTGCGGTGTCCGCCCAATAGTGAGCGCGCATGATCGGCCAATCGACGTACTCGTCAAGATCCTCGAGGTCGTCTGAAAAGGAAGAGAGCATTTCGGCATGACCGTCGGTGAAACACCAAGGCGAACTGGCCTGCCCCCCGAAAACTGGTCCAGCCCGGATGTTAGGATTGGGTTGGCTTGAAGGAGGGCAAAATGGCGAAGAAGAATCACACGGTTGAGCAGATTATCGGCAAGCTCCGCGAGGCGGAGGTCCGGCTAAGCCAGGG
>MPMA02092733.1_pt1 | contig 26918 bp, 19 predicted proteins | sample 1617361 | NCBI WGS metagenome assembly MPMA02 (sample SAMN05944807, study PRJNA350692) | marine metagenome | biome: marine; feature: ODZ; material: water; isolation source: 180 m water sample filtered on 0.2 um supor filter | place: Pacific Ocean | collected 2012-04-08 | depth 180m m | reverse complement strand
CGGAGGACCTGTTGGTGAGGTATCGGACCGGATCGAGTGGTTCGCGAGTTGAACCGGCAGTGACGAGAATGTTCACGGAACGGAGTCGAGATCTGAAAACGGGAGGGTTGCAGGGTGGGATGAGATGCTTAGCCGGAGGAGGCCGCCAGTTCCCTGACCGCATCGAGAATTTCCTCCACCGGAACGAGACGGCCGGGACCTTCGTATCCGCAGGCCAGCGTGCCGGATTCTTCAGGGCCGAGGAAGCGGCATCCATCGGCCTTAAGTTGCGCGACGTTGCGCTGGGTGGCGGGGTGTTCCCACATCCTTCCATTCATGGCTGGGGCGAGGAGGACCCGGGCCTGGGTGGCGAGATAGATACTGGAAAGTGGATCGGGCGCGAGGCCGTTGGCAAAGTTTCCCAGGGTATTCGCACTGAGAGGAGCGGCCAGGAAGAGGTCTGCACGATCAGCAAGGTCGATATGGCCAGGCTTCCATGACTGCTTTTCGTCCTTCAACGAGACGAGGACCGGGTTGCGGGAGAGCACCTGCAGGGTGAGAGGAGCAATGAACTCGGTGGCGGCCTTGGTCATGACGCAGTGCGTCTCGTGGCCATCCCTGGTCAATTGCGAGACGAGGTCGGCCGCCTTACAGGCGGCAATGGATCCGGTGATTCCGAGAACAATGGTCATTTGTCGGAATTAACCTCCATCTGCGTCGATGTTGCGAAGAATTTTTTCCGGAAGGGATCACTTCTCCTCAAGTGAGGCGCGAAACACGCAGTCGCTCCGCGGCGAGAAGGGACTTGAAACGCTGGTAGTCGTCTTCCTTTGATCCCGAAATGAGCCGGTAAGTGTAGGAACTGGCATGGCGCATCTCCTCCAGGGCATTGCGGAGACGCAGCGCGATCACTTTCTCGGTGTCAGTGGCGCGATTTGCCAGGCGTTCACGCAATTCGTCTTCACTCGCCGGCATGACAAAGAGATCCACCAGGCTGGCAGCAAGGAGAGGATCGTCGCAGGCCCGTACCTGGGCTGCGCCCTGCACATCGATGTCCACGACCACGTCCTCGCCGCGCTTCAGGAACTCAAGGACCTCGGACTTCAGAGTTCCATAGAGGTTTCCGTGGACCTCGGCGTGTTCAAGGAAATTTCCAGCCTCCACGTCGGCCTCAAACTGCTCCCGGGTCAGGAAGTAGTAATCATGGGCGTTGACCTCGCCCTCCCGGGCCGGACGCGTCGTGCAGGAAATCGAGTAGTGGGCTTCCCCGTCCCTGGCCAGTCGTCGGCAGAGTGTCGTCTTGCCGGAGCCGGAGGGTCCGGAGACGAGGAGGAGAACGCCCGTTCGCTGGGACATGGGGACAGCCTCAGAGAAAATGCCCGTGGATGCAAGAGCAGCCACGGAGCGACAGGGATTTGGAGGATTTATGATCGCCCGGCAGTGCCGGTGGCCGCCTGTTTCCTGAAGAGCCATGGAATGCCGGGCCGGGAGGGCGAGTGCGAAGGCCTTGAGGGACTCCCGGCTCTCTGCTACGGGGAGGCCATGTCTACTGGGAATGATTCCGGAAGTTCCCCCGGCAGCGGGCGCGCGTCGGGGGGTTGTCGCACGCCAGGCTGCCAGAAGATTGCTCATCGACTGAGATGAAATTGTACGTGATCTGCGGCCCGCCCGCCGGGGGGAAAACCAATCACGGCCGACAACTGGCTGCCCGGGTAGGCGCAGTTCTGCTTGATAATGACATTGCCACCGAACCGGTGGTGCAGGCGGGAATGCAGGCTGCAGGGCTTTCCCGTGACGACAGGGATTCGCCACGTTACAAGGAGATCTTCCGTGAGCCGGTTTACGAATCGCTCTTCCGGGTGGCGGAAGCGAATCTTTCACACCTTCCGGTGGTTTTGGTGGGACCCTTTACGCGGGAATCGCAGCAACAGGACTGGCCTGCACGGCTCGCCGCACGCTTCGGAGTCCCGGTGGAGGTGCATTTTGTTTCCTGTCCGCCGGAAGTGAGGCGGGAGCGCATGGAGCGCCGTGGCGAAGCCAGAGACCTGGCCAAGCTGGCCCAATGGGATGCCTACCTGCAGACTGCTGCACTGAAGCCGCCGCCCTTTGACCACCTCCTGGTGGACACCAGTGGGTGAGCTGCCTCGCAGGGGTCGGCCCTCCCGGGTTTTCAAGGGGCATGGACCGGCAGGATGTGCGGCGGCAATCAGGACTCGTCCTTCTCGATGTTCCCGTAGGAGCGATCGAAGTGGACGTAGCCACCATCGATGTGGTGGATCTGACCGGTGGTGTGTCCGGAACAGGGGGAGGCCAGGAAGACAATGGCGTTGGCCATCTCCTCGGCACTGGTCATCCGCCGGCCAAGGGGGATGCGGGCCCGGATCGCTTCCAGGGTCTTCTCCGGATTCTCGACGGTCTTGATCCAGGAATCGTACATGGGGGTCCATACTTCGGCGGGCACGACGGTATTGACCCGGATACCATGCCCGGCGAGGTCGACCGCCCACTCCCGGGTCAGGCCGTGGATGGCTCCCTTGGCCGCGGCATAGCCGGAAGTGCTTCCCTGGCCGGTGATCGCCAGCTTGGAGGAGACATTGACGATGAATCCCGTGCTTTCGATCAGGGCATCGAGGGCGAAGTGGGTGAGGTTGTAGAGGTGGAAGAGGTTGCGCTGGAGGGAAGCGATGAACTCGTCCGGTCCGGCCCGCAGACTGACTCCGTCGTTGACGCCGGCGTTGTGGACGATGCCGTCGAGGCCTCCGAAGGATTCCAGGGTTTTCTCGATCGCAGCACGGCAGGCGTCCACGTCAGTCAGTTCGGTCTCGATCATGAGACCTCGTGTGCCGGTGGCTCCGAGGCGTTCGAGCAGGGCGTTGCCGGTTTCCGGACTGCGTCCCACGATGACCGGGATGGCACCTTCCCGGGCGAAAAGTTCGACCGCGGCAGCTCCGATGCCCTTGGCGCCCCCGGTCACGATTACGACTTTGTCCTTGAGTTTGAGGTCCATGGTTCTGTTCTAACCGGGGGGGAATTGCGCAAGTGTTTCCGCTTTCATCTCGATGGAGAATCCCGGGGTGGTGGGTGCCTGGTAGCGTCCTTTCTTCAGGACACAGGGAGTGACAAAGTGTTCGTGCAGGTGGTCAACATACTCGGTCACCCGTCCTTCCCAGGATCCCGAAATGCTGAGGAAGTCGATGATGGAGAGGTGTTGCACGTATTCGCACAGGCCCACCCCGCCGGCGTGGGGGCACACCGGTTTTCCGAACTTGGCGGCCATGATCATGATGGCGAGGTTTTCGTTGAGGCCTCCCACCCGGGCGGCGTCGACCTGGACCACGTCGATTGCCCCGGCCTGGAGGAATTGCTTGAAGAGGATGCGGTTCTGGCAGCATTCCCCGGTTGCGATCCTGATGGGAGCGATGCCGTCGCGGATCTGCTTGTGTCCGAGAATATCGTCAGGCGAGGTTGGTTCCTCAAGGAACCAGAGGTCGAATTCAGCGAGGGATTTCATCCACTCGATGGCCTCGTCCGGTTCCCAGACCTGGTTGGCGTCTACCATGAGAGTGATCCGGTCGCCCACCACCTCCCGCACGGTGCGCAGACGGCGAATGTCATCCTCGAGATCGGCTCCCACCTTGAGCTTGAGGTGCGTCCAGCCGGCATCAACCGCCTCCTGGCAGAGGCGCCGCAACTTGTCGTCGGAGTAACCGAGCCAGCCCACCGAAGTGGTGTAGGTCGGGTAGCCGCGCTCCAGGAGCTGGGCCAGGCGCTCCTCCCGGCCTTTCCGGGCACGCTCCAGGATCCCGCAGGCTTCTTCCGGGGTGAGCGCGTTGGTGAGATAGCGGAAGTCGATGCAGCGGACAATTTCGTCAGGCGTCATCCCGGTGACGAGCTGCCAGACCGGTTTGCCCTCCGTCCGGGCCCAGAGGTCCCACACCGCATTGACCACCGCGCCGGTTGCAAGGTGAATGACGCCCTTGTCGGGTCCCACCCAGCGAAGTTGTGAGTCTCCGGTGAGATAGCGCCAGAAGGCACCCATGTCGGAAGTGATCTCCTCCAGCGACATACCCACGAGACAGGGGGCGAGGGATCTGATGCCTGCGATACAGAGCTCGTTGCCCCGTCCGAGGGTGAAGGTCAGCCCGTGTCCTTCGTGTTCCCCGTCCGTCTCGAGCACGACGTAGGCCGCCGAGTAGTCGGGGTCGGGATTCATCGCATCCGAACCGTCCAGCTGGGCGGAGGTCTGGAAGCGCGCGTCGTGGGTTCTGAAGCCGGTGATCTTCAAGGCGGCTGGAGGGCGAAGGGTCAGGATTCCTTGACCGCGACCTGCCGTTGAACACCGAGGCCGTCGACCCCGAGCTCGAAGACGTCGCCCTCCTGCACGAATTGTGGCGGATCGAATCCAATGCCGACTCCGGCCGGGGTTCCGGTGGAGATGACGTCGCCGGGCAGGAGCGACATGAATCTGCTCACGTAGGCCACAAGGTGCGGGATGGAGAAGATGAGATCGCTGGTGTTGCTGTCCTGCAGGGTCTCGCCATTGCGCTTGAGCCACAGTCGCAGGTTGCCGGGATCCGGCACTTCATCGGTGGTAGCGAGGCAGGGGCCGAAGGGGGCGAACGTGTCACCGGACTTGCCCTTCACCCACTGACCGGTTCCCTCCAGCTGCCACTCGCGTTCGGAGTAGTCGTTGTGCACCGCAAAGCCGGCGATGTGATCGAGGGCATCTTCCTCGGCGACATACTTTGAGTATTTTCCAATGACGAAGGCGAGTTCCACTTCCCAGTCGGTCTTGACCGAGTCACGGGGAATGACGAGATCGTCGTTGGGGCCGCTCCAGGCCGAGGTGGCCTTCGAGAAGAGGACCGGCTCGGCGGGTGGCTCCAGGCCCCCTTCGGCGGCATGGGCGGCATAATTCAGGCCGATGCAGATGATCTTGGACGGCCGGGCCACCGCAGGCGCGAGAGTGACCCCGGAAGTCTGCAGGGTGGGAGCAGTTTCGCGATTCTGTGCCAGCCAGGTTTCCAGGCGGGTGAGGCCGTCATTGCCGAAGAAGTCCTCATTCCAGTCTTCGCCAAAGGCGGAGGCATCGAGAATGGTATCATCATCGAGGAAGAGGCCCGGAGAGGGTGATCCGTCTTGGAGGAACCGAGTGAGTTTCATGGAAGGACAGGGGTAAGTGACAGGTTGCAGTGGAGGGGAGGAGTTAGCGGAGATTGGTCACGCCACCGTCGATCTCGAAGGCGCTGCCAGTGATGAACCCGGCCCGGTCGGAAGTGAGGTAGGATACGAGACCGGCGATTTCCCCGGGTGTGCCCATGCGCCCGATCGGTTGCCATTCGCTGAGGGTCTTGAGCATTTCCGGACGCTCCTCTTCGGAGTAGTTCTTGGCGAGGTAACCGTCGACAAAGGGAGTGTGTACCCGGCCGGGGCAGACGCAGTTGCAGCGGATGCCCCTGTCGATGTAGTCACGGGCAATCGACATGGTCATGCTCAGAACCGCGCCCTTGGACATGGAGTAGGCGAAACGGTCTGAGATTCCGAGATAGGAGGCCACCGAGGCGAGGTTCACCACGCAGCCCCCGCCGCTGGTGACCATCTTGGGAACAGCAAAGTGGAGGCAGTGATACATGCCCTTCACATTGACCTCGTAGATCCGGTCCATTTCCTCCGGGGTGCAAGCCTCCACATTGCCCACCGAGGCGATCCCGGCATTGTTGATCAGGATGTCGAGAGAATCGATTTGATCAAAGGCGGCCCGGACAGAGTCGGTTTGTGAAATGTCACAGGGAACCAGGCGGGCCGAGCCGCCCGCTTCCCGAATGGCAGCAGCACTCTCTTCTCCAGCCGTCTCGTCGACCTCAACGATGATGATTTCGTGATCCTGCTTCGCCAGTTCCGCCGCAATGGCGCGGCCGATACCTGATCCAGCTCCGGTGATAACTGCTGTGCTCACGAAGCGAGACAATATCGAAATGGCCTGCAGGCCAAGGGGTTTTCCTCTCCGGGAGCTCGGATGGCCCGTCCGCACGGAAATTCTGTCCCAATCAAGGCTTCGATGATCCGGATGGACAGTGGGGCGGGGCTTTCCTAAGAGTGGAAGCGATGAGTCTGTTCAAGACGTCCGCACTCGCCCTGGCCCTGCTGGTATGGCCGGCGATCACCCGCGCGGAGATCCCGAAGCCGGATGATGCCCCACAGCCCAAGAGCCCCGAGGAGAGCAGGAAGTGTTTCTCGTTGCCGGAGGGATTCCGTATCGATCTCATTGCAAGCGAGCCCCTGATTCGTGATCCGAGCTGCGTGGCCTGGGATGAAAACGGGCGGCTCTTCGTGTCAGAGATTCACGGCTACAACCTGGAAGGCCATCTGGATGTGACCTCCTTGAACAAGACAGGCAAGCTGGATACGTCCATCCGGCGGATCCGGGTCGGGTCGGAGATGAAGGAGGAAGCGCGCCGGGGGCAAACGGGCGCACTCAAATTGCTGCGCGACAAGGACGGAGATGGCCACATGGACGAAGTGGTGATCTGGGCTGACGATATTCCGCCTGCCTACGGAGTGGTCGCCGCGCGTGGTGGAGTGGTGGTGCTGGCCGAGCCTGACATTTACTTCTTCGCGGACCGGGACGGAGACGACAAACCGGATGTGCGTGAGCTGCTCTTCACCGGTTTTGAACGTGGTGAGATGGAGCGGTCCATCAATAATCCAGTGTGGGGACCGGACAACTGGATCTATGCAGGTCGTGGCTGGGGGGGAGCGGAAGTGACCGGCCCGAAGCTGAAGGGGATCGTCAAGCTGGGTCGAACAGACTTTCGCTTCAAGCCGGATGGATCGGCCATCGAGCCGGTGAGCGGCGATAACCACACCTTCGGGATGTGTTTCGACGATTTCGGCTTTCGCTATCTCATTACCACCGGGCAGCCGGTGCGTTATGCCGCTCCGCTTCCCTACCGCTATCTTGCGCGGAATCCACATGTATCCTCACCGGGCACCACTGTCGGCGCCACGTCCTATTACAACACCTTCCCTGTCAGCGCACCACATCCCTGGCGGCGCAAGCGGGGCGCCGATCCGCGGTGGGTGAAGTTTTACGGTGCAGGCGAGGCAAAGCCCAATGGCAACTTCACCTCGGCGTGTGGCCAGCAGGTCTACCGTGCCGAGCTCTTCCCCGAGAAGTACCGGGGCAACCATTTCGCCTGTGAGCCCCAGCAGAACATGGTGCATCGCAGCATTGTCGAGCGTGACGGGCCAGGGCTTCGTGCGCAGCGGCCGGAAGAGCATGCAGAATCGGAATTTCTCTCCTCCTCGGATGGCTGGTTCCGGCCCAACAACCTGCGGGTTGGTCCTGACGGGGCGCTCTACATCGTGGACATGTACCGGGAGATCATCGAGGACTACTCCGCGATCCCGCGCTACCTGCAACAGCAGTACGGGCTGCTCAATGGCGATGATCGGGGCAGGATTTGGCGGCTGGCGCCCGTAAACAGCAAGCCTGCTCCCATCGCGGCAGGGAAGATGCCCTCCGTTGAGAGCCTGAAGCATCCGAACGCCTGGTGGCGAAGGACCGCGCAACGCTTGTTCGTCGAGGGGGCGGGAGCTTCCGGGAGCGCCACCCTCCTGGATGTTGTCCGGGATCGCGAGGCTCCCTATCAGTCACGTATTCATGCGCTTTATGCGGCGGACGGGCGTGGAGAACTCCGCGCCCCGGATCTGACGGCAGTGCTGCTGGATCCTCATCCGGCAGTAAGGATGCACGCCCTGCGGGTGGGCGAGAAGTGGTTCGATGCCGGGGGAGAATTCCTTGCGGCAGCGCTCAAGATGGCCAGGAAAGAGAGCGATCCGAGCGTCCTCCTGCAGCTCGCCATGTCCCTCGGGGAGAGCAGGGCACCCGAGGCAATCAGGGCCCTCGCTCACCTGGCAGCGACAAACAGTGAGATCCGATGGATGGACAATGCGGTTCTCAGTTCGATCGGAAAGACGGCCGGACCCTTCCTCGCAGCGCTCCTGAAGGATCATCCCGGAGCCCCGGGGGGAATCGTAGAGCGAGCCACCGAGACGGCGGTGCGTTCTGGAGATCAGAAGGCTGTGGGCGAGGTCATGGCTGCCTTGAGTGCGCATCCGGACGAAGCACTGCGGTTGCGCCTGTTGGCGCTGGCTGCCAAGCACGGTCTGGACAAGTCTCCGTCCCTGCGGGCCTCTGCGGATGTGGCCCTGAAATCAGTGATCGACAGGAGCCAGCCTGCGGCCAAGCGCCTTGCATCGCTGCGACTGGCACCCTATGCCTCAACCGAGGTGCTCGGCATCGCGGTGGGAGCGGTGATCGATCCCCTGAACGATCCCGACTTCCAGCGCCAGGCGTTGAGAGAGCTTGCGGGATTGTCGCATGCAGCGGTAGCTGCGGTGCTGATCGAGAAGATCTCCTCCATGAGTCCGCGTTCGGCGGGCATCGTGACCGAGGTGCTGCTCGGCAATGATGACACCGCCCGGCAGTTACTGGATTCAGGGAAAATTACGACCGGTTCCCTTTCGGCCCTTCAGCGTTATCGCCTTCTTCACCATGATAAGGCGGAGATCCGGAAGCTGGCCCGGACCCTGGTTACGGCCACCGTGGGGACTGATGGCGAGAAGAAGTTCGCCAGACATTTTGCGGCTCTGCGGGGCAAGGCGGATGCCAGGCGGGGCGCTCAGGTTTTCGCGACCCAGTGTGCCGCCTGCCATGTCTTCGCCGGGAAGGGTTCTGGGGTAGGCCCTGGCCTGGATGGGGAGGCCGGACGTCCGGCCGAATCGCTCCTGCTGGACATTCTCGATCCGGGACAGAACCTGACAGCCGGCTATGCAACCTTCCTGGCGAAGACGAAAAAGGGCGATTCGCACGCCGGGGTGCTCTCCGCAGAGTCGGCCACCAGTATCACGCTCACCGGGACGGGTGGGGTGAAAACAGTGGTGCTGCGGAGTGATCTGGCCTCCATGGAGAAGCTCCCCCTTTCCCTCATGCCGTTGACCTTCGCGGATGCACTCAAGCCCCTGGAAGCCGCCGACCTGATTGCCTATTTGAAGAGCAGGCCTTTGCCCGGTTCGCTGGTTCTTTTCGATGAGGATCCCGGGTTTCCGTCCCTCCTGGGAGCAGGCCGGGGCGAGGCCGATCTCGACTGGCGGGATGGAGCGACAGGCAATGCCTGCGTGACGGTGAAGGGCTTCCAGCGATACAGCAGGCAGCTGCCGGGATGGAAATTTCCCATTCGTGAGAAGCCTGCGGAGGGGGAATTCCGCTATATGAGAATCGCGATGAAGACGCGTGGCTCCAAGGGCATGATGCTCGAACTGGCAGCAGACGGGAGTTTCCCGCCGGAGAGCATGCCGATTCGAACTTATTACGCGGGTGAGAATTCCACGGGATGGAAATCCAACGAACTCGCCAGGGAGATCCCCGACAAATGGCAGACCTACACCATCGATCTCTGGAGAGGGAACGGTGACTTCAATCTCACCGGAATGGCTTTCACCGTGATGGGGGGCGAGGCCTCCTACGATGCAATTGAACTGCGGCGGAAGCCGTAGGGGAGTCCTTCCGGGACCTGACGGTGAGAGCGCGGAATCTCCTCACGGGTTGTTAAAGCCCGAACCCGGTACCCGGCAGGAAGCGGTAGTAAACCTCCAGCATGAGGGTGGCGAGGGCGGTGTGGTAAACCGGATCGTTCTTGTTGCCCGGTCCGGGATTGGGTGGGGCCCGGAAGTGGCCATCGCCCTGCTGGCCGCTCAGGAGGGTGTCGCGGAACTTGTCGTTGTAGTCGAGCCAGCTCTTGCCGCCGTGGTTGATGGCGGCCTGGCTCACGTAGTAGTGCTCGTAAAGGTTACAGGGTCCTCCCTGGTAGCTGATGCTGGCGTGTTGGTCAATATAGTCCATTCCCTTGCGGGCGGCACGATGATTGGTTCCCTTGTGCTGCTGGAAGCAGAGGACCCCCGCTCCGGTCAGGGTGAAGTGTCCACCACCCACCGGGCTCGTCCCGGTGTAACCAAAACCGCCATTACTGTTCTGTCGACCTTCGCAGTAATTGAGCGCCCTGCTGATGCACTCAGGCAGGTTGCGGAAGTCGAGGCGGGTATGGTAGCCCGCCTTGAGAGCCTGCATTTGCCAGGCGGTGATGGACATGTCGCCCCCGCGGTTGCCTTCGTCGAAGCCGTATTCCCATCCTCCCGAGCGGTTCTGGTTGTCGATGATCCACTGGACGCCCAGCTGCACGGAATCCTTGAGATTGGGAATGTTCAGGCCGAGCTGGCGGCAGAACATGTAGGCTTCGGCGAGCGCGTAAGTTGCGATGCCATGCTCATAGACCCAGTGGTTGTTACCGCGGTTGGTGCACAGCCGGCCCTTGTTCTTCACGCTGTTATCGATGAGGTAGACCATGCCGTTGGTGACGGCCTCGCCGAATTCCTCGGAAAGAGGTGTCTCGCAGTGACCGAGATAGGCCAGGAGGACCAATCCGGTCTGGGCCACTTGGTTGCTGCCACCCCAGGAGCCATCACGGCGCTGCACTTTCTTGAACCAGCGCAGGGCCTTCATCACCGCCTCTTCACATGCCTCGTTGCCGCCATGCTGCTTGAGCCGGCGCATGCGGTCCGCGGCTGAACAGCGCTTCCGCATGGTAGCGGGGATTCGTCCGAAGCCGCCCCCGCCTCCGTTGCCGCCGGTGCCCCATCCCTGGCCAATGTCGTCCCGGAAGCCGTAGGTCAGCGCCGGAACAGCCTCCACCTCCGGAATCGGCACGGCGGTCGGAGAAGGCGTCACCGAGGCCATGACCTTGGCGATGGACGAGGAGGGCGCATTGGGCTTGGGAGTGACCTCACGGGTGATTCGCTTCTGCTGGAGCGGGTCGTCCTCCTCGGAGCCGGAAGAGTAGGCAACAATGATGGGGGATTTGATTATCAGGGAAGGCAGGAGAATAAAGAAGAGGATGAGCACCACCAGGATCACCGAGAGGATGGCAATGATCAGGCTTGTGACGATTGATGCCCGGCGCTGGGCATCCAGATTGGACTGGGCCTCAGGATTGAGTCGGGCGTGAATGCTCATGATGAAACAGGATGGAAGCCAATGTGCCGGAGCTAGTAAGAAGTCCTATTCCAAGGTTAATTTCAAGGCTGGAACGTGGTTTCTATCTCCAATATTAGCACAAAAAGGGGATCGGAATACACGGATTATAAGGACCCCTTAGCTAATTGTGGCTCCGGAGGTCAGGCAACGATCTGCTTAATAACCCGTCCCGCCACATCGGTCAGCCGGAACCGGCGGCCATTGTGTTTGAAGGTGAGTTTCTTGTGATCGAGCCCGAGGAGATGGAGGATGGTCGCGTGCAGGTCGTGGATCTCGACCTTGTCGACGACGGCCTGGTGTCCGATCTCGTCGGTTTCGCCGTAGGAGGTTCCGCTCTTCACTCCGCCCCCGGCGAACCAGTAACAGCCGGCGTGGGGATTATGGTCGCGGCCGGGTTTCTGGCTCTTCTGAGCCACGGGAAGGCGGCCGAATTCTCCGCCCCAGATCACGAGGGTTTCATCGAGGAGTCCTCGCTCCTCCAGGTCCTGCAGGAGGCCTGCGATGGGCTGGTCCGTTTCACCCGCGAAGCCGGTGTGGTTGCCCGCGATGTCGTTGTGCCCGTCCCAGCTGCGCTGGTTCTCCATCCCCCCGGAGTAGATCTGCACGTAGCGCACGCCACGTTCGATCATACGCCGTGCCATCAGGCACTGGCGGGCAAAGTGGGAGCATTGCCCATTATCGAGACCGTAGAGCTTCTTGATGTGATCCGGTTCGGAGTTGACGTCGACGCACTCGGGAGCTTCCTCCTGCATGCGGTAGGCGAGTTCAAAGCTCTTGATCCGCGCGGTGAGTTTCCGTTCCGCATCGGTACGATCCCGGTGTGACTGGTTCATTTCCCGCAGGAAGCGAAGCTGGGCACGTTGTTGTTCCTCGCTCATGCCCGGGACGCGTTTCAGGTTCGGGATGGGGTCGCCCTTGGTATTGATCCATGTTCCCTGGAAGGACCCCGGGAGAAACCCGTTGCCCCAGTTGGCCGCGTGGCCTTTGGGTAGTCCGCGGCCCTTGGGATCGCTCATGACCATGAAGGCTGGCAGGTTTTCGTTCTCGGTACCGAGCCCGTAGGCCACCCAGCTCCCCACGCAGGGATGGCCCATGCGTGTTACACCCGTGTTGGCCATGAAGAGGGCCGGACTGTGGTTGTTGGACTGGGTGTGGAAAGACTTCACAAATGCCATCTTGTCCACGTGTCTGGAAAGATGTGGAAAAATGGAGGAGACCCAGGCTCCACTCTGGCCGTGCTGCTTGAATTCGAAGGGCGACTTCATGAGAGGTCCCACCGCATTCTCAAAAAAGCCCGTGGTGGGATCGAAACCCTCAAGCTTCTGCCCATCGCTCTTGGTAAGTTCCGGCTTGTGATCCCAGGTGTCGACGTGGGACGGGCCACCGTTGACGAAGAGCCAGATTACATGCTTGGCCTTGCCATCGAAGTGTGGCTTGCGGGCCTCCAGGGGATTATTCCCCAGTTCGACCGCCGCGTGGCCGTTCTCGTGCAGGAGGGACGCGAGGGCAAGGGCACCCAGTCCACCGCCAGCCTTGCTCAGGAGTTCACGCCGGTTCCAGGCGTCTTCAAGTCGATTGCAGTTCATCAGGATTATTCCACGTAGATCATTTCATTGGAGGCGAGCAGGGCGTGGCAAAAGTCCACCAGGGCGGGTTCCTTCTTTCCGCCGTAGCTCGCGATCTGTTCATTGAGAAAATTGTGCATTCGCTTTCGCTGTTCTTCGGTCGGAGGCGATCCATGGGCGCGGTAGACTGCGCTGCCGACCGGATCGCTCTCGGCCATTACGGTTTTCGCAAAGTGGGCCGCCATTTCGCGTATCTGCGGACTGTTGATGAAGATAAGGGCCTGCGAGGGCGTGGTGGTCACCGCCCGCCGTCCCTGGCTGGTCATGGTGTCGGGCGAGTCGAAAAGCTGCATTATGGGCACCAGCTTGCTGCGCTTGATAAAGAAATAGATGCTGCGCCTTTTCATGCTCTGGTCCAGGGTGCCGGCTCCGTACATCCTGTGGTCAAGCAGCCCGCTTACCGCCAGGGCATTGTCCCGAATGATCTCGGCTTCCAGGCGACGGGGTTCCCGCTTCCACCAGTAGAGGTTCTTTGGATCGGCACTGGCGTTGGTCCCGTTGTCGGAGGAGCCCATGCGATAAGCCTCACTCATCATGATCTTCTTGTGCATGCGTTTGAGGGTCCATCCGTGGGCGATGAGATCGCGGGCCAGGTAATCGAGCAGCCCGGGATGGGTTGGCTTGGTGCCCTGAAAGCCGAAATCGTTGACGGATTCCACGATTCCACGGCCGAAATGATGTTGCCAGAGGCGGTTGACGATGACGCGGGCAAGAAGATGCCCGGCGCCACTTTCTACATCGGTGATCCATTTCGCCACTCCACTGCGTTTCATGGACGTGCGAGCCCCGGCTGGTCTGGAAACCACCCAGTTTTCCGCACTTGCCCCATTGCGCATGAGCACCTGGAGGAACCCCTGGGGAGCCTTGCCGTTTTTCTGGTCCGGATCGCCGCGCACCAGGTAGTAGCTTTCCTTGTAGAAGTCGGGCACCTTGCCACTGTTGGTGTGGTGACGCATGGGCTTGAACCCCTCACTGCAGACCATCACTTTCTCCTTTTTCCCCTGGGGCCGGGTTGAGTTGAGAGCGCTGATCCGGCCGCTTAAACTGGCCCAGGCGGGATCGATCGGGAGGTAGAGTTCGATCATGCGCGCGAGGTCCGCCTCCTGGACCGCTCCCTTGTTTTTTTTGTCGAGGGCCAGTAATTCCCTGCGAGCGACCTCGCCCGGATCGGCCTGTCCTTCCCGCAGGGGAAGATTGGCGGCAGACCGGTTGCTCACCGAGATTCGCAGGCGCCCGATGTTATGCTGGGTGTTGAGGTTGAAGTGGAGCCTGATGGAGAGCCGCTTGTTCGTTCCTTCGACGATTTCGGGGTTGGTGATCTCGAAGACAGCGGCGTGATCCTTTCCGAACTGCGGGTCGATCGCCCAGCCGCCCCCGGGGTTTCCATCGATCACCAGGTTGACATGGAGTTTGGCACTCTGATTGAAGGTCGCCCGCGGGTTAGCCAGTTTCAGGGCGGTGGTTCCGGCGGAGATTTCCAGGTGAGAGAGCCCGATATTGCCGTTGCTGGCCCGGCCCGGCCCACCCCGCTTCATCGACGGGTGCGCCAGAGCCTCGATGCGCAACGAACGCGGCTTCTCGACCGGGGAGGTGGCCACGAAGGTGTAGACGTCGGAGTTGGGATTCGCCCCGCCTGCGAGGTAGGAACCGTCCGGCTGCCGTTTGAAGGTGGCCCCTCCCTTGGAGACCAGGGGTTCCGCCACCAGCACCGTCCAGGCCGAAGTGTGCTCGACTGGATCGCTTCCACGATGGGTCTGCAGCCAGGCTTGCAGCCTCTTCGGGGCCTGCGTTTTTCTGAAGGCGTCCGCCTCAGCCTGCAGGGTGCTCATGGCCTCCCTGAACTTGTCCATCGCAGCGTCCTCAGGCTTGTTGATTTCAAGGTCGATTTCGCTCCGGACGGTCTGGGTGAAGGCGCTGAGCAGCTCGTAGTAATCACGAGTGGAAACGGGATCATATTTGTGATCGTGGCAACGGGCACAACCGATGGTGGTAGCGAGCATGGCCGATCCCATGGTGGAGACCATGTCGTCGGTGGCATCTAAGCGAGTGCGTTCCGCCTCGCTGGATGTGATCTGAGTGGGGTAGACACCTGCTCCAAGAAAGCCTGTCGCAGACAGCGCCTCCGAGTCAGCGGGTGCCAGCTCGTCTCCTGCGATCTGCCACTTCACGAATTGATCGTAAGGCATGTCGCCGTTCAGGGAGCGGATGACGAAATCGCGGAAGTGGAAGGCGAACTTGCGATCGTAGTCGTGTTCGAATCCATGGCTTTCTGCAAATCGGGCCACGTCGAGCCAGTGTCGTGCCCAGCGTTCACCGAACCCGGGGCGGGCGAGGAGGTCATCGATGATCTTCTCGTAGGCCTGCGGATCCTCGCTCTTCACGAACTTCTCGATTTCGTCCGGGGTGGGCGGCAGGCCGATCAGATCAAAGTAGGCCCGCCGGATGAGCTTGCGGGGATCGAGGGGAGTTGCCGCCACCAGTCCATGTTCGCGGCGTTTGGCGGCCAGGTAACGGTCGATCCCGGATGACACGTTATTTTCCGACGGGGGAGGAGCATCTCCCCGCAAGGGGGCGTAGGCCCAGTAGCGCCGGTCCTCGTCAGTCACCTGCAGGGGAGTCTTTTCCGCGGCACTCTTGTTCAGGAGCGGTTGGTCGTAGGCAGCTCCGAGGGCGATCCACTCCTCAATGGCGGCAACCGCTTCAGCGGGGAGCGGTGGTTTCTTGGGCGGCATGGCCAGTTCCTCTTCAAGGTGAGCGGTCGCCAGATAGAGGAGGCTTTCACCAGGCTTCCCCGGAACGATCGCCACCCCCTGGTCCCCGCCCTTGAGGAGCGCCTCACGGGTGACCAGGTTGAGGCCCGACTTGGTCTTGTCGCCTCCGTGGCAACGCACACAGTGCTCCTTCAGGATGCCACTCACCCGGCTGCTGAAGAGCTTCTGGCTCGCGGCCATCCTGGCCGCGTGCCCGCGATCCTCCGCCAGAGCCGATTGCGCCAGGACAGCAAGGACAAGGACCGGAAAAATCTTGGGCATACCGGAGGGTCACCCCGTGGCCCCCCCGGAGGCAAGTCCCCAAGAGGGACGACGTTGGCACCGGAATTTCAGGGTTGGGGCAGTTTTTGCGGGGTGAATCCGCGGGAGCACCTGTTGCCGTCGCGAATCGTGGTATTACACCAACTCGTTGAGGAGATTCTCATGCGGTCGCGGGATGACCACCTTGTGCACGAGGAGTCCCTTTTCCGAGACCAGGCTGGCGCCCGCATCGACTGCGGCCTGCACCGCCGAAACGTTGCCGGTGAGCGTGACGAAGGCCTTGCCACCCAGGGCCATTGCGAGGCGGATTTCGATGAGTTGCACCTCGGCCGCCTTGGCCGCGGCATCCGCTGCTTCAATCAGGGAGGTCACCGAGAAGGACTCGATCACCCCCAGGGCGTCCAGCTCGTCTGCCTGGCTGGTGCCCGAGATGGCGGGGAAGACGCTGGGATCGATATTGGAGAGGACTGCGGAGTCGATGACCGCCCCCTCGCTGATCGCCACTCCAGCCGCGACCGCGGATTGCACGTCGGCCACTTCACCTCCCACCATCACCATGTATTTGCCCGAGCAGATGGACCGGGCCAGCAGCATTTCCACGTTGGCGGCTTTGAGCATCTCGTCACTGCTGGAATATCCCGCCGCGATACTGGAGAGTTCGACGATGCCGATGGCGTTCTTGGTCATGGGGATGTTCTGTTAGAGTTTTTCGATGGTGACAGCGCTGTTCACGGTGGTGACGGTCCCCTCGATGCTGGAATGAATGCGGGCGGCCAGTTTTCCTTCCGGAATTTCCGCCACCAACTGGCCCGCCTTCACCTTGTCTCCGACCTGAACTACTGCCTTGGAGGGGACGCCCACGTGTTGACTGAGCGGAAGGGTTACCCTGCGGGCCTCGTAACTGTTGTCGTGCCAGGGAGCGGGGACGTTGTAGCTGGTGACCCCCAGTTTCTGCATGAGAGATTTCAGAGGGGCGTGCCGGCCGTCTGCCATGGGATGCGCCTTCACCTCCGTGGTGGGTCCGAGCCAGCGTTCCAGGTTGGCGTCCTTGCGGTCCGCGATGGCCTGGTTGCAGGCTTCCCTGGGGAAGAGATCCTCGGGGCATGCGTAGAGGGTGCACAGGCCGCAGGCGCAGCAGAGGTCGGCCCACTTGCTCCAGTTCTGCTTCCCGCTGGCGGAGAAGCCGAGGGTGCGCATCACCTTGTGGGGCTGCACGTCGTAACCCAGAAGGTAGCGTGGGCAGAATTCAGTGCAGTAACTGCACTGATCGCAGGCCGACTTGCCGATCCGATGCATGGCCTTGGTGGGAGTAAGAATGCGTTGGACGAGGCGGTGGCTGGTGGGCAGCACGATGAGCCCACCGGTCGTCTTGGTCACGGGCTGGTTCAGATCATCCGTCAGTTTTCCCATCATGAGTCCGCCCACGAAGACGGAGTAATCGCGGATGGATGGCCCGCCTGCGATCGCGATCACCTCCCGCAGGGTGATTCCCACCGGCACGGCCATGCTCATGGGGGTCGCCACCTCCCCGGCGACGGTAAGAATCTTCCTGGTGACGGGGCGGCCCTCCGCGGCCTCTGCAATATTATAGAGCGTTTCGGAGTTGTGTACCACCGTCCCGACCTGAAGGGGAATTCCTCCGGGCGGGATGAGCCGCCCGGTGCATTCATGAACCAGGACGAACTCATCACCTGCGGGATAGTAGTCGTCAAGGAGTTGAACCTTGATGTCCTTGCCGCCGGTCGCCTCCTTCAGGATGGCCACCGTCCTGGTCCGCTTGGCCTTGATCCCGAAAATCGCCTTGTCGGCTCCGGTTGCCTGCATGGAGAGCTCCATTCCCCGCAGGACCTGGTCCGCGTGGGCCTCGGTGAGTTCGGCATCCTTGTGCAGGAGAGGCTCGCACTCCGCGCCATTGGCGAGCACGTACTCGGCCTCCGCCTCAAGCTTCACATGAGAGGGAAAGCCTGCGCCACCTGCTCCCACCACGCCGGCTTCGCGGACTGCTGCAACGATCTCCATTTGCCTGCGAAGCAGCATCGTGGATGGGGATGCCGAGTCAAGGGTTGAGACTCTTTCTGCGAGGAATTTGCTTTTTGCGGGAGGCTCCTGAAACAGCCGTGGGGCCGGACCGGAGGGCAGGGAAAAGGAGGATTACTTCTTATTTTTTCCGCCCAGCGAGAATAGCTTTGTCTGTGTGCGCTGATACATGACTCCATTGGCAATAGCGGGAACGGCAAAGCATTTTTCTCCAAGTGGATTCCTGGCCAACAGCTTGAAGGTTTTGTCAGCGGCGATAACCACCACCTCGCCCGTCTTGCTTGTGCAGTACAACCGACTGCCGATCCACACCGGGGAGCAGTAGTAACCGCCACCCACCCGCTCGCGCCAGTGACGTTTTCCGCTGGCCGCATCCAGGCAGCTGACAATGCCGCTGTCTGTCCAGAGAAACAAGAGGTCGTCCTTGATGAGGCAACTGGGCACCAAGGGCGGCGATTGCCGCACCTCATAGGCCACCTTGGGCTCCTTCACGCCACCCTTTTGCGGAGCGCGCACCGCCACCAATTGCTGCGCTGACAAGCCCGCGCCGTGACTGCCGAATACCAGATCCTGATAGAGCTGCGGCGAGCCCACCACGCGACTGCCCAGGATGCCCTTGATCTCCCAGTTGACCTTGCCCGTGGCCAAATCCACACCCGTCATGCCATGAGCCGTGCCGGAAAAGACCAGTTCAGGCGAATCATTGCCGGTTTTCCGAACACAGGGGGTGCTGTATCCGGCCAGCACCGTATGGCGATCAATTTTCCAGCGGGTTTTTCCGCTCTTGCGATCGACGGCGATCAAAAAACTTTTCCCGGGAACCATGGAGGCACCCTTTGGCAGAAACCGCTTCATTACCTGCGGATGCATCTGGTCATTGGCCAATATGACCAAACCGCCGGCAATAATCGGCGAACTGGCTGAACCCCAGGTTCCCACGTACGGGCCCAGGTCCCGGCGCCACATTTCCTTGCCCTCAAGATCCAGTGCCAGCATGAGCAACTGCTCGGGTTTCGACCAGACCACCACCACGCCATCGGCATCCACGGTGGGCGTCGCCGAGGCAAAGTCGTTGTCCCGATGCATGTGATGGGGTGTGTAGGGGAAATCCCGGCGCCAACGAATCTTCCCGTCTCGGGTGTCCATACACAAAATCGTGCGCATGGTCTTCTCTGTATCGTTGGAGGTAAGGAAAATGCGGTCACCCCAAACCACCGGCGAACTACTGCCGCTTCCGGGAAGTTTTGCAACCCAGTTGTAATCCTTGGCAGTCCATTTGATGGGAATCGCTTTGGCCTCACTAATGCCCGAGCCATTGGGCCCACGGAAACGCGTCCATTCATTCTTCTCCCCAGCCGCATGCGCCACGACTGTCCCCATGCTGCATACGAGCAGCAAGGCGGTGAATGAGACTAACATATAACGCATGGCTATTTCAGGTGTTGGCTTATAAACAACTCGGCGCGATTCATAGATGATCGAGTTATCCAAACTGGTCCAGTGCTTTCGTTAGTCTGGACGGGTTGATTATTTGCTCAATGTCATAGAATAAGTCAATGCTGGAACGCAGATCCAATCGACAAAGACTGCCGCCCTACGGATAAGCCTTCTGTTCCGGATCCTGGATCGCGTTGATCGCGTTCATGCTGCTCATTGCTCCCAAAAGATGAGTTCCTTTTCAACCTCATCCATCAACTCGCCGATATACGTCTCGATGACGGTTTCTAGGGATTCAGAACCCTCGTCGTATGGGCATCGCGGTGCGGCTTCAGGACAAGGTGAGCCGGATGCGCAACCTGTTGCTCAAGGAACTCAAGGGCGATACCAACGTGAACCACGAAAGCCTTGAGGACACATTCAAGGATGCCGCGAACTACGGCATGATCGGGCTGCTGCTGAAGCGCAAGCTATGGAAATGATTGGGGCAGAACAAACACCAAAACACTCCACTACCCCAAACATAGCTAATAGCACTTTTATTACAGGCTTCATGGCGGGCCAAAAGCTACCACACCGAAACCCCAAGTGAACCCAAATCGCGATCAATTAACCCGTGCAAATCTGCCAACTCGTTGGGGAATTTGCATGGAAATAGGTTCTTCCCAGAGGGCACGCGCTCGCGGATCGGGTGGCTGCTGCTAATTTTTAGAAACAGCGAATATGGATACCAACATTCAGGCTGGCGCGGTGCTGGCAGTGCCACCCAGGTGTGCCGTGAGGGATGCCGTTGAACTACTTGCTGAAGATCGTTTTGTAGCAAATGCGGCCTCCAATAGCCGCGCTAAGGATGCCAAATACTGACATACACCTAAACAAATCGATCCAAGAGAAAACCATGATGTCTATTACGCCAATGCGGTCACCGAGATAAAAGGCGAAAATCCCAATACCTACACCGAGAACAGCGAATCCAACAACGCAAGCAAGCATCACTACGATCTTCACAACCCAATGAGACGCCACTGCCAGTTCACCGTCAAGCGGTCAGAAAAAAGGGTCGATTTAACTGTTGTCGCTGAACCACAACCCTGCGGCGTTTAAGTGGTGGAGCGGGTTGGTTTAGTTGCCAGCGGCTTCCAGTTCTTCACCCGTCTTGTCGCCGTGTTTGCGGATGAGGTCGGCGGTTTTTCCATCTCCCTCCAAATCTAGAGGTGTTTCCCCGTCCGCATCTAAAGAATTCAAGTCGTTAGCTCTACCCAATAGCAGTAATAACATTACTCGCTTTGTAGTTTGTCTTAATCCCGAACCATTTTTTTCCCCTATTTCAGCTCAACAAAAACAGTAACGGTTGGTTCATTTTCGAGATTTATTACTTCATGAGTAGCAGCGTCAGCCCATACTACATGACCCGACCTAGGGTCAGCATTAACTATTGAGCCATCTTCATTGATCAGCTTATGCTTAGCACTATTTAGAAATATTACGACTCCTGAATTATGTTGGTGCATGACTGACTTCTCATTCGGACCATACTTGGCTCGAACTATACGAGCCCAATCATTTTCAATTTCAACTTTATAATGCTTTGGATCAACTTTAGTGGCGTTTCTTTTTAATTCACTGATATCACCGGGGTATTCTTTCTTAAATTCAACGAGTATTGTTTCCCAGTTTTTGTCAGTCATGTTTTCTACAGTGTGAATTTCGGATTCGCCTAAACCAATATCACCTGCTTTAATATTCCTAATTTCGCCTTTTCCATCTTTAGGGGTGAACCTCGCTTTAGCGTCTGTCAGGTGAACGCCTGCTAACCGGCTGTGGGAATGCAATGGGGATTTTTCGTATGGACCGTATTTAACACGCAAAACTTTTACATACTCATTCTCAAATTCTACTTTGTAGTGTGCAGGATCTGCTACAGTTGCATGTTCAATGACCTTGTTAAGAATGATTTCAGGGCCGTTAGGCTGTGGTAATCCATTTAAAGAGCTATCCATTAGCTTGTGCCTGAAGACCCCTGGCTTTGATAAGTCAAAGAGACATTTTTCAGAAACTAATCCAGATGGTGAAGTTCCGTGCCTTTCCCAAAGAAACTTGTTATTCCACGATGCTACTAGTTTTGCCGAAATTTGGACACCGGTAGACGTGTGGTAATTAGAAAATATGTTTCCGGTATGTGCATCATAGCTAATTACTCCATGAGCATCAAACGAGTCTGCTTCCCACTGCCATACAATCATCGTTTCATCATTATTATACCTGACGGGGTGATTTATTTCCCATTTTTGAGAGGGAATACCATATGTTTTGAGTTCTTCCATATCAACTGAACCTTTCCAAAGCCCAATATAGGGTTTTAGTATCGAAAGTTTGCGTTTAGCCAAATCTTGATAAGTATGACTTTCGTCTCCAGTGATCACCCTGCTGAATCTACGCTTAGTGCTGTTCTCTAAGTCATTAAAGACTTCATTCCAAAAAAACTCATCAACTTGAAATAAATACGAAATGTTATTCTCCTTCCATTTATTCCATTTTTTAGTTTCTTCATTTTTTGTCCGGCCTTTTACACCTTGGAATTTCAGCATGTTTCCAACTACTGACTCAACTTTGAATTTTAGTTGCCGATTATTGTTTATTGTTTCTTCAAAATGATTGGTGACATCACTTGCCTTGATCACTTTTGTCATAGATGCAGGCTCGCCCTCGGGATTAATCCAAGTTCGTTTCCATGTTCCCGGAATGTGCTTTGCCTGTGGTAGTTCAACTTCTTTGTGGTGGTCTGCTTTAGTTGAGATTATGCTCGAAACAACAAAGAAGGATAACAGTGGAGTAATTATTCTTTTCATATCTAGTTAACTAAACGGGAAAATATCATCCAGTCTAGGCACGACAAGTGTAAATTAAATTCGTACATATTTTTTTCGAATTTAATTTTTCTCTTAATCGCGGCAACAGCACAACTGCGATTGTTGTGAGCAGGAGGTGTTTCATGTCGTCGAAAGCTGATCGTAAGTGATCACTTTTGTCTAATTAAATTGTTTAACCAAATTTAGCATTGCTGCTGCCGTAGATGCTACCGAAGAGACAATAAAAAAACCATACGGTAGCATCCGCAGGGTTAATAAAATCAGTAGTAAAAAGCCTATCCTCGGAATTTCTTAGCAACGAGACAGGCGTTGTTGTAACTACCCCCATATTCATTGGTTGAAATGGATATCTTTCTACAAGTGCTTGTAGAAACTACCATTTTCCATAGCGTTTGGACGCATCTAGAACCGGGGGTAATGTCTCGTTGCGAACCATACGCTGGCGTTACCTTCGTTATGCCAACGGTGAGGAGGAACTCTACGACCTTAAAAATGATCCAAACAAGTGGACCAACCTTTCGGGAGATCCGAGTTTGGCCAAGGTTAAGGAGCGCTTAGCTTTGATAGGTGAATGACTTGGTAGACTGACTAAAATCCAGCGCCCTTAGTCTTAGTTTGGATGCGGCAAAGGTACATATCCGAGGTGAGATACAGGGTCGAACCATCGTTGCCCCAAGCGACGTTGGCAATACTTTCTCCGGTGACCAAGCGGCCGAGCAACTCTCCTTTGGGTGAAAGGATTAGGACTCCGCCTGCGCCGGTGGCGAATACGTTGCCTTTGGTGTCAACTTTCAGGCCGTCACCTCCGCTGCGCGGAACACGATCATCTTTTGAAGAATCAAAAAAAACTTCCGGATCACTGAGATTGCCATCTTCCTTGACAGGAAATGCGCGCCAAACGGGATCGCGGCCATCGCTGTTGGCCACGTAAAGTATGTTATGATCGGGTGAGAAACCGATGCCGTTTGGACGTGACATGTCCTTGTATTGCAATGTGACTGTGCCATCTCTTTCCAGCCGATAGACTCCGCAAAAATCGATCTCACGCATAGGATCGCTGGCGCGCTGTGGTAGTCCGTAAATGGGATCTGTAAAATAGATGTCACCATTCTTTCGTATGGCTAAATCGTTCGGACTGTTGAGCCTCTTTCCATCCCAACGATCGGCCAGAGTGACTTTGCCTCCCCCTTTGGTGACGACAGATATGCGTCGATCACCATGTTCGCATAGGACTAGTCGTCCTAGTGAGTCAAGTGCGAGTCCATTACTGCCGGGTTCTCGACCGTAATCGGCGACACCAGTGTAGCCTGCCGGCTTCATGAAGTCCGAGGCTCCCACACCTTCTTGCCACTTCATTACGACATTATTCGGTATGTCGGAAAAGAGGACGAATCCACCAAATTTATTGTTTTCCTCGGGTACCCAAACCGGGCCTTCCGACCACTCGAACCCGCCGCAGAGTACTTCGATTTTGGCATCCTTGGGGATTAGTTGATTAATCTCAGTTTCAAAACGGTCTATCCGGCCGATGTGTGCGAAGTTGGTTGTATTTTGTCCAAAGCTTGCCGCTTTTAGAGCGACAAGCAAAGTTACCGTGATTAGATATTTCATTTTATTAATCGGTTATTTTAAAGCACTGTAACCCATGAGCTTGAAATTTCCTGCCAATTGGGAATAGCCGGGGTTGATTTGACTAAACAGTATGCCAACAAGCTTCTCTTCTGCGATTGTTGTGAGCAGGAGGTGTTTCATTTATCATCAGCTTTTAATTCTTCACCCGTCTTGCCGCCGCGCGTTTGCCGCGTTTTCGCGGCGGCTCATTAAGCCACCATTCTGATGGGCCTTCCTTTTCAACTTCACCATGCACCTTCAGTAGCGCGACTTTCATGGAGGCAAGCTTTTCGGGCATCTTGGACGCCAAATCCTTTTCCTCCTTCCAATCCTCCTCGATCTTATAGAGCTGAAATTTCTCAAGCGCCTTATCCCCCACAATCTTCCACTCGCCAATACGCAGAGCCACGTGATTGTCTGCCGGCGCCAAGTGGTTACGCCAGTAAAGCGGCACAGGCCGTTCCACCGGTTTACCGGCCAAAGCCGGCCGCATGTCCGCCCCGTCAATCACCCGATCCTTGGGCAGGTCAGATCCAACAATGGCCAATATAGTGGAGAAAAGGTCGGACCCAATCACCGGCACACTGCTCGTGGTTCCGGGCTTAATGTGGCTGGGCCAACGGGCAATACCTGGCACGCGAATACCTCCTTCATGACTCCAGCGCTTTCGTCCACGCAAGCCTCCAGTCGAACCGCGGGTGCGGCCTTTGGTCCCCGCCCCCTCAGGTCCGTTATCCGAGGTAAAGAAGACGAAGGTATCCTCAGCCAAGCTCTGTTGATCGAGTTCTTTCATTAGCAAACCAAAGGCATGGTCCAACTGGGTGACATTTCCGTGGTGCTGCCGGATTCCCTCATCATCAACATCCGCGTAAGGCTTCATGAACTCAGGCGCTGACTCAATGGGTAGATGTGGTTCATGCGTCCAGACAGTAATAAAGAAGGGCTTGGACTTGTCCCGTTCCTTGCGGAGCCAGTTAATGGCTTCCTCAGCAGCAATGACTGCAGAAGCGCCCTCAATAACGCCAACAGCCTTGCCATTGCGTACGAAGTTCTTTGGATTAATGTGGTTTGGTGAGGCATTGTTTTGGGTGGCAAACCACCAGTCATAGCCGTGGCTATTGGGTTGGGGCTGACGCGGATCATTAAAAAACCCGTTAAGATGCCACTTGCCCGCATGACAGGTAGTGTAGCCCTTTGATTTCAAGACCTCGGGAATGGTAATCTCACTGGTCCGCAGGTGCACTTGGTGGCCCGAGGGAATCCAGCGCCACACCCCGTTACGGTAAGGAGTACGGCCTGTGAGAATGGAGGAACGCGAAGGCGAACAAACCCCGCAGGCCGCATAACATTGGGTAAACCGCACGCCTTCTTTAGAGAACTGATCTAGATTCGGCGTCTTGATTAAAGGATGTCCCTGAACACCTAAGTCACCCCAACCAAGATCGTCGGCGAGAAAGATGACAAAATTGGTCGACTTCTCCTTGGCATTCAATTCAAGCGCAAATCCCGCCAACAGCATGGCTGCGATTGTTGTGAGTAGGAGGTGTTTCATTTCCCTTCAGCTTTCTTGATTCACGAAATCAACACTACTGCGTCATTTTCGGGCGTGTCCAGTCTTTGGGTTTATAGCCTTCTGGTTTTTGAGGTTTGTTTAGCGTCACCACCTGATCCATATCTGGATCAAAAAGCGGCCAATTGTCAGTTCTGAAAGGCGAAGCCGGAATGCCTTCCCTGTTGTAGAGCAGGTTGCGTTGTGAGGGATTCATTGCCCATGCATAACGTACCGCCATGGGATTTGGAACCATCGCCGAGGAAACCACTACGGTGCTCCCTTTGATATCAGAAACCGCCCAATGCCACTTTCTGTCTTTCCCGGCAATAGCGAAGGAGTTCAACTTTCCCGGCTTAGCTGCCATTAACCCTTTGCCGAACGAATCGAACTCCAGAACTATCCGATTTCCCTGAAATGACTGCTTTTTAAAGCGCGGGCCGTAGGCTGCAATGTTTTTTTCGTAGGTTTGTTTCAGTGCCAAATAGGCATGCCGAATGCCGATTGGTTTCTTGTTTTTCGGATGTAGTGCGATCGTGTCACCGGTGTCGATTGAAACGACCATTCCAGTGTTAGCCACTTCTGAATCCACCAGACGCATCATTTCCCGATTCACCGTCCAAGATGCCTCAAGGCCTTCGACGGGTTTTTCCTGTGCCGAATGCCAACTTGGCAGTTGCGTGAAGTAGAAGGGGAAGTCCTTCGCTACATTTCCACCGGAAAGCTCATGCCAAGATGAGCGATAATAGTTGATAAGCAGGGCAAGTTGCTTGCGATAATTCAAAGCCTGCGGGACATCTTTGGAATTTCTTTCGCCCTGATACCAAATCGCGCCGCGAATACCGTAGGGCATGATCGGATGAATCATGCCATTAAATATATTTCCCGGATATTGATGCCCCCAATTTTTTGGCATTCTCAAGACGGGTTTCCCCTTTCGCTCGCCCCGCTTCCATCGTTGCATGGCTCTTTCGAGTTGTTTCTTTGCCAGAGCGGGGTCATAGGCTTCAGATTCCTCATCCATCTCCTCAGCATACTTGCGGGTTATGGGATCATTCATCTGAATTTCCCTAGGCATCCACCCCTCAATCGGTGTTCCGGCATAGGGCTGCAGCACAATGCCGATGGGAATTCCCAGTTCCTGGTGTAATTTGCGAGCAAAGTAAAAGGAGACAGCAGAGCACGTGGCTGCTGAATCAGGCGTACACGGAGTCCACTTGGCGATACAATCTTTCTGGGGTTCATGGCTGTGTTTTCGTTCCGAACGGAATATGCGGAAATTCGGGTAGTTGGCGGAAGCGGCGTCCTCCGCCCCCTCAAATACCGCGCTAAGCCTCCACCCCATATTCGATTGTCCGGCGCAAAGCCACACTTCACCGATTAGCACGTTGTTGATGGTGATTTCGTTTTTGCCATTGATCTTGAGGTTGTGAGGGCCGCCATGTGACGGAGTCTTCAGGAAAACTTTCCATTTTCCGTTGTCGGCAGTAGTTGTCGTGGTTTTTTGGCCCCAATTTCCCTCGACCGTCACAGTTTCGCCTGGATCAGCCCAACCCCAGACAGGAGCTCCCGTCTGCTGCTGTAAAATCATATGATCGCCCACAATAGCAGGTAGCCTCACGTCGGCGGAAGCAACTATAGATAATGTGACAAGGCCCCACAGAACCAGTAAACTCAATCCAATGT
>MPMA02115388.1_pt1 | contig 27199 bp, 11 predicted proteins | sample 1617361 | NCBI WGS metagenome assembly MPMA02 (sample SAMN05944807, study PRJNA350692) | marine metagenome | biome: marine; feature: ODZ; material: water; isolation source: 180 m water sample filtered on 0.2 um supor filter | place: Pacific Ocean | collected 2012-04-08 | depth 180m m | reverse complement strand
CGGGAGACGCCGAGGAGACGGGCGGCGGCGGAGACGTTGCCCCCGGCCTGTTCGATGGCGCGCTGGATGAGTTCGTGAATCGTCGCGTCGAGCGAGAAGCCCTCCCGCGGAAAATCGAAATTGGGGTTGAGCGCCCCGCTCACTGCAGTCTCGTTTTCCACCGTTCTCGCCGGGCCAGGCAGCGCGGCAAATGTCCACTCCTCGCCCTCCTCGAAAACGATCGTTCGCTCCAGTTCGTGGCTGAGTTCGCGGACGTTTCCCGGCCAGGCGTGACCCAGCAGCCGCGCCTGGCCGTCGGCGCTGATCGGCTTGGCGGCAACCCGGTGGCGACGACACAGGTTTTCGAGCAGGTATTCTGTGAGTTGCAGGATGTCCCGGCCGCGCACGCGAAGCGGTGGGATGACCAAGCGGAACAAGCCCAGCCGGTGAAGCAGGTCGTCTCGAAACTGGCCATCGGTGACCGCTTGGCCAAGGTCATGGTTGCTGGCGGCGATAATGCGGATGTCGACGTCGATTTCCCTGTTGCCGCCGAGCCGACGGATGCGTTTGTCCTCGATCGCCTTCAGCACCTTGGCCTGCAGTCCAAGCGAGAGGCTCGCGAGCTCGTCGAGGAACAGCGTGCCGCCCTTGGCCGCCTCGAAGAGACCCATGCGCGCCGTCTTGGCATCGGTGAACGCGCCGCGCTCGTGCCCGAACAGTTCCGACTCGACGAGGCTCTCCGGCAGCGCGGGGCAGTTGACCTCGACGAGCGGGCCGGCGGCGAGCGGGCCGTGGTGGTGCAGCCAGCGGGCGATGCTGGTCTTGCCGGTGCCGGTCTCGCCCTCGATCAACACCGGCGAAAGATCGCGGCCAAGCCGCTCATCCGCGGCGATGATCTTGTCGAGCTGCCGGCGAAACAGGCCAAGCGCGTCGCCGAAAAACAGCCGCTCACCGGTGGCGGCGGGGTCGTGGCGCTCGTGCTCGGCCAGTCGGGCGGTTTGGCGGCTGGCCCTGGCGCGGTGCAGCACGAGCGGCAGCACGGCGGGATCGATCGGCTTGAGCAGGTAATCCTGCGCGCCGTTTTTAATCGCCTCGACCGCGCCCTGCACGCCGCCCTCGGCGGTGCAGACGACGACGGCGGTGCTGGGAGAAAAAACGCCCTCGCTCAACAGGTCGGTGCCGAGGCCGTCCGGCAGGTTGACGTCGAGCAGCGCGAAGTCGAACGGCAGCGACTCAATCATGCGGCGCGCCTCGTCGAGCGTGCCGACGGCGGTCACGTCGGCGTCGTGCTGCTCGAGTGCGGCCGCCACCTGCTTGCAAAGGAGCGGCTCGTCCTCGACCAGCAGCACGCTGGCGCCCTGTAGGGCGGAATCCGTCACGTGCCCAATGTCGGGGAGGCTTGGCCTCGCCGCCACAAAAAAATGCGCTCGATTGGCCGGGCATTGCGACCTTGCATGCCGCTTGGCCAAGCGACATGATTTCGACCGATTTTTTTCACGGCATGAAGCGCAAATGGATCACCCTTGGCCTGTTGAGTGTGTTGATTTGCGTGCCGCTGTATCAGCTCGTCAAGGCCCTGGCCGGCATGAACCGCATCATTCTCATCGCCGGCGGCCCGGAGAAGGGACTGTACCACCCGATCGCGATCAGTCTCTCGAACGTGGTCGCGCGACTGGGGTACCGGGCCACTGTGCTGACCACCGACGGATCGCTTGAAAACCTGAAGCTGGTGGCCGAGGGCGGGGCCGACCTGGCTCTGTTCCAGCCGGGCTCCCGTAAAAATCTGAAGGAGTTCGCCCCAGCGCTGCTGGAGCAGGAGGCGCAACGGATCGATCCCGCCCGACTCGGGCATGTGGCGTTTGTGGCGAACCTTTATTCGCAGCCGCTGCACATCGCGGTGCGGGAGGGCAGCGGCATCGAGTCGCTACGGGACTTGGAGGGCAAAGTCGTCAACCTCGGGCCGGAGCTTTCCGCCGACTACCCCATGTCAGGTTTGCTGCTGCGCAGCCTGGAACTGGAGCCGGGGGAGAATCATCGCAATCTCGCGTACACGGAATTGATCGGGGCATTCGACCGGGGCGAGGTGGATGCCGCCTTCATCACGGTCGGCATGCAGGCGGACGTGTTTCAGGCGCTGGCACGCTCCGGCAAGGTGCGCTTCCTGAGTGTCCCGAACAACGAGGCGCTGGCGGCGATGGAACTGCACCTGTCGCCATTCAAGGTGCCGCGTGGCATCTACCAGTTTGAGGGCGAGGCGGTTCCGAGGACTGACATCCAAACCGTGGCAACCGGCGCGCACCTCATCACGCGCGGCGATGTCGAAAGCGGCTTTGTGGAAAAAATCACACAGGAAATTCTCAAGACACCGTTTCAAAAAGAGAACCGGCTGGGCGAGTTGTTCGAGCAGGGCAAGTCGTTTGCCAGCGCCCGCCCGTTTTTTCCCATGCACGAGGGGGCCAAGTGGGTTTACGAGCCGGAGAGCCGCACCCTGCTCAAACCGGAGATCGTCGACATGTGGGAGAGCATGCGCTCTTTTTTTGTGTCAATCCTTGTTGCGGGATTCGTAGGTTATCAGTGGTACCGGAAGAAAAAGGATCGAACCAAGGAGGGACGGCTGGACTATTATATCCGGGAGGTCATCAAGATTGAGCAGCAGCAGATGATGCTCGACACCGAACAAAAGGGGAACGACATGGAAAAACTCCAGAGGCTGCAGGATGACCTGACGAATCTGAGGCAGGAGTGCTTCAAGGATTTTTCGGGGCATCAGCTGCAGGAGGAGCCGGGCACCGACTGCTTCCTCAAGCTGTGCGCCTCGCTGAGCGAGAAGCTCAACGCCAAGATGACACGCCTCCGGCTTGGCGGCGAGATCGCGCGTTTGGCCAAGGCGATCGAGGAGAATAAGTGACGCGGGCGGCTACTTCTCGCACTGCCATTGTCCAAGCTTGGCGCGATGTTTCCAGAGTTGGCGCGGCTTGAAGATGCCGAGCGGCGTGATGATGCCGGTGATCAGTTCCGGAGGGGTAACGTCGAAGGCCGGGTTGCGCGCGCCGCTGCCAGGGTTGGCCAAGCGCACTTGCTGCCGACGCCCACTTTCGGTCACTCCCCAAGCGCTGAGCACTTCCTCCCCGGAGCGTTCCTCGATCGGGATGGCCAAGCCGGACTCAAGTTCCCAGTCGATGGTAGAGAGCGGAATGGCAACGTAAAAAGGGATGCCGTGCCGCTTGGCCAGGACAGCCTTGGTGTAGGTGCCGATCTTGTTGGCCACTTCGCCGGTGCGGCCCAGCGTGCGGTCGCTGCCGGTGATGACGAGGTCGATCTCGCCACGCTGCATCAGGTGGCCCGCGGCGTTGTCGGCGATGATGTCGTGTGCGATGCCCTGCTGCGCCAGTTCCCACGCAGTGAGGATGGCGCCCTGCGATCGCGGCCGAGTCTCGCCGCAAAAAACGTGAAACGATTTGCCGTTGGCCTGTGCGGCGTACATCGGCGCGGTTGCGGAGCCGACGTCGACGAATGCCAACCAGCCGGCATTGCAGTGGGTGAGCACGCGGGCGCCTTCGCGGATGAGCGGCTCGCCGTGTTGACCAAGCGCTTTGCAGTGGGCGACGTCGTCCTCGGCGAACTGCCCGGCGGCGGCCTGTGCCTGTGCCTGCCTCTCAGCCACGGTGGCGCCGGTCATTTGCGACAGCATGCCGCGCATGGCGTTGAGCGGATCGACGGCGGTGGGGCGCGCCTTGGCGAGGCTGCGGTGCACCTTGGCCAGGTGCCGTTCGAACGTCTTGAGCCCGCGCCCGCGAAAGGCCCGTACGCCCTGCGCCAGGCCGTACGCCGCCGTGGCGCCGATTGCGCCGGCGCCACGCACAATCATGTCGGTGATGGCCTGGGCGGTTGCGCGATAGTCGGCGGTGGAGACGATCTTGAACTGGTGCGGGAGCAGGCGCTGCTCGATGAGCCGTACGCGGTTGTGCGCCGGGTCAAACCAGACGGTGCGGTAATGCCGCGACTTGCCCTGGTGGGTGACCTTCATGGCGCGGGTCGCGACTTAGTGGTTGCCGCACTTGAGATTCAGCTTGTGGCGGATCTGCTCGAAGCGCGGGTCGGAGCGGATCTTGTTGAGGTCGGGATCCTCGTTCATCCACTTCGTATCGTCGTAGCCGAGTTGAACAGCCTTTTTGAGAGCGGTAATGGAATCGTCGATGCGATCCGTGAGGGAGAAGCTGCAGGCAAGATTGTAAAACACCATCGAGTCCTCGGGCAGGAGACGCGAAAGATGCTCATCGACTGCCAAGCCCTCGGCAAAACGGCCGCGCTTGGTGTAATCGTCCCCAAGCAACTGGAGCGCCTCAATATATTCAGGATCGCGCTTGGCGAGACCCTCCAAAAAGGAAATCTCAACATCCAGTTCCTGTTTCTCCCTGCTGGACAAATCTTGTCTTGAAGATGAATGCTCTGACATGAGGCCGGGACAAAATCACCCGATCAGCCGTCAGAGTCAAGCCGCCCACTGGGGGAATCCGGCCATGGATCAGCGCTGCTTCCCCTTCGAGTGCAGCGTCTTGTGCCTGGGGAAATCGTTGCGGTAGCGCTTCAGCAACGCGGCTTCGTCATTCTTGACGAGGTAGATTTTTCCCTTGATCTGCAGAGTCTCCCTCGGCCCGAGGCCGCCGAGCCGAAAGTCGCTGTGCAGGCAGCGAATCACGCCCTGAAACAGCTCTTGGTACGGCTCGAACGCCGTGGCAAAGATCATTGAACCGTCGCCGCTGAAGCAGCCGATCAGCCCGTTGCTCGGCACGTCCGGGTGCAGCGGGCGCGGGTTGACATCGGCACGCGGCACGCCCGGCCCGGCCCAGACTTGCCCGGGGATATAGCGCGCCTCGGTCGCCCAGCCCTGCGTCGGCATCATCGTCCGCCGGCCGTCGAGATAGACGAAGCTCTTTTTAATGTAGGCATATTTGTCGGCGGTGGCATCTGCGCCGGTGCCGCTGAATTTGCCCACGCGGATGCATGGCTGCGCCCAGTGCGCTTCGGAGCGCTTGGGCGTGGGGTTGTGCGCGGTGAGCGCAAAATCAACCTCGTCATGTGTGGCGGTGATGACGTGCTCGACTGTCACGCCGTCGTTCACGTCACAGTGCAGACGGAGTTGCGAGCCGTCTTTGCTGCGGGAGACCAAGCGAGTCTTGTGACCAACAACGGTGTGCCGGCCCCAGTCGGTTGTCTGCGAGTTGTCCCGGCAATACGCCTCAAGGTAGTGGATCTTCATCTCCTTGCCGGGCAAATGTGCGCCGCTTATGGTCAACATATTTTTGGCCCAGTGCAGCTTGAGCTTGCCCGGTTCGGCCGCATGGCCAAGCGCCACAGCGCACACGATCGAGAGGATGGAGAAAATTAGTTTCATGGGTTGGACATGCGCAACGTCGGCTCGCAGCGAGGTAGTGTCAACGGCAATGCGCTTGCGCCCGGGCGCGCTGCCGGTGAATAATGCCGCGCCCATGGGAGAACCGATCAACGTCCCGCTGCTCGATCTTAGCGCACAAAACCAGCCACTCGCCGCTGAGTTGAAGGCCACCTTCGCGCGCGTGCTCGACTCGTCGCAGTTCATCCTCGGGCCGGAGGTGGCCGGGTTCGAGGATCGGGCCGCCGAGTCGGTTGGGGTGCGGCACGTTATTGGGGTCAGCTCCGGCACCGACGCGCTGCTGCTTTCGCTGATGACGCTGGGCATCGGCCCCGGCGACGAGGTGTTGTGCCCGTCGTTCACGTTTTTTGCAACCGCAGGCGCGATCGCCCGCACCGGCGCGACGCCGGTGTTCGTCGACTCGCTTGACACCGATTTCAACATCGACATCGCCGCCGCCGAGCGGCGCGTTACCGGCAACACCAAGGCGATCATCCCGGTGCATCTGTTTGGCCAGGCGGCGGACATGGACAGCGTGCAGCGCCTGGCCAAGGCACATGGCCTGACCGTGCTCGAGGACGCCGCGCAGTCGATGGGCGCGACCTTCTGTGGCCGGCAGGTTGGCACGATGGGCAACTTGGGCGCATTCAGTTTTTTCCCGTCCAAGAATCTCGGCGGCTTTGGCGATGGCGGCATGATCACCACTGACGGCGACGACTTGGCCAAGCGCGCGCGTATCCTCCGCGTGCACGGCGGCGCGCCTAAATATTACCACAAGGCCATCGGCGGCAACTTTCGGATGGATCCATTGCACGCCGCGCTGCTTGGGGCCAAGCTGGGCCATTTCCCCGGCTACATAGCCAAGCGCCTGGCCAACGCCGCGCAGTACCTCGAGCGCCTGGCCCAGTGCGAGCACGTCGCCGAAGGCCGGCTCGTGCTGCCCAGTGAGATCGACGGGCGGGGCCACACGTGGAACCAGTTTACCCTCCGCGTGTCCAACGGCAAACGCGATGCGCTGCAGGCGCATCTGGCCGCGAACAACATCGGCTCGGCGATTTATTATCCAGTGCCTTTGCACCGGCAGGAATGCTTTGCGCACCTGCCAAGCTTCGACGAGTCGCTGCCGGTCTGCGAAAAAATGGCGGGAGAAGTGTTAAGCGTCCCAGTGTACCCGGAACTGACGGAGGATCAGCTCAGCCACGTCGCCGACACGCTGGCCAACGCGCTGCTCTGAGCGTTACAGCGACTTGCCGCTGACCGCCCCGGCGATTTCCAGCAATGTGACAAGTTCCGTCCAGCCATTAGCCGTGGCGTAATCCAAGGGGGTGTGGCCGGATTTGTTTTGGCTGTTCAAGTCCGCATTGCTGCGAATGAGCAGTTTCACGGCCTCGAGTCGGTTTCGCAGCACGGCCTGATGCAGCGGTGTAGCGTTGCTGTCGCTCACTGCTTCCACATCGGCCCCGAGTGAGATCAGCACTTCCATCGTGTTGACCTTGCCCGCGCCGGCGGCCCAGTGCAGCGGCGTGCTTTTATGAAGTGGCCCAGGCATGTTTACTTTGACTCCGCGACGAAGGAACGCCTGCACGGCGATGGCATCCCCCTTGGCGGCAGCCATGTGAATAGATACCTCACGTCCTTCGCGGCCACGCCTGGTCTGGAGCATGGCGGCGGCTTCGGGTTGCTTATAACTTTTGGCCAGGTCCAGTGGGGTACCGCTTTGGCTGATAGCGTTCACCGTTACGCGGCGTTTGAGAAGCAGTGCAATGACGTTGGTGCTGCCCTTCGCCGCTGCGGAGTGAAGCGGTGTCCATCCACCGTCGGTACGCGCTGTCTTGTCAGCGCCGTGATTGAGCAGCAACTCGGCGGCCTCAGCCTGGTCGCTCTCGGCGGCCCAGTGCAACGGCGTGGCCTGGTGTTTTTTTACTCGAAAGCGAGCGTTAGCCCGGTTGCGTTTCAGCCAGGCGTCGAGCGCCTCAATGTCACCATGACGTGCTGCTAGGTGTACTGAAAGTGTCGAGCCCTTTTTCGCGCCTAGTCGGGCAAGCAGTTGCACGGTGGAGTTGTGTTTGTGGATGCGCGCGAAGTCGAGCGGCGTGCCGTCGATGCAGAGCGGGCTCAGGTCTTTGCCGAGGTCGTGCAGCAACTGGAGCAAATCGTCGCGGCCGTTGATTGCCGCGACGTGAACTGCGGTCCAGCCATTGGGTGCCGCAGAGTCGAGTTTACCGCCCTTGGCCACAAGCTGCTTCACGGCATCGACGCTATCGTGGGCGCAGGCGAGATAAAGCGCGTCCACTTTTTCCTTTTGTGTCTTGGAGTGGAGATTCGCGCGGAAGGCAAGCAGCGCCTCGATGTTGGCCGGCTTGTTTTTGATCGCGGCAATGTGCAGCGGCGTTTGGCCAAGCGCGTTGAGGGCATCGACCGCTTGGTCAAGCCGCAGCGCTTGCCGCAGAGCGTCGGTGTCGTCAGTCGCGGCGAGCTCGTGCAGGGATCGGGTCTCGACCTTCGGGGCCGGTTGCGTCGTGGGCGGCGGTGCCGGAGTGGGTTCCGGTTCGCCCGGCCCGCAGCCGGCTTGGCCAAGCGCAGCGGCGAGCAGCACCGGCAACAGCGGTCGGCGTTGCGTTTCCCTGGTCTTGGCTTGGTTCATTAGGATCGTTTCGGTCGCGCGAATTCAACTCCCGGGATGCGTTTGAGGCAACGAAAAACCGGCGCTCACTCGGGATCGCTGACGACGCGGAAAAACCGTCGCCCCGACTCGCCGCCAAGCGGCACGACGAGGCCGTGCGCCCCGCGATCCGGCACGTCGATGGTTTTAAGTCGCTGCCATTTTGCGAGATCGGTTGAGGCCTCGACGTGATGCGTCCGCCCGGCGATGCCGTAAAAAACAAGCCGCAGTCGATCGCCCTCCTCCAGTTTGGTCGAACGGAACATCGGCCGGTGCGATGGCTCGAATTCCAGTTGCGGCTGCAGCGATGTGCCCCCGTTGAGTGTGAATCGTCCCGCGGCATCGGGGCCGGAGTTGTTTTTCCAGCCGACCAGCCGCCAGCCCTTGGCCAGGCGCAGCGTCAGCTGCATCGGCAACCGGGTGAAAAACCGCGCAGTCCAGTCGCCATCCCGGTGCGGCAGGGCAAGCCCCTCGACCTCGACACCGACCAATCCGGGCGCATCGGCCAACTGCAGCATCGCCGGCTCTCCAAGCTTGAGGGAAGTCTGCAAATCTTCCCAGACATGCTCGTGCCGGGCCTTGGCGAAATTGCGCAATACTTGCACCTCCGTCAGCCAGTCGCCGGTGTTGCGGTGCGGTAGCGCCGACTGGGGGCTGCTGTTTTCGGTTGGCTGCCAACGCGCAATGTGCCGCGCCATCTCCGGGGCGAGGATGGCTTGCTTGTCATCGATCACCTGCAGAATACGCGCTCGGCTAAGCGTAGTTTGCAGGTGCGTCGTGTACCGGTGCACAAAGCGCTCGCGGCCGCGCGGCTCCTTGAGCAGCGCCTGCATCATCGATACGAACAGTGGCGGTTGCTTGACCGGGAGATACAGGATTTTCCCGTGCAGCGAGTTAACCCACGGTCGCCGACCGCTCGTGCCGAGGATGCCGTCCATGTCGTACGGGATCCACCGCCAGCGGCCGGTCGCTGTGCGGGGCCGCCACTGCTGCTCGTTGTTGAGCGGCCAGTCGCGGTTGTCGAGGAACACCTCGGCGATGACGTAGTCGAACAGGTTGTCGAGTTCGACGAGCGGCTCGAGCGTCGGTATCCACTCGGCCGGTTTTTTCGTCGGATCGGAGAATAACTGCTCGAGGCGTTTCCAATGCTCCATGTCGCCGGCGCGGATGCCGTTTTGCAGCAGGTCTATCTCTTCCGGCGCGAGGCCGTGATGGCTGGCGAGGTGATGCCGGTCGATCCGTTCGCGCAGGTTGTGAATGCCCCCGTAGCGGCCGTTGAGGTACACGACCGACGGCCGCCACGCCTGCGAATCCAGCCCCATCCCGCGCACCAGCTCGTGGCCGATCGCGTCGCGCATGAACGCCAGCTTCCAGCCGTTGCCGGAGTTGCGGAGCAGCAGCCGGCGAAACATGCTGATCTCCAGTCCCGGAAAAAAAGGGTGATCCAATGCGCTCTCGCCGTACCGGTTGCGGGCGTAAAGCCGCAGCGATTTCTGATCGTACTTTCGCGTCCAACCGCCGTGAATACGAAGCCCGACAGTTTGTCCGATTGCCCGGCGGTTGCCCTGCTCGAACCACTCAAAAAAAGCCGGTCTCTCCCACTCGCGATTCGCATTGTTATCGGTGTAAACGCCGTGGTCACGGTCAAAGAGATTCCTCGGTGCGGTGGAGAGCGACACGACCGGGAAGCGGGCCGGCTCGCCGATCAAAAAACTCGCCGTGACCACCGGCCCCGGTAGATAGCCGTCGCGAAAAGCGCGAGTTCGAACCACGCTCGGCTTGGCCAAGCGGAGCGGTCTGGTGTAGCGCTTGGCCTCCGGCCCAGGCACGGAGCCGTCGAGCGTGTAGCGCACTTCGCTGAGTGAATCTGGCGGCGCAATTTGCAGGTCGACCGGTCTGCCGTACACGCCGGACGGCTTGGCCAAACGGGGTACACCGGCCCAACCAGCGTGCGGCTTGGCCGCGTTGGCTTCGCCCGGGGTTGGCCGCGCAAACAGCGTCTGGCCGGGCGCATCTGACGGCACGCCGACTGTGGCGTCGGGTGGGCACGATGACAGCAACAACGTGCTGGCGTGTTGGCTTGTCGGCGCGGTGAGCGTGACTGTATCGTCGCCATCGCCGAGCTTGAAATTGGCATGTAGCGCCGCTGCAGGCAGCACCCATTTGGTTTTCAGCCACGCTTCGACGGAGTTGATCTCGGCATCGCTGAGTCTGCGGTTGTAAACCAGGACCTCGGCGATGTCACCGTGCCAGTTACGGTCCGGCACAAACCGGTCCGAGCCGATCAGGCTGGCCTTCAACCGGTCGGCCGCCACGCTTGTGACAAGGCAGAGCGATTTTGGCCAGCGCGTTGCCGTGGGGTTCACCGGTGAGCCGTTGATGCGTACGACCGTATTCTCCCCGACGAAGCCGCTGTGCGGGTGGTAATATAAAATCCGGTCGCCGCCACGCGTGAAGTCCGCCGTGTCGCCATCCCCGAGCACAGCGCGAAACGACTGCGTTGCGTGGGAATTCTCCCTTGCGACAACGAACACCGTGCGCACATCGCTCAGCAACTGGAACGACAGCCAGTCGTCCAGGCCGTCGAATCGCAGCACCGGAAGTCCGCTCGACGGATCGGTTGCCCGCATCGGCTGCTGGACGGTATCGGTTTGTGCGGCTGTGACGCCGGTGGCCGATTGCCAACGCGACACGCGGCCTTCCGCATCGATGGTGAGAGAGTCGCCGTCAGTCGCGTCGAGCCAAAGTCGAAGGCCCGGGATGATGTCAGGCCGCGCTCCGGCGGGCGCCGGCCGGCGGGCCGCGCTCCGATCCTTCCCCGACGCAAACACCAGCAGGTGTTCGCCCGGCGCCATCGCGATGTTTGGGAGACGCCACTTGAACGGCTCGGCCGGATCGTCGGACAGTCCAAAGCCGTCGAGGATGACCAGCGCATCGGCTCGATTGTGCAGCTCGATCCAGTCCGGGAAATCACCGTCCTCATCGGCGAGTGTCGTCCGGTTGTCGCTCATCACCTCGCTGATAAGGACGCCGGGGTGTTCGGCCAAGCCGCCGCCGCTCAACTGCGGCCCGTAAACGATGTGCTCGAGCCAGCGACCGTCTGCGCTGGCTAACCCGATCTCCCCCTGCGCCGCAGGGAGCTTGAAACTCAACATGCTGCTGTCGAGGGTGAGCCCCATCGTCGCGCCGATGAAACTCAGCGGCGGGAACACGAACATCGTCGGTGCGCCGATCGGCTGGCTGGAGAGCCGCATACCCTGGAGAGCCACTGGCAGCGTGCCCGGGTTGAACAACTCCACCGAGTCGCGCTTGCCATCGAGCGGGTTGGCCACCCACTTGGCCAACCGCACGGCGTCCGCTTGGCCAAGCGCGAGCGCGATGTTCGGCGTGCCGAGTGTTGGCAGGGAAAGCGACCAGTCGCAGGCACGTCCGGCACGTCCGATTGAGTGTCCCTGCAACTGTGGCCCGAACACGACTGAGTCGAGCAACTCTCCGCCGCCGTCAAAAAGCCAAACGCCTTCGCCATCGGCGTCCAGCTTGAAACCCAGTTCGCTGCCCAGCACGAGGTGCATGTTGGCGGCGAGTTGCGATTCTGCGGGGAAAACAAACTTGCGCGGCTTGGTTCGATCATCGGTCAGGCTCATGCCGCCAAGGTCGATGGTCTTCGTACTGTCGTTGAACAACTCGACTGCGTCGAGTGCGCCAGCGTTTGGCCAGGCGAGCACCTCGTTGAGGATCAGGCGCGAGTAGTTTGGAACAACCGTCCACGACATCGAGTGTGTCGCTTGACCAAGCGGCTGCCACGCGCCCGCGCTGTTTTTGCCGATGACCTCGACGGCGATTTCGCCGGGCGGGAGCTTGGCCAGGCGGATTGGCTCCGCGATGGGGTGCTCGCCGCCAAGCGGCCCGTCGTTGACGCGGTAGCGATAGTGCGTGATGCCCGGCCCGGCGACGGTGAGTACGGCGTCCGTTTCTCGCGTCGGCGTGGGCGGTTCGCCGGAGATCGACGCACCACCCGGCACGCGCGCGCCCATGTCGAGCCGGTTCGGCCCGGTGCCAATCGCGGGCGAGCCGGGCTGCAGCCGAACGTTGAGTGGCGGATCGACGAGCATCGGATCAGCGGCAAGATTGCGTTCGCCGAACCAGTCGTGCGTGCTGCGGATGATCGAGTCGAACACGTGCAGCCACACCCAGTTTTGCTCGAGCCAAAGCGGCTTGAGATGAACCAAGTCCGCCTTGTTGCCGGAGAAAATGTTGCCGGCGAGTCGTGCGCCGTGCGGCATCTCGAGCTCGCGCAGCGGTTCGTCGAACGCAATTGCACCAAGCGTGCCGCCGTAAAACGTGTTATTCGCCGCCTCGAGTCGTCCGCCCTGCTTGAGCAAAATGTGGTGGTCGTTGTCGTAAAAAATGTTTCGCACCACCGTAATGTCTGACGCCTGCCCATCGTGTCGTCCCGTGGCGAGTGCGGCGGAGATGCTCGTGCTCAAATTACCCTTGTGAAAACCGTGAAACGTGTTGCCTTCGATGTGAGCGTCCATCCCGTCGAGGTCGAGCCCGTCGTCGCTGCCGCCGAGAAAATCGTTGCTGTATAGCTGCAAAATTGGCCCAGGCCGCTTGCCGCCGCTGACGTCCATGATGTCGTTGTAGCCGCTCGTCGTGCCGAAGCGGTTTCGCGCAAATACCAGCTCGCCGCGGGCGCGAATACCAATGCCACGCACGTGCTCGCTGTGGCTGAGGTCTGGAAACACGCAGTCGCGCACCGTGAGCGAAGCGTCCTGAAACCAGATCAGGTTCGTCCGCGTGCCGTGCCACTGTACGTGGTCGAGCGCGACCACCGAGTTCGTGACCGCCAGCGCGTACGAGCCGGTGTGATGAAAATCGACATGCGCGAGCCGGTTGTCATGTGCCGAGTTGCTGAAGCCAATGCCGCCCCACGCGCCGGTCGCCCCCGGTGCGCGGAGGAACTGGATGCGCCGATGCGCATCGCCCTTGGCAAACAGGCGTCCCTCGACGAGCAGGCGTCCTTCCGGGCCGAAACAAACCGTTGCGCCGGGATCGACCGTCAACGTGACGCCCTCCGGCACAACCAGCGGCTTGGCCACGAGCAGCGGCCGCGCCGCTGTCCAGCGGGCGGACTGCGTCAGCCTTTGGCCAAGCGGGCGGGCGGGCGCGTCGCCGTGCCAGACATCGGTGTGTTGCCGGGCGACCACGTTGCCGGAAGCGTCCAGCGCGCGCACGAGCAACCGGTTCAACCCGGGCCGCAGCGCGACCTTGGTCTGCCACCGCGCCTCTGCCGCAGACCAGTCGGCGGCGTGGCCGTTGACCTCGACCGAGACCGTTGCGGTGGCCGGCGCTTGGCCGGACAAAGTCGCCATTGGGCTTTCGGAAAAAAAGAAGCCGTCGCGCTTGGCCAAGCCGGTTGTCACGGTTAGTTCGCGCGGGATTTGCGACAGCACAAACTCGCAGCGCTTGGCAGCGAACGATTTCAGCCGGTCGACCTCGGCGCGCGGCAGATAATCGTCGGCAAGCCGGTTGATTACCGGCTCAAGTTGCTCGGCCGCAAATACCGTCCGGGCCAGATCGTCCAGGTGAAACCAATACCGTGCGGCCACCGCCGGGCGGCTCATCAACCGGCCCAGCACCGGGTTGGCGGCGGCACGCCAAAGGGGGCTTTGCGTCCCGCCCTGCATGCCCAGCACGGCATCGAGGTCGTACGGGATGAGCGCGAATCGGCGGTCGGCCGTGCCGGCGTACAGCGCGTAGTCGCCGCGGTCGCCGGTGGCGAGGCTCGTCTCCTCGTTGCCCAGCAGGTCGTGCACGGCGAGGTGCCGCATCCATGCGTCGACATTCATCTGGTTGGCTGGCGGTGGCTCGTCCGCTTTACCAAGCGCGCGAAGGAATCCGATCAAGTCGGAGTAGTCGTTGTGCCATGCGTTGGTTTGCTTGGCGTAAAAATATTTTTCTGCGTACGGCGCGGGCTCATCGCTGAGAAATTTTAAATCTGCGTGGCCGCCGCCCTTGTACAGGTTGCCGCCGCCGTCATTCGGGAACTGCCAGCGAATGTACTCCGAGTTCAGCGGGTCCAGCTCGGCGTAGTGGCCGAACTGATTTGCGCCACCGAGCTGTTCGTTGTTCTCGAACAGACGCACCGCCCGGGCACGGGGAGCGGGCAAACCGGCGATCCGAAACAGCGCGCTGCCGAGTTCCTGCACATGCGGGTGGAGGGCGTTGAGATTGATCGCCGTGCGGCCGCGCCACGGCCGGTCGTTGGGGAAGTTGATGCGTCGACTTTTGTACGTTGCCGCCCGTGACGTCGTGCCGCGCAGCCGCACGCCGACGTTGTAATGCACACGCGTTCGTCCGCCCTCGATGTTGATGAACGTGCCGCTCATCTGCGCGTCGCTGTTGTTGTGCCACGGGCGGCGGCCGATCTCGGTCAGCTCGTCACGCTCGCGCCTTGTCAAAATGAGACGATGCACCGGACGCCCCGGCGTGACGATTTGGTCGTCCACTTGATAGAGCAAAACCGGGCAGTCGGCCGGTGCGCTTGGCCAAGCGCGAACCGCGCCTTGGCCATCCGTTGCGTTGACGAAAAACTCGATGACTTGGCCGTCGGCCTGCGCCGGAAGCGTCGCTGCAAATTGCTCCGCATCTGATCGCGCCATCGGCAGTTCCTGATAATCGGCATCGCCGTCCAGCCGGTAAACAAGCTGGGCGCTGATCCTGTCCGACGACTCGTCGATGACGCTCGCGGTGACCGTCACCGGATCGGTGGATCGCGGCACGGCCGGTGAATGAATCACGTCGAGAATAAACGGTGGCATATTGGCGATTTTGGCGGAGTTGACCCGGCCCGGAGTGCCGCCCTTGGCCAAGCTGGCATGCCAGTTTTGCGCCTGGCTGTTGGACAAACCGGGCTGCATCAGCTCGAGCGAATGTCCGTCCCCGTCGTGCGCTGCATGCCAAATCCACCCACGATGGCCTCCGTGCAGCGGGCCGCGAATGCGCTGCGCCCAGTCACCCTCGGTGGCGTAGCGCACCTTGTCTGCCGTCGCGCCGGTCGCGTCGATGAGCCGAATGGCTTCGCCGTTGTTGGCGAGTTGGCCCTGCCAGTTGCCGGTGACATTTTCGATGCCGGGATGCAGTTCGGCGAACCGCGCCGCATTGGCTGCGACGACCAGCCCGCTGTCAGGCGGCAGGGTGATTTTGCTGAACACAAACCGAACGCCGGCGTCGAGTTGCCAGCCGTCGAGCGCGACCGGCTCGCCTTCGAAATTCCAGAGTTCGATGAATTCCTCATCCACCGATTCGTTGGCGGGGCGGTAGTGAATCTCGTTAATGAGCACCCGTGCCTGTGGGGTGGTTGCGACGAAAAACAGGAGCCAAAGCCAGCCGCACCGCAGCGATCGGTTCGACAGCGGCATGGTTATTTTTTGCGGCGGAGCGCCTTGCGCTTGGCCGCGAGCAATCGGCTTGTGGTGGAGTCCCCTTCAGCGGCTTGGCTTGGCTCCTCCGGCTTGGCCTCGGAAACAGTGCTTGGCTTGGTTGAACTTTCCGGTGGCATTTGCTCCGGCTGGAAGAGGTGTGGCTCGGGCGCACTTGGCTTGTCGCGCTGGAACGATTGCCGAGCCTCGTCGCGCCTGGCCAGGAGCGAGGCGAGCGACTCGTCGGTGTCGGTTTGTCGCTCCTTGCGCCGCCAGAAAAAGAGCAGCCGCCGGAGGTTTTCGGTGGCCTTTAGCCATTCCTCCCAGTCGAGCTGGATGCGGCGCACACCGACATCGATCGGGAACAGGATGACGGCAAACATGAGCAGCCATTCCCAACGATCGACCGGCTGAAAAGTTTTTTTTCGGTCACGCTCAAACGGGTTGTCGGCGGCGAAATCACGGCTGAGCAGCTTGCCGCCGCCGATCTCGGCCAGGCGTTCGAGCCGGGCGAGATTCGGGCGCGACTCGGCGAACTCCGGCGAGTGGTCGAGGTTCGCGCCGATGACCTGCGAGGAGCGCAACTCGTCGTTTTCCATCTCACGCAGGTGCACGAGGTAGGCACCGGTTTTGCGTGTGTCGAACGTCGCCTCGTAGCGGCCGGCGGCGGTCTGCTTGAGGGCGACGAGTTCGCGTTCGCCCTTCGGCCCGACGACGACGGCCTGCAGGTCGAGGAAGTTGCGGTAGTTGCCGCCGGCATCCATTGCCTCGACACTGATGATGCCGTTTCCCTGCTCGATAGAGACTTGCGCATCGAGGTCGCCGATCTCGACGCGGCGCAGGCTCCAGTTGGCCAGTTGCGACCAAAACGTCCGGTAGCGCGCCCAGCCGACCCATTGGCTGCCCCACTTGGCGCGGGCGTCGGAGGTGAACGCCACCGCGCGGCCGAGGCCGTACTGCCAATGAGCCAGGAGCGGATCACCCTGCGCAGTGAGCAGCGGCGTCTCGGCGCGGGGCTTTTCGCTCGTGGCCACATAGCCGAGGAGTTGCGGATAGCCTCCCACCTCGAAGCCGGTGAGTGCCTCGCTCGCGGCGGCCTGTTGCGGCGTGAACGGCTCCTCATAAATGGCGGTCTTCAAAATAACGGCAGTTTCCTTCAGGAAAATCTGCGGTAACTGCGCCGGGTTGGTGATGTTGTAAAACCGGCCGCCACCCTTCTCGGCGATCTCGATCATCGTGTCCGGCCCGGCGTGCCCGGCGATGAGTACCGTGCTCACGGTGATCTTCTCGTCGCGAAAGCTCGCCATCAGCTCGTCGCTTGGTCCGCCGGGGTCGCCATCGCTGAACAGGATCATGTGCTTGATGCTGGCGGTCGATTTTTTGAGTCCCTGGAATCCCATCGTCATCACGTTTTGGAACGACGGCAGATCGCCCTGGTTCATCCCCATGAGTTGCTGCCCCAACTCCTGCTTGTCGCCGACTTTTGTTAGCGGGAAAAGCCAGCGATCCTCTCCGTCCCACAGCACGACGCCCAACTCGTCGTTTGGCCCCATCGCGTCGAGCACGCCGACGGCGCACTGGCGGGCGATCTGGTTGCCGTTGTTGAACTCCATCCCATGCATCACCAACACCAGCGCACCCGGCGGCAGGACTTTTTTGCTGTTCAACTCCATGCTCACCGGCAGCGTGCTCTCGAGCGGCGTGTTGCGGTAGCCGCCCGCCGCGAACGCCTGGTCGCCGCCGACGCAGACCAGCCCCACCCCAAAGTCGCGCACAGCGCTCTCAAGCAGCAGCATCGCGTCGCGGCCCAGGTCCCCAGCGTTGACGTTGCACAGGAAAATCGAGTCGAAAGCCTGCAGGCCGGCGAGCGAGCCGGGCAGAGCAGAGAGGCCGCCCAGTTCCACCTCGAGCTTGGAGCCGCGCAGGGCGTTGGCCAATGGCGCGTCGCGCAGGGGGTCGGATGATACAATCAACACACGCGGTTCGCCGCGTACATTGGCGAAGCCGGAGGCGCGGTTGTTTTGCGGGATGCGGTCGCCCCCGGCCTCGACCTGCACCTCGTACGAGTAAAAACCCGCTTGGCCAAGCGACTGTGGGAAGCTGAACAGGTTCTTGCCCTTGGCCAGGCTCACCGCCTGTTCACCGAGCAACTGGTCGTTGCGGAAGAGTCTCACCCTGGCCGGTTGCTCGCGGTCGGACAGCGCAAAGATCCTGGCGTCGAACGGTTGGCCCTTCTTCACCGTGCCGGGCACGGCCAGGCGCTGCACCGACACGTCGCCGCCGCCCTGCGTGACCAGCGGCACGACGTCTACCGACACGTCAAGCGGCTTGGCCGCCATCACCGCCTGAACGGCGTCGCCGATGTTCTCGTTGCCGTCAGAGAAGAGCACGAGCCGCTTTTGGCCGGTCTCCGGGAAGGCCGCCGTGCCAAGCCGAATCGCCCCGGCGATGTCGGTCCGGTCGGCGCCGACGACAGTCTGGATGATGTTGGTCTGCAAGGCCGCCTTATTGAGGGTCGTCTCGATGCCGGCATCCGCGCCGAACACCATCAGGCCGGCCATGTCGTCCTGCTGCTTCTCGGCTGCCGTCAGCAGCTCATGCGCGACCTGCTGCTCCTGAGCGGGAACACTCTGCGAGCGGTCCATCAGGAAATAGACGTTCATCCCCTCCTGCGGCTTGTTCTGTTGCAGTCCGGCTAGGGCCAGCACCACAGCGCTCACGACCAGCATGCGCAGGCCGTATGCGAGCCAGCGGCGCCACGCCTGAATTTGCACGTCGGTCTTCCACGCGAGCCAAGTCACCCAGCCCAGCGCCACCGGCAACGCCAGCAGCCAAAGGGGATGGGTGAATTGAAAGTTCATTTAGTTGTGGGAGCTTGAAAGTTGTAACTCCGACGCCGGTTCACGGCGGATTAGTTTTTGCATGCGATGATTCTGTGAATCGGCCACGTACAGATTGCCGCGCGAGTCGAGCGCGAGGCTCCACGGGTTGTTGAACCGGCCCGGCGCACTGCCCGCGCCGCCGATGACCTCGAGCACCTGATCGTCCGCGTCAAGCACCGTCACGCGGCTATTGCCAAACTCGCAGACGTACTGCCGCCCCTGCTCGTCCACCCGCACGTCGTACGGGTAGCTGAACTCGCCGCGCCCGGCGCCGGGGCCGCCGTGCTCGCGCAAGAACGCCCCACCCCCGTCAAACACCTGCACGCGGTGGTTGCACGAGTCGGCGACGTACAGGTTGCCATCGTCGTCGAGCGAGAGCCCCTCGGCGCGGTTGAACTCGCGCGGCCCGTGGCCTGCGCCACGAATCTCGACCTGCACCGACTCGCGGGCCAAGTCGAACTTTTGCAGTCGCTCGACGATCTGAAACTCACTGATGAACGCCGAGCCGTCCGGCGCGATCGCGACTGCGCGAGGGAACGACAACTCGCCCCGTTCCTGGCCATGCGCGCCCCACTGCGACACCAGCCGGCCCTCCGGCGTGAAGTGGTTGATCCGCGAGTAATGCGGCTCGACGACGACGATGTTTCCTTCGTGATCGAGCGCCATGCCCTTCGGCCGGCCGCGCTCGATCTCCGGCATCTGCCATTGCAGCAGATAGTTGCCTTTCGAGTCGAATTTCTGTACGCGGCCGGTCATATCGCACACGTAAACATTGTCGTCCCGGTCGACAGCCACTGAGCGCGGCTTGACGAACAGGCCCGGCGCGTTGCCGCGACTGCCTATCACGCGCACCTCGGAAAAAATGGCGCTCTGAAACTCGCGGTCGCCTGGCCCGTCGCCACAGCTGGCGAGCAGTACGCCGCCGCCCAGCGTGATCGCTTGGCCAAGTTGTGAGCGGGTTGTGCGGCAGCGGTTCATCTGGCGGCAATCCTCGCCGACTGCGGAGCTTTTGCAAGTTTGGCCCGGCCTGTATGATATCCCCCAGCGACCTGCCAGAGCGTAACTTTAAGTTTCGGCCCATCGTATTGTGATTTGAGAGTCATTTATAATAAGATACACGATGAAAAATGAAATCATTACAAGCGTCGCGGCCGCGGCAGTCATGGCTTGGAGTCTTGGCGGAGTTCAGGCTCAGGAATCGGAAAAAACGGGCAAGGCGGAAGCGGCCAAGGAGGCCCGTGAACGGGATTCCTCCAGCAAAGATCGGCGCGCTCGCATCATGAGGGCGTTTGATAGGAACAAGGATGGCGATCTCGACGAGGAGGAGCGCGGAGCGTTGCGCAGGTATATCGAGTCGCGTTCTTCCAGATCAGGGGGAGAAAAAAATCGGGACGACAAAATTGAGGTTCCAAAGGATTATGACCCAAAAAAGAAGTATCCCTTTATCCTTAGCCTTCATGGGTATGGATCAAGCTCCAGGGGTCAATTGAGATTTTTCCCGTTGGAGGACCTTGCTGAAAAGCATGACTTTATCTACTGCGCCCCCGATGCCGTAGACCGGAGTTGGAATGCCACAGAAGCCTGTTGCGACTGGCGGGGCAAGGTTGATGACTCGAAGTATCTGCGGGGCTTGATCGAATCGGCAGTGAAGAAATACAGCATAGACAGGAGCAGAATTTATGTGACCGGTTTGTCCAATGGCGGGTTCATGAGTTATCGTATGGCCCACGATCACTCTGACTTGATCGCGGCGATTGTGCCCTTTGCGGGGGTGGGCTATAAAACTTGGCCGAGCAAACCGAAAAAACCAGTCAGCGTGCTGCATATCCACGGCACCAAGGACAGCACGATCAAATGGAACGGAGGCACAACCCGAAGCTCGAGCACCTCCTATCCGGGCGCGGAGGAAAATTTCAATAATTGGAAACAGTTCAATCAATGCGACCGTGAAGTGGATGCAAAGGATGACAAAATTGATTTGACCAGGAAAGTGCCTGGAAATGAAACCACAGTGACTCGCTTTCAAAACAAGGATGGCAGCGTCACGACGGAACTATGGGAAGTTGTCGATGGTTCGCATGTCACCCGACCCTCGGGCGAGGCACGGGAACTTATTATTCAGTGGCTGTTGAACAAGAAGAAGCCATAATTCCTGGATTCATTTACTCATGCAGACTCCAAGTTTATGCTGTTATCTAATACAATCCGAACCATCGCTGTGGCTACGACCTTTCTGGGTTGGTCGGTATTTCCCGCCCGCGCCGAGGACGCCAAGGTCACTCATCATTACGCCGACAATGACGGTGTGAAGATTCACTACGCCACGGCCGGTGATGACGGGCCGCTGGTCGTGATGGTCCACGGCTTTCCCGATTTTTGGTATTCGTGGAATGAACAAATCAAGGCGCTACAATCGACCCACCGTGTGGCAGCGATGGATCTGCGGGGCTACAACCGCAGCGACAAGCCCAAGGGCCTCGACAATTACGCCATTCCGAAGTTGGTTTCCGATGTTGCCGCCGTGATCCGTGACTTTGGCGAAGAAAAGGCGGTGATCGTTGGGCACGACTGGGGCGGCATGGTGGCGTGGCAGTTTGCCATGAGCAAACCGGAGATGACCGACCGCTTGGCCGTGCTGAACCTGCCGCACCCGAAAGGCCTGAACCGCGAACTGGTCAACAACCCTGACCAGCAGCGCAACAGCCAGTACGCCCGGAACTTTCAGAAACCGGACGCCCACAAAAAACTGAGCGCCGAGCGCTTGGCCGGCTGGGTCGAGGGCGAGGCCAAGCGGGCTAAATATATCGAGGCGATGAAGAGTTCCGATTTCGAGGCGATGTTGAGCTACTACAAACGCAACTACCCGCGTCCGCCGTACGAAGAGGACACGTCGGAGCCGGTGCGCTTGAAAATGCCGGTGCTGCTGATCCACGGCCTTGACGACAAGGCGCTGTTGCACAGCGCGCTCAACCGCACGTGGGAGTGGCTCGACGGCGATCTGACGCTGGTGACGATCCCGGGCGCGGGCCACTTCGTGCATCACGACAAGCCCAGCCTCGTCAGCCGCACGCTGAAGATGTGGCTGCTGCGCGACCGCTGATCACGGCTCGCGAACCTCAATGCGGTAGTAGCGAGTCGGCCGCGGGCCGGGCAGAAACTCGGGGAGCCTGACGAGGCCGGAGGTCGGTCTCGGGTCGAGCCGGCCGACGGTGTTCCACATGCCCTTGGCCAAGTTGTCGCGGGCCTGCAGCCGGTAGGCGATCCCGGCGTGTGCTATGAACTCGATGAGAACGGTGTTGCCGGTGACGGTAATCGATTCCAGGGCAGGGTGGCTCGCGGCGTCCGCCGGGTCGGTGCCTGCGAAATATTCCGCGAGGTTCGTCAGGCCGTCGCCATCGGGATCGAGCAGGGTGGCATCGGGAGGCAGGCCGTGGGCGCTCTCCCAGTCGTCTGGCAGGCCGTTGAGATTTGTGTCGAGCCGGTTGGGGGCGCCGGGGGTGTCGATGCCCGGGAAACGGGCGATCGTGCCGGCCCCGTCGGGGAAGCGTCCCTCGGAGACCGCCTCGGATTGGGGGGCGAATGTCACCTCGTCGATCAGCCGGCCATCCGCGTCACGCAGGGCGATGCCTTCGCCGCTGGCGCGAAGCTTGAATGAGACATGATCGGCGCCGCGCCTGGCCTGCGCGTCGGCGACGATTTTTTGGAACGCAAAAAAGCCGCCGCCAATGAAACAGTGGGCGGGCAGTCGGTGGAGCGTCGGGTTGGCAGGGTTGTCGGAGAGGAAGAATCCTCCGAGGGCCACTGGCTGGCCGGTTGGGTTGTGCAGTTCGAACCAGTCATCGCCCTTCCCCGGATCGGCCATCCATTCGTTGATGCGGAGCCGGGCCGGGTCACCGGTGGAGAGCGGCTTGTTGGCGGCTCCCGGGGTCGGCTCGCTTGGCCACCACACCGCGCTGGCCAGGGGGTTGCGGCCAAGCGACAGGTCCGGGGACTGGAAGCCGAACTCAATGCCGTCGAGCAGTGCCCCGCCGCGCCTTCGCGCGTCGTGCAGGTACAGCGCGTCGCCGGAGGTCTTGAGGCCAAAGCCGGTGTTGGTGGCGGAGGACGGTTTGTCGGGATTGCACTCTAGCATCGCGTAGCCTCCGGCGGCGATGACGCTGTCGTTGGGGAAGACAAAGCGATGGGGGGAGTCAGGGGAGTCGCTCAGCCCCATGCCGGACAGGTTCACGGGGTCGGCGTGCGGGTTGTGGAGTTCCACCCAGTCGGGATAGCCGCCGCCGCCGCCTGCGAAGGATCGGTTGTCGGCCAGTAGTTCGTTGATCACGAGTCCCGACGTCCCGCCGGTCGGCGCGGTTTTCGCCTCGAGCCGCAGGCCGAACACGATGTCGCTGCTGTTTCCGCTGACCTGGTGCACCTCGGCGGCGAGCGTGTTTTCACCCGGTTGGAGCAAAGCGGGGTCGATCGTGAATGGGCCCTCGAGCGCGGCATCGATGATGTTCCTGTCGGCGAGCATTTCGTGGTGCGGCGCGACGTCCGGAGGCATACCGAGCCGCAACGCCTCCCTGCCGTTGAGGTAGAGAATCGCGCCGTCATCGACAATCGCCCAAAGCTGCACCCGGGTCGGCGGGGCGTCCCCGCTCCAGTCGAAACGGGTGCGGAAATAAAACGTCCTTGGGCCAAGCGCGAGCGGTGTGTTCAGAGGGGCCGGCATCGGGCTGGACTCCTTGGCCAGGAGAGCCTTGCCGCTTGGCCAAACGGCATCGTCGAAGCCCGGCTCGGGCCAGTCCGATGGCGGCGCGGTGGCTTCCTGATGGTAGCGCCATTGGCCGGTCATCTCGACGAGAGTCACCTCGGTTGGTGCCGGGTTGATGACCGGCTTGGCGGGGTTGAGCGAGCCGGGGCTGGCGAGCGGCAACGCCTTGATGTCGTCGGCGCCGTCGGGCACGCGCCCCATCGACACGTCCGGTGATTGCGGGGCGTACCAGACCTGGTCGATCATCGTTCCGTCCGCGTCGAACAATGCGATCAGGCCCTGGTCGGATGACAGTTGAAAGCCGAGTTGCTGCGACCCGCCGCCGGCCCGGAAGGCGATGGCCTCCCCGGCGCCGATGAAGGAGAGGGCGGGGAACAGCCGGTGACTCGTCCGCCGCAGGGGTCGGTCTGTGAGGGACAAATCCCGCAACGCCACCGGCAGCGGCGAGGCGTTGAACAACTCCACGAAATCGTCGTTGCCGGGGCCGGAGCCCTTGGCCAGCCACTCATTGATCCTGAGCGCCGAGGTGGCTCCGACCGGGGCGGGGCGGTTGGGTTGTCCCGGCGAGGGAATCGCCACCCCCCAGCCGCCCGGCAGTCGGGCGATGGAGTGGTCTGAGATTTGCGGGCCGAACACCACCACGTCCAGCAGCCGGCCTCCCCGCGCGGGCAGATCGAACAGCGCGACCGATTCGCCGCCGTCGGCAAGCGAAAAGCCCAGGCTCCAGCCGACCGCCTCCCGGTTCTCCGCGGCAACGACCAGCCGGCCGCCGACCCCGAGTTCCGCGTCATCAGGGAACACGAACTTCGCCGGCGCGTCCGGGTCATCCGTGAGGCTCATGCCGGAGAGGTTCACGCTGAAGCGGCTCCGATTTCGGATCTCGACCCAGTCGCCGTCCACCGCCATGACTTCGCTGATCAGCAGAGGCGATGCCTCGTCGGAGACGGTCCACGTCATTGTGTGCGGAGACGGCATCCACTCCCCGGCGGCGTCCCGTCCAATAACGTCAAGCGTGTGTCGGCCCTCCGCCGCGATGGAGAGAATGAGCGGCTCGGTGATCGGTCTCAGCTCGCCAAATTCCCCGTCGTTCAGTCGGAACCGGTAATGTGACAGGCCCGGCCCCCAGACGGTGAACACCGCCTTTCGGTTGGGCGTGGGCGAGACCGGCTCGCCGTCGAGCAGGAGCCGTCCGCCACCGGGGCCGATGACGCCGCCGAACAGCCCCATCCCGATGGCGGCGGTGGGAATGGCCTTGATGTTTCCTTCGCCCGGCCGGAACGGTGTTTGGGCGAACAGGCTGTGCGTGACGTCGCCGGCCGCGTCGGGCAGGAACAGCGCTGCGCAACGGTCGAACAGGTTGTCCGTCCACTCGTTTTTCCCGGCATCGGGAAAGCCGATGAACTCAGCAACGCGGACGGCGCAGTCGGAGAATCGGTTGTTGTGCGCCGCCAGCGACACGCGGCCCGCGAGACGCAGCGCGACGTCCGCTTGGCCAAGCCGGTTGCGGGCCAGTACCGCGCTTGGCCAAGTGCCGTCCGGTGTGCCACTGATGAAAACCGCCGGCGTCTGCTTGGCCGGTGATTCCGGGTGCCGGAAATTCTGAAACTGGTTTTCCCATAGGAAACTGTTGCAGCCGGACAGGTTGACCGCCTCCCGGGTGCCTCCTGAAAACCGGTTGCCGCGAAGCTCCAGCCAAGCGCCGAGTTGGCCTTGGCCGTCGAACACAAAAACCGGGGCGGGGCGATCGGTCGCGGCGAAGTCGTTGCCGCGAAAGACGACAGAACCCACACCGGCGAAACCGCGTCCGGTTACGACCGGCAGTGCGACCCCGGCGTCCGTCGCCACTGTCTTGAACGAACAATCGCTGGCCACCAGCGCGGAGCCGGAAAACTGGATCGCCGTGCCAAGCAAATCGCGGAAGGCGACGTCGGACAGCTCGAGCCGCGAGCTGTCGGCCTGCACCGAGGGCGTGTCGGCCGCGACGGAGGAAATATTTACGTGAGCCAGCCTGTTGGGTTGGGCGGAATCGATCCATCGAATCCCATGCCAGCGATGGTCTGTGCCGGGAGGCGTGGTCAGCGTGGCCCGCCGATCCGGTTCGCCACTGATCGTCAGGCGTCCCCGAATCTCGAGTTGGGCGTCCTCACCAAAATAGACCATGGCACCAGCCTCGATTGAGAGCATGGCCTGCCCTTGAACAACCGTTTTGCCGGGGAAAAACCACGGGCCACCGGCGGCGGACAGTACCGTGTCGGTCGTGATGTTCGCGTTGAGCGGCTGGTGCGCGCCGGTCTCGTGCCAGACCGTGAACTCGAGGCGATCCAATTCGACGTGGCTCGCATCGAAGGCTCTTACGGAGAGGTGATTCAACCCGGGCTGCAAACCAAATGCATCGGCTTTCCAAGTTGCCTCCCAAGCTGACCAGTTCGCCGGGATGCCGTTCACCGTGACCGAGTGGGTGTTGATGGCGTTCGCCCGGCCCTCGAGAGCGACGAGGGCGGTTTCCGAGATACGATGCCCTCGCTTGACCGGCAGATTGGTCGAAAGCGTTAGTGCTTGTTGGATTTCTGACAAGATGAACTCGCGCCGGGTGGCAACGAAACTTTTCAACCGCTCGATTTCCGATTCATCCACCCTGCCTCCCATCACTTGTTCGACAAAGGCCGCGAACCGGTCTCCCGAAAAGACGGTCTCCGCCTGTCTCTGCAGCTCGGCGAAATAGCGCGGCACGAACGCCGGGTGCTTCAGCAAACGGGCCACCTGATCCGGCTGGGTCAGGTGGCCGCTGGCGTTTGTCGGCTCGGCGGCCTGGAATAGCCCGGCCGTGGGGCTGCCAGGGGTGTCTCCCCGGCCGAGTATGGTGTCGAGGTCGTACGGAACCAGGACGTGCCGGTTTCCGGTTAAGTCCCTGAAATGGATGAAGTCGTCGCCGATTCCGTTGCTCAGACCGGTTTCGCGGTTGTCGAAGAACGTGTTGATGGCAAAGAAGCGCAGCCAGTTGTCCACATCAAGCGACTCCTCGACGAATGCGGCAAACGCCTCGTCCGGGGTTTCCGTCAGGAGTTGGCAAAGCTCGATCAAGTCCCGCCAGTCATCCTCGGCGGCGTTGGTCTCCTTGAAATAAACCTGCCGGTACGGCTCGGGCTCCTCCCCCAAGTAGGCGAAATCAGCCTCCATGCTTCCGGTCCGGATGGTGCGGTAAATGTTCACCGGGCCCAGGTTGTGGTAATCCCCAAAATCTCCATCCACCACGTCGTTGTGTGCGTATGCGCCGTACATGGGATGTCCGGCCACGGCGGTGTCAGCGCCGTTCAGTCGGACGTGAACCAGGCGTGAGCGTGAGACCAGAAGTCCTGCTTGCTGGCAAAGCGCGCTGCCAAGAAGTTGGATATGCGGATGTTGCGCGTTGAGATTGATTTTCTCCACGCCGTGCCAGGGGGTGTCACTAGGAAAGTCCACCCTGAAATTGTTTGGTGTTTTCCAGCGGCTCCCGTTGCCGCGGTTTCGGATGTCGGCAAGATAGCGGATTTCCTCCCTACCGCTCATCCGGGAGACGAAGGCGGCATTCATCCGCGCGTTGCTGAAGCGGCCGGTCGAGTTCCGCACCATCTTGAGGAAGTAGTCCCGCTCCGCCGGTGTCATGATGATTCGGTAAAAAGGGAGGGAGTCGTCTGTCACCGAGTCGTCCACCTGATAAAGTAGATTGGCGCGGGGCTTATCATCCGGGACGGTAACCGCTGGGTAAATTCTAGAGTGGTCCTGCGCGTCCCGGGCACGAATATAAAACTCAACCACCGTGCCATCCGGAAAAGCCGGGATGGACAGGCCAAACAAACCGTCTCCGGCCAGTCCGTCCCCGTGCGCGCCGTCATCATGCAGGGGTGCCGTCAGGTAATCCTCCGCAGAGTCTGGTCGATAAACCAGATCGGCAGTCAAACCGGTTTTTTGTTCATCGACCAGCCTCGTGGTGATCTGTACCCGACTCGTGGAGCGCGGCACGATCGGCCAGTGACGAACCTCAAGAATCATCGGCGCAGCATCCGCGTTCAACACCGAATTGGCCGTCCCAGGCGTGCCTTCCTCCACGGTGCCGGCTGCCCAGTTTTG
>MPMA02218200.1_pt1 | contig 27432 bp, 17 predicted proteins | sample 1617361 | NCBI WGS metagenome assembly MPMA02 (sample SAMN05944807, study PRJNA350692) | marine metagenome | biome: marine; feature: ODZ; material: water; isolation source: 180 m water sample filtered on 0.2 um supor filter | place: Pacific Ocean | collected 2012-04-08 | depth 180m m | reverse complement strand
GATACTCGATTACGTCGCTTCCGGCGGAGATGGCGATCAGGTCGCCCATGCGCCGCCTGGTGTGAGGCAAGATGGGGCCGGGGCCAAACAGGTGCAGGGCCTCGGCCTCGTCCAACGTGATAAGCAGGAACCGGTCGCCGAACCTCTCCCGAAAACGCGCGCGGACCCGCTCGTGGGCGCCGTCGCAGACGTGAAGGTAAAGCACCCTCGCGTCCCCCGAAGGATTGAACCTCAGCATCAGATCAGAGGGTCGGACCCTCTGATCTGATGCTTCGTCCCATCGGCCACGTCTAGAAAACCGTGGTCGGCGCTCAGCACGATGCGGCCGCGGCCGGCCCAGGTGAAAACCGTTGAACCGCGACGCGGATGGTGGCATCCCCCGAGCAAAGCAACCTTCTCGATGTTCCCTCACCCTCGGTCCCTCTCCCTAAGAGAGAGGGATGCCCTAGCGCAGCTTGGGCCGGGTGAGGACTTCCCGGTCCTCCGGCTCGGGGACGGGAATCTCCGCCGGCTCCAGCGGGGACCTCTCGACGGGAGCGGCATTCCGAAGCAGCAGGGCCTTCATAGTCTTCACCACGATGTCTCATTCTGGGGAGCCGGCGCATTCGATGGAAAGGGCCGTGGGCTGGCCCCAGGGCAACCGCGTCTCAATTGCAAGCGTCCGTTCCCGTTTGGCCTGAGGAGCGATGCCACGGGAGCGAACCGCGACGACACTTGCCCGTTGGCCGGAAGCCCTTTCTCCTGGGTTGGGGCCATTGGCCAAACTACCCAACATCGCGGACTAGCCAAGCCACGGCGGCACGCCCCGAAGCAGTGCCGGTGGTGCGCCAGGGCGAGGCCTTTCGGTGCGGGATCGAGCCTTAACCGGGACCGATGCCCCTCGGTGCTCCAGTCCTGGGCGCAAGCCGGTCCGGCATGAACCAGAACATCAGCGCCGACAGCAACATCAGCGATCCCACCGGCGCGGCGAACCACGCGTAGCTCTGAGTAACGTCGAAGGTCCAGCCTGCCAGCAGGGGAGCCCCCATACCCATCACGCCGGCCACGGTCTCGAGCAATCCGCTGACGGTGGCATAGTACCGTCGGCCGAACAGATCGGCCACCATCGCGGAGTATACGGTGTATATCGGCTCGGAGAGCGCGAAGAGCACCAGGATAAGCGCCATCTGCCCGGCCCTGAGATCGTCCGTGACGACCAGCGCAAACCACGCCAGACCCCGCAGGACGTTGGCCGAGGCTATTATCCTTCCCTTGGGCCACTTGTCTCCAACCCATCCCGCGATCAACACCCAGGGAATGCCGGCGATCGCCATTACTCCCACGAGGGCTCCCGCAGTCGTCTCCTCGATTCCCTTCCAGGTCATGATGGCCACCAGGTGCAGGCCCATGCTTGAGGCGACTACGGTCTGTAAGCCTATATTGATCGAGAGAAGCCAGAAGACTCTCGTCCGGACCGCCTCCCCTGCCGTCAGGTCGGGCTGCGCCGGTCCCGGTTGAGGAGTGGTCCCGCGGGAGGGTGGTGACGGCCGCTCGGGCGAATCGCCATCAGGCCGCAGCCCCAGGCGCTCCGGAGAGCCGCCTATTTGGGTGGCCAGCGGAAGCACGACGGCCCAGATACCCACGCCCACGATCAGCGCAGTGGTCCTCCAGTCCAGCGCGCTCACCCCAACGGCAAGGAGCGGCGGCAGGACGGTGGCCCCCATCGAGAAGCCCAGGCTGGATGCTGCCATGGCCCGGGCGCGCTTTCTCGCGAACCATCGCGCCACCGCGGCGGAGGAGCACGATAGGAAGGCCCTCATGCCCAGGCTAATGAACCCGACCAAGGCTATCATTAGAAGGGCGTAGGAGGTCGTCCAGCTGAGCATTACAAACCCAAGCCCACCAATCAACGCGCCGACAAACAGCACCCTCCCGGGGCCAAGGCGGTCGATCAGCGCGCCCATGAACGGGCCGAGTACCGTTGGAATGATCTTGTTTACCGTAAATGGCAGCGAGGCGGCGGCGCGACTGAGGCCAAGATCGCGGGTGATGGGCAAGAAGAATATCGCGAATCCCGGAGAGTAGGTGCCGTCGTGCACCGCGTTGACGCCAAAGGTCGCCGCCACGACCCGCCATCCGTGGTACTGCCCGCCCATTTTTCGTTTCAAGGCCGAAAATATCGAGCGCATGCCCATGGCTAGGGATGGTATCCCGCGCGTGAGCGGGCGTCAATGCCACGGAGGACGGGACACGAGCCCTATTCTCACCCCTGGAATACCCCAGTCGGAGATACCGGATGAGGAGGATTTGGCCCTTCAACCAAGCATCGAGTCTAGCAGCCTAATCCAGGGCCGGTAACGCAAGCGTCCGTGCCCGCTTGGCCGGAGCAATTCTGAAACAGGGAGAGAAGCGGCCCGCCGGCTCACCCCTCCTAGCTTGCCTTATCGCTAGTCTGGTGTCTCGTAAATGGCGTGATAGGCGGCCCGTCATCCCGGCGAAGGCCGGGATCCAGAAAGCGCTTCTCTGGGTACCGGCCCCGATGCTGTCGGGGACGAATAGGCATTGAGCATGTCGCACGAATTCGCCTAGATAAGGTTATTTACGAGACAGTGCGCTAGAACAACAACTTGGCGCGATTGGCCGGTGGGCCAGTCCCGGCGCAACCTCCGGGCCGGCAGGACAGTGCTCCCCGGAGCGGCTTCAGGTAGAGTGGCCTGAAAATTGCCACCGGGAACAAACTGCCGTAGACTTCTGTCGAACGGCAGCTTTCTCGGTCTTCCCTCGTCTTAACTGGGACAGGGCCGGCGCGGCCGGACCGGCGCGGCCGCCGATGGGAAGCGGCCTGCCCAGCCGGATCAAGTTACACGGGAGGCGGGATGCGCGTAGACATGCACGCTCACCACGTGCCACCGGCGACCCTCAAGGCCGTCGAGGACGGCCCCTCACGCTATGGCGTCCACCTGGAGGCAACCGAGGCGGGCCGGCAGTGTCTCTGCTTCGACTACGGACTGAAACTCAGGCCCTTCTTTGACACCCTGCTGGACCTGGAGAAGCGCTGGGAGACGATGGACCGCCAGGGCGTGGACCGCCAGGTCCTCTCGGGTTGGACGGACCTGTTCGGCTACGAGATGCCGCCGGAGGAAGGGGCGCTCTGGCACCGTCTGATGAACGAAAGGCTGGGCGAGGTGGCCCAGAAACACTCCGGGCGCGTTTCCATGCTGGCGTCGGTGCCCCTTCAGGATGCGGACCTGGCGGCGGCGGAGTTGGAGCACGGAATCAAGCAGTGTGGGGCCGTTGGGGGAGTGATCGCCGCCAGCGTGAAGGGCGCCAACCTGGGAGAGGCGGACCTGGACCGGTTCTGGGCCGCCGCCGTCGAGCTAGACGTGCCCCTGTTCATCCATCCGACTCAGCCCATCCCAGACCCCAGGGCCATCAAGCATGGCATGGTAATCATAGCCCAATTCCTCTACGATTCCACCCTGACTGCAGGCTCGCTAGTGTTCAGCGGCGCGCTGGACCGCTTTCCCAAGCTGAATCTGATACTGCCCCACGGCGGAGGCTTTTTCCCCTATCAGGCCGGCCGCTTCGACCGGATTTATCGAAACTTGGGGCCCCAAGCAGCGCCGGCCCAGCCGCCTTCGGCATATCTGAGCCGCTTCTATTACGACACCATCCTGCATCATCCGGCGGCCCTGGGCTATCTGCGGGACATGGTCGGGAGCCAACAACTGCTGATGGGCACGGACTACCCCTTCCCCGTGGACGATCAGGCCCCGCTGCAGATGCTGGAGGAGACTGGTTTCCCAGCCGGCGAGATCGCCCAAATATCCGGGGACAACGCTCGACGGCTGTTCCGGATTTAAGGCGGCGCCCCACGGGCTGGCCAAGCGTGGGCACACACACCCTCAGGTCAGGGCCTTCAACCCACCTCAAAATGAAGCTGGCGGATGGGGGTCCAAAGTAGCAAGCGAGTATGGAAGGAGAGGCAATGACACCGGCGGAATCACTACAATCCAGGTTGATCGCGGGGAACATCGTCATCATGGACGGCGGCACCGGCACGGAGCTACCGCGGCGAGGGGTGCCCCTGTGCCCGGCAACCTGGTCCGGGAGGGCCACCCTCACCCACCCGGAAGTAATCCGCGAGATCCATGAAGACTTCATTCGAGCCGGAGCCGAGGTCATAATCACCAACACCTTCTCCACCTCGCGGTCCCTACTCGAAACGGGGGGCCTCGCCGGCCAGACCTCCGAGATCAACCGGCTGGCGGTGAGGATGGCCCGGGAAGCACGGGACACCGTGGCTTCCGCCAAGAGAGTGGTTGTCGCCGGCTCCATGTCCGCCTTCGTCCCCAAGCTCGACCCTACCGTTACGCCTTCGTACGAGGCAGCCCTCGCCGACTACCGGGAGCAGGCTCAGATACTGGCCGACGAGGGTGTGGACCTTTTCGTGCTGGAAATGATGGTCCGGTCCCTCGACACCAAGGCGGCGGTCCAAGCGGCATCCGAGACCGGCCTGCCGATCTGGGTTGGCTATACACTTCAGCAGGATGAAGGCGGCCTCTACCTGGGCATTCGTGGGAAACACGTCCATGAGGGAATCGGGGAGGCGGTCAAAGCGGTGGAGTCCATGGGTGTCTCCGCCTTCTTCATCATGCACTCAAGAGTCGAGGACACGTTGCCTGGAATCCAGGTATTGCGGCAGCACACCTCTCTTCCCGTCGGCGCCTACGCTCACTCCATGGAATTCTCTCCCGGGCAGCTGTACACCGGTCCCATGATCGTCCGCCCCAGCACCGCCGCCGAATACCTCGGCCACGCCCAGGATTGGGTTAACCTGGGGGCCCAGGTGATCGGAGGTTGTTGCGGCGTCACTCCGGAGCACATCAGGGCTCTCAGCAACGGTCTGCCCTCGAACAGGCCCTCATAAAAGATGAGTAGCGCCCCATTCCATCAAGGAACCCGTGGCCTGAGATGAATTACCAGGTATTGGCTGAAACAGCTTTGTCGGGGGGAGAGCTGTCGCGAGACCAGTGCTACGCCGTCCTGGAAAGCCCCAACGCCGACATCCTCCAGCTTTTGGACGCCGCGTTCCGGGTCCGGCGGCACTTCCGGGGCGCCGGCGTCCGCCTGCACATGCTGGTGAATGCCAAGAGCGGACTCTGCTCCGAGGACTGCCACTATTGCTCCCAGTCTCGGCTGTCGACGGCGGGAATCGAAAAATACCCCTGGCTCAGCGAGGAGGCCCTGCTGGAGGGGGCCAGGCGAGCCAAGGAATCCCGGTCCCGGCGCTACTGTATCGTCGCCAGCGGCAAGGGACCCACGGACCGGGAAATGGACTATCTGGTCCGGGTGGGCCAAGCCATCAAGAGCCAGGTCGACATCGAAATCTGCTGCTCGGTGGGCCTGCTCACCGAGTCGCAGGCCCGCCAATTGAAGAGTGCGGGAGTGGAGCAACTCAACCACAATCTGAACACCAGCCGGCGGTACTATCCGCAGGTGTGTACGACCCACACCTACGAGAACCGTTTGGACACCCTCAATGCGGCCCGGCGCGCCGGTCTTCATCTTTGCACCGGCATCATATTCGGCCAGGGTGAAACCGCGGACGACATCATCGAAGTCGCGTTGGCCTTGCGGGCGTTGGAGCCGGAGTCGCTGCCGGTCAACTTCCTGCACCCGATTCCGGGAACGCCCTTCGAGCACTTCAGCTATCTGACACCCCATCAGTGCCTTCGCATCTTGTATCTGTTGCGGTTCCTGTGTCCCGCCCAGGAAATCCGGCTGGCCGGAGGGCGGGAGTACCATTTGCGAAGCTTGCAGCCGCTGGCGCTCTATCCCGCCGATTCCATCTTCGTTGATGGGTACCTCACCACGCCGGGACAATCCCCGAAAGAAGCCTGGCAGATGATCCGGGACATGGGCTTTGAGGTCGAAGGACCCGCGGGTGAGGCCGGTCCGGCGGGCGGAGAAACCCCGAGTCTCTAGTACTCAATCAGGTCGACTGAGTACTGAACTGAGTCCTAATCTGCATTCCTAAAGGTCGGACCCCCGGCAACCGGCCGCTGCTCCCCACCAAAAGCAAAGCACCGATCGCTATCTCCGGCCCCTGCATCTTCATATCTCCGGCCACCAACCAGGGCTCCGTGGCTGAACAATGATCAATTTTGGTCATTTGATTAGAACTTGCCCAAAATTGGTCTTTAATATCGTTGACATAACAGCAGCCAGGCCGCTAAGTTCTGCCTAAAGGGAAGGGAATAGTGCGAGAGATTGTGGGCGGAGGAGATCCCCGTTACCCACCTCATTTTGCCGGCCCAGGGGCGCCAAGACCCCCGGTCAGCTTTCACCACCTTGTCCGCCCTCCGGACCACCAATCGAACCCGCATTCCCAGTCCGAAAATCTCAAGTCACAACTTCAAGGAGCCCAGGAGGACTCGAAATGTTGGCCCAGCAGCAGCCCATCGCGGTGGCAGAGAAGGAAGCAGCCTTAACCCTTTGCCGCCACCATTGGATCATTGAACCGGCCAATGGCCCGGTGAGCCGGGGAGTCTGCCGGAACTGCCAGGAGACCCGGCAGTTCCGGAATTCCGTCGACGACCTGGATCGGGAACTTCAGAGCGACCCGGTTTAGCGGGGCGCTGAAACCGGGGACCAACTCGGCAAGCCGGAGCGCCAAGCCGCCCAGGGTGTGACCCACGCACCACGAGACCCACTGGCCGGCCCGAAAATAATTGACACCACCCGGTAACCCCGAGTCCTTTGCGGGAAGTACCGGGAGAGGCGGAGGAGACCCCTGGCCTCAGATACGTTGCCGCCACGGGTGGCCCAGTATGAGGTTATCGGATCAGTAGCTCCGGCCCGGCCCAGCCTCGATGGGCCGATCAATAAGGGGAGGCTTCAAGAGATGCGAGTACTATGGATTGGATACGGACAAGCCGGTGGAAAGATAGCCAATACCCTGCGGGGGACGAACCGGAAACTCTATGAGGCGATAGCCATTAACACGGAACAAGCGGACCTGGTGGGGCTTAACAATATCCACGACAAGGTCCTCATCGGCAGGTATGCCCTCAAGGGCAGAGGCGTCGGCGCAAACATCGAGCTAGGTGCAAGCATCGCCGAGAAAGCCCTGTCCCAGGTGATGGATAGGATTGACATCCTCGTTCACCGGTTTGATCCGGAGGCTTTCTGGATCGCCGCCGGGCTGGCCGGCGGGACCGGGGCCGGTGGTTCCTACGTTCTGGCCAATGAACTCAACCGGGTTTACCGGGGCACTCCCGTGTATGCGCTGGGGGTCGTCCCCTCGGTAAGCGACATGCCGTCGGACAAAGAGGCCTTAAGTCTTTCGAATGCGCTCAAGAGCTTCGAGCTTTGGAGCCACTACTTCAACAACATCCTGCTGGTGGACAATCAGCAGTATGAGGACAACCTGGTCAGCCGGGAATCCGTGGAACGCATGTACACCCGGGTGAATCAGAAATTGGCGCTGACTCTAACCACGCTGCTGAATGCCGGGGAAGTTAGGCCCTCACCCCAGGAGGTCTTCAGCTCGTCGGAGATCAAGGCAACGCTGGGCCTGATCGGCGACGTGTCTACGATCGGATATTGCAGCGAAGTGGTGAAGTCCAAGGCCCGCTTCTGGCGCAAGGGGATCGACCCCGGCACCCACGAACTGGAGAGCATAATCGAGAGGAGCATCGCGAAAAGCGCGCTGACCTTCCCGTGCGACGTCAGCGGCGGCCGGTCCGCGGCGCTGGTGATACATGGGAAGCCGGAACACCTTTACACTCAACCAATCTCCAGAGGACGGGCCCGCCTCGAGCAAATAACCACGGTCGGCAAGGTTAGATACGGAGATTATCCCGAAAGCGGAAGCAAGTATCTTTCAGCCGTAACCCTGGTATCGGGAATCAGCGACTTCTCAAGACTGGAGCAGATGAAGCGACGGGTGGAGGAATTGAACTGGGAACCCGCGGACGCGCCGCGACCCTTTAACGACGGCGTCCCGGAGCCCTCTACCTTCTAGCCGGCAAGACCCAAAGCCGGCGCCGACTCCCCCAAGAGAAATCCCCCTGGTCCCCTCCGGGGGGATTTCTTTGCCTGCCGCCTCGAGAGCGATGATTCCAATTCTCGCCATCGCAAATTCCAATCCAGGCGACATCCAATATGGGAGAAACTCCTAATCGCGGTTGGGGAAGTGCCTCTATTGTTGTGCACTCCTTACCGTTACGCTCCAATTGCAGGGTCTTAACAAATCCCCTTGACGGGCCCGTCTACATGCCTGGCAAACCTCCGGCACCCGGCCGGGAGCCAACCTCGGCGGAAGCAAGGAGTACCAGCCAAAGGCAGAGAGGCGCGAAAGCCCGATCAAGCTCCTGGATTTTGCGACAGCAGACGCAACGATGCCGATGAATGGCGTTGCCATTTCTTGCCGCCTAGCCTCGATTCTGGGCACAATGAGATCTTCCGGAGGCCAAGAGCGAAGCCAAGGTGAGGTTCGCGTTTAGCGAAAACGGTTTCAGCAAGGTCCTCGTTTCGCCCTGGTCCCGGACATGTTGGGTACTGACCGCATTAGAGAGGAGTCCGAATGAAAGAAGAGTATGTAAACTCGTTCTTGGCGCCCACCAAGCTCGTCTGGGAGAAGGAACTGGGATGCAGCCTCGAGTTGTCCGGGATGGACCTCGTTTCCAACCAGTTCACCACCGATGACGTCACGGCGGTGATCGGTGTCAGCGGCCGTTTGGAAGGAAACGTGCTCTACGGGTTCAGTCAGGAGACGGCGTACGCGGTCATGAGCCAGATGCTCGGCGAGCCGGTCGACAACCCCAGCAACGAGCTGGGCCTTTCGGCGATCGGAGAGATAGCCAATATGATCACCGGCAACGCCGCCACGCGGCTGGCCCAGGCCGGCTATCCCTGCAACATCAGCCCACCGGTTATCATCGAACCCTTGGGGAGCCGGTTCACCACTTTCGGTTCATCTCAGATACGGGTGATTTTCACGAGCCCCCTCGGGCCGCTGAGCGTCCGGCTCAGCCTCTATGAGACGCCCATACGGGACTAGCGGCTCAGTCAACCTAATTGCCGACAGTTGCCGTCCCGCAACAACCAAGCTGAATGAGTATTGAAGGCTCGGGAATGGCCTGAGCTTTCCCCATGCAGTCCCGTCCGGTCGCGCAACCTAGCGTCCTCGACGATTAACCGGCGAGCCAGTCTTGCCGACCCAAACCAATCAAGGGCCTCTGAACCCACGTCCTCCCTCAGGATTCACCGGAAAGCCCCACCGTCGCCCGCGGCCGCTCCGGGCCATCTCTCCCGCCCAGCAACTTCGAAGCGACCCCAAGAAACCGCGACTGTCCCAGTTTGCCGCCAATTCCTGAAGGGCCACCGCGGGATTCGTGCCTGGCAGCATCGAAGCGAGCCCGTCCGGCTCGTCGGAAATCGGGATAAGCGGCTGGCTGGCTCGAACCCGGCGTTGACGCGCCGATGAGCACCGGGTAATATGCCTGCCATTGGAACCCGTGGATGGTTGAATGGCCCGATGGCCAACTCAGAGTCGCGGATAGCAAGATTATGGGCTGGACCGGTGTGCTCTACTGGCTCTTGGCGCGCCGCCTCCGCGCCTCCTGGATGCTTCTGGCCATCAGCTCTTTTGGGATACTGGCCGCCGTAACCCTGATGTCGGTCGGCGCCGTCTACTCCCGCGCTCTGGCGGAAGGAGGCCTTCGCCACAAGCTGGCCACGACCGCCCCCACGATCCTGAACGCCCACGTGATCCTGCAGAACCGGCCCTTGGGGCCGGCCGACTACCGGAAGCTCCGGGCCGACGTCGAGGAGATCACCAGGGCCCGCCTCGATTACCTGGTGCGAGATATCCAGCGCTTCGGCCGGACCCAGCCAAACCTGCACCTGGTGTTCTCGGCAGAGGGACAGCCCCCGCCGGTCGGCGGGCCCTTCGGGCGGCCCTTCTTCCTCACCGGCTTCCGGGAGCATTCCCGGCTGGTTGAAGGCAGGTGGCCCGAAACCGCTCCCGTGCTCCACGACCGGGGGCTGGAGCTGGAAGCGGTGATAGGGGATCGAGCCGCCTCCAGCCTCGGTCTCCAGGTGGGCGCGCGGATGTCCATCTTTCCCTTCAGGACCGACTCCTCGGAGCAAATCGTGCTCAACGTGGTGGGCCTGGCCGAGCCCAAGGACCCCCGGGAAGAGTACTGGATGAACTCCCTGGCCTACTTCCGGCTGCAGGGGATCGAAGATGACCTACTGCTGCCCTTCTACCTTCGAGAGGACGACTTCTTCGAGGGCTTGGGCACGAAGTACCCGGCCATGGTGGGCGACTTCAGATGGTTCCTATTCGTCGACTCCGGCGTGTTGACCGCCAGCACGGCCAACCAGACCGAGGATAACGTCACCGGGCTGGAGACGGACATCAACAAGAAGTTTCCCCGCTCTCTGGTGATCACCGGCCTCGATAAGAGCCTCGCGGATTACCAGAAGGAATTGGACCTGGCCCGGGTTCCGCTTTACCTCTTCATCGCCCTCATAGTCGTGGTCATCCTCTATGCAATGGCCCTGGTCATGGGGCTGCTGGCGCGCTCCCGGACCGAAGAGGCCGGACTTCTGAGAAGCCGGGGCGCCGGCCTCCTCCAGGTGAGCACCCTGCTGGTCCTCGGCGAGGGGGCCATCGCCGTTCTTGCCGTGGTGGCCGGGCCTTTCCTGGCCCTGGCCATCGTGCGGTACCTGCTGCTGCGGACCATTGACCCATTGGGCGTGGGCCCCGGCGGCCTTTCGGTCGGGCTCTCGGCGGACATGTTTGTCGTGGGCACCATCGGAGGCCTCCTGGCCCTCGGGGTGTTGGCGGCTTCGGCGTTGACCCGCGCCCGCCTTGGCACCATGGAATCTTTGAGGGACAGGGCCCGGCCGCCCACGGTGCCGCTTTTGCACCGGTACTACGTGGACCTGTTGGTGCTGGCGGCGCTGGGGCTGCTGTGGTGGCAGATCAGCAGCCGGGGCGGATTCATCGAGCGTGACGTGTCCACCAGGACCCTGCAAGCCGACCCCAGCCTGCTTTTCGGGCCGGTCCTCGGGCTCCTGGCGGCCGCGTTGCTGGCCTTGAGAGTCCTGCCGTGGCTGGTCCGGTTCTTCGCCTGGGCCGGGAGCCGCTTCGGCCCACCGTGGCTGGCCTTCTCCCTGGTCCGCCTGTCGCGAGACCCACTGCCCCACGGCGCCCTGGTGGTCATCCTGATGATGGCCGCGGCCCTGGGCGTTTTCGGCGCCAGCTTTCAGGCCACTCTGGCCCGGAGCCACGTGGAGCAGGCTTTGTACCGCCTGGGGGGTGACCTAGCCGTCCGGGGCCGGAGTTTTTCCGACTCATCTCTGGAAACAGTCGCCGTCACGCCGGGGGTCCAGGCGGTCAGCCCCATCGCCCGTGACACCGTGAACCTGCTGGATGGGTTCCCGGGCGATACCGCCACCCTACTGGGCGTTGACCCGGTCGACCTGCCTGCCGCCGCCTGGTTCAAGGAGGATTTCGCCGGCAAAGACCTCCGGGAGTTGCTCAGTCCCATCACCCGGACCCGCTGGGTGTCACCCACTCCGGGTCAGGGCGGCGGCACTGGCATAGCAATTCCAACGGGCGGTGAGCGCATCGGCATCTGGGCGAAACTGGAAATCCCGGAGTTGGGACAAACCCGGCTGAGCCTGAACCTGTGGGCGCGGGTCCAAGACGGCGATGGGCGATACCGCAACGTGCTGCTGGGCGACCTGCGGGACCCTCCGGAAGGCGCGCCGGCGGGCTCGCAACCGCCCTCTTCTAAAGACGAGGGACCAGAATGGAGCTATTTCGAAGCGCCGCTGACCGATGAGAGCCGGTCGTTGAAACATCCGGCCAGGGTGGTCTCCATCTTCATGAGTAAGAAGGCGCTTACCGCGGCGCCGCCGGGCATCCTCGACCTGGACGACATCACGGTCCAAGGCCCGTCCATTCCGCCCCCCGGAGTCATCATCGAGGGGTATGAGGAAATCGGGGGATGGACGCCCCTGGCAATCGAAGGGGAGACGGCGGACACCATCGAGCGTACTTCGCCAGCGGACGGAAACGGCCGGGCAGGCCTTCGATTCACCTGGCAAGAGCCCCTCGGCACCACCCCTCGAGGCGTATTCCTGCCCCACGGGCCCTTTCCCCTCCCCACCGTCGGGGGCTCCATGTTTCACGTGGACCAACGGCTGCGCGTCAGGGCGGGAAGGCAAGTGGTGCCCCTGGTGGTGATGGATACCACCGGCTACTTCCCCACCTTGGACCCGTCGTCCCGGCCCTTCCTTCTCGTGGCCTTGGCGGACTACCGGGAGTATCTCCATCGGTCACCCCAGGGAAGTTTCAAAGCGCCCCAAGAAATCTGGGTCTCGCCCCAGGAGCAGGCCGGCCGCGAACAGGTGGTCCACGACCTGGCGGAGGTTCTGCCGGGGTTCGTCTCGGTCCAGGACCGGGATGCTCAGGTCGAGATGACACGGCGCAACCCTCTGGCCGGCGGCGGTTGGAACGGCCTCACCATTCTGGGACTGTCGGCGGTTACCGTGGCCGTGGTCCTGACTCTGGCCATGCACGCGGCGGTGGCCATACACACCAGCCGGGTGGACCTGACGGTGGCCCGGGCGCTGGGGTTCTCCAGGGCACAGATATTCCTATCCTTGGGCCTGGAACGGCTGCTGGTGGCGGTGCTGGGCCTGGGGGCCGGCGGCGCCATCGGTTTCGGGCTGGGCCGGTGGGTCCTGGGATTCCTGGACATCACCGCCTCCGGGCGGCCCGTGCTTCCCCCGATGGACGTGAGCGTCCAGGGGTGGCTGGCGGCGCTGGTCTTCGCCGGACTGGCGGCGGCGAGCCTCCTGTCCCTGCTCTTCGCCACCCTGGTGGCCCGCCGGCTCCGGGTGCCGGATATTCTGCGGACCGGGGAGTGAAGAAATCACTCTACCACTCACCACCAACACCGCCGAGACGGGAAGAAGCAGCAAGTTGTCAGAGAAGCCGGATAGTAAGCAAGATTATCGGAGCGGGGATTGATGTCCCTCTTGCCACTGGCCTACATCATCGCCCTGAAACGGACCATCTCCGGCTGGCGGCTGGAGCTGGTCCTGTTCCTGGGAATCCTGATAGCGGTGGCGTTGATGTCAAGCGGCGTCATCTTCTCCGACCTGTTGTCGGAGGCTGCCCTGCGCCATTCGCTGGATCAGGCCAGCGCCGAGGAAACCAACATTCTGGTCAGGACGTTCATCGGCCAGGATGCTCCGCCCACGGCCGCGGGACGGGTCGCCGCCTACCGGGCCGGCCTCGGCTTCACCGAGGAACGGGTGGAGTCGCGTTTCCAGTCCTATTTGCGAGACCGGGCTCACCTTCTCGAGAGCCCCACCTTCTTCTTCAAGGGTCACCCGCAATTGGAGCTGGCCGACGACACGCGGCCGCGGGGTGATGTCCAATACTTCACTGGGCTGCTGCCGGACCGCATCCGAATGGTCCAGGGGAGCTGGCCCTATTCCGGCTTGTCCGTGGCCCAGGCTGACTTCGAAAGACCGATGGAGGTAGCCATAGATACGTTGGGGGCGGAGCTGCTCCAGCTCGGTGTCGGCGACGAGATGGAGATCTTCCCCGCCTCGTCCTTCACCGTGTCGTCCTCCACCGGCCCACCCTCGATGCAGGCCAAGATTGTGGGCGTTTTCGAGCGGGTTGACCCCGAGGACGAGTTCTGGTTCGGCGCCAGCCGGGAGTTCAGCTTCAAGAGTGATCGCTGGACCTATATCCCTCTGTTCACCACGGAAGAAGCCATTCTGAACCGGATGCTCGGCCGGTACCCATCGCTGTTCATTGACACCACCTGGTTCTTCTACCTGGACCGCCAAGGGGTCCGGGCCAGGGACGTGAACGACCTCCAGGGCCTGGCCCGCTCCATCAGGCGCGACGTGCCCGCCAATCTGAATAACGCCAGCATCGCCATCAAGCTGGACCGGGTGCTGGACGACTATAAAGAGCAATTGAGGCTGGCCCGCATTCCCCTCTTCATGATCGTCTTTCTGGTCACCGGCATACTTGTCTATTACCTGGGCCTGGTTTCGGGACTGGTGGTCAAATCCCGGGGCACCGAGATAGCGATGCTCAAGAGCCGGGGGGCCACCACCTCACAGGTGGGGCTGCTCGCGCTGGCGGAAGGCTCGCTCCTGGCCGTCCCCGCGGTTGTGTTCGGGCCTTTGATGGCGTTGGCCGTGGTCCGGCTCTTGGGGCGGTTCTTTTTTGGGCTCGGCGGCGGCGGGGAGCTGGCGTCGGTCCCGGTCTCCCTTTCCCCCCTCGCTTTCTTTTTGGGGCTGGCGGGAGGCCTTCTGGCGGTCGGAGCGCTCACCGTGTTGACCCTGGTCGCGGCCCGGCAGGGCATCGTCGAGTTTCGCCAAACGGAAGCCAGGCCTCCTCGGGCGCCCTTTATTCATCGCTACTACCTGGACGTTCTGCTGCTGGTGTTGATTGGCGCGCTCTGGTGGCAGACCCAGACCCGGGAGACCTTCCTGGTGCAGACCTTGGATAGCCGGGAACTCCAGATCGACTACATCGGCCTGTTCCGCCCGTTACTGGAGCTTCTGGCGATCGGCCTCCTGGTGTTGCGCGTCTTTCCCATCGTCCTGTCCCTGGTAGCCCGAGTCACCGAGCCGGTGGGCCCTTCCTGGCTGGTGCACGGGCTGAGACACGTATCCAGAGACCCCATCATGCCCGGGGCCCTGATCATCCTGCTTACCTTGGCGACCGGCCTGGGAGTCATCGGAAGCGCCTTCAGCTCCACCCTGGAGCGCAGCCAGCGGGAGCGGGTCCTGTACGCCGCGGGGGCCGACCTGCGCATCCGGCATACGGGCACGGCCGGCGCGGTGGACGCGCCGGGTTTCGCGGACCTGGCGGGCGAGATGGAAGCGGTGGCCGGGGCCGCCGAGGTGCGGCGCGACCGAGGCTCTTTGTTGACCAGCGGTTTCATCACCACCAGCGTTTCGGTCCTCGAAGTGGACGCGGAGAATTTCAGCCGGGTGGCCTGGTATCGCCCCGACTTCGCCGGAGGGAAGTCCTTGGCCGACCTCACCGCTCCCATCACCCCACCTCCGGCGGCCGAGCCATCTCCGAAAGATGGCATCGATCTCCCCCATGAGGCCGGCGGCCTGGCGCTCTGGGTCCAGCCGAGCCGGCCCGACCCCGGACTGGCGGTCCTGGCCAGGCTCCGGGACGCCAACGGATACTACTTCGACGCCCTCCTGGGAGGCTTGAATTTCCGCGGCTGGCGACGCCTGGAAGCCGAACTCGTGCCGGTACCCCTTTTCGGTCGCCGGGGCCGGGAGCAGCCTCCCAAAGTGACGCCGCCCTTCACCCTGTTCTCCATCTACCTCGGCAGCAGGGGTGGGCCCCAGGACCCTGGAGCCCTGTTTCTGTGGCGATTGTCGGCCCTGACGGGCGAAGCAGAGGAGATAATTGCCGATTTCGGGGACCTCGTTCAATGGCGCGGGCAATGGCACGTGACCGAGGACTACTCCCGGCCCGGCCTCTACGCCCTGGACGCCAGCGAGTTGGCAGGCCCGGAGGGGAGAGGAGGGTCGGCGGTGTTTAGCTGGGCCCCCGGAGGCGTCGGGCTCCGGGGTCTCCGGGCGGGCAGTCCGGAAGAGCCGATTCCGGCGGTGGTAAGCAGGTCGTTTCTCGAGGCGGCTGAAGCCCGGGTGGGTGACACGCTGAACCTGAGCTTATCCACCTACTCCTTGCCATTCAAGGCAGTGGCGGTGGCCGATTATTTCCCCACTCTGGACCCAAGGGAGGACCCGTTCGCCGTCGTAGACTTGAATATCTTCACTCCACAGGCGAACCTCCACAGCCCCAGGCCCTTGGGTGGGTCCGACGAGCTGTGGGTCAGCTTGCGGGACCCGGACGGGGACACCGGCCCCATAGTGGCCGCTCTGGAAGAGCGCGGTCTGCGGCTGCGGGAAACCGTGGTGGCCTGGGAAATGGTATCGCAAACCTTCGATCGGCCACTGGTCAACGCCGGCTGGGGCGGCCTGCTGGTGCTGGTGTTCCTGGTAGTTGCCCTGGCCACCACCTCGGGGATAATGCTCTTCTCCTACCTCGATACCCGCGACCGCCAGACCGAGTTTGCTATCATGCGGACCCTCGGCTCGTCCAAGGCGCAACTCACGGGGGTGGTGTGGTTCAGTGTTATTCTAGTGGTGGCCTGTGGCATCGGGCTGGGTAGCCTGGCCGGCCAATGGGTTGGCGCCAGCCTATTGCCTTTGATGGAGAGAGCCGAGGAAGGGGCCAGGGTGACTCCTCCCATGGTCCTCCAAACCAACTGGACCACCCTGCTGGTGTCGTATCTGGTCCTGGCCGGAGTCACCGCGGGTACGGTGGCCTGGCTGGCCTGGATCACCTTCAGATTGGAAGTCCAGCAGGTCCTGCGCATCGGCGAAGGGTGAGGGGTAAGGAGCCCTCATTCCGGCCCCCGTCCCCTCTCCCTGAGGGAGAGGGGACGGGGGTGAGGGCGCGCAATTTCCGAGAAACGCGGGGAGATGGATAGATGAGGTGCAACGCGTGAGAGAGACGCGAAGTGTTCCTTCAACCGCCGGCCCTCAAAAGGCCGGCGCCGACGAGCCATACGTCGAGTGCCGCGATCTGTTCAAGATCTACAAGCGGGCGGACCTGGAAGTGGTGGCCCTGCGGGGGCTCGACCTTGAGGTGCAAGCCGGGGAGCTGATCGCGATCATCGGCGCCAGCGGCAGCGGCAAGAGCACGCTGCTCAACATACTGGCGGGGCTCGACCGGCCTTCGGCGGGTCAGGTGCGGGTTGGCTCCAGGGACCTGCTCGACATCTCGGACCGGGAACTGGTGCTCTACCGCCGGCTCGACGTGGGTTTCATATGGCAGGCCACCGCCAGAAACCTGGTCTCCTACCTCACCGTCCAGGACAACGTTGAGCTGCCCATGGCCCTGGCCGGGATGAAGGCGGCCTCCCGCCGCGAGTGGACCGCGGAGCTGCTATCCGCCTTGGACCTGAAAGGCAAAGAGAACCGGCGGCCCCAGCAGCTCTCGGGCGGGGAGCAGCAGCGGGTGGCCATCGGCGTCGCCCTTTCCAACAGACCACCATTGATCCTGGCCGATGAACCCACCGGGGAACTGGATACCCAGACCGGCTCCCAGGTTTTTCAACTGCTGCGAGATTTGAACCGCGCCTACGACGTTACCGTGATCGTGGTCACCCACTACCCCGGAATAGCCGAGTGGGTGGACCGGGTTGTCCACATTCGCGACGGGCGGATCGGCTCGGAAAGCTTTTCCCGGCCTACTTTTCAGCGCCCCGGTCAGACGGCCGAGCAGGAATACCTGGTGGTGGACCGGGCGGGCCGGCTCCAGCTACCCCCGGAGTACGCGGAAAGGTTTCACCCGGGAGGACTGGCCAGGGCGGAGATGGAGGGTGACCAGGTGACGATCGTGCCCGCCGGCAAACCCGCCGGCGACACCCAGGATCCCTCGGAAGCCCCCGCCAAACCCGATGAGAACGATACCTCTCGATGGAGTAGGCCGCAATGAAAGAGGCGCCGGAGGGGAGTGCCCCGCCGATTGAATCCGGACCCCACGGCGCGGCCCCCGCGCCCATGATTTCGACGCGAGACCTGGCCCGGGTTTTCGGGTCCGGTGAGACGTCGGTTACCGCCGTCGACCGGGTCACGCTGGATATCTTTCCAGGGGAGTTTCTTGCCGTTGTCGGCCGCTCCGGCTCGGGAAAAACCACCCTATTGAACCTCATGTCCGGCCTGGACCGGCCCACCGGAGGCAAGGTCTTCTTCCAAGGCAGCGATCTGGCTACTCTGTCGGAGTCCCGCCTGGTGGAGCTACGGCGCCGGAAGATCGGTTTTGTCTTCCAGTCGTTCGGCTTGATGCCCCTCCTCTCGGCGCTGGAAAACGTTGAGCTGCCCCTGCACATCAGCGGCTATTCGTGGCGGGAGCGCCGCCGGCTGGCCCTGAAATCCCTCGACCTGGTGGGCCTGGGCCCCCGGGCCCGGCACCGCCCCTACGAACTTTCGGGCGGAGAGCAGCAAAGGGCGTCCATCGCCCGGGCCCTGGTCGCCGCGCCCGACGTGGTGTTCGCCGACGAGCCCACCGGCGAGCTGGACACCACCACGGCCGGGGCCATCGCCACCATTTTGCGCGATATCGTCGTGCAGCAGGGGACCACCGTGGTGGTGGCAACCCATGACCTGACCCTGGCCGGAATGTGCAACCGGACCGTGCAACTGGTCGACGGGGCCGTGGTGAAACCATCGCCGCCGGTGCAAGGATCGTAGCACCGCACGTTCCCTCACCCTCGGTCCCTCTCCCGCTGGGAGAGGGATGCCCTGGCGAAGCCTGGGCTGGGTGAGGCCGCCGGTGTTCTGCTTGACCTGTGGCAGCGGCGCGAGTAGGATTGGCGGTATCCGGAGGAGCCTTCTTCTTCAGCCTCGGTCCACGGGTGATCGACACCGCCCCCTCCTACATTATTGGACCAAAATAGGGGAACCAGGCTCCTCGAAACCCCTGGGCATCAACGCCACCGGCGTCATGGCGACCGCCTTGGGCGTATGGGGTATCCCGTCATCCCTCGCTATGGACTATGGCCTACGCCGGCGCAGCCGCGGGGATCGACGAGGAAACCGGTAGCCGACAGCATTCCTCCGGCGAGGAATCTCTCAGAGGAATCTATAAATGGTAGAAACTTTGCTGAATCAGGGAGGTCCGTCATGGCTGTAAAAGGCGGGTTCCAAGGCCAAATCCTGGAGGTAGACCTGACCAGCGGGACCACCCGGTCCGTGCCCATGCCCCCGGAGGAGGTGCTGCGGGCCTATGGCGGCGCCACGGGCGTCGGCCTGTTCCTCATGGCCCAGGAGATAACCCCCACCATGCGCCCGGTCGATCCCGACTGCCCGTTCTACCTGTTCACCGGCCCCCTCACCGGTGTCATGGTGCCGAACGCCTCCCACTGGGTCCTGGTCAACCTGAGGGAGTGCCCCGACTACCACGTGGGGCTGAGCCACGCCCACGGGTATTTTGGCGCCCGGCTCAAGCACGCCGGTTGGGATGGCATCGTCGTCCGGGGCGTTTCGCCCAAGCCGGTGTACCTCTGGATCGAGGACCAAAATGTAGAGTTGCGCGACGCCGCTCCCTATTGGGGAATGGACACCTTCGAGACGCCGCGACGCATCAAGCTGGAGTTGGGCGATCCTCTCCAGATCAGCGTCGCCTGCATCGGTCCCGGTGGGGAGAACCTGATCACCGGGGCTGCGGTGCGCTCCGACGGGACCTACACCGCGGCCCGGGGCGAGGCCGGCATCGCCTGGGGCTCCAAGTTGCTCAAAGCCATCGCCGTGCGGGGCACCGGCCGGGCACCCATCACCGACCCCGCGGGCCTCATGGAGGCCTACGAGACCTGGAACCGGGCCCTCTACGCATCGGAGCGCCCGCCGCCCTCACAGCACTCCCACTCGGTGGTCCCGGGCACCTTCGCCAACGTCCCCGACCGGGGCAACGTCCAGGGGAAGAACTATAGCGATCCGGACTTCCAATATCACTGGAAGGACCGCTGGGAAGAGGACACTCCCAAATGGAAGGTGCGCCCCGTCGGGGGATTCAACTGCGACATGACCTGCCACCACGAGACGGTGATCACCACCGGGCCCGTGGCCGGAACCGTGGTCTCAGGCTACGGCGGTGAGATCATTCAGCAGACCGGCCCCAACCTGGGCATCGACGACCCCGGCGTTGCCCTGGCCATTACCGGCATGGTGGACGGGCTGGGACTGGACGGGGGAGAGGTGCCCCGCAATATCGCCATGGTGATGGAGGCCTACAACACCGAGCGCCTCAACCAGGACGAGGTGGACGGCCTGGACCTCACCTGGGGCAACTATGAGGCCGTCATCGAGCTGTTGGAGAAGACGGTGCGCCGGGAAGGCATCGGCGCTTCCCTGGCCAAGCCGCCCCGGGAATGTGGCCGGGAACTGGGCATCGAAGACCTGGCAATCCACATGAAGGGAACGGGCTTCAACGACCACGACATGCGGATTCACCCGGGCCTCATATTCCAGATGCTCATCGCCGGCGCCGGGCCGGTGTGGCAGACGGAGCTGGGGCTGGTTCTTCCGCCCCGGGCCGGTGCTCCCGATCTGGGCTACGAGTTTGTCGACCCCATGAGTCCTGACGGAATGGTTGAGCCGGTCTACAAAGGGCAGTTCAAGAAGCTCTGGGAGGATACCATCGGTGTCTGCCATTTCGCCCTGAAGCGCACGCCCGGCACCTGGGATCCCGCCATCAAGGCGCTTTCCGCCGCCACCGGATGGGAGGGCTATTCCCGCGAGGAGGCATTGACTACCGGCGAGCGCCTGGTCACGTTGCAGCGCCTGATGGCCCTTCACCTGGGCTACAAGCGGGAGCACGACTTCGACATCAGTCCGCGCATGCTGGCGGGCCTGGATGCCGGGCCCATGAAGGGCAGGGTTATTCCCGCCGGGCCGCACCTGGAAAGGTGGTTCCAGGAGTACTACGAGTGCCTCGATTGGGACCAGGATAGCGGTGCGCCCAGCCAGGAGGCGCTGCAGCGGCTAGGCATGGAAGGCGTCCAGGTGGGAAGGGCGGAAGCGTAGCGGCGCATCACCGACGCCAGTTGGTGCGGGACGGCGCCGTCGCCGCCCCCGAAGCAAGGAGGAAAACCATGGCGATTCGTGGAGGATACCGGCCTCATATCCTGCGTGTAGACCTGGATCAGGGCACGATCACCAGGGAGCCCCTGCCCAGTGAGGATATCCTGCGCAAGTACGTGGGCGGCACCGGCCTGGGCATATACTTGCTGCTGCGCGACGCACCCCCAAAGGCCGAGGCTACCGAGGCCGACGCACCCCTCATCTTCATGGCGGGGCCACTGACGGGGACCCCCGCCAACAACTCCTCCGACTGGGCCACCATCTGTTACAACCTCCTCATACCCTACTCCGCCGGGGTGGGCCACGGCCACGGCTTCTGGGGGGCCTACCTGAAGCACGCCGGGCACGAAGGCATCTACATCACGGGCCGGGCCGAGAAGCCTCAATACCTTTGGATCGACGACGACCACGTGGAGCTGCGCGACGCCAGCCACCTGTGGGGCGTGAACACCAGGGAAACCGAGCGCCGCCTCAAGGTGGAGCTGGGGGACGAGGAGTTCATCAGCGTGGCCTGCATCGGCCCCGCCGGCGAGGCGGTGCTTCCCGGGGCCATGGTGAAGGCGGACCGCAACCACGGCTCCGGTAAAGGCAGTCCGGGGGCCGTGATGGGCAGCAAGAACCTCAAGGCCATCGCGGTGCGGGGCACCGGCGCCGTTCCCGTTTTCGACCCCGAGGGGCTGGTGAAGACCTCCGCCGAGTGGGAGGAAAACCTGATGCCCGACCCCGCCAAGAGCTTCGTGGTCCCGCCTTCGGCGATGGGCCTGAAGGACGGGGGCGAGAGCCGTGAATACTACAACCGGCTGGGCAAGACCCTGAGGGTCGCGGGCAAGAACATGACCGACCCGGAATGGGGCGCCCAGTATTCCCTTAACTACGTTGAGGCCTGCGCCCGCTGGAAGATTACCCCCCAGCCGTCCTACAACTGCAAGATATCCTGCGCCTACGACGTGGAGATAACCGACGGCCCCTACGCCGGGTTCGTGGGGAGCCCCTGCGGAGGCGCCGAGAACATGGAGGGCGCCGCCGGCATGATCGGCGTGGACGACCCCAACGGCATCGTGATCATGACCGACTTCTACGACGGCATGGGGCTGGAGTCGGGCCAATTCGGCACCATCATGGGCGCGGTGTACGAGGCCTACAACGAAGGCATCCTCACCCAGGAGGACACCGACGGCTTGGACCTGACGTGGGGCAACTGGGAATCGGCCATGGAACTGATCAACCGGGCCATCCGGAGGGAGGGGATCGGCGCCAAGCTGGCCCTGGGCTCCAAGGCCCTTCCCGAGGCCTTGGGCAGCGAAAAGGGACTGGTGGAGAAGATGCGCAGCAAGGTGCTGGACGTGAAGGGCGCCGGGGTGGTGGCCCACGACCACCGCCAATTCTGGGGCACCTTTTTCGGCGAGCTGATAGCGGGCACCGGGCCCTCGATCCAGGGATCGGGCATCGACATGGTGGGCAACCCGGAGCTGGGCTACCCAGAGAGCACTCCGGGGGTGGCCCACAACGCCGAGGAAGCCATCGCCAAGGTGGACCCGGTCCGCAAGACCCAGTTCGCCAAGCTGTTCTGGGACTGCCTGGGCGTCTGCATGTTCGCCGCGCGGGGCGTCCCGGATTCCCTGCGCCTCACCGCCGATTCCCTGGCCCAGGGCGTCGGGTGGGAGGATTTCGACCTGCCGGAGGCCCTCACGGTCGGCGAGCGGGTCACCAACCTGATGCGGTTGGTGTACGCCAGGAGGGGATTTCAGAAGCAGGACGAGTTCGACATCTCCGAGAAACACCTGGAGGCGCCACCCGCCGGCCCGTCCAAGGGTTTGAGCATCAAGCCCTATCTTCCCGCCATGGTGGACGAGTACTATGGCCAGATGGGCTGGAACGTGGCTACGGGGCTGCCCACTCCCGAGACCCTCAAGCGGCTGGGCATGGAAGAGTTCCTTAAAGACATCGAGTAGCGGCGGCGGATTGCCCGGTTGGGGTGATCCCCTCTCTTATCTCCCCCTTCCCAAGGGGGAGAGGGCCCCCCATCGTAACCGGGCTAGCCACACGCTAGCCCGAAATCAAGACCTCGTCGCCGTCCCAAGAGAAGCTGACGTTCAGGTCCTCTTCTTCCGAGATCTTCTGAACGTAGTCGAAGACCTCCTGGGCCTGTGAATCTCCTCGTTTCACCACCACGGGCTCCAGGTCGGGGTTGACGTAGGCAGGGATGTAGGTCACCTTCTGGATCTTCTTGTCTTGCACATAGGCCTTGGCGATCATGGTCTTGATGGCGTCGGGATGGTACCGGTATCTTTCATATCCCGGAATGGGCTTGATGTGGTAGAAGTCCCGTAGACGCGCCGCCGTCGTCCCCAGAGGTGCGGCCTGGGAGGCCGGCTGGCTGTGCTCCAGGGCGAAATTGCCCAGGCCGTAGAAGATGGCCTTATCCTTGTAAACCTCGATGCCCTTGAGGATATGAGCGTGGTGCTGGAGCACCAGGTCCGCTCCGGCATCGATTGCCGCGTAGGCCGCTTCTTTCTGGTACATGGCCACCACGACGGGCACGAAGTGAACGCCGCAATGCATGGAGACCACCACCACGTCCACCTGGGGTCTCAGTCTCTTGATGTCCTCCTCCATCGCCTGCAGGTGCTCCGGCGCCACCGCCGTGATGATGGCGGGAGGGGTGCCCGGCTGGACGTCGACCTGCCGGTAGTAATGGGATGCCCGCAAAGGGGCGCAGCCGGGAATTTCCTCTTCCGCCTCCAGGCCGGGAGACAAGATGGAGAGGTAGGCCAACACGCCGAACTTGGTGCCGTCTCTTTCGAGGACCACGGGCTTCCTGGCTTCTTGGATGTTCCGGCCCGCGCCGGCCACGGCTATGCCGTTATTGGCGAGAGCATCCAGGGTATCGAGGAAAGCTTCCTCTCCATAGTCCATGGCGTGGTTGCAAGCGAAGGACATCACGTCGAACCCGGCGCCCTCCTCGGTGAGGGCGGTGACATTCTTGGGCGCGAGCCGGCAGGGTACATGGGGGATGAACTGGGGTGTGCCCCTATCGGAGAGGGGGCTCTCCATCTGCCCGAAAACTATGTCGGCGGCGCGGAATGCGTCGCGGCAGTGACGAAAAATCGAGGCCGGATCGTCCCGGTTGGGGCTGATGTCCCCCACGCCCACCAGTGTGATTGCCTTCTCTTTGTTCTGAACCATTTCGACCGGCACCTCCCGAGCCAACTGGGCCGCGCCCCGGGTTTAAGCGCGGCCGTTCCCAGCTAGAGCTTAGCACACGGTCCCCGAGTTTCAAATACGCACCGCCGGGCCAGGCGTCCTCAGTTCATTTTCCCCAGCATCACCCGGGCCATCTTCCCCGATAGGAAGGTAGTGGCGTTCATGATATGGAGCGAGATGAAGAATGCCGGTATGCCGATAAGCGTGAGTATCCACGACCAGGGGAAGGGGTCAACGGTCCGATCACCAAGGCCAATCCATGAAAACTCGAACGGATCGCTGGTCCACATGTAGGCGGGCGCGAAGATCAGGCCGATGGAAACTGAGACCAGAGTCACGGCAATGGTGAAAGTGGCGATGCCCACGGGAAACTTGAGGAACAAGTAAACCATGCCGGTCCAGGTCAGCCGGTCAGACAGGTGCGCCTTGAACCGCCGCCACACCCCGATGAAGAAGCGCTCTTCGCCGCTGAGATTCGAGCCGCCGGCCTCGGATTGCCCGGAGCGGGCCATGGGCGGTATGTCTTCCCGGAGCATGCCGATCGTCAATACGCGCTCGAATTGGCAGAACGCCCATGAAATCAGGAAGACCAGAAGCAGGATGGGAACGCCGACCCAAATGACGGCCAGCCCGAACCCCAGGGATATGCCCGTCACCAGGGTTACGAAGTAGGCGATGCCCAGCGGCAAACCCAACAGAAGGTAGATGATGTTCAGGTAGCTTTGAGGGTCTGCGACAACGCCAAAGAAGGGCACCTTTTTCAATTCACTCATTCTTGGCCTCCTTGAGTCCAATCCAGGCAGTCCCATTTCAGGGTGGCGGTCCCGGATTGAGCGGCGCCTCCCATGGCTTGAATTATGAGTCGTGGCTGGGCGCAATGTAATCGGCGTTACGTCTGATCTTGTTTTGTTAAAAGTCTGGCCCAAAGGTCGGCATTTGTACCGAGAAACGGTAGTACGAAGGTGCCAGCCAAAGCCAAGACGGAGCTTGATTAATGCGCCGCTCGCGCTTAGGTCAGCGAGGGGTTTCGAGGGCGCAAACAAGTAGGTCGTTGACGCCGCGCATGAGGAGATTTTGGGACAGCATACCACAACTTTCCCGCCGGTCCCGCACGGCGTCGACCGGTAATCTGTCCGCCCATCCTCGAACACCATGAGGGCGGGCCCGCCCTGCCCCCCGGCCTTGGCCACGGCGCGGCGCCCTGTGATACGATGAGTACGGCTCCACCCGGCGTGGCGGTCCCGTGCCCACCACGGGAACAGGAGGCAAGACCATGCGGAAGAACAAGGCCGCGGAAACCCTCCAGGAGGCCTGCGAGGAGTACGACCGGAAGCTGGCGAAGTCCCTGGACCGGCACGACGATTCGCCGGGAGCCTCCCCGGCCGCCTCCGGCGCCCCCCGCAAGCCCCTCTACACCCCGGTTGACGTGGCTGGCAGTGACTACCTTCGAGACCTGGGATTTCCCGGCGAGTACCCCTACACCCGGGGAATTCACCCCGGCATGTACCTGGACCGGCTCTGGACCATGCGCCAGTACGCGGGCTACGACACCGTCGAGGAGACCAACCGACGGTTCCAGCACCTGCTCCAGCAGGGCCTCACCGGCATGAACGTGGCCTTTGACCTGCCCACCCAGTTGGGCATGGACCCGGACCACCCCGAGGCCGTGGGTGAGGTCGGCAAAGTGGGCAACTCCTGTCCGAGCATCCGCCAGATGGCAGCCCTCTTCAAAGACCTGCCGTTACGGCAGGTTACCCCATCCCTTACGGTCAACGCCTCGGCTCCCTCCACCCTCGCCATGTACGTGAAGGTGGCTCAGGCCCAAGGATTGCCCCTCGACCAGGTGGGAGGCACGACCCAGAACGACATACTCAAAGAGTTCATCGCCCGGGGGAACTACGTCTTTCCGCCCGGTCCCTCCATTCGAATGACGGTGGACCTCTTCGAGTTTTGCGTCCGACACATGCCACGGTGGAACTTCATCAACATATGCGGATATCACATCCGGGAGGCCGGGTCCAGCCTGGTCCAAGAGTTGGCCTTCGCCTTTGGCAATGCCCGGGCCTACATGGACGAGGCCCTGTCCCGAGGCCTGACCGTGGATGAGTTCGCTCCCCGTATCGCCTTCAATTTCAGCGTCTTCAACAACATCCTGGAAGAGGTGGCCAAGTTCCGGGCCGCCCGGCGGCTGTGGGCCCGCTGGCTCAAAGATGAATACGGGGCCACCAACCCTCGCTCCCTGATCTTCCGCACTGGGGCCGGCAGCGGGGGCAGTACCCTGACGGCCCAGCAGCCGGAGAACAACATAGTGCGGGTGACCCTGCACACGGTTATCATGGCCATGGCGGGGGTGCAATCCATGCACACCGCGTCGATGGACGAGGCCCACGCCCTGCCCTCGGAGGAGGCCGCGACCCTGGCCCTGCGTACCCAGCAGATCGTCGCCTACGAAAGCGGACTGGCCGAGGTGATAGACCCCCTGGGAGGCTCCTACGCCGTGGAGGCCCTCACCAACCGCATCGAGGAGGATGTGGAGGAGTACCTCCAGCGCATCGAATCCCACGGGGGGATGCTGCGGGCCATCGAATCGGGATGGGTTATGCGGGAGATCACCGAAGAGGCCTACCGTTTCCAGCGAGAGGTGGAGCGCGGTGACCGGGTCATCGTGGGCGTGAACCGCTTCACCAACGAGGCGCCGCCTCCCTTCACCCTCCATCACCCCGACCCAAGCGTGGCCCGCCAGGCCAAGGCCGAGCTGCGGTCCATGCGCCGCCACCGGGACCGCCGGGCGGTTTCCCAAAAGCTTCAGGCACTGAAGGCCGCCGCCCAAGACGCCGCCAACCTGATGCCCTCCACGCTGGAAGCCATTCAAGCCGAGGCTACCATCGGCGAGGTGTCCGACGTGTTGCGGGAGGTTTACGGAGAGTGGCGGGCGCCAGTCAGCGTCTAGCCCCCTTCACCAGGCGGAATCCCGGAGCGCCCCTGCGGGTGGCGATCTTTGGTGTACCGTCCTGCAGTTAGCTTTACTTCGGCGAAACTGTTCGTTATCCCCTCCCCGCTATCGTCATTCCGGCCTTCGCCGGAATGACAGAGGGGGTGTCAACAGCCTATCCAATAACCAGCCGCCGTGGTTCGACAGGCTCACCACGAACGGGGAAAACCCCTGAGAACTGGGAAATCCTCCCAAACGGGGGACCCCCACGGCAGGGAGAATCGCCACGGCAGGGAGAACATTCGCGGGCATGGCCACTTCCCCGTTCGTCCTGAGCCTGTCGAAGGACCAAGAAGAGCCTTCTTTGGAGTTGCTGGATAGGCTCCGAGATGAACGGTGTTGGATGAGGGTCGTGGGTGTCTTCCTTTGCGGCCCCCGGTGCATCCCCTTAGCTACCCCCTTCGTAAGCTACTTGTATTCCGCGCCGGTGGTCCGGTGCTTCATGATGTAGTCCCAATCGTGCTCGACGCCGAGGCCCGGGCCATCCGGGACCGTCACGTAGCCCTCGCTGTCGATGCTCTCCAGCG
>MPMA02199575.1_pt1 | contig 27470 bp, 23 predicted proteins | sample 1617361 | NCBI WGS metagenome assembly MPMA02 (sample SAMN05944807, study PRJNA350692) | marine metagenome | biome: marine; feature: ODZ; material: water; isolation source: 180 m water sample filtered on 0.2 um supor filter | place: Pacific Ocean | collected 2012-04-08 | depth 180m m | reverse complement strand
CCTCCTCCGCCTTGCGGACCTCCTCCGCCTTGCGGTCCTCCTCCGCCTCGCGGGCCTCCTCTACCTTGCGGGCTTCCTCGGCCTTGCGAGTCTCCTCCGCCTTGCGGGCCTCTTCCGCCTTGCGGGCTTCTTCGGCCTTGCGAGCCTCCTCCGCCTTGCGGGCCTCCTCCGCCTTGCGGGCTTCCTCGGCCTTGCGGGCCTCCTCCGCCTTGCGGGCTTCCTCGGCCTCGCGCGCCTCCTCCTCCTCGCGGGCCTCCTCCGCCTTGCGCGCTTCCTCTGCCTCGCGCGCCTTTTCATCCTCCGGGGGTTGGTCGCGCTTTTGCCCGGGCTCGGCCTCGGTTTCCTCTTCGACAACCTCGCTTTCGATACCGTCTTGCGAGGCCTTTTCCTGTTTCGCCTGTGCTGCCGCGGCCGCTTTGGCGCGGCGAGCCTCGAGGTAGCGCCGGCGCGCGTCGGCCAGACGTTCGGCTACCGAACGGGCGGCGAATCTTTGCTGGGCGGCCAGTTCGGCGATGCTTGATCCGCCGCGCGGCCGGGCCGGGCTCTCGGCATCTTCGTCGCCGCTGTCGGCCGCCGTCCGGTCCTCGGAATCCGCCCCGGCTTGGGCATCGCTTTCGCCCTTGGAGTCATCGCCATCGAACTCGATGGCGGTCTCCTTTTTCCCCTCGTCGTCATCGTCGAACTCGATGTCGATCTCGTCTTCGTCCTGGCGCTCCTTGTCATCACCAAGATCGATGACGATCTCATCTTCCGACTTGTCCGCCTCGGGCTGTTTTCCCGCCGCCTCGGCCCGCTTTTCGGCTTCCTCCTCGGCCGCGCGGGCGGCCTCGTCCGCCGCCTTTTCGGCCGCCTCCTCGGTCCGTCGTTCGGCAAGGCGGGCGAGGCGGGCCGCCTCCCGGTCGGCACGCTCGGCCGCCTGATGTTCCTTTTGCCCCAACCTGACGGTTTCGGCGGCCTGACGTTCGAGCTCGGCTTTCTTCTCCGCTTCGACGGCTTCCGCCGCGGCGGTTTCTGCGGCCCGGCGCCGCGCTTCCTCCTCGACCGCCCGCGCCACCTCCTGACGCCGCTTGGCCTCGTCCTGGGCTTCCGCTTCCGCCTCGGCCTGGCGTTCGGCTTCGGCTTCCGCCTCCGCTTCCGCCTCGGCTTGGCGCTTGGCTTCGGCTTCCGCCTCGGCTTGGCGCTTGGCTTCGGCTTCCGCCTCCGCTTCTGCCTCGGCCCGACGTTTGGCCTCGGCTGCTGACTCAGCTTCTGCTTGGCGTTTGGCCTCGGCTGCCGCTTCAGCCGCCGCCTCGGCTTGGCGCTTGGCTTCGGCCGCCGCCACGGCCGCCGCCTCGGCTTGGCGCTTGGCTTCGGCCTCCGCTTCCGCCGCGGCTTCCCGTTCAGCCTCGGCCTTGGCCGCGGCCTTCCGTTCGGCCTCGACTTTGGCCGCGACTTTTCGTTCGAGCTCGGCTTTTGCCGCAGCTTCTCGTTCGGTCTCGGCTTTTGCCGCGGCCTGACGCTGGCGTTCGCGCTCGGCCTCCTCGGCCGCTTCCTTGATCAGCACCTGGGAAGGCGGTGGCGTCCCGGCCTCTTTGGCCGCGCCCTCCTGCTCGGCCGGCGCCGGCGCCGGCGCCGGAGCCGGAGCCGGTGCCAGCGCTACGGCCCGGGCCTCGGCGGCACTCGGCGGCTGGGGCTTGGCTGCTGGTGCCGCGCCCTTGGCCGCCAGGCGGGCCAGGCGCTGCTTCGACTTCTGGTGCCCGGCCTGGGCCGCCCGGAAATACCAGCTCAAGGCCTCGGCCTCGGCGCGCTCGACGCCGACGCCGTTCTCGTAGAGCAGCCCGAGATTGTATTGCGCGATGGCGTGGCCCTGTTCGGCGGCGCGCCGGAACCAGCGTGCCGCCAGCTTGACATCCTTGGCCACACCCTGGCCGCGCAGATACATGTTGGCGAGGTTGGCCTGGGCCCGGCTCAGTCCCTGCTCGGCGGCCCGGCGGTACCACTCGGCGGCCTTCTTGAAATTCTTGGGCACGCCCAAACCGCGGCGAAACATGTGGCCGACGTTGCGCTGGGCCGCCGGATCACCCTCGCGGGCCAGCGGCAGCCAGGCTTCGAAGGCTTTCTGGTATTCGCCCCGTTCGTAGGCCTCGACGCCAACGGCGAAATCGGGACGGTCGGCGGCCGCCACCAGGACGACCAGCAATGCCGCCACCAGCAAGCGCTTGATCATCCCCCGGGCCTTCGTCTCAACCATCTCCATCCCAGAACCGGCATTCGGCCGCGTGCTTGGTCACTTCAGGGTCCAGTGTAAACCCTAATCCGCGATGATTCGCCAGTGCCCGTCGGGCCGCCGGCAGGCCGTCCCGAAAGCCTCGCCGCGAGGGCCGCCAAGCTGCACGGTCTGGCGGAAATCGCGGCAGTGAATGCCGGCCGCGGTGCGGAAGGTGCGCAGCGGCCGGGCGGCGCCGCCGTGTCCGTTGGCAGGGTTGAACCAGCGCCGCTCGCTGCCGCTGGGATCCAACTCGAGCGACAGCTGCAGGTTGCGCGCCATGCGCTGGCGGTCGTCCTGGCTCAGCTCGGCATCGCGCTCGCCACGGAACAGACCACCCCACAGGACCTCGATGCCGCGACCCACCAGGCGCCCGGCCTCGGGACCGTAAAGCTCGCTGGCCACCTTGGCCGCGACGGCGCCGGCGGCGGCAGCCAAGGTCGGCGCCGCCGGATTCCCGGCCCGGCCGGACGGCGCCGGGTTGTTTGATCGCTCCCGCAGACGTGGCGCAAAGACGTAGCCGCGGCCCCAGCCGCCACCCTCGACCAGATACCAATTGCGCTGGCGCAGCCGGCCGGCGACATAGACCTGCTCTCCCGGCAGCAGCAGCGCCAGGGATTTGGCGTCGGCACTGGGTCTCTGGCGCACCACCGCCTCGCCGCTGGCCACCAGGTGGCGTTCGATGGGCTCGAGGCTCGGCTCGCCGGTCGCGGGGCGGGAAGATCGGCCGCCGGAGCCGGGAGAACTCGGCCGCCAGCGCCGGGCACCGGGCACCAGCCGGGCCAGCACGGCGTCCGCCGGGCCCACCAGAATAGCCTTTTGGCGGCGGCTGAAGCGGCGCTGGGCCTGATAGCTCATTTCGGCGTCGAGATAGCGTCCCAGCTCGCTGATGGTCACGGCGCCATCGCCATCGCCGTGGGGATCGCCATCGGCCAGGCCGTAAAGCCCGGCCAGCAAGTGCTCGGTAAAGAGGCCCAGGGCCGCCTCTTCGTCCCAACTGGCGATCTGGTCGGCGGCGGCGGCGCTGAGGACGCGCAGCCCACCCGGGGCCGGGGCCGGCCTGGGCGTCAGCAGCACACCCGAGGCCGAGGCCAGCAGTGTCCCGGCCGGCGTAACTCCGGAAAAGCAGGAATCCAGCACCAGCGTCACCGAGCGCGCCTTGAGCCGGCCCAGGTTGGCAAACAGCCGGGCCAGCGGATAACCCGTGATCTGGGCCAGGTTGGGATCGCCGTCGACCGGCAAGAGATAACGCCGGCGATCCTCGAGACCGGGCACGCCATGGCCGGAATAGAAGACGAATACGTCGGAACGGCCGGGCCGCAGCCAGTTGGCCAGCTTGCCGGGCGGCCCCTTATCGGCGCCGAAGTGGGCCACCATCTGGGCCAACGTGGCATCGCGCAGATCGATGACGTTGGCCGGCGCGTAGCCCAGCACTTCGAGCACCAGGTGCTTCACCGCCCGGGCGTCGTTGTGGGCGAACTTGACCTCGGGTGCCTGGTCGTAGTTGCGGTTGCCGACGATGACGGCGACCGCATCGGCGTTGACTTGGGCCGGAACCGCCGCCATGGCCGCCGCCGCCGGCAGCGGCAACAGCAGTCCCGTCAACAGCGCCAGAGTCGGACCGGCCGCCGTCCTGCGTCTGGCTGGATTAGCTCGCATTTCTCACCTGCGGCAGCCGGGCGAGACGGCGAGGGCCTCAGTTGTTGACGACCTGCCAGGTACCGTCAGGCTGACGGCAGGCCGTGCCGTAGGCTTCTTCGGTGCGGCCGCCGACGCTGATGGTCTGCTGGTATTCCCGGCAATAGGTACCTTCCGTCTTCTGGTAGGTGCGCTGCGGCGTTATCGAGCCGCTGTTGCCGCTGTCGGGATTTTTCCAGGTGCTGGTGCTGCCGGACGGCACCGCTTCCAGGGATTGCTGCGTCGTCTTTTGCATATACATGCGGTCGGCCCGGTCGAGCGACTTGCCGACCTCGCTGCCGGCCAACGATCCCAACAGCGTGCCTACGGCAATACCCACCATCTGGCCTTTGCCCTTGCCCACCTGGGACCCCGCCACGGCACCCGCCGCGGCACCGATGAGGGTGCCGATTTGTTGCTTCGGTCCTGCATCCTGGCAGGCGGCCAACGACAGCGCCACGACGCCGGCCGCGATAATCCTGATGACCTTCATGCCTTCCAAGCCTCCGAATTGCTTGGGCCGGTCCTCTGGCGCCCCACTCTCCGGGGCCGCCGCCGGCCTGGTTGCTCCAGTATAATAGATCCTATGAAAGGTTTAGAGCCAGAATCCCCCAACATTTGGGCAATTTTGCGGCAGCAATGCAAGAAATCGCAGAATTGTGCCTTGTCGACAAGGCCTCGCCACGGCCGTTAGAATACCGTAAGGGCCGCTTCAGCGGTCATTTTTCGTAGGCGACGGCGGTTATGAGCGATACGGATTCGGCGGATACAAGCGACCCCCAGGACCAGGAGTTGCTGGGCCAGGAGGCGGCTCAGCGCGATCCCCTGGCCCTGTTCGCCGAATGGCTCGACGAAGCCACCAGGAGCGAGCCCGTCAACCCCACCGCCGCAGCCCTGGCCACCTGCGGCGCCGACGGCTTGCCGGCGGTGCGAATGGTGCTGCTCAAGGCCGCCGATGAGAACGGTTTTTCCTTCTACACCAACACGGAAAGCCCCAAGGTCAAGGAAATGACCGAGAACCCGGCGGCGGCTCTCTGCTTCTATTGGAAGAGCCTCAACCGCCAGGTGCGGGTCCAGGGGCCGGTCGAGGAGGTCAGCTCCGCGGAAGCCGATGCCTACTGGGCCAGCCGGCCGCGCCAGAGCCGTATCGGCGCCTGGGCCTCGAAACAATCGCAGCCGCTGGTCGGCCGCTTCGAGCTGGAAAAGGCGGTGGCCGGCTATGCCCTCAAGCACGCCGTCGGCGACATCCCGCGGCCCGCCTTCTGGACCGGCTACCGCATCAAACCGGCAAGCATCGAATTCTGGCACCAGCGCGCCTTCCGGCTGCACGACCGCATTCTGTTTCGCCGCGCCAGCCAAGGCTGGACCAGGCAAAGGCTTTATCCTTGAACCACCCGGCCCGCCGGGCGGCGCTGATGCGCGGCGCCACCTATGCCGCGTTGGCCGTGGCGGGCCTTTTGATCGTGATCAAGACATACGCCTGGCTGCTCAGCGATTCCGTGGCCATGCTGAGCTCGCTGGTCGATTCCATCCTCGATGCCCTGGCCTCGGTGATCAATTTCGTCGCCGTGCGTCATGCCCTGACGCCGGCCGACCGCGAGCACCGCTTCGGCCACGGCAAGGCCGAGGCCCTGGCCGGGCTGGGCCAGGCCGCCTTCATCGGTGGCTCGGCCGTGTTCCTGCTGTTCCAGGCCGGGCACCGCCTGATTAGGCCGCAGCCTGTCGACAACGGCGCCCTGGCAATCACCGTGCTGGTGCTGTCGATCATGCTGACCCTGGCCCTGGTGATTTTCCAACGCTACGTGGTGCGCCAAACCGGATCGCTCGCCATTTCGGCCGATCAGCTGCATTACAAGACCGATCTGCTGGTCAACCTGGGCATTATCGCCGGGCTCGCGACCGTGATGGGGCTGGGCTGGCACTTCGTCGACCCGCTGGTGGCGGCAGTGGTGGCCGGCTACATCCTGTGGAGCGCCTTCAGCATCGTGCGCGATTCCTTCGACCACCTGATGGATCGCGAATTCTCCGACGCCGAACGCGAACGCGTCGCGGCCATCGCCAAGACCCACGCCGAAGTGCGCGACGTCCACGACTTGCGCACGCGTTCCTCGGGAGTACAGCAATTCATCCAGCTACATCTCGAATTGGACGGCGATCTGACGCTGATCCAGGCCCACGACATCGCCGACGAGGTCGAGATCCTGATCGCTGACGCCTTCCCCGGCGCCGAGGTCATCATCCACCAGGATCCGGCCGGCCTGGACGAGGACCACCCGACGTTCGGTTGAAACGGACCCGCGACAAACGGTCGCACTACCCTGGCGCCGGACAATACCTAGCTGAAGAGTAAGGCTGGGCCCCGAACGCAGCCCGCCGCTTCGCTCGTTCGCGCTCACGAGGAAGCCCCGTGATCGTCCAGGACCAGAGCGAGATCATCGCCTTTCTCGGCGACCCCGCAAACCACGCGGTGGCGAGCCACGCCCCGGCCGGCGATGCGGTGCGCCAGATCCATACCCACGGCGCCGTCGTCTTCCTGGCCGGCCCCTTCGCCTACAAGATGAAGCGCGCCGTCCGCTTCTCCTACATGGATTTCTCCACCCTGGCCCGGCGCCGCCAGTGCTGCCAGGCCGAGGTGGCGCTAAACGGCCGCCTGGCACCGGAGCTATACCTTGGCGTCGTGCCGGTGAGCCGCGAGGCTGACGGCGGTTTGGCACTTGACGGCGCCGGTCCGCCCTGCGAGTGGTTGGTCAAGATGCGGCGCTTCGACGAAGCCACACTCTTCAACCGCCTGGCCGAGCAAAACGCCCTGACGCCGGAGCTGATGCGGACCCTGGCCGATGTGGTCTTCGACTACCTGGACGGGGCCGAGGTGCGCCCCGATGGCGAGGCCGGCGGCGGCTTGATTGCCCTGGCCGCCGAGGCGGCGGAGCAGTTCCGCCCCCATCTCGGCACTGTCTTCGCCAGCACCAAGGTCGAGAGGCTGCGACGCACCATGCTGGCCCAGGCCGAACGCCACCAGGCGCTGATGTCCCGGCGCTGCCGCGCCGGCTTCGTCAGGCTGGGCCACGGCGATTTGCATCTCCGCAACATCTGCCTTTTCGAGGGCCGGCCGACGCTGTTTGACGCCATTGAATTCAACCCGCGCCTGGCCATCGGCGACGTCTACTACGAGCTCGCCTTCCTGCTCATGGACCTGCTGCACCGCGGCCACCCGCTCGAGGCCAACATCGTGCTCAACCGCTATCTCGAACTGAGCGGCGATATCGAGGGCCTGGCGCCGCTGGGGCTCTACCTCTCGCTGCGGGCCGCCATCCGGGCCCACGTCAGCGCCGCTATGTGCGAATGCCAGACCCGGGCCGCAAAGGTCGAGGCGCTGCAGGGCGAGGCCCGCGGCTACCTCGACCAGGCGCTCGCCTTCCTCGCCCCGGCGGCGCCGCGCCTGGTTGCCATCGGCGGCCTCTCGGGCAGCGGCAAGACGGCCCTGGCTCAGCGCCTGGCGCCGCTGCTGGGAGCGCCACCCGGGGCCCTGGTGTTGCGTAGCGACGTCATACGCAAAAGCCTGGCCGGCCTGGCGCCCGAGCAGCGCCTGCCGGCCCGAAGCTACACCCGGGAAGCCGCGCGGCGCGTCTACCAAACCCTGCACCAGCGCAGCGCCGAGCTGCTGGCGGCCGGCCACAGCGTCATCGTCGATGCCGTCCAGGCCCGGCCCGAGGAGCGCGCCGCCATCGCCGCCCTGGCCGCCGCCCCCGGCGACGCCGGCCTGCGCTTCGACGGCCTCTGGCTCGAGGCGCCGCGGGAAACCGCGGCGGCGCGCATCAAAGCCCGCCTGAACGGCGCCTCGGACGCCACCCCGGCCGTGCTGCAGCGCCAACGCGGCATTTTCACCGGCGCCATCGACTGGCACGTCATCGATGCCGCCGGGCCCCTCGACGGCGTCGTCGAGCAAGCCAAAGCGGGACTCACGCAAGGGCGGAATCAACCACCGCTTCTTTTGCGTCGCCCCGCGGAACTGCCTAAGATATCCCCCCCTGACAGCTAGGGAGGCGACCATGTCAATCAAGACAATTCTCGTACCCTTGAGCGGTGTGGCCAGCTCGGGCGGCGTGTTGACGGCCGCCATGGCCGTCGGCAAGTGGCTCGACGCCCATATCGGGGTGCTGCACGTGGCGATGGACCCGCGCGACAGCGTGGCTTACGTCGGCGAAGGCATGACCAGTGCCATGATCGAGGACGTCATGTCGGTGGCCGAGAGCGAGGCCGGCGAGCGCCAGGCCCGGGCCGCCGAGCAGTTCCGCGAGGCCTGTGCCAAGGCAGGCGTCAAGGAAGCCGACAGCGCCGCCAGCGCCGGCGGCGGCTTCACGGCGCATCTGACCACCATCACCGGACGCGAGGAGGACGCCGTGGCGGCGCGGGGCCGCTTGGCCGACCTGATCGTCTGCTGCAAGCCTCGCCAGGGCGACGACGTTAGCCCCTCGGTGACCCTCGAGGCGGCGCTGATGGACACCGGCCGGCCGGTGCTGGTGGTGCCGCCGGGCGATCCCGCCCCCATCGGCAAGACCGTGGCACTGGCCTGGAACGGCAGCCCCGAGGCGGCCAAGGCCATTCGCTTCGGCCTGGCCTTCCTGCATGCTGCCGACCGTGTGGTGGTGCTGGAGGTCGAGGAGGCCGGCAAAGGTGGCCCCGATGCCGCCGCCCTAATCGACTACCTGGCCTGGCACGGCATCGCCGCCAGCAGCCAGGACGTCACCGCCGGCGCCGCTTCGATCGGCGATCGGCTGCTGGGCGCCGCCAAGGCGGCCGAGGCCGACATGCTGATCATGGGTGCCTACACCCGCAGCCGGCTCCGGCGCCTGATTTTCGGCGGCGCCACCCGCGAGGTGCTGGCCGGCGCTACAATTCCCGTACTGATGGCGCATTAGTTTGTGCTAAGGCTGGCGCAGGGGCATGGGCCGACCTACCCTTCCTAGGTGATGGCCGCCCCGGCCCCGGCGTGGAGCAAACCGACCATGAGCGACGAGCGCAAGACCCTGATTCTCACCGGTGCCAGCCGCGGCATCGGCCATGCCACGGTAAAGCGCTTCGCCGCCGCCGGCTGGCGCGTCATCACCTGCTCGCGCATGGCCTTTTCCGAGGACTGCCCCTGGGAGGCCGGGCCCGAGGACCACGTGCAGATCGACCTCTCGGACCTCGAGAACATAGACCACGGCGTCGCCACCATGCTCGAACGTCTCGACGGAGCGCCCTTGAACGCCCTGGTCAACAACGCCGCCATCTCGCCCAAGGGCCCGAGCGGCGAGCGCCTCAACACCCTGACCACCAACCTCAGACAGTGGCGTGATGTCTTCCACGTCAACTTCTACGGTCCCGTGGTGTTGGCCCGCGGCCTGATCGAGGCGCTGCAGGCCGGGCACGGCTCGATCGTCAACGTCACCTCGATCGCCGGCAGCCGGGTGCATCCCTTCGCCGGCACCGCCTACTCCACCTCGAAGGCGGCCCTGGCCTCACTGACCCGCGAGATGGCCGGCGATTTCGGCGCCTTCGGCGTGCGCGTCAACGCCATCTCGCCGGGCGAGATCGAGACCGCCATGATCGGCCCCGAATACCAGGCCCTGGCCGAGGAGATCCCCATGGCCCGGCTGGGCCGCCCGGAAGAGGTGGCCTCGCTGGTCTATTACCTCTGTTCGGAGCAGGCCAGCTACATCAACGGCGCCGAAATCCACGTCAACGGCGGCCAGCACGTTTAGCGCGCAAGTCGGGGGACACGTACCTTAATGCCTACTTTTTAGGCATTAAGGTACGTGTCCCCAATCCGCCTACGCCGCGCGCAGCCCTTCCTTCTCGACCCAGGCCGCGGTTTCGTCCAGCGCCTTGCCGAAGCGGGCGAACATTTCGTCGATTTCCGATTCCGTGATTATCAGCGGCGGGCAGAAGGCCACGGAGTCGCCCATGGGCCGGGCAATCAGGCCATGCGCCTCGCAGCGTGCGCCACAATAGGCGCCGACCTTCTGGGCCGGCGCGAAGGCACGCTTGCTGGCCTTGTCGGCCACCAGCTCGAAGGCGCCAACCAGGCCCTTGCCGCGCACCTCGCCGACCAGCGGATGGTCGGCGAAGGCGGCCGTGCAGGCCTCGAAGTGGGGGATCACGCTTTGCACGTGGCCCAGCACGTTGCGCTCTTCCATGAGCTCCAGGTTGCGCACCGCCACCGCTGCCGCCACGGGATGGCCCGAGTAGGTATAGCCGTGGCCGAACATGCCGATCTTTTCGCTCTCGCGCACCATGGCCTCGAACATCTCTTCGGGAATGAAGACGCCGGAGATCGGCAGGTAGGCCGAGCTCAGCGCCTTGGCCACGGTCAGGGTGTCGGCGGCGATGTCGAAGGTCTGGCAGCCGAACTGCTGGCCGGTGCGCCCGAAGCCGCAGATCACCTCGTCGCAGAGAAACAGCACGTCGTACTTCTCGAGTACCGCCTGGATCTTCTGGTAATAGGTCTCGGGCGGCACGATGACACCGCCGGCGCCCATCACGGGCTCGGCGATGAAGGCGGCCACAGTTTCCGGGCCTTCGTCCTGGATCATCTTGTCCAGGCTGGCCGCCAGGCGCGTGGCGAACTCGGCTTCGCTCTCGCCCTCCTCGGCCTCGCGATAGTGATGCGGGCAGTCGGTGTGCAGGATACCCGGAATGGGCAGGTCGAAATCGGCGTGCACGTGCGGCAGCCCGGTCAGGCTGGCGGCCGCCACGGTGACGCCGTGATAGCCCCGGATGCGCGAGATGATCTTCTTCTTCTCGGGCCGGCCGCAGGCGTTGTTGTAGTACCAGACCAGCTTGACCAGGGTGTCGTTGGCTTCCGAGCCCGAGTTGGCGAACAACACCTTGGACACCGGTATGGGCGACATCTCCTTGAGTTTCTCGGCCAGTTCGATGCTGGGGTTGTGCGATTTGTGGGCGAAGATGTGGGAATAGGGCAGCTTGCGCATCTGCTCGGCCGCGGCCTCCACCAACTCCTCGACGCCGTAGCCCAAGGCCGTGCACCAGAGTCCGGCCAGGCCCTCGATGTATTCCTTGCCTTCTTCGTCGTAGACGTAGATCCCCTTGCCCTCGTTGATGATCATCGGGCCCGTCTCGAGGTGGACCGAGAGGTTGGTATAGGGATGGATCATGCTGGCTATGTCGCGGGCCGCGGGAGAGTTGCCGAGGTCGTTCATAACGAGGTCCCTGAAGGTGTTGCGGGGGCGGCGTCGAAGGCCGTAGGGTCAACATAGAAGCCCCTTTCGCAGCACGAGTCAAAACCTCTCAAAAGCCTGGAGGCGGGCCATGGAAGCCGGCGACTTCATCCACACGGCGGACGACGGCGCCAAAATTTTCGTCTACCGATGGTGGCCCGAGGGCGAGCCCCGGGCGGTGGTCCAGATCGCCCACGGCATGGCCGAACACGCGGCCCGCTACGCTCCCCTGGCGGCGGCGCTGGTGGCGGCGGGCTATGGCGTCGTGGCCAACGACCACCGGGGCCACGGCCGTTCCGCCAAAAGCGACGACGATCTCGGTTACTTTGCCGGGCGCGATGGCTGGAACCTCTGCATCAGCGATCTTTACGCCCTCAACCGCCGTCTGGCCGCCGAGCATCCCCAACTTCCGCGCATCCTGCTGGGCCAGTCCATGGGCTCGTTCATGGCCCAGCACTACTTCATCGAGCACGGCCATAGCATCGCCGCCGGTGTGCTTTCGGGCTCCGACTGGGGTGGTGGCGCCATGCTCTTGCTTGGGCTCGGCCTGGCCGCCGTGGAAACGCTGCGGCTCGGCCCCCGGGGCCGCAGCTTGCCCCTCACGGCGATCTCCTTCGGCGCCTTCAACAAGGGTATCGACAATCCCCGAACGCCCTTCGACTGGCTCTCGCGCGACGCCGAAGAGGTGCGGAAGTACATCGACGACGCGCGCTGCGGCTTCCTCTGCACCAACCGCATGTGGCACGACCTGCTGCAGGGCCTGCGTTTCATCGAAAACCGGGGCAACATGGCCCGTGTGCCAAAGCAGCTACCGATCTACGTCCTGGCCGGCAGCGAGGATCCCGTCAGCAACCGCACCAAAAGGCTGGATGCCCTGCTGGCGGCCTACCGCCGGCTCGGCCTGAGCGCCGTCAGCCACAAGTTCTACCCCGGCGGCCGCCACGAAATGTTCAACGAAACCAACCGCGCCGAGGTCATAGCCGAGCTCATCGCCTGGCTCGACGGCGTGATCGGTTAAGGCAGCGGCCAGCCAGCGAAATTTTCGCGCTTGAGCAATTCCAGGACACGGCCCAGCGCCCGGGCCGGGATGGCCAGACCGATCGGATCCGCGCCACCGTAAGTGGCCACGTGCATGGCCACCAGGCGATAGTGGTCGCCCTGACGCCACAACAGCGGCGAGCCCGAACGCCGTGCCCGGCAGCACAGCCGTGGGTCACCAAGCGGCCCTGGGCGACCGATCCAACGACCTGGCAGCTCCGGTCCGCCGAAAGCACGTGGGGCCGATCGAAACGGTAGCCCGCCTGCACCAACCGAGACCCCGCCGGGGCCGGCAAAATCTCCAGCCTGCCGACCAGAGCGCCAATGTCGCGTTCCAGGCTGAGGATGGCCCAGTCTCTGGACGGCGCGATCGGGCCGCCGTGCAGGCGCTGGATATCGCCACCAATAACGTATGAAGCGACCCGGGCATGGGCCAGATAGTCGCCGCGCTGATAGCCCGCCACGAAATGCAGTGAGGCCGGCCTGAGCCAGCCGCCGCGGCGCTTGTTGCGCAGGCAATGCGCCGCCGTTAGCACCGAGCGCAAACCGATCAGCGTGCCCGTGCAAAAGCCGCCGTATTCATTGTTGACGCGGCCCAGCGCGCTCCAGGGATAGGTGACCTCATCGACGTTCTGGCGACCATCGGCACTATAGCTGCCGGCCCCGGCCGGACCCGCGGTCAGCAACGCCAGCGCCAGAGATACGAGGGCGCGCAAAACCATGCCTTATCCTAGCACGGGGGCGCCGCCGTCATAAATCACCGTAAGCGGCCTTCAAGGCGGCCGGTACGCCGCCGAATTTCTCCTGCGATTCGGCCGTCGTGTAGCCCGCCACCAGGCCGCCGTCGACGACGATGTCCTGAGCCGTGATGAAACGGCTGTCGTCGCCGGCCAGGAAGAGCGCCGTGGCGGCGATGTCCTCGGACTTGCCGGCGCGCTGCAGCGGCACGATCTTGGCGAACTCGCGCTCCATGATGGGCAGCGCCGCCACGGCTTGCTCGTGATCGAGCTCGGTGCCGAAGGAAAAGATCGGCGTGGCGATGCAGGCCGGCGAGATCGAATTGACGCGAATGCCGGTGTGCGCCAGTTGCAACGCCGCCACCCGGGTGAGGTGCAGCACGGCGGCCTTGGCGATGCTGTAGAGCACCGGGCCGTGGCCGGTGCGGTGGCCGGCCGAGGAAGCGTTGTTGATGATCGAGCCCGACTTCTGCGCCTTCATGATGGGCACGGCGTGCTTGATGCCGAACAGCACGCCGCCCAACAGCACGCCGATCTCGTAGTCGAACTCGGCCCGGCTGATCTTGTCGATGCGGCTTTGGTGGGTAACCGCGCCGGCATTGTTGAAGAGGCAATCGAGGCGGCCGAACTCGGCCATCGTGAAGTCGATGGCGGCCTTGATCTGGTCGTCATCGCCGGCCTCCATGGCGATGAAACGGGCCGCCTGGCCCAATTCCGCGGCCAACGCCTGGCCGCGCTCGTGGGAACGCCCGGTCAGCACCACCTGGGCGCCCTCGGCCACGAAGCGGCGCGCCGTTTCGGCCCCCATGCCGCTTGTGGCGCCGGTGATCATGGCCACCCGGCCGGCCAGTTTGGACATGACCTCAGGCCTGACGGTCGAGGAAAGCCACCAGCGCCTGGTTGAATTCGTCGACGCTTTCGATGTTGCTGAGGTGGCGGGCGCCCTTGAGGATACAGAGCTCTGAGCCCTTGATCTGGTCGCGGATGACCTCATGGGCCGCCACCGGCGTGCCCTCGTCGTCGGAACCCACGATGATCTGGGTGGGCTTTTCGATGGCGGAAATCTGCTCGGTCAGGTCGAGCTGCGAGATGGCGTGGCAGCAACCGACGAAACCCAAAACCTCGGTGGCCAGGATCATCTGCCGCACGCCTTCGACCTGGGCCGGCTGGGCCGCCTTGAACTCGGGCGAGAACCAGCGATCCAGCGTGCCCTCAGCCAGCGCCGCCATGCCCTGGTTCTGGGCCGTGTCGATGCGTTCCTGCCACATCGGTCCGGCATCGGGCGGGATGCGGCTGGAAGTGTCGCAAAGCACCAGCGACTCGAGCCGCTCAGGCGCCCTCAGCGCCAGGGTCTGGCCGATCATGCCGCCCATCGAGAGGCCGACGAAATGCACCGGCCCGAGATCGAGGGCGTCGAGCAGGGCCTCGACGTCGTCGGACAGCATCTCCAGGCTGTAGGCCCCGGCCCGCGCCGTCGAGCCGCCGTGGCCGCGGGTGTCGAAGCGCAGCACTCGGTAGCGCCCGGCCAGCGCCGCGGCCTGGGCCTCCCACATGCTCAGGTCGGCCATCAGGGAATGGCTGAAAACCACCACCGACCCCTCCTCGGATCCTTCGAGCTCATAGTTGATGTCGATGCCGTTGACCTTGACCTGCATGGCTGCCTCCCCTGGCGTTGGCGTGATAGCCTTGCAACAAATCCCCCTGGCCGGGCAAAATCAAGCTGTCATATTGCGTCCCGGGGTTGGAAACTGGGACCCAAAGGAGGGGGCGGACGATGCTAATCAGGCTCTGGATCGCGGCTTCGGCGGCGCTTGGCGCGGCCCTCTCGGCCCAGGCCCAAACCACGGGCGCCGACTTGGTCGGCCAGTGGACGGCCAAGCAGGCCATCGAGGAACCCGGTGCTGAAGAACACCTCGACGGTGGTGCTGGCGCATCTCGGCAAGATGAACCGCCAGGTGCGCCATTACCTCACCACCTCGGAGGTCCTGCACCGGGCGGCCTTGGATAACGCCAGCCCCAGCGCCGCACAAAATGCCGCCCACGTCCTCGATGGCCGCCTCACCCGGGCCGGCCAGAAAGCCGTGGCGGCGCGCGAACTGGTCGGCCTGCCCTATTTTCAGGAATCCGACTATTTCCTGGCCCTGGCGCTGACCATGATGACCGAGGCCGGCGCCAGCCTGTTCGAGGGACTCAAAAGCGGCGACAACACCGCTTTGGTTCGCAACTGGGCCGTCGACGTGCGCAAACGCACCTTGGTGGGCCGCCGCGCCGTGGTCCAGGCCCGCCGCCAGGAGAAGAAATCGAATGCCAGCCTGGCCCTCATCCCGGATCCGGGCTTGAAGGCCAAGTTCGCCGAATTCATGCGCCTCGGCAGCCGCTATAAAGACCTGCTCGACGAGGCTTTGCGCGATTTGGAAAAGGCCAGCCACGACCTCGAGGCGGGCCGCCTCGAGGCCGACGCCGTGGTCGCCATCGACGCCAACTTCAACTTCCCGCTCGAGCCCCTGCTGGGCCGCCTCAGCGCCCTCACCACAGAGCTTTCACGCCTGCAGTAGAGGCGTCCCGGTCCCTCTTTTTCGGCGCTTCGAGGCGGAAATCGGGCTCGGGTGCGTAGCGGGAGAAGCCGATGCTTGGACGGTGGAGCCGAGGGTCTTGCCCCAGCAAGCCGACCTCCTAACCGGCATTTCCGCTTTCGCCGCCTAAGCGTCCGTTGGTGGAGGTACAGCGAGCATGGTGGGGGTGGGGCCGGAACGACGTGATTGACCCGCAGCCGACTCTGCCTACCTACGGCGAGTGTCCCATTTCAGGATCGACTGAGCAGGATGGAAGCTACATCCGATCTTCGAAATTCTGGTTACAATTCCTGAGGTCCCATGATGCAATAGCTACCTCAGCTTGACGAATCAATCTTGCGCCCAACGAGGCCCAGATGTGTTTTGCAACAGTATCGGAGGCAGAGCCGAAGTTCGGATTTGGGCGAGCCGGGATTGGCAGGGTTGAGCGCCACGTTGGCAGCAAGAGCGTCTCCCAAGCGAAAAACCCTCCCATCCGACAGGCGCCGACGAATAGCACGACGGGGATGCGTAAAAGGGTCCCTGTCCCTTTTTTGGGCGCCTCGGCGGATTTAGGGCAGCGCGACGGCCCCGCTGGCCGCCAGTTTCGCCACCTCGTCTTCGCCATACTCCAGCTCGGCCAGGATTTCGCGGCCGTGCTGACCCAGCCGCGGCGCCGGCAGGCGGATGGTGCCCGGCGATTTGCTGAAACGGCTGCTGATGTCGGTGGTGATGATGGTGCCCTCGCTGGGATGATCGATGGCTTGGAAAAAATCGACGGCGGCCAGATGTTCGTCATCCAGCAGATCGTCGGTATCGTTGATGCGGCCGACCGGCACCTGGGCCTCGGCGCAAAGCTCGAGCCACTCGCCGACGCTGCGCTCGGCGATGATCTGCTCTAAAAGCGCATAGAGCTCGTCGATGTTTTCGCTGCGCGCCGCCATATGGTCGAAGCGCGGATCGTCCGTCAGTTCGCTGCGCCCGGTGGCAGCGAAAAAGCGCCGCCACTGCTCGTCGGTATAGGGCAGCACGCAAATGTAGCCGTCGCGCGCCTTGTAGGGCCGGCGGTTGGGCGAGGCGACGCGGCCGTAGCCGGTGTTGCCCAGCGGCGGCTCGAAAACCCGGCCCGAAAGGTGCTCGGCCAGCACGAAAGCCGCCATGGTCTCGAACATGGGCACCTCGACCTCCTGGCCCTCACCCGTGCGTTCGCGGTGCAACAGCGCCATCACCATGCCCTGGCTGGCGGCCATGCCGGTCAGCTTGTCGGCGATGATGGTGGGGGCATAGCTGGGCACGCCATGGATGCGGGCGTTGAGCCCGGCCAGCCCCGATTCGGCCTGCACGATGTCGTCGTAGGCCGGGCGGTCGCGGTAGGGCCCGCGGCGGCCGTAGCCCTGGGCGCCGCAGTAGACGATGTCGGGCTTGATGGCCGCCACCCGTTCGTAGCCCAGTTCGAGGCCGGCGACGGCGCGGGGCCGCATGTTGTGGAAAAAGACGTCGGCCCCGGCGATCAGACGGTCGAGCACGGCCCGGCCGTCAGGCTGCTTGAGATCGAGCACGATCGAGCGCTTGTTGCGGTTGAGGTTGAGGAAGGGGGCGCTCATGCCGGCATTGCGGGCCGGCTTGACGGAGCGGTAAGCGTCGCCACCGGGCGGTGCTTCGACCTTGATGACGTCGGCTCCCATGTCCGCCAGTTGCATGCTGGCATAGGGGCCGAGAACGATAGTGCTGAGGTCGACGACGCGGTAACCGGCAAGAGGACCGGAGGAGTAAGATGGCGACATGGAAGTTCCTTGGGCTGCCTACGACCAGGATTTCGAGTTGCAGCAGGCAGCCGCACATGCTGAGGTTCGGCCGGAACGATGGCAGAGGAATCCCCGCCATGCAACTGACCCAATGCATCAAACGGGCGGCCCAGGTCGATCGGGAGGGCAGCGCCACCATCTTCGCCGAACGCCGGCACACCTGGTCCGATTTCACCGCCCGGGTGAGCCGCCTGGCCGGGGGCTTGCGCGAACTCGGCGTCAGCGAGGGCGACCGCGTGGCCATGCTGGCGCTCAATTCCGACCGCTACCTGGAATACTATTTCGCCATCCCCTGGGCCGGCGCCGTGGTGGTACCCATGAACATCCGCTGGTCGCCCGCCGAGAACGCCTATTCGCTCAACGATTCGGGCGCCCGGGTGATGATCGTCGACGATGCCTTCGCCGCCATGGTGCCCAAGATCCTGGCCCAGGCGACGCTCGATACCCTGATCTACGCCGGCGAGGGCGAGACCCCCGACGGCATGCTGAACTACGAGGCCCTGATCGCCGACAACGCCCCCGCCAGCGACGCCGAACGGGGTGGCGAGGACCTGGCCGGCATCTTCTACACCGGCGGCACCACCGGCTTTCCAAAGGGCGTCATGCTGCCCCATCGCGGCCTCTGGTCCAGTGCCATCGCCATGGCCCACCATCTCGAGCTGGATGCCGGCGCGCGCTACCTGCACGCCGCGCCGATGTTCCACCTGGCCGACGGCGCCATGTCGATGGCCTGTTGCGTGGTGGGCGCCGGGCACGTGATGATCTCCGCCTTCAGCCCCCAGGCGGTGCTCGAGGCCGCCTCGGCCCACCGGCCGACGCACCTCTTGCTGGTGCCCACCATGGTCAAGATGGTGCTCGACGACCCGGGCCTGGCAACGGCCGATCTCTCGTCGGTGCAGCGCGTGCTCTATGGCGCCTCGCCGATGCCCGAGGGGGTGCTGCTCGAAGCCTTCGAGAAGCTGCCGCACTGCGGCTGGCTGCAGGCCTATGGCCAGACCGAGCTCTCGCCCGTGGCCACCGTCATGCCGCCCGAATACCACGTGCTCGAGGGACCAAAGGCGGGCAAGCTGCGTTCGGCCGGCCGGGCCGCCGTTTGCTGCGAGGTCAGGATCGTCGACGAAACCGGCGACGAGTTGCCGCGCGGCGAGGTCGGCGAGATCAGCGTGCGCGGCCCCAACACCATGCAGGGCTATTGGAACAAACCCGAGGAAACCGCCGCTACGCTGATCGACGGCTGGGTGCGCACCGGCGACGGCGCCTACATGGACGAGGACGGCTTCATCTTCATCATGGACCGCTTCAAGGACATGATCATCTCGGGCGGCGAGAACATCTTCTCGGCCGAGGTCGAGAGCGCTCTCTCCAAGCACCCGGCGGTCGGCGAATGCGCCGTCGTCGGCATACCCGACGAGGAATGGGGCGAAGCGGTACATGCCGTCGTGGTGTTGGCCGAGGGGGCCGAGGCGGCCGAGGCGATGGAATCCGAGCTCATCGGCCACTGCCGCGAGCTCATCGCCCACTACAAGTGCCCACGCTCGCTCGAGTTCCGTTCCGAACCGCTGCCCCTTTCGGGCGCCGGCAAGGTGCTCAAGAAGGACCTGCGCGCGCCTTTCTGGGAAGGCCGCGAGCGGGAGGTCAATTGAGGCCAGCTGATAGGCTGAAGTGATGCACGAGTTCTCCATCTGCTCGCGGATCGTCGATGCCGCACTTGACGAGTTTCGTCGCTTGCCGACGCCGCCGCGGCGCCTCTGCAAAGTTCGTGTGGTGGTGGGACAAATGCACCAGATCGTCCCCGACTACCTGGCTTCCGCCTATGACGTGCTGACCCGTGATACCGTGGCCGAGGGCTCCGAGATCGAAGTGGTCGGCGTGCCTGTCGGCGGGCGCTGCCGAAGCTGCGACTGGGACGGTGAGCTGGAACTTCCGATCTTTCGTTGCTGCCGCTGTGGCTCTTTCGACTTGCAGGTAAACGGCGGCAGCGAACTCTATCTCGATCACATGGAGGTCGAGTGGGGCGATCTCGACCCGGCGACTGGAGACCCGCTGCCGCCGCCAATTGATATTGATCAAGGCCAGGCCAGTATGATTTCGCCAACAATCAAAGGATCCAGTAGAGAGCCGGACAAGCGATCATGAAATGGGCTATCGCCGATACCCGCAGTTTGGATGATGTCCTGGCCGTCCTCGCCGCCGGCCGCAAGGTTTTCGCCCTCGAGGAGGCTGCGCGCCGCGAAGCCTGGCTCGATGAGCGCCGAGGCACAGGCGGTTTCATGAAGGACTTTGCCAAGGGGCTGAACCGCTTCATCTCGCGCGGTCAAATCACCCCGGGCTGGGTCAAGCGTCACCAGCGCCTGGCGGCGGTAAGGAATCAGGCCAAGGGCGAGCCCGAGGTCGAGGTCTACGCACGCTCCTCGATCGACGCGCAAGAGGCGGCCTGGCTGACCGCCCAGATCAAGCAGGACGGCGTGCTCGACGACAACGAACGCGCGCTGCTGGCCCACATCAGGGCCACGGCCACCGACATCGACGCCACCCTCGAGCCCCTGCTCACCGAGGCCGAGGTCTAATACCGTAACTTTCTTCGGAGGTAGTTCGTGAAACCCAAGGATTTTTCCCACGTCGAGCCCAAGCCGGCGGCCACCGTGCTGTTGGCCCGCGACGGTGCCGATGGCATCGAGGTATTCCTGGTCAAACGCCATCACGATATCGAGTTCGCCTCGGGTGCCCTGGTCTTTCCCGGCGGCAAGGTCGAGGCGGGCGACACCGACGGCGCACTGCGGACGGCCTGCGAGGGTGCCGAGGGAATTGATGATGGCGACCTGGCGCTACGCCTGGCGGCCTTGCGCGAGACCTTCGAGGAATGCGGCGTGCTGCTGGCCCGGCGGCGCGGCGGCGCCGACCTGATGGATGGCGACGAACTGGCGGCGCTGGAGCCCTGGGCCGGGCGCCTGCACCGCGGCGAGGCCGGGCTTGCCGAGTTCGTGGCGGCCGAAGATCTCGTGCTGGCGCTCGACGGGCTGGTTCATTTCGCCCACTGGATCACGCCGCCGCTGGTGCCCAAGCGCTTCGATACGCATTTCTTTTTGGTGGCGGCGCCGCCGGGACAGGTGGCCGTGCACGATGGCAGCGAAGCCGTCGATTCGATCTGGGCCCGGCCGGCCTGGACTACGGCCGAAGCCGATGCCGGACGCTGCCGCCTGGTCTTCGCCACCCGCCTCAACCTGGAAAAGCTGGGCCGCTCCGCCACCGTCGCCGAGGCCATCACGGCGGCCCGAAATGCCCCCGTGGTCACCGTGCGGCCCCAGCTCGAGAAATTCGAGGACGGTATTCGCACCATGCGCATCCCGGAAGAAGCGGGCTACGGCGGCGCCATCTTCGAGGTCACCGACAAGCCGGCCATGGCGGTCAAAGCGTCATAACAGCCTGATCGCCGGCACGCCGCCTCGCCGGTCGCGCCACCACCAGCCAGCGACGTCGCGGCGTAGCGCCAGGTAGGCGGCGAACGAGGGCCGGCCGGCGCGCCAGAGCCGCCATTCCATGCCAAAGGGCAGAGGCCAGAGCAGGAAGACCAGAGCCTGTATCAGGCGGCTGCCGACCCAGCCGGGCCGCGGGTAATCCCAGGCCCGGTACTTGTCGGCCAGCAGCGTTCGTATTCTCAGGCGGTCGAGGGGGCTATAGAGGCCGTCGGGCGCAGCCGCCATCGTCCCCCGGAAGCCGGCCGCCAGGGAGCCGTCGGTCGAGACCTGGGCCCAGGGCCGGCCGTCGAAGGTACTTTCCAGCAAGGCCTCGTGCCAAGGCAAGTCCAGCCAGGCGCAGATTTTCTCGATGGTTTGGCGGGGCTCCGCGTGCAAGTCTTCCAGACGCACGCCGCGGCAGTTGGCCTCGTCCCACTGGGCCAGGCGATCGAGGTCACCGGCGGTCAATTTCGGGGCCCTGGTGGACCTGAGGTTGCGGGCACCGCTGAAGATCGGCTTGGCGTGGTAGATGCTGCGGATCAGGGCCATTGCCGCCAGGTCCGGGGCCGGGCCGTCGCGCTCCCAGGCCAGGCGGAACCAGGACGCCATGGCCGCCAGGGGCTCGCGCAAGCTGTGCAGGAACCTGAGATCATTGCCGAAATCCTCCAACAGGCCGTCGACCGCGAAGATCAGCGGATTGTGGGCCTGGAAGACGATCCAGGGGCGCTGCGAGGCAAAGTCCCGGCCCTGGGCCTCGGCGTAGGCGGCGAAGACGGCCTGGAAGAAGAATTTGCGCGGCGCGGGCTGGTCCTCGAAATCGGGCCCGTACGCCCGCAGATGAGCCTCCAGGGCCGCCGCGAAGGTCTCTCGGGCCACCCCCCAGTGGTCCGCCGCGGGCTCGAAAAGGGCGCCGTAGCGGTCACAAAAAGCCCTCACCTGGGCCGCTGCCGGCCGCGCCGCCACGCCGTCCCAGAAGGGGTAGAAATCGTGCAGGTGCTCGGCCGGCACGGTCAGCACGTCGGGGTGGGAATCGAAAAGGCTTTGCAAAAAGACCGAGCCCGATCGGCCGTAGTAGAAGATGGCGACGACCCGCTCGAGGGTGCCGGGATCGATCGGCCGGCCGCTCATGGCGGGTTGGCCAGCCCGCGCCGCACCGAGGGCGCGCTTTCGTACCAGGCCCGGCTGCCATTCACGATGCGCACCACCGAGAGCATCACCGGCACTTCGATGAGCACGCCGACCACGGTGGCCAGCGCCGCCCCGGATTCGAAACCAAACAGGCTGATGGCCGTCGCCACCGCCAACTCGAAGAAATTGCTGGCGCCGATCAGGGCCGAAGGCCCGGCCACGCAATGGGCCTCGCCGCTGAGCCGGTTGAGCAGATAGGCCAGGCCGGAATTGAAGTAGACCTGGATGACGATGGGTACGGCCAGCATGGCGATGATCAGGGGCTGGTTCAGGATCTGCTCGCCCTGGAAGCCGAAAAGCAGCACCAGCGTGGTCAACAGCGCCAGCAGCGAGAGCGGCTGCAAGCGCCCCTGCAGCCGCGCCAGCGCCGCCTCGCCGGCGGCGATGGAACGCCGGCGCAAGGCCTGGGCCAACAGCACCGGCACGACGATATAGAGCCCCACCGAGAGCAACAGCGTCTGCCAGGGCACGGCAATGGCGGAAAGGCCGAGCAAGAGCGCCACGATGGGGGCGAAGGCAAAGACCATGATGATGTCGTTGAGCGCCACCTGGCTGAGGGTGAAGTGGGGCTCGCCGTCACAGAGGTTGGACCAGACGAAGACCATTGCCGTGCAGGGCGCGGCGGCCAGCAGGATGAGGCCGGCGATATAGCTCTCGAGCTCCGCCGTCGGCAGGTAGGGGGCAAACAGGCCGGCGATGAAAAGCCAGCCCAAAAGCGCCATGGAGAAGGGCTTGACGGCCCAGTTGATGAACAGGGTGACGCCGATACCGCGCCAGTAATCGCGCACCCGATGAAGTGCCCCGAAATCGATCTTGACCAGCATGGGCACGATCATCAGCCAGACCAGTCCGGCCACCGGCAGGTTGACCTGGAAGGCCTCGGCCGCGGCGATGAGGCGAAACAGCCCGGGAAACAAATTACCCAGCGCCACCCCGGCAACGATGCAGAGAGCAACCCACAGGGTGAGAAAACGCTCGAAAATCGACATGTCAGCCGATATAGGCCGCAGGCTACTTTTTGTCGTCTTTTTTCTTGATCACGTCGGCCAGACGCTGCTTCAGCGTGGTGACCTTCCAGTCGGGGATCTCGAACACCCAGCCCTGTCCGCGGGCGTTGATCTCGGCCGCTTCCTTGACCGCATCATGGTCTTTGGCGCCCTCTTTCTTCTCGCCGCTGGCAGCTATGGTGGCCCAGGCCTTGTCGCCCTCGACGACGAAAGCGAGCTTCACGGTGAGGCCGTCGAAAGTGGTCATCTCGACGCTGATCGTCTTATCGACGGCCAACACCTTGTTGGCCGCCTGGCGGGCATCGCGCAGCTCGAAATCATCGAAGGGCCGCAGATAGGCGTCGGCCGTGGCTTTCTCACGCACCGCCTCGCCCTCGGGCAGGTTGAGCAGGCGGGCGTCTTTCTGCTCGGCATTTTCCTTGCCCACCACAATCGTCTCGCCGTCCGGGTGCTTGACGCTGACCCGGGCGACGCGGTCTCGGTCGACGTCGAAGAGCCCCTTCACCAGCCAGCCGTCGGGGGCGCTGTCGGCGTTGATCTCGCCCTGGGCCAGCCAGGCCTGGTCCTCGCCGTCGCGGCGCAGATAAATGCCGCGGCCGGCCTCGCTGCTGCCCAGTTTGCTCTTGCCGATGACGAGGCCGGCGATGACCTGGCCCTGGGCATCCAAAAGCCGCAGGCGCTTGGCCTCGGAATCGGCCGAGGGATCGTCGAGATCGAGCACCGCCAGGCGGTCGCGCCGCTTGGTCTTGGCCTGGCGCAGCTCGAGCTCGCCCAGGCTGATGATCAGACCGCTGAGCTTGGCCGCCTCGACGGCATAGCCGTCGCTTTCCTTGAGCGTCCAAGCCGCTCCCCCGCCTTTCCCCGTGCGCTCGAAGGTCATGGTTCGGCCGCCGCTCTCCAGCACCACCGAGCTGATCCCACTCGCCTTGTCGGCAAGGCCCGGGAAAAGTTTCTCACCTCTAGCCATCGTGGCCAGGGCGGGGCGCTGGTTATTAAGCGCCAGGCCCGCCGCCACACTGGTGAGTAACGCCACCAGGGCCAGGATGGCTACCGTTTTGGGCTTCATGCCGTCCTCCCCGGCGCCGGGCGCCGACGGCGCAGCACGGCGGCCACCACGGTGGCGATACCGAGCAGCAGCGGTATGGCCGCTATGTTGAAGAACTTGAGCCAGGAATCGAGGGACTCGATATCGGCCCTCAGGGCCTGCTGGACGTCGCGAAGACCGCGCCGGACGACCACCATTTCCTGGCGGAACTTTTCGATCTCGCGCTTGGCCTCGGGCGGCAGGATGGCCTCTCCCTGGGCCTTTTCGCCGCCCTTGAGGCGCGTCAGTTTCCGCTGGATCTCCTGCAGGCTTTTGAGCAGCGTCTGCTCGCGCGAGCGGAAGCGGGCTTCCGCATCACGGCGGATCTCGTCCACCATAGTGAAGGGCCGCGAGGTTTGGCCCCGGCCCCTGAGCCCGACCAGGGCCTCGCTGCCGCTCAGGTTATCCAGTGCATTGATCAGGAAATCGACGTTGTTGGAGATCGGCACCAATACCTTCTGGCCGAAGAAGTCGCGCTGGCTGACCCAGAACTCGTCATAGAGCATGTCGACGTCGGCCACCACGATGACGTTGATGGGCCCTTTCGAGGCCGCCAGGTGGGCCGCCTTCGCGGCCTTTTCGTTTTCATCCTTGGCGTCTGTTTTCTTCTCCGCCTCCTTGGCTTTGGGCGGGCCCTCGGGAAAGGCGCTTTTGACCGGGCCGGTCAGGCGGGCGGCCAAGGCCAGGCGCTTGTCGCCGTCCTTATAGGCGCGCAGCAGCCCCAGCGGGTCGGGGCGCATGCCGATCACCTGCACGGTGTCGATGGGCATGGCCCGGGCCCCGGTCTGGACCAGCGGCGCAAAGCTGGTGCCGGCGGCGGGCACGGGCTCGAGGATACCGGCGGTGGCCATGATCATCTGCCGGATGTCGCCGCTGACCACGTCGTCCTGGTCGAAGTGGCGCTGCATCAAATTCAGCCAGACCACGTAGTCGGCCACCACCGGCCGGTTGCCGCCGGGCGCGTTGACGCGCTGGGCAGCGTCGCGGTCGCCCACCACCTTGTCCTTGACCAGGCGCGCCCCCCAGGCCTCGAGCAGGCGGTTGAAGTCGGAGACGGCGTCGGGCAGCCGCATGCCGGAAAGCGCCTGGACTTCGGCGTTGGGGTCGACGAAGACGATGACCTTGCCGCCGCCCAAGACGAACTGGTCGATGGCGTATTTGAGGATATCGTCGAAGCCCTTGGGATGGATGATGAGCAGCAGGTCGGCATCATCCGGCACCTGCTTGTCGAATATGGTCATGGGCCGCACATCGAAGAAATTGCCGATCTGCTCGGTGAACAGCCAGGGCGGCGCCGGCCGGCCGGCCCGGCCGGCCCCCAGCACGGGCAGCGACGAAAGCACCGCCAGCACCTTCTTTTTGGGATTGGCCAGGCGGTGGATCAGCGAAGTCAAATCGTATTCCACGAAGCGCTCGCGCTCGGCGTTGAAAAACGGCACCACCTCCTGGCCGTCGGTGGAGTTGCTGGCGACCAGGCCGAAATAGCCGAGATCGCCCGAATCGCCCAGCGGCACCCCCTGCAGGCCCGAGGCCACGGCCCGGTCCTCGACGTCGGTGAAGGGCTGGGGATTGCGGATGTCGAGCTGCAGGCGGCCACCCGAAAGGTCGGCGTAGCGTTCCAGCAACTCGCGCACGCGGTTGTAGAAGTTGGCGTGCAGCGGGCTGCGTTGGCCCAGGCCGTCGGAAAAATAGAGCTCGACCGCGATGGGCTCGTCGATGGCCGCCAGCACCGTACTGGTGCCCGGCGACAGCGAATAGAGCTCGTCCTCGGTGAGATCGAGCTGCCACGAGGTGAAGGCCGCGTTGGCCAAAACGTTGACGCCGAGGAAGATGATCGCCGCCAGCGCCAAGCCCACCAAGGCCAGGCGCCGGCGCTGGCTGTCGCTGCTGCTATCCATGCCCGCTATCGCCATGGCCTAGTCCGCCCGCTTGAGGTCGACGATGACGACGTTGGCGCCGAGCCAAAAGACGATCATCGAAAGGAAGAAGACCAGGTCGCGGAAATCGATCACGCCCTTGGTGATGGCCTGGAAGTGGGTCAGGAAACTGAGCGAGGCGACCAGATCCACCAGCGCCCGCGGCGCCCAGCCCTGGAAGAAGCTGAGAACCAGCGCCATGCCGCTCATGGTGAAGAGGAAGCACACCGTGGCCGAGACGATGAAGGCGATGACCTGGTTCTTGGTCAGGGCCGAGATGCACGAGCCGATGGCCAGGAAGGCGCCGGCCATGACCAGACTGCCGAGATAGCTGGCCAGCACCACGCCGTTGTCGGGATCGCCCAGCAGGTTGACCGTGATCCACATGGGAAAGGTCAGCACCAGAGCCAGGCCGATGAAAGCCCAGGCAGCGAAGAACTTGCCCAGCACCGCTTGCGCCGTCGAGATGGGCAGCGTCATGAGCTGCTCCACCGTGCCGGTCTTGCGTTCCTCGGCCCACAAGCGCATGGCCACCGCCGGTACCAGCAGCAGGTAGAGCCAGGGGTGGTAGCCGAAAAAGCTGCCGAGGTCGGCCTGGCCGCGCCCGAAGAACTGGCCGATATAGAAGGTAAAGGCACCGGTCAGCGCCAGGAAGATGACGATGAAGACGTAGGCCAGTGGCGTCGAGAAGTAGCTTCGCAGCTCGCGTTTGGCGATGACCCGGATATTACGCATGGCCGGCCTCCGGATCGCCGCCGGTGATCTGGCGAAAGACGTCGTCGAGGCGCCCGCGCTCGACCGTCAGCTCCTCCACGGCGATGCCTTGGGTCCGGATTACCCCGGCCACGGCCGCCGCCAAGTCCTGGCCCGGTGCCGGCAGCACCCGCAAGCGCACCGCGCCGGAGGCCATGTGGGCCACCTCCAGGCTGGCAACCCCATCCAGACCGACCAGCGCCGGGCGCAATTTGCCCTCGTCGGCGTGCGCCACGACCAGCGCCACGGCGTTGTGCTCGGGCAGCCTGGCCTGCAGCTCCTCGGCCGTGCCATCGGCCAGCAGGCGCCCGGCGGCGATGATCACGGCCCGGCTGCACACCGCCTCGACCTCCTCGAGAATATGGGTCGAGATGATGATGGCCTTTTCGGCTGCCATTTCCCGGATCATCGAACGCACATGGTGCTTCTGGTTGGGATCGAGGCCGTCGGTGGGCTCGTCCAGGATCAGCACCTCGGGGTCGTGCAGGATCGCCTGGGCCAGGCCGACGCGGCGTTTGAAGCCCTTGGAGAGTGTTTCTATGCGCTGGCCGACGACGCTTTCCAGCGACACCGTGCCCAGCGCCTTTTCCACCCGCTGGCGCCGCTCGGCACCGTCGAAGCCACGCACCTCGGCGATGAAATCGAGGAAGCCGGCCACCGTCATGTCGCCATAGGTCGGCGCGCCCTCGGGCAAGTAGCCCAGGCGCTGCTTGACGGCGATGGGCTCGGCGACCACGTCGTGGCCGCAAACCAGTGCCCGGCCCGAGGTCGGCGGCAGATAGCCCGCCAGCAT
>MPMA02268138.1_pt1 | contig 27707 bp, 27 predicted proteins | sample 1617361 | NCBI WGS metagenome assembly MPMA02 (sample SAMN05944807, study PRJNA350692) | marine metagenome | biome: marine; feature: ODZ; material: water; isolation source: 180 m water sample filtered on 0.2 um supor filter | place: Pacific Ocean | collected 2012-04-08 | depth 180m m | reverse complement strand
GGCCCGATTGGATTGTATAGGGACGTGCCGGACCATCTGAAATATCGCTTGGCCAGGCCGGATTGTCCTCGGAGGCGCGACGGGAGCCGACGCAGCCGGAGATTGGTTTTCGTCCGCGCCTGCGTCAGCATCGTCAGGCGCGGCGCACGCAACGACGCCGAGCGCAACGATGGAGAACAACGCAAGCCATCGCAACACACGTTGAGTCATCGAACGACGCGAACGGATGTGACGCGAACAGGAGTATCCACTGGATCAGGGTATCCGGCCATGACCACCATCGAAACCGCCACCCGAGAAATGTTGGCGCGAAAGGCGAGCTTTATGGCAAAGACGTGCTTTATCCAAGCAAGCCACCGCATAATTGTCGGGCATCGTACACGGCGTATGCTTGGCGGTCAACCCATATGGGTGGGTTCCCCATGTCATGTTGCAAGACTGGGAACACGACATGGGATGAGCGTCTAGTTGCTACGACACCTGCGCGCGCATCTTGTCGACCGTTGCGCCGGCTTCGGTCACCATGTCCATGAGGATGTCTCGGGCTGGGCGGCGCTCGTTCAGCATGCCACTGATCTGCCCCGACGGGTTGCCGACAAGGTCGTAGCGTCCTGCCATGCGCGCGGCGCGGGTGAACGGCTCTTGCACGATCCCCTGGAGCGGCATCTCCAGCGGCGGCAATCCGGAATCGGCCCACGCGTCTTTGACCAGGTTCTGGTACGATCGCTGCTGCTTGCCCGAGAGGAACTTGCTCAGCGTGAAGTTCTCGGATCGGCCACCTATTATCTGCTCTTGGTGATCGTCGGGGATATTTGTTTCCTCCGACGCAAGGAACGCCGTGCCGACCCAAACGCCCTGCGCGCCCAGCGCGAGAGCGGCCGCAACTTGCCTGCCCGTGCCTATCCCGCCAGCGGCGAGCACTGGCATAGGATCGATGGCATCGACTATTTGCGGCACCAGGACCATCGTGGAGATGTTGCCCGTGTGGCCACCGGCCTCGGTGCCCTGGGCGGTGATGATGTCGACGTTTGCGGCTCGTTGTCGTTCCGCGTGGCGGACCGCGCCGGCCATTCCGATGACCTTCATCCCTTGGGCGTGGGCCCGCTCGGTCATGAACGCGGGATCTCCCAGCGCAGCAGCGAATACAGGCACCTTATTGTCCAGCAGGACATCGATCTTGCGATTCAGCAGGTCGGTCGACATCGGCTCCGACGCCGAGAGCTCAGCAGGACCCAAACCGTGCGCGACGATCAACTCTTCGACCACGGCGACGTGTTGGGGATACTCCACTCGGATGTCCTCGTAAACCTCGTGCTTGCTGGTCGACGTGACGTCTGCGCGAGTGGCGGGAAGCAGGAAGTCGACTCCGAACGGTTTATCGCCCACCAGAGCGCGCAGCTCACGTATCCCGGCGTCGAGGTCGTCGAGATCAGCGAAGTTGTCGCCCATCACGCCCAAGCCGCCGGCGTTCGTTACTGCCGCCACCAGCCTGACCGGTGTCGGAGCCGTGGTCTGGCTCTGTCCACCCGCGGCCATGCCTGCCAGCACGATCGGGTATTCGATGCCCAAGAAATCGCATAGAGGAGTTTGAAGTCCGTTCGTCATCGCTGTTCCCTCCGTTGTGGCACTGTCGGTTTACTTCGATCCCAAACTGCCGCGGACGACGCTTGTGCCGGTCCGCTGTCGGCTGTCGCTATCCGCGCTACTGGCCTCGCATCAACTCCAGCAACCGGGCCGGCGTCGCCGGCAAGTCGTGCACCCTCACGCCGGTCGCGTTGGCAATCGCGTTGATGATCGAGGGGGCCACCGGCACCAGGGCGCACTCGGCCGCGCCCTTGGCGCCCAGTCCGGCGGACGGGTCCCCATTTTCAATCAAAATCGGGATTACCTCGGGCGCGTCTCGCGACGTTGGGATCCGGTACTGCTTGAATCCAACCGACTCGCCGTGCCGATACTCCTCGGTGAGAGCCTGGCCGATGCCCATGGAGACCGCGCCTTCGATCTGTCCGATGAGTCCCTGCGGGAACACCGCTTTGCCGACATCGTGCGCCGCGACCACGCGGATCACCCTGACGACGCCCTGCTCTCTATCGACTTCGACCTCGGCCAGTTGCGTCGCCGAAACGTACACCGGAAACGGGTCGAGATCGCCGGCGGTCGGGTCTTGAGGTTCGGAAACCGGTGCGAACTCTCCGTCGAACCGCATCGGAAGGTTCGCGGACGCCCGGGCTTCGGCAACATCGGCCAGCGACACCCGAACCGTGGCGTCTTGACCGTCGATCGGAGCGACGCCGTCGTCGATCATGTGTAGGGCTTCGGGCGGTTGCTCCAGCAATCCTGACGCTGTCGACAGGACGGCTTCCCTGAGCATCCCGGCCGCGATGAACGCGGCGTTTCCCGCGTAGTACGTCAGCCGGCTCCCGCCGCTCGTCCCGGAGTCAGGGGTGACGTCGGTGTCGCCGCTGGTCACGCGAACAATCCCGTTCGACAGCGAAAGCTCGTCCGAGACGATCCGCTTCCAAGCCGTGTCCGAGCCTTGGCCGATCTCCATCGACCCGGTCAGCAGCCGGATGTGACCGTCTTGCTCCAGCTCCAACAACACCCTGCCCGGCGAGTGCAGCGCGCCCGCCGAACCGACGCCGTACCGCATCGACGCGATCCCGTAGCCACGGACCCAGCGACCGGCGTCTCCGTCCGCCGAGCGACGCTCACGTTGATCGTAATGAGGACGGATGGCCTCCAAGGTCTGCCGGAACGACTCTTCTTGCTCCAGTGTCGTCGCTCTTGCGCTGTCGACATCCGACTGACGACGGTTCATCACCCGGAACTCGAGCGGATCGATGCCGAGCTCGGCGGCCATGAGGTCCATCTGGGACTCCATGGCGAACACGGCCTGTGGCGCTCCGAAACCCCTCATCGACCCGGCGATCGGGTTGTTCGTGTACACGACCCTGCCGTGAATCACGGCGCTTGGGAAGTGATACGGGCTGGTCATCGAGATGCCCGACCGGACGAATATGCTCGGACCGGACGAGGCGTATGCGCCGGTGTCGGCGATCATCTCCGCGTACAGCGCGGTCAAGCGTCCGTCCTTTGTGACGCCTGTTCGGCATCGGATCGTGAACGCGTGCCGTTTGGTCGTGGCGGCGAACGATTCGGCGCGGGTGTAAACGATCTTGACCGGTCGGCCGGTCTTGAGCGCCAGCAATGAAACGATGGTCTGGTACGAAGGGTCGTTCTTGCCGCCGAATGCGCCGCCGACTGTTGTCGGCCAGAATCGCACCTGATCTACCGACAACGCCATCGTCTCGGCGATGGCTTCCTGTTGGTGGTGCGACCATTGCGTTGCGGATCGGATCACCAGGCGGCCGTCTTCGTCCTGATACGCGAGGGCGGCGTCGGGTTCCAGATACGCATGGTCGTGTGCGGGCGTCGTGTAGTTTCTGTCGATGACGATGTCCGCCTCGGCCAGTCCAGCTTCGGCGTCGCCCCAGATCATGCGTCGCTCCGAGGTCATGTTCGGACCTTCGTGAACGCGAGGCGCGGAATCATTTATCGCCTCGGACGCGTCGAGGACCGGGTCGAGCAGCTTGTATTCGACGCGGACCAACGCGAGTGCTTCCGATGCGGCTTCCTGCGACTCGGCCGCGACCGCGGCGACTGGGTCGCCGATCTGTCGCACCTTATCGTCTGCCAGAACCGGCTGGTCCTTGGCTGCTCGTCCGTAGCGGTTGAGGCCGGGCACGTCTTCGGCGGTTGCAACTGTGACGACTCCGGAGACTTTGAGCGCCTCGCTATAGTCGATGCTGACGATCTCGGCGTGGTGATGCGGACTGCGCAAAATTGCCGCACGGAGCATACCAGGCATCGTTAGGTCGCCAGCGTACATCGCGGTTCCGAGCGCTTTTGCCGGAGCGTCGTCTCTCGGGGCAGGCCCGGACGGGATCGGCTGACTATCTTGACCGGCGCTGGCGATTCGAGCGATCGCTTCGACGATGCTGTTGTATCCGGTGCAGCGGCACAGGTTGCTGCCCAGAGCCCGCATGATCTGACGCCTGGACGGCTTCGGGTTCCGATCCAACAGCGCCTTCGCCGCCAGTATCATCCCCGGCGTGCAGAACCCGCATTGGACCGCGTCCGCGTCGACGAATGCCTGTTGGAGCGGATGCAACTGATCCGCCGTGCCTAAGCTCTCGATCGTCTGCACGTCCGCGCCGTCCGCGCGACTCAACGGGACCCGGCACGCACGCACGACTCGGCCGTTCATGACGACGGTGCATGTTCCGCACGTGCCATCCTCGCATCCACGTTTCGAACCGGTGAGACCCAGGTCGTCGCGAAGAACTTCGAGGAGGGTGTGGCTCGAGTTGACGGACAGCGCGTGGTCCGAGCCGTTGACGTTAAGTGTGAGAGATGTGTCGGAATTGACAGTGGCCAATGGGAATCGATCCTCCGGATAGTGTCCGTTCAGCGAGGCGGCGGGCGATCAAGGACGGACGGCGATGGTCCGGAGGAATGGTGGTTGAACGGTCACGCCTGCGGACTCGCTTCGAACGTCGTTCGTGATCGCCGCGAGTCTAGCATTGGCGTCAGTCGCCGTCAATCTGGGGTCGGGCGAGGCGTGGATCTTCGGTCTACCTGCCCACGTAAGCTGCGCGCCTCATGCTTTGCAATCCGAGCGGCGACAGCGTCGCCTCAGTCCCGGCCTACAACGGCTTCGCGCCAGGCGTACACGGCTGCCTGGGTCCGATCGGCTAGCTGAAGCTTGCTGAGGATATTGCTGACGTGACCCTTGGCTGTTTGCTGCGTGATCACCAGATTTTCGGCGATCTCGGCGTTGCTCATTCCTTTCGCGATGAGCCTCAAGACGTCCATCTCTCGATTCGTCAGCCTGGCATGCGGACTGGTCGCATCTCACCGCTCGGATCGCAGCTCGTCGATGACGCGAGCCGCGACGCTCGGGAGCAGCGTGGCTTCGCCGACCGCCGCTCTACGGACGGCCTCCGCGACTTCCTCCATCCTGAAATCTTTCAACACGTACGAGATCGCCCCGGCTTGTAGCGCCGGAAAGATGTGCTCGTCGTCGTGGTAGGACGTGAGCACCACGATCTGCGTGCGTGGACTGACGTCTTTGACGCCTCTGGTAGCGTCGACTCCGTTCATCCCGGGCATTACGAGGTCCATCAACACGATGTCCGGGATGTGCATCTCGGCCAGCCTGACCGCCTCATCACCGTTCTCAGCCTCGGCAACCACCTCGAACTCGCCCGAGCGCCTCAAAGTACGCTCTGAATCCGCGCCGGACGACGTCGTGGTCGTCGACGAGCAAAATCGTAATTGGTCTGGTCATGAGCCGTCATCCTCCGTGCCGACAGAACCGACGACCGAAATCGATGCGTAAACACGAGTCCCCGCGCCAGTCTCGCTCGCGACGCTCAAGTGTCCGCCGATCGCCGCAGCCCGTTCCTTCATCGACCGGATGCCGAACCCGGACGACTCGGCATCCGTGTCGAAACCCAGTCCGTCGTCGGTAACGGTCAAACAGACTTCATCGCCAGTTTGGACCAACTCGACGGCTGCGCTGTCGGCTTTGCTGTGACGGGCGACGTTCGACAGCGCCGCCTAAACGATGCGAAACAACGCCTGCTGGGTCGCGCGCTCCAACCCGGCGTCGACGCGGATATCAGCGTCCAACGTTACCCCATTCTGGCGAGACCAATCCTGGCAGTATGTGTGTACCGCGGCGGCCAGTCCTTCCTCGTCGAATCCCATCGGGCGCAGTTCTTCGATTAGGCCGGTCAACTCTCTCCGCAGTCCGTCGATCAAGTGCTCGGCCTCTTCGATATGAGTCTCAGCGACTTCAGGTTCGTCGACCAACCGCGCGCGCCGCGCCCAATTGCGCATTCGCGGCGAAGGCTTGCTGTTTCACGCTGTCGTGGAGGTCCCTGGCGAGTCGGTTGCGTTCGTTCACAATCGCCAGGTCGCGCCGCATTTCGAACAGCGCCCTCAACTCTTCGGCCATGTGATTCAACCTTCCGGTGAATTGCCCGAGCTCATCGCCGGAAGGATCGCTCACGCGGACATCGAGCTCGCCGCCCCGCCAAGCCAGGGTCGCGTTCGAGAGGCGCTCCAACCTGTTGACCAGTCCGCGCGCCGCCATCATCCCGAAGGCCGCGCCCGCGAGTCCCGCGACGGCCGCAAGCACTAACAAGCCCACGCCGTCAATCGGCGCCAGTTCGAAAATGACGGATGCTGGGGTGGGCGCTAGCGCGATCAGGACAAGCGCTCCCAATAACCTTTCACCTGCGGCGTCTCGGATTGGCACCACCGATGCGATCTTGTTTTCGGCGTCCATTGACCCGTGCAACCGATCGGAATCGTCGACTCCCGCGAGCGCCGCGGTGAGCGGTTCCTCCAACCCAGGAAACGACTGCAAATCAAGCCCTGTACCCGTGCCGCCGTTGTCACTGAGGCATCAAGTGTCGAGCCCAACAATATGCCATCAGGTCCGATCACGAGCGCCTCGAATTCGTTCTCGTTCACCCGCACCGGTATGGTTCCGGTCAACCGCAACAACGCGAGGTTGTTCTATCGCATCGCCCCAGCCATGCGGCGATGCCTTCCACGTCCGAAGGAGAGTCTTCAAGATAAGGCCGCAGCGACGGAGCATATTCCACTTTCGCCGTGTCGACTAACCGCACCGGCAGCGATCCGCTGTTCGTCATGGCGACGAGAATGACAGCGGACGCGATGATGATTACGAGTGCCACCGCGAGAAGAGCGCCGACTGTCACAGCCGTGTAACTCAGGGCCAGTTTCCATCGAAGCTGGCTCAAGCACTGTGTGCGCGTTGCGTCGGCGTCCATCAATTTGCCTTGGGGCGGGTGGGTCGTTTCATGAACGGTTATCCCGCGTGAAACAGATTCTGAGTTTGACGGCATGTGGCTGTCCTTACCCAGCCACACCGCGGAATACGACCACGAATCGCAGTGTGTTCAGCATCCCATGCGCGACAATTATAACCCAAAGGTTTCGACCGCTCGCCAAGTAGATCGAGCCATACAACAGCCCGAACGAACCGTTGACGACCATGCCCAGCGGTCCTTCGACAAAATGGGCAACGCCGAACATGAATGCACTTGCGACTACGGCGACCGCCCACGCCACGCGGGTCCGATTCAACATCCCGCCGAATCGGTTGATCAGGAACGCCCTAAACAGCATCTCCTCACCAAACGCGATCATCGTCCACGCCGCGAGCACGCCGACGACCAACACTGGCACGTTGCCTTTCATCGAATCGAAGCGGCTGATGTCTGGCGCATCAATGACCACTCCGGGCAAGTTGACCGCGGTCAATTGCACGATATTCATCGCTACCAAGGCGCCGACGAGCGCCAGAACCGCCAACAGCGCCGTGCGTCGCAGGCTGGCTGGCCGCCTCAGCCCGATGTCGGTCCATCTGATGCCGTCGGCCTGCAACACGCCCGTTGCGATCGCCACGCTGATCAGGTAGGCCCCGGAGATCAAAAAGCCTGCGTCATCAATCCGAGCCCGAGAACCGACGCCGTGATGCCAACGACAACGATTGGCAAGAATGTCAGCAGCACTTTCGCCAACCCGGAGGCTGACATCGATGTTCGGGTCAGTTGGGCGCCGCCGTATTGTGAGGGAAGAGATGTAGAGATCATTGTCGACTCCTTGCGCTTGATGTTGAATACATCTTCAGCGTAAGGCGAAAAACGGCCCAGGCCACGAGTCCGAGGCGTGGTTTCATACCCTACCGCAGAGGAGTATTCGGGTCCGCCGCGAATCCGTCATTCAGATGATTCGTCGCCGCCAGTTGTAACCGCTTTGCCGTTCGGCCATCGGGAGTCGAAGACGCCGCTTTCGATCTGGCCAGCGCTCATTGGTTCGTCCAGGCGCCGAAGCGATCCGGCCAACTAGCCGGCTCGGGGGATTCGCAAGGAGGCGGAGCCTCCCTTGTGCCTGGGTTTGGGGGTGTCCCCAAAAGAGTTTCGAGGGAGGGCGGGTGGGACCCAGGGCGTTCGAGTTCAATGTACTCACCCCTACAACGACGAGATACGAGACTCAGCGAATAGCGGGCATGACCTCGTTAGCCAGAAGCTCAAGTTCTCGCATGATGTGATCGTGGCTGATCCCGGGGAAGTACAGTCGGCAGATCAGATGGTCCATGCCAAAAGTGTCCGCGAACCGTTGAATTTGTCGTACACAAGTCTCGGGTGACCCGATGATGAACCGATCCGTGCTCAGAGCGCCTAGACGATTGACGGGTGTCGCGTCCGTCGAGCCGATCAACGGGTGCTGCCAGCCGCCGCCGTACTCATCTCGGTAATTCACGAGCAGGTGTCGCTCGGCGATCTCGTTCGCCTCGGCATCGGTGTCAGCGATCACGACCTCTCGGGTGAGCGGCGCTGACGCCGGCTCCGTTTCTCTTCCTGCAGTGGCCATGTGCTCGCGGTACGTCGCCTGGCAATCGAGCAGCTTTTCGAGCCCGGCCGTCGGACCCGGCACCCAGGCGTCACCGAGGCTCGCGGCGCGCTGCAGCGACAGATTGCCCCACCCGCCGATCCAGATCTGTGGCGCCACATCCGGCCGCGGCTCGATCCGTACGTCCTGAAGCTGATAGTACCTGCCCTCGAACGTCACCGAGTCGCCGGCCCAGAGCTGCCGGATCAGGTCGACCGCCTCCGAGAACCTGGCTCCACGCATTTTGAGCGGTTCCTGGTACAACGCGAACTCGTCGGGCTTGTATCCGATCGCCGCGCCGAGGACGAATCGCCCTTCGCTCATGACGGCAAGCATCGCGGAATCTTCAGCCACGCGCACCGGGTGATAGAAAGGCAACACGATGATGTCCGTGCCCAACTCGATCTTCGACGTTCGGGTGGCGGCTCCGGCCAGGCACATGAGCGGCGACGGCCAGTAGTGGTTCTCGACTCCGTGATGCTCCTCGAGCCACGCCGAATCGAATCCGAGCTCCTCGGCGCGCAGGACCTCGTCCAGGAACTCGCGATAGAAGCGTCCTCCTTCGGTGCCGATGAACCCGAATTTCATCGAATGCCTCCCAGTGTGTGACTGACCGTTATCGATGTTGAGGATGGGTCGAGCCGAACATATAATACAGGGGCAATTCTATCGCCTCCGCAAAGAAAGTTGAAATCATGAACAACAACCAGACGGTCGACACACCGAGCCTGATTCGTACGAAGCGAGAGGTGTCAGGCATATCCGCGACTTTGCTGCCCTTCACGCCGCAGGGTGAGCCGGACTGGGACGGTTTCCGGTCCCACGTCTCGCGAACCGCGGACGCTGGCCTGACTCCCGCGGTCAACATGGACACCGGTTACATCAACCTGCTGGACGACGACACCCGACTCGAAGTCTTGGCGGCCACCCGAGACGCCCTTGACGGCCGTGACTTCGTCGCCGGCGCCTTCGTCGGCGATTCGCCGGGCGATGCGCTGAACCTGGACGAGTACCGACGGCAGGTCGATATGGTGCAGGACCATGGCGGGGCGCCGGTCGTTTTCCAGAGCTACGGCATGACTCAGCAGGGTCCGGAGGATATACTCGCGTCGTATTCGGCCATCGGCAGGGATTGTCCCGAGTTCATCGCCTTCGAGCTAGGCACGATGTTCGCCCCATTCGGGCAGATCTATGACCTGGAGACGTACGCGGGCCTATTGGACATCCCGCAATGCACCGGAGCCAAGCACTCGTCGCTGGACCGGTCGTTGGAATGGGAGAGACTGGCGCTGCGCGACGAGCGCCGTCCCAATTTCAAGGTCTACACCGGCAACGACCTTGGCATCGACATGATCATTTATGGCAGCGACTACCTGCTCGGGCTCAGCACGTTCGCCCCGGAGCACTTTGCGCTGCGCGACGCGATGTGGGCTTCGGGGGCCCTGACTTCCACGCGCTCAACGACCTGCTCCAGTACCTGGGCTTCTTCGCATTCCGAGACCCGGTCCCCGCGTACAAACACAGCGCCGCGCAGTTCCTCGAGATACGAGGGCGGATCGACCACAACTCCGCGCATCCGGGCAACCCGAAGCGTCCCGGCACCGACGTCCCGATCCTCCGAGACATCGCCCAACGATTGCAGGAACGCTGGCCGGTCTAGGCGTCACTCGCCCGCACGGCCTCGATCCGTGCCCCGATTCCAGCGGTGAGAGGGAATTCGACGCAATCGCAGCGACTGTCGCCTGTGTTGCTGCGCCTCATCGCTTGTGTTGCCATCCGATGTTGCGTAGCATGACACCCGTCCGACACCACCACACTAACCCAACATAGAGGTGAATCGCCCGATGAAAGCAGCCCGACTAAGCGGCCCCAAACAATTCGAGATTATCGACGAACCAATGCCCGAACTCAGCGACGGCCAGTGCCTGGTGAAGATGGAGAGATTCTCCGTGTGCGGCAGCGACATCCGTCACGGATACGGCCCCGTTCACCCCGAAGAGGAGTACCCGATGCGGACGGGCGCGCCGTGCCACGAGTGCATCGGCACCGTCGTTGAAAGCCGCTCCGACAAGTTCAAAGTCGGCCAACGCGCGATCGTGCTCCCGACCATGACCGGACCTGGCGGACTAGTCGAGTACCTGGCCGGCGACGAAGACCGCATGGCCGCCATCCCAGACCATGGCACGCTCGAAGAGTGGATCATGTGCCAGCCGTCTGGCACCGTGCTCTACTCGTGCCAACAGATGGGGCCGATCATAGGCAAGCGCGTCCTGATTCTTGGACAGGGCAGCATCGGCCTGTCCTTCACGGCAATCTGCGCACGGGCCGGCGCTAGGCAGGTCATCGCGGTGGACCTGGAAGACAACCGTCTTGAATTCGCCAAGCGCTTCGGCGCCACTCACACGGTTAACCCGACGAAAGACAACCTGGACGAAGCCATCGAAGAGATCACCGGCGGCCTCGGCGCCGAGATTGCCGTGGAAGCCGCGGGCTACCCAGACACGCTCAACAACTGCTTCAAGTACGTCGAGAAGTTCGGCACCGTCATCGTATTCGGCATGCAAGAAGTAACTCCTGCGGGCACGGTTCCGCTCAACTTCCGACAGTTCATGTTCAAGACCCCGACGGTCATCGCAACGATCGGGGCCACCAGCGGAGACGCCATCCACCACATCGAAACGATGATCTCGCTAAAGGACCGAGGCTGGTGGGACCCCGGCGAGATGGTCACCCACCGCTTGCCCTTCGACGAGGTCAAGAAAGCCTACGACATGTACGAAAACCGCGAAGACAACGTCGTCAAGGTGGTGCTGCAGGCGTAGGCTATCGACGGGCGGGTTGCGGCTCGCCCGAATCCTTGGACACCGATTGCGACAACGAGCAGTTGATTCGTGCTCATCGCCTACGAAGCAACAATCGACGAGCATGGCGTTGTGCGGTTGCTCGAACCCCCGCGGCTCTCGAAAGGTCAACGGGCTGTGGTGGTAATACTCCATGAAGAGTCAGCGAGCGGGGTCCCCGATGCCGCGCTGCTGAGTGAGCAAGCGCTGGAAGGGGACTGGAATCGTCCGGAAGAGGACGATGCATGGGCGCACTTGCAACAGGCGAACTCGTATTGACCTAGCAGGCTCGCGGGTCCTCACTCAAAAGTCCCTGACGTCCCTTCCGTTCTTTGCGTCCCTTCAGTTCCACCAACACTGCTATGATCCACATCACGGCTGTTGTTAGCGATCGCCCCGCGACTGGCGGTACCGCTCGACCGTGGCGTCTGTCGGCGGGTAGTATTTGCCGGGAGACACGTTCTCTTCTTGGATCAGGCCCTTGACCCACTCCTCGACCTCTTCGTGCTCCTCCACCCAATCGATCGACTCAACGACGACCCCGGCAGGGACCACCACGATTCCATCATCGTCTCCGACGATCAGGTCGCCGGGGCGTACGGCCACGCCGCCGCACGCGATGGTCACGTTGGCTTCGTAAGGGTCGATCTCGTCAGCGCCGCCCATCGGCGTCCGGTCGCCAGCGAAGACCGTCAAACCGTACTCCTTCACGATGTCCAAGTCGCGGATCGCGGCGTCGGTCACCACGCCTGCCGCACCTTTCATCTTGAGCTGTAGCAGCTTGACGTCGCCGCCGATGGCCGCGTAGATGCGCCCCATGCCGTCGCAGACGAGCACGTCGCCAGGCTCACACGATCCCATCGCCTGATATTCGGGCGACTCTGCGCCGCGATGCGTCTCCGCCATGATGTCGGGACGGGGCGGAACGAATCGCAGCGTCCGAGCTCGGCCCACAAGTTGCTGGCCGGGGGTGAAATTCTTGACGCCGCGCATGAAACAGGGCTCGTAACCTAATCGCCGCACGCCGCTGTACACCGTGGCAGCGGACACTTTCTTGTATCGCTCGATCAGCTCAGGGGTAATCTCATCGGACATCGTTTGCACCTCTCGCTTCAGTTGATTGCAAATCGGCCTGGATCAAGGTTGACCGGGCGACGCGATCGTCACCGAGCTCACTCGCGCTCGTTATCGCGCCACGACTCGGCGACGTCGATGTGCCGCTCGAACGCGACGTGGTCGTGGCCTCGGATGTACCGGATCAGCCGCTCGAGTACCTGCAGGCGGGCCAGCCGTCCCGAGATCTGCGGGTGCATCGTCAGTATGAACGCGGTGCCGTACTGGTACGCGCCATCGAACTCCCACTCCCACGCTTCGTACACGTCGCCTGGCGTGTTCATCGAGCCTCGACCGGGGCTGAACGCGTAGTACGGCGCGTCGTCCAGCGACCACGAGACGGGGATCTCGACTAATCGGCCGTTTGGTGAGTCGACGAAATACGGCGCGTCGTGTCCCATCAGGCTGGAATCGTACACGAACCCGCGCTCGGCCAGGAAACCCAGCGAGTGCTGCGTGAGCTCCCAAGACGGCGATCGGTAGCCCAGCGGCCGTTGACCAGCGATCTCCTCGAGGATACGGACGCCCCGATCGAGCACCTCGGCCTCTTCGTCAGCGTCCATCGAACCGGGCGGCTCGTGCATATAGCCATGGTGCCCGATCTCGTGACCTCGGCGCACGATGTCGCGGACTGTATCTTCGTTCCTTTCGGCGATCCAGCCAGGGACGAAGAACGACGCCGGAATCTCGTACCGGTCGAGCAAATCGAGTATCCGGTGCACGCCGACGTTGGGGCCGAATTCGGATGCCGAGACCCTGGACGGATGCTTGGCGGCCTCAGGCGTGCGATGCAAAAGCGCCGAAGCGCCATCCAGATCGAAGCTGAGCATGACGGTGCACTTCGTGTTCCCAGGCCATATCTCTGCCATCAATCGCCTCCAAATTCCGTCTCGATGATCAGCCTAGATCCGTTCGCCTTGAGCAACGTTTCGAGTTCGAATCGAGGTAGCGAACCTGTTGCCCCGTTGCGCGGCTGACATCGCTCTGAGTACCAACTAATCCGTTCGTCCCGAGTCCCGACGCATCGGGATCCCGGCGTTGTCGGGACCTGTCGAAGGACCTCACCCAGCCAACTTTCGCCGCCGGACCGACCGCAGATTCGAGCTTTGTGCCGATGAGAACAACGCACAATCAGACCATCCCTGCCTCTGTCCAGCGCTGAGCAACGTCGATGTGGCGCATGAACACCACGTCCGAGTGCGTCCGGATGTACTGGATCAACCGCTCCAGAACCATCATCTTGGCGAGCCGGCCCGTCACCTGGGGGTGCATCGTCAGGATGAACGCGCCTCCGTACTGGTAGGCGCCGTCGAACTCCATTCGCCAGCCCTCGAACACGTCGGCGGGCGTGTTCATCGACCCCATGCCTGGGTTGAAGACGTAGTAGGGGTAGTCGTCCAGCGCCCATGAAACAGGAAGCTCAACGAGACGGCCGTTCGGCGAGCCCACGAAATAGGGTGCGTCGTGCCCCATCAGACTGGAGTCGTACACGAATCCGCGCTGCGCCAGGAATCCCAGCGAGTGCTCGGTCAGATCCCACGAGGGCGACCGGTAGCCCCGCGGCCGCTCGCCCGTGATGCCTTCCAGTATCTCGATCCCTTTGTCCAACACCGCCTGCTCTTGACCCGGATCAAGGGTCGCCGGTGGCTCGTGCATGTAGCCGTGGTGTCCGACCTCGTGGCCGTCACTGACCATCCGACGAACCGTGTCCTCGTTGCGCTCGGCAATCCACCCCGGCACGAAGAACGACGCCGGTATCTCGTATCGGTCCAACAGGTCGAGTATCCGGTGCACTCCGACCTTCGGCCCGAACTCTCCGATCGACAGCGCGGTCGGCCGATTCTCTGCATCGGCGTTTCGGTACCGCATGATTGACGTACCGTCGAAATCGAAGGATAGAAGGGCCACGGTTTTGGTGCTGCCAGGCCATATGCCCGCCATCGAAAGCCTCCTGAGATGAGTGACGCGATGATCATATAACGAATGCGCCGCAGTTGCATAACCGGCGAACGGTGCGTAGCCAAAGCGATGAAATCACACGTAATCGTGTACGTTTCAGACAACGAAACGACCAGCGCCGAGTGCGTTGGGACGCTCCACTCGTGTGATACACTGTCGCTGTCGTCGTGCGTAATTTCCGCGTAATTTCGACTCCCCAAACTTCACGTCGTGATGGCAAGACCCTGCCGGATACGACAAGTAACGGCTCGGAATCCGGTCGATGCTCCGTTGGTTGGGCGTCGCCGCGGGAGATTGACTATGATCGCGAAGTCGGCCCTTCTCAACTAAGCTTCAACTCCCCTGCCGATGGCATCGACGCCGGCAGGTGAACGCAACCGTTCTCGGCTCCGTTGGACGGGTCTCACTCTGATTGCGACCGTCGCCGCACTGGTTTTCATGGGCGCCGTTTCATCCGAGGCTCCGACGCTGGGCAGCGACGCGTTCGGCGTCCACCACGCCGGCGTCCTGGGCATTATCCTCAGCGTCCTTGGCATGATCCTCAAAGCAATCATGTTCGTGCTGAAACTCATCGGCCGAGCGATCAAATGGGTCGTGATGTTCATCGTCCGGAGGATCCGCGGCGGCGGCGAGAAGGCCGAGGAAGAGGACAGCGCCGCGTCCGAGGAACCCGAGGCGCCTCCCGGAACCGTCCAGCTAAGCACCGTTCGCGGAGCAGCGGCATGGCTTGTCGTCAGAACCGGATCGAATCCCGGCAGCGTGCTTGAGATCGTCGGCGACAAAGTCACGGTGGGCAAAGACGAGTCGTCCGGCGTCCATCTCATCGATTCATCCGTCGACACCGCCCACGCCCTAATCCGCGTCCAGCAGGGCACGTACACATTGTCCGACCTGGGAAGCCGTTCGGGCACCTGGGTCAACGGCAAGCTTGAAGCCGGCGTTGTGTTGAATGACGACAGCAAGATCTCGGTCGGCACGTCTGAGCTGTTCTTCTCGAAGGTCGGCGGCGCGACCGAGTTCGACGACTCAGACGAACAGGCGGGCGGGGTGCTTCTGGTCCGCTCCGGGCCAGCCATGGGTCGAAGCTTCAATTTCGGACTGGGCGACTGGGCGATCGGCAGCCAGGTCCCCGAGAAAGGCGCTCAGATCGATGACCCCGCCGTGAGCCAGCAACACGCGATGCTGCGGTGTATGAGAGCCGCGTCTGCCGCCTGTACGATCTCGGAAGCACCAACGGCACAAAGGTCGACGGAGCAGATCTCAGCGGCGTCGTTCTCCAGAACGGCGACCTGCTCAAGTTCGGCGAGACGGAGCTCCAGTTCGTCCACGAGGAGTCCGTGTAAGGTCAGGTCACTGAGGTGAGTTTTCGCTCGCCCTGAGATCCTAGCAGGGCCGCCCAAGGTCCAAGTTCATTACGCAAGCGCTGATTTGACGGGGACTGGACTCGCCTGCGAAAACTGTCCGGTCAAGGTGGTTCGACAAGCTCACCACGAATGGATGTAGGCGAGGCCCCGCTCCAAATCCGTTCGCCCTGAGCCTGTCGAAGGGTCGCCTACACGTCAGCCCCGCTCCGAGTCCGTTCGCCCCAAGCAACCTTATATCCGAGGGGCAGACAACGCATGAGCCAGTGACGGCAAGATATCCACTGCCATTTTGAAGCCGCAGGTGAAGAATCTGGAACCCTGTCGATGGACCCCGACGCGAGCCATGTTGCATCGTGTCTCGAAGTCTGCGTGCGTACGGGCCTGTTCAAAATGCGAACCGTGATTCCGGACCCTAGTACCCGCCGAACTCCAGCGCCGATTCGTACATCGCCTGGACGTTCTCGGCGGGGACCTCTTCGCGGATCGTGTGGCAGGACGCCAGAACGTAACCGCCGCCCACACCGAGCTCTTCAATCTTGGCTTTGACGTCGTCGCGCACGTCTTGCGGCGAGCCGAACGGCAGCGCGTGCTGAGTGTCGATCGCGCCCCAGAACGCGATTTTGTCGCCGAATTCGGCCTTCAAGCGGGCGGCGTCCATCCCCCACGCGGTGGTTTGGACAGGGTTGATCCCGTCGATCCCGATGTCGATCAGGTCTGGGATTAGGTCGAAGATCGCGCCGTCGCTGTGCATCACAATCTTGGCGTCTGTGTTTTTGCGAATCGCCTCAACGCACTTGGCCAGGTACGGCTTTATCTGCTTTTCGAACATCTTCTGGCTAAAATATGCCCTGTCCTGGAGACCGAGGTCGTCGGCAAACGACACGACATCCACGTAGGCGCCGGCTTGGCCGAGCAGCAAGGTTGTGGACGCGACGATGGAGTCGGTCACGTGCTCCAGCAAAGCCTGAGCGATGCCGGGTTCGAGAACCAGGTCCTCCATGAATTCCGAAAAACCGCGCAATCGTTGGCACGGTGCAACCGACGAGTGCCCAACCGACAGAACGATCGCGTGGTCCGTTTCATCGTGCAGTCGCCGCGCACGTTCGCTGAGCGCGTCGGCGCTGTCGGACGCCTCTGGCATGCTCGGCCAGGCGTACTTCTCGATGTCGGCCATCGTCAGGCCGTCTCGCTGGAACGGTCCTTGCTTGTACATGTACGGGGCGTCCTCGTTCCTAGGCCGTTTCCAGATGACGCCCCACTCGTCGCGATAAGTGAACTCGTCTATCCGAGTTTGAACCATGGCCTGAGAATCGACAGGCGCGGCCGCCTGGACGGTGCGCGTGTCCACGCCGAACCTTTCGAGGATCTCCGCGCACGGAGTCACGTCCTTCGACGGGTTCAGGGGGTCGTTGAGGTCCGCGCGGTTGAGTTCATCCGGCAAGCCGAGGCTGACCGCCAAACGTCCGTAAGCGTTATTGTCGATCGAGCTGGCGATCGCGCCGAAATCCAGCGGAACGCGGTCCGGCTCCTGACGGCTCAATGTCCTGACAACTCGTTCTCTGTGGGTCATGGAAGCCATTGCTATCCCCTCCGTTCGGCGGGACTCACCCGTCCGCATAGAATCCGTTCGTCTCCGCGTAAAACCCGTCCGTCTTGTTCTTATGGAAGTCCGCGGCTCGACAAGATCACGCAAGAATGTCGCAGTCAGACGGCACGAAGTTACTAATTATTGGCCGCGGCGATCCCAAGCTGTCCACGAACCATCTGCACGGCGGAACCGGCGTCGCCGGTGGTCCCGTCGGCGCCTATCTCCGTGGCAAACTCACTCGTGACCGGAGCTCCTCCGACGTAGATTTTGACCTGGTCCCGCATCTCGAGCTCGACAGCTCGGTCGATCGTGACTTTCATGTTCTTGATGGTGGTAGTGAGCATCGCCGACAAGCACAACACCTGTGCGCCCTGCTCTTCGACGGTCTTGAGGAACTCGTCGGGCGGGACGTCCGGTCCGAGGTGTGTCACCTCAAACCCAGCTCCCTCGAGCATCATGCCGACCAGGCTCACTCCGATGTCGTGCAGATCGCCCTGCACCGTCCCGGTCACGGCGCGCAGTTCCGACGACCTACTTTCGCCGGTTAGCAGCGGTTTAACGATCGCCATCGCGGCCTTCATGGCCCTCGCCGCGACCAACATCTCGGGCATGAAGAATTCACGCTGCTGAAACTTCTCGCCGACCACGTCCATCCCCGGAATCAGACCTTCGTTGATGATCGTGATGGGCGCCATTCCGTCGGCGAGTGCGCGTTGCGTCCAGTCCACGGCTGCATCGCCATCCCCATCGATCACGTACTGGCTAAGCTCGTTCAGTTCCATGTTCGACCCTCCGCGTCACGATAGCGTTCTGAGCTATGATATCGGCAGTGCTCAGGATGCAGCGCATCTTATGCCCTAGCCTGAGGATAGTCAACAGAACGTGCTAGTTGGAGGCTCGACGACGCGAAGAATAACCGGTGCTCTGGCCGTTCACGGCCAAGCCATCACCACCCACGAGTCCGTCGTCAGTCCTAGGCGCAACAACTACCGGTGCTCTGGCCGTTCACAGTCAAACCAACACCGCACGCGAGCACGATCTCAGCCCCAGGCGCAGCGGCCACCGGTGCTCTGGTCCTTCCGTCGGAAGGACCAAGCCAACGTCGCACACCAGCACGTCCTCAGGCCCACGCGCACAACCGCCGGTACTCTGGCCGTTATGGTCATCAATTAAATAGTTTGTGCTTGACGCTTCCCACGACGTTGAGTGTTCCGCAAAAGGCGAAGCCTCGAGATTGCCGCTGGCAACAGTGCCTGTTCAACGACCAGATTCTTCGGCTGCGGCCTCAGAATGACACAAATTTTCGGTACTACTTATTTTGCTTATCGCCCTTCACGACCAAGCCAACGCCGTCAGCTACTCTCGCCCCGGTCGCTTGAACGGGATGCGGCGGCCGATGCCTTCGAGCGTAGACTTGAGCACGTCTGGGGTGACTTCCGGGGCGCCCGACGAACGGGCTTGCGCTTCGACGGCGTTCTTGACTCGGCCCCGAATGAAGCCGGGGATGCGTTGGAGTCGTTGCTCGGCCTCCGGAGACCAGGACACGTCGGCGCCTGACGCGACGTCGCCGTTGGTGTTGGGCTCGTACAGGCACCAGATGTCCTCGGCGAACAGATCGTTGGAGAGCGCGTGGGCCCGAGCTCGGCACCCGCCGCATACCTTGCCGTACTCGCACTCGCCGCAGCGGCCTCCGGGCGATTGCTCACGCATGCTGCGAAGCACTGGCGCGTCAAGCCAGATGTCGCCGAACGGCTGCGATCGAACGTTGCCCGCCTCTAAAGGAAGGTAGGGGCAGGGGGTGACTCCGCCTTCTGGGTTGACCCTCACGTACTGTCGGGCGGCCATGCAGCCGGCATTGGCCAGCAAAGCCGAGTCCTGCCCCGCGGCGACGCGACTGATCTGCGGGGCGCATCGCGCACGGACCATCATGTCGGGATACCGGTCCTGGGCTTCCACGACCGTTTGCAGTGCCTCTTCGTACTGGGCCGGAGTGATGTCGCTCAACTCCTCGCCGCGTCCGGTGCACACCAAGAAATACAGCGTGAACCCGGTGACGCCTTCTTTGTGGGCGAACTCGATCATGTCGGCGAGTTCTTCGCGGTTCCAAGGCAGCACCGTCATCTGCAAGAGAACGGGCAGATCCTGCTCGACGCACGTACGGATGCCGCGAACGGCGCCTTCCCACGCGCCGGGCACGCCCCTGAAGTTGTCATGCAGCTCCGACTTCAGCGAATCCAGGCTGATGCCGGTGCCAGAAATCCCGGCGTCTTTAAGCTCGCCGACCGTTCGCTGACTGAGCAACATTCCGTTGGTGCCAAGCACCACGACCATGCCTTTGCCCGAGGCATGCGACGCGAGGTCGACGATGTCCCGTCGCATCAGGGGTTCGCCGCCGGTGAGGATGAGCATTCGAGTCCCAGCCGCGAACATCTCGTCGATCAGACGCCGGCCTTCGTCCAGCGAAAGCTCGTCCTTGCCCTGATCGCCAGCGGAGAGGTAGCAGTGGGCGCATCGAAGATTACAGCGATTCGTGGTGTTCCACGATACGAGCTCGGGCTGCCAGGTTTTGCCGCCGCCAGTCTGGCCGGAATCGATTGCGGGGAAGTCCAACGTCATCGCGATCCCCTGTGGCGCGTCACGGGTGGTGGAACCTGCCGGTGTCGCCCCAGAAGCCTTTGGCTTCGTCGAGCATCTCGGGAGTTACCTCGCCGCGTCCTTCTCGTGCGGCGTAGTCCTCTACCGCCTTCACGATCATCCCCCGCACGAACTTCGGGATTCGCTGGACCCGCTCGGTCGCCTCTGCGGTCCACACCAGGTCCGAGGCGGCCCGCGCCGAACCCTCTTCCCATTGGTGGTATTTTTCTTCGATCATGTCGGGCGTCACCGACGACTTGCCCTGTTTGGCGGCCAACACTTCGACCCGCTGACGGGTCAAGTTTCGCATCATCCCGGCCGGCACGTGTTCTAACCGAGCCAGGGCTTCAGGCGTCCAATCGAGATCCGAGCTCGCGGTGTCCTCGTCTGTCATACCTAACCCTACATCCCCATCTGCTCTCTGGCTTCGTCCATTATCTCGAGCGTCACTTCTTCGTGTCCGCCGTCTCGCGCGTATTCTTCGATCGCCTGTCGGGCCATGTTCCGTGCGAAAGGAGGCACGTTTTGCAATCGCTCGTCAGCCTCCGCAGACCATGAAATCGCTGAATCTTCACTGTCCGTGGACTCGTCGACGGACTCCGGGGTGGTTCGGCCCGTGGACACGAGAACGCTGCACCGAGCCAGTCTCGCCAGGTTCTCGCTGGTGCTGCCAATGTCGGCGAGTTCGGTTTTGTGCTGCCCGAAGCGCCCGATCACGAGCATCTTCGGGTTGCGCTCGTCCGCGTAATCGAGCAACCTTTGGAACGGTTTACCTTCCAGCAACGTGGTCTTGACCCGCTGACCGGCGGCTTCGCCCATTCGCTCTGCCGTGTCGAGATGGCCTTGGTACAGGGTCTCCAAGCCTCGATCGATGATCTCTTCGTGGAGTTTCTGTTGGTCGTCGAAACGGAAAAGCTCAGCGCCCGCGTCCGACAGCACGTCCGCGATGCTCTTGAACGCGACAATGTGGAACTCAGGGTCGAAAACGCTGACGACCTCGACCGGCTCCTCCAGCGCGGCGCCCAGGGCCAGCGCGATCTCGACCGCCTTGAACGATTCGGGGCTGCCGTCGACGGTCGCCATGATGCCGCTGCTGTCGGGAGGGCTCTTGCGCACGAGCGCGACGTCGATCTCCGTGCCGCGCAACACCCGCTCGCTGACGCCGCCGATCTGGCTTCGCGGCGCCGCGCCGAGCCCGACGGCGCCCATGGCAACCAGGTCGTAGCCGTCCCGGTCGATCTCTTTGAGCACCTCAACGTAGTTCTTGCCCTCGGCCATCTGGCGCTCGAAAGGAATCTCGCGCTCCCGGCAGAGCTCTTGAGCGTGGTCCAGGTACGATTCCGAGATGATCTGCAGCCCGTTGGAGATCAGGCTCTCGTGGGTGGTGCGCTGGCGCTCCAACTCCTCCGGAGTCTGGTATCGCTCAGGGAGGCCTGGCTCCATCTGGGTAAACCTGCGCTCGTGGAGCCGTGCGGCGTAGGCATGAAAACCGATTACCGTCGACCGAAAGCGCTCCGCGAGATTGCTCGCAAGTTCGACCGCCTCGTCGCTGTGAGGCGAATTATCGACTGGGACCATGATGCGCTTGTACATCTGCACTCCTCACCGACCGTTCCGCTTGCCAGGTATTTTACCAGACGCCGAGGGCGCGTTCATCGTACCTCGGTTTGAAATCTCCCATCAATCTTTCGTCTGTTCGCAGCCCGGAATATTCATCGAGCCCAGGGCACTCGACTTGAACATGCTGATGCTTGGCGTTGAGAAGATGGTTCGGACTCTCATCGGCGAGAGCATCACGTTCGCTTTGGATCTTGAGCTTGATCAGCAAGTGGTCAGAGCGGACCCGGGTCAGTTGGAGCAAGTCTCGGTCAATCTGGTGATCAACACTCGCGATACCATGCCGAACGGCGGCGAGCTCACCGTGCGAACCAACAACGTCCGATTCTCCGAGCCTCAGGCAGGCCAGCACTCGGACATCGCCGCCGGGGATTGGGGCTGCCGACGTGCTTCGGAATCGTGACTCGGTCGGACGGGCACATCGCCGTCGATAGCGTGCCCGGGTCCGGTGCGAAATTCAGCGTGCACCTGCGACAGGTGCTGGACGGCCCGCGCCGTGAATCAGCGAAGAACAGTCCCGACACCGTGACGCGCGGAAGCGAGGTCTTACTGCTGGCCGAGCACGACGATTCGGTCAGGACCGTTGTCGGCCAAATGGTGCAAGCTCAAGATTATTCGGTCGTGGAGGCCGCGAACAGGGCTGGGGCCCTCGAAGCTGTCGTATCGGCGGATAGCCTAATCGATTTGCTGCTGACCGACCTGGACATGCCTGGTATGAGCGGGCCGCAATTGGCCGAGGAAGTTCTCAAATTGCGACCCGAGGTCCGCGTAATCTTCCTCTCGGGCCACGCCGGTGGCGCCGCCGTGGCCGGGGGCAATTCAAACGCGAACGCTGACTTCATCGCCAAACCGGTGACGCCGGATCAACTTTCGAAGAACGTCGGTGAGATCCTTCGCCGGCGGTTGGCATAGACTCCTGGTCGTCAACGATGCCAGGGCAGTCTACTCTGATCTGAGAGGCGCCCACTCACTCAGTGTGACGTTCGGCTGGCGCCCCACGGATCGCACCGCGTCGACGACAGCGTCCAGCAGCAGGCTGGCGTCTTGACCGCGGAAGAGGTGACCGGAGCAACTGCAATCGCTGGCCCCGAACCCCTTCGCCACGTCGAATGCGTCGGCTAGATAGCGAGCAATGGGGCACTCCACGCGCGTGTCGCTTTCAGCGGCGACGATCGCAACCGGCCGTCCCTTGGGGCGCACGTAGTCGATGTGCCAATGAGGTCGTACAGGCGGTCGTACGTGATGGGGCATGCGGCTGGATATGCCCTTCATGGCAGATCCGACGTAAGCGTAGACTCCAGATTGATAATCGACGCGACCCAACCGGCCGGTCCTGATCGTCATGTCGCGGTCGAGCTCGAAGAGCACGCAGTAGGCGCCTGGGCCAAGTTTCGGTAGGACGGCGCCGATCGAACGCCACTCACGCCGTATCGACGGTCTCCTGGCCAAATGCAACCTCTCCGCCAAACTGGCCGCGCTAGACGAGATGCAATCGTACGCGAACGTCGCGCGGGCCGGTCTTGCCTGCCTCGGACTGCTATAGGTGAAGCGCCACCCGCAACACTTTCGACGGATCTTCCTCGGCAAAGCGGAAGGCCGCCGCCGCGTCTTCCAACGCGTAATCCGCTGAGACCATCGGTCCCAAGTCGATCTTGCCGGAGGCTACCAGCGAGACTGCTCTGTGGAAGTCGGCTCGGATCATAGCTCGCGGGAAGATCAGAGTCCGCTCGGCCAGATACATTCGATACAGGTCCAACGCGAGCAACGGATCGGGAGAGATTCCAAACGCGATCACACGACCGCCCGGCTTGACCGCGTCGATGGCCTGTCGCAGAGTCTCAGGTTTGCCGATCGCCTCGATGACGACGTCAGCGCCCTGGCCGTCAGTCAGGCGCAGGGTTTCGTAGACCGGATCAACGTCGGCTGCATTGACCACGTGGTCCGCTCCCATGCTCTCGGCCAGCTCGAGCTTTGCCGGCGTGCGGCCGACCGCGATAACTGGCGACGCTCCGGACAGCTTCGCCAACTGGGTGTGCATGAGCCCCGTGGCGCCCTGCCCCAATACGGCTACCGACTCGTGGGATCGAATATCAGCCAGGCGTTGAGCGTGGACCACGGTGCTCAACGGCTGGATCAGCGCGCCCGAAATGAAGGTCACTGCTGGCGGCAGCCTGAATGCATTGATTTGTGGAACGACCAGAAACTCGCGGAGCGTCCCGTCGATTTCACGACCCAGGAGGCGTCCGCTCTCGCAGAGATTCTCTTTGCCGAGAATGCATCGCTCACAGTTCCCGCAGATAAGGTTCGGATTGACCGCAACGGAGTCGCCCAGGTTGAACTGAGTTACGCCGTCGCCGAAATCCTGTACCACACCGGAGACTTCGTGCCCAAGAACGCGGGGATAATCCACGAGGGTCCCGCCATCGTAGATGTGAACGTCGGTTCCGCAAATGGCGGTGGTTTTCACCTCCACGAGCAACTCACCGACGGCCGGGGTCACATCGATTGCATCGACCACGTGGAGCTCTCGCGGGCTTTCCAAAATGACTTGTCGCATTGATCAGAGCCTCATCAACAATCCGCAAACCCGAGCGTGCGGCAATGGAATAGATCGAGTATCTACGGTGCAAGCGCATATGTGGACCGACGCGGAGCAAGACGACACGATCCGAACGCAAATAATCCACATAGTAGATCAACGTCTGCGCGCCACGCCCAAACCCAATGTCACCGATATGAAAATGGCTGCACAGAGTCGGCCTGAAGGCCGAGCCCACCATCCAGTTGGTGCTCTGCCCCTTCAGGGCCAAGCCTAGTTTTCATGCTTTGATTCGGGGGCGGCAACCGCCAATCTCATCCTGAATCGCGTGGAGGTCCGGGGCTTCCGACACTCCACGCGCAAAATCGACCGATCTCGCCGCCCGCAGACAGCGGCAACCTTGTTGCTAGTCCAACACCGTCATCTCTTCGATCGGGAAGCGAGTCGTGATCTCCGGACCGCTCTCGGTCACCACCATCATCTCCTCGACACGGACACCCCACTCGAGAGGTTTGCCGTGCTGCGTCTCGAGTGCGAAGCTCATCCCCGGCTGAATCTCGACCGGATGATCGAGCGAGTAGATCCGAGACACCACTGGCGTATCGTACTGAGCGAGTCCGAGACCGTGGCCCCAAAGGTTGGCTGCTGCCTGGTCTTCTTCGACGTAGCCCCACGCTTCCTGCGCCGACGGCCAAACCTCGACGATGTCGCGGGTGGTCGCTCCGGGCCGAACCTTGTCGATGGCGTCGTAGAGCCACTCATACGCGATCTTGTAGTACTCTTTCTGCTCCTGCGTCGGTTGCTTGCCCACGCAATACGTCCGGTACTGGCAGCTCTTGTATCCGTTCCACGTCACAGCCGCCATGTCGATGATGACGAGTTCGCCGGGTTGGATGATTCGGTCGGAGAAGTTGCGCCAGTTGGGCCAGCTATTGGGCCCCGACGACACGATCACGTCCTCGACGTCTTCGACGCCGGGGATGTTGTACAGGTAGTTCATCGCGAACGCCGTGATCTCGTTCTCACGCATGCCCGGCCGCATGAAGTGCGAAATGGCGGTGTGGCAGCCGTCGCAGATCGCCGCGACGATGCGCATGATCTCGAGCTCGTCTTCGTTCTTGATTGACCGGGCCTCGACCATCGGGGACGCCCCGTCGGTCCAGTTGATTCCGGCTTCCTTGAACGCGTTCATCATGTTGAGGTCTACGAAGTCTGTGCCTAACGGGGCGTTCTGGACGCCGTACTTCTTCATCTCTTCGACGATCGCGTTGGTAAACTTCGTGACCTGCTGCTTGGCCGCGGGGCCAACGGCGCCCTTGATCCAGGAATAAGCGTAGCGCACGTTCTCGGTCGGTATCCACGGGCAGTGGCGGTTGATCTGGGTGCCGATGTCCCCTTGCTCGAATAGGATCGGTTCCGATCCTTCGCAAAGAAGCGCGTATCGTAGACCTGGCTTGAGGCGGCACCAGCCCGGCGTGATCGTGCTGGTGGTGTACCGGATGTTCTCGTCGTACATGCAGAGCATCGCGCCGAGTCCGTGTTTCCGCATCGCCGCGCGTGCGCGCTCCAACCGATAGACTCGTAACCGGTCCCAGTTGATTCGCTGCTGCCAGTCGGTCCCGATAAGTCCGAAGCTCGATGAGCCGTAGTTTGGCATATTTCAATCCTGTTTTAAGATTCCAATTAATAACGTTGATGTTCTCGATTTCTAGGCAGGTCCGGCAGGTCGATAGTCGAGAACGTCGTTCAGCCAGTTGAACACCTCTGCTTGGATCACGTGCAGGTTGTCCTTCTGGCAATGGAGCACTCCCCCGAGCTCGTTGTCGTGCTCGATCACGATCGCCTTCTTGACCTCGGAGCCGAGTTCCTCCAGATATTTGATCGAGGTGGTGGCCGGAGCCGGAACGAAATCGTCGATGCCGACGATGACAAGGAACGGGCAGGTGATCTTCCCCAGCACCCCTTCCAGCGTGAACTTTTTGCATACCTCGGCGTAATCGTCGTCATTGTCGACGCCGAACAGCCGGTGCATGCGACTCAGGTGGCTGGGGCTCTCCATCGGTCCGCCGCCCCACCGGTACATCGCGCCCGCGGATACGGCGGCGGCGATCCGGGGCTCGTACGCGGCCGCTCTCGGCACGTGATACGCGGCGAAGCTCGGACCGCCAAAGATGATGCGGTCAGGGTCGACGTCCGGACGAGTCAGCAGGTAGTCCACGGCCGGAGACACGAAGTGCTCGGAGTCGTACCGAGTGCCCAGCCCGTGCTGGTACACCGCCAAACCCGGACCCGGGTGATCGTAAAACAGGGCGTTGTACCCGTTGTTGGCCGCCGGGATGCCCATGTTGAAGTAGTTTTCTTCAGTCAGCGAGTCCGCACCGCCGATCCAGATAATCGTAGGCGCCGGGCCGTCGGTCCAGCGCGCGTGAACGAAGAACCCGTCGAGCGTCGTGTCTTCGTATGGCACGTCGACGCGTTCAACCTTGGTTTCCTGGTACGGCATCGATGCAACGAAATGCTCGCGGGCCTTCAAGAGCTGCGGAAGTTTGTCTGGATCATCGGCAGGCAACGAGTCCTGTGCCAGGCGATAGTAATTCGACGCCCGCTGGTGCGCGAACCGAGCAGAACTGTGGTTGGCGTGGGCTTCGGCCTCGGTCGCCATCTCCGCCGCCAGGTCTCCCATGCGGAGCCACTCGCTGTTCCAGCTATAGTCGTCAGCCGGATCGATCCGTAAGACGGCCTGGTAGACCTCGGTGAAGTCCGCCGCGCCGAAATCGCTCAGCGCGATTATCCGGCTGACCTGATACGACATTCTCGGCAACTCGGGCCACGCCATGTAGGTGGTTACGGGCATGATGTCTCTCTCCTCGGTTTGTATTCGATTGCCTCTTCGATGTCCGGCCCGCTCACACAGACATCGTCACGAGACATCGTTTCAGGCCGATGGTACACCGAAGCCCGCGACGCTGACAATCGCCGTCATCTTGCACAGACGCGGTGCCCCACAATTTACTCTGATCGCCCAATCGCCGGTGCTCTGACCGTCATGGCGATGAACTAAATAAGTTATGTCCGACGCTCCTCGTGATGCTGGCTATCCGTCGATAGTGAGCCACGCACCGATCCGTTCACCCTGAGTTCGTCGAAGGGCCGCCCACACTCAAGCGTCGTTCAAGCCGCTATGGTAATTGACCGAATACGTTGTGCTCAACGTTTCTTGCCATGATGGCTAACCCAGAGGAAAGAAGCGTTTGGGTTGCTCGGGCAAGATGGTGTGTTCAGCGACCAGATTCTTCGGCTGCGGCTCAGAATGACACATTCTTCCGGCGCCACTTAATTTGTTTATCGCCATCGTAACCGAACCCACACCTCACGCTACATCGAAGCCCTGAACTCGTCGATGTCCCGGTAGTCGTCCCAACCGGCTGAATGCTCTCCGAGCAGACCGCCAAGCCTCTGGCCAAACAGATCCGCTTGCTCCGCTAGGGTCGCCAGCGGTCCGGAAGCATAGGCCATCAAATCTGGCAAACCGTGTCGCCGGTACGCCGAGTCGATTTCGGAGT
>MPMA02090690.1_pt1 | contig 27828 bp, 27 predicted proteins | sample 1617361 | NCBI WGS metagenome assembly MPMA02 (sample SAMN05944807, study PRJNA350692) | marine metagenome | biome: marine; feature: ODZ; material: water; isolation source: 180 m water sample filtered on 0.2 um supor filter | place: Pacific Ocean | collected 2012-04-08 | depth 180m m | reverse complement strand
CTCGTTCATGTATCTCTTCGGCCGCCTGGTCGAGGACCACAAGGTCGAGATCGTGCCGGGCGTTTCCTCGCTTTCCGCCGGCTCCGCCCGCCTCGGCTTGCCGCTGACCTCGCGCAACGACGTGCTGACGGTGCTGCCCGGGCCCTTGCCGGCCGATGAGCTGCGCGCCCGCATCGAGGCCGCAGATGCCGTGGCCATCCTGAAAGTCGGCAAGCACCTGGAAAAGATACGCGGCGTGCTCGAAGACCTCGGCCTGGCGGACAAGGCGCGCTACATCGAACGCGCCACGCTGCCCGACGAACGCTCCGTCGCGCTCGGCGACCTCGACCCCGCCGAGGTGCCGTACTTTTCCCTCATCCTGGTACACAAGCGCGGCGAGGCCTGGACAGGCGAGGCCTGGACATGATCGTCATCGTGCTCGAGCCCAGCGGCCTGGCCACCGGGCAGAAGATCGTCGACGCCCTGGGCGGCGAGCTGCACGGCCTGGCCGGCCGGGTCGATGCCGGGCACAGCTTCAGCCAAACGACGGATCACCTGCGCCAGCTCTTCGCTGCCGGTGAGACCATCGTCGGCGTCTGCGCCGCCGGGATACTGCTGCGCTGTCTGGCTCCCGCGCTGGCTGACAAGCGCTATGAGCCGCCGGTCATTGCCGTGGCCGAGGACGGCTCTTCCGTGGTGCCGCTGATCGGCGGCCATCAGGGCGGCAACGCACTCTCGCGCCGCATCGCCGCCACCGTCGGTGGCCATGCCGCGGTGACGACGGCCGGAGATCTTGCCTTCGGCCTGGCGCTCGACGATCCGCCGGCCGGCTGGACGCTGGCCAACCCGCACGATGCCAAGGCCTTCGTGGCAGCGCTGTTGGCCGGGGCGAGGGTGCGGCTCGAGGGCGACTGCCCCTGGCTCCAGGAATCCGAGCTGCCGTTGAGCGCCGATGGCGAACTGGTGATCCGGATTTCCGTAGATGACGAGCCCGGCGGCGCCACCATCCTGGTCTACCACCCGGCCTCTTTGGCCATCGGCGTCGGTTGCGAACGCGGCACCGAACCCGCGGAACTGGTAGCTCTGGTCGAAGCAACCTTGGCGGCCGAAGGTCTGGCGCCGGCGGCCGTCGCCGGAATCTATTCGCTCGATCTCAAGGCCGATGAAGCGGCCGTGCATGCCGCCGCCGCCCGCTTCGATCTGGCACCCGATTTCTTCAGCGCCGCCCGCCTGGAACAGGAAACGCCGCGCCTCGCCAACCCTTCCGACGTGGTGTTCGCCGAGGTCGGCTGCCACGGCGTGGCCGAGGGTGCGGCCCTGGCCGCCGCCGGGCCCGCGGCCGAGCTCGTCGTGGCCAAGCGGAAATCGGACCGTGCCACCTGCGCCGTGGCGCGGTCGCCCGTGGTCATCGAGGCAGGATCGCGGGGCAGCCTGGCGGTGGTCGGCATCGGCCCCGGCAGTCAGGCCTGGCGCACGCCCGAGGCCAGCCGGCTGTTGCGCGAGGCCAGCGACCTGGTGGGCTATTCGCTCTATCTCGACCTGGTGGGTCCGGCGCCGCACCAGGTACGCCACGATTTCCCCCTGGGCGAGGAGGAAACTCGGGTGCGAAAAGCCTTGGACCTGGCGGCCGAGGGCCGCCGGGTGGCGCTGGTGTCGTCGGGCGACGCCGGCATCTACGCCATGGCGACGCTGGTCTTCGAGCTCATCGATGGCTGCGATCGGCCCGACTGGCGCGGCCTCGAGGTCAACGTCAGCCCCGGCGTCTCGGCCATGCAGGCGGCGGCGGCCCGGGCCGGGGCGCCGCTGGGCCACGATTTTTGCGCCATCTCGCTCTCGGATTTGCTGACGCCCTGGGAGGCCATCGAAAAACGCATCAAGGCCGCCGCCGAGGGCGACTTCGTCGTGGCCTTCTATAATCCCGTGTCGCGCCGCCGTACCACGCAACTGGCCCGGGCTCGCGAGATTCTGGCCGCTCACCGGCCGGCCGCAACGCCGGTGATGATCGGGCGCAACCTGGGCCGCGACGACGAGGCGCTCAGCGTCACCACGCTGGCCGAGCTCGATCCCGCCAGCATCGACATGCTCTCGATCGTCATCGTCGGCTCGAGTGAAACCCGCGCCTTCGACGGCCCCAGCGGGCCCCGGGTCTATACGCCTCGGGGGTATGCGGGAAAGGGCGGGTCGTGAGGCGCCGTTGGTCACCCCCACCCCAACCCTCCCCCATCAAGGGGGAGGGGGCAGAACCGCGCGCTCCCTCGAACCCCCTCCCCCCTTGTGGGGGAGGGATGGGGAGGGGGGTACGCCCATGACCGTCCACTTCATCGGTGCCGGCCCCGGCGATCCCGACCTGATAACGGTGCGCGGCCGAAACCTGATCGCCGGCTCGCCGGTCTGTCTCTACGCCGGCTCGCTGGTGCCCGAGGCCGTGGTGGCCTACGCCCCGGCCGGCGCCCGGGTGGTCGATACGGCGCCGCTGAACCTCGACGAAATCATCGCCGAGATGCAGGCGGCCGAGGCCGCCGGCCACGACGTCGCCCGCGTCCATTCCGGCGATCCCTCGCTCTACGGTGCCATCGGCGAGCAGATGCGCAGGCTGGCCGCGCTGGGCATCGACTACGACGTCACACCCGGCGTGCCGGCCTACGCTGCGGCGGCGGCCAGCCTGGGCCGCGAGCTGACGCTGCCGGGCGTCAGCCAGACCGTGGTGCTGACGCGCACGGCCATGAAATCCTCGGCCATGCCCAACCGCGAAAGCCTGGCGACGCTGGGCCAGAGCGGTGCCACCCTGGCGATCCATTTGAGCGTGCGAAACCTCAAAGCCGTCTGCGCCGACCTCGTGCCTCATTACGGCGAAGATTGCCCGGTCGCGGTGGTCTATCGTGCCAGTTGGCCGGACGAGCGGATCGTCCGTGGCACGCTGGCCGACATCCGCGCCAAGGTGCGGGCCGAGAAGATCACCCGCACGGCATTGATTCTGGTTGGCCCGGTGCTGGCCGCCGAGGGTTTCGCCGATTCGGCGCTCTACAGCCCCGACCACCGCCACCTGTTGCGCACGGGACGGGACTAGCCAGGGCTTTCGCTGAAGGCCATGCAGATCCTTCTCGATATCATCGTACCGGTCTTCGGCGTCGTGGCCATCGGCTACGCCGCGGCGCGCCTGGGCTGGCTCTCGAAGGCCGGCGCCGAGGGGCTCGTGGCCTTCGTCTTCAACTTCGCCATCCCGGCCATGCTGTTCCGGGCCATGGCCACCCGGGCCATGCCCGATCCCATCGATTGGGGGTTCTTGATTGCCTATTTCGGCGGTGGATATCTGGTTTGGGGGCTGGGTATGGTGATCAGTCGCCAGGGCTTTCGCCGCCATTTCGACGAGGCCTCGGTCGCCGGCATGGGCGCGGCCTTCGGCAATACGGTGATGCTCGGCGCTCCCCTGGTGCTGATGACCTACGGCGAGGCCGGTATGCTGCCGGCGTTCCTCATCATCTCTTTTCATTCCTGGCAGCTGATAGCCGTGGTCACAGCCCTGGTCGAGGGCGCGCGCGGCAACCGCGATCAGTTGTCGGACATCCCCGGGAACGTCGTCCGCGGCCTCGTCGCCAATCCCATCCTCATCGGCTTGGTGGCGGGCGTCCTTTGGAACCTGTCGGGGTTGCCGCTTCCGGCGGTCGTCGATGGCATAGCGGGAATGCTGGGGAAGGCGGCTATTCCGTGCGCGCTGTTCAGCATGGGGGCCTCTCTGGCCGTCTACCGCATCACGGGCGCGCTGGCCGAGTCCACGGCGACGGTCACCCGCCCAGTCGAGGTCGGCCAGACGCTGCGCTGCGAAGGCACGGTGATCGAGCTCCACCCCCGGGCGCCAGGCCAGAGCTTCGTGGTCGTCGGCTTGACGGCTTTCAACACCCAGGGCGCCACCGTTGCGGTGGGTCAGGCCCAGGTTACGGTGCCGGATTAGGGGTTATTCCCACTCCGCCTCGCGCTTCTCCAGAAACGCCACCACGCCTTCCTGGAAATCCGCGGTCTGCGATAGCGCGATGGCGGCCTGGCGGGCGTATGCGGTGCCGTCCGCCAGCGTCATGCCGCCGCCCAGCGTTATGGTTTTGCGGATGGCGGCCAGAGCCTGGGCCGGCTTGCGGGCCAGGCCGGCGGCGTAGGTTTGGACCTCGCTGCGCAAGCGTTCGGCCGGGCAGAGCACGTCGACCAGGCCGATCTCCAGGCCCTCCTGGGCCGTCAGGATCCGGCCGTCGAAAAGATACTTAATTGCGGCGGGCCGCCCCAGCAGGCGGGCCAGGCTTTGCGTCGTGGCGATGGGGGGGATGAAGCCGATGTCGATCTCGGGGTGGCCGAGCTTCGCGTTGTCAGCGCAAAAGCGCAGATCGCAGTGAAACGCCACCTCGAAGCCGCCGCCCACGGCGGTGCCGTTGATGGCGGCCAGTACCGGTTTTTCGCTCTGTTGCAGGAGGTGCATGGTTTCCAGGCTGCGGTCGACCCACTCCGTCATGCCGGCCTCGTCGATGCCGCGGAAGACTTCGAGGTCGGCGCCGACGGCGAAGTATTTCTTAAGCGCACTGGCCAGCACCAGCACGCGCACGGATGGGTCTCCCAGGACGGCGCTGAGCGCCCCTGGCAACTCGCGCAGCATGGGCCAGTGCACGGCGTTGACGGGTGGGCGGTTGTAGCGGAACCAGCCGACGGCGTCTTGGACGCTGAAGTCGATGAACTCGAAATCCATGCCAGCGTGCCCTAAACCGCTTGCAGCCCGCACCACTCGGCGATGAACAGCGCCATGGTCTGTGTGTTGCGGCGCACCGATTCGAGCTCCACGCGTTCGTTGAAGCCGTGGATGTTTTCCGACCGCGGCCCGTAGACCAGGCCCGGCGTGTCGGCGTAGAGGCCGAAGAAGCGGGCGTCGGTGGTGGCTGTCGTCGGCACCTTTTGCAGGGGCTTGCCGTTGACCGCTTCGTGCGCGGCGGCCAGCACGGCCTTGGCGGCGTCGGCGTTGGCCAGCTCGTAGCCCTCGGCGAAGAAGCCGTGGTAGACGATTTCGGGCGGCGAATTGGCCAGGAACGAGTCTTTTTGCGCCGCCGCCCGGATGGTGTCTTCGATCTCGCGCCGGGCCTCGGAGAGGTCCTGTTCCGGATAGGTAGCGATGCGCACGTCGAAGATGCACCAGGCCGGCACGCTGGAGGGCCAGTCGCCGCCCTCGATGCGGCCGATGTTGAGGTTGATGGGGTGGTGCACGTCAGCATAGGCGGCGTGGCGCCGGTCGTCCCCGTTCCAGCGTTCCTCGAGACCGTGCAAGGCCTGCATCAGCGGGAACGCCGCCTCGATGGCGTTGGCGCCCGAGCCCGCCTCCAGCACGTGGACGGGGCGGCCGCGCAGCTTGACCTGGAACCAGAGCACGCCGATCTGGGCGCCCACCAGCGAGTCCCCCATGGGCTCGGGGATCAGCGCCGCCTCGGCCCGGTAGCCGCGTTGCAGGCACGCCAGTGCGCCGTTGCCGGTGCATTCCTCCTCGATCACCGACTGCAGGAAGACGTCGGCCGCCGGCACCTGGCCGATGCGCTTGAGGGCATCCATGGCGAACAGCATCTCGCCCAGCCCGGCCTTCATGTCGCCCGCGCCGCGGCCGTACATCCAGCCGTCCTCGATACGCGCATCGAACGGCGGCGTATCCCACATGTCGAGCGGCCCCACCGGCACCACGTCGATATGGCCATTGAGGATCAGCGAGCGCCCGCTTGGATTGTCCGGCCGGTGGGCACCGACCACGTTGAAGGCGTTGTCGTAGGAAACGTGCACCGGAGAGAATCCGGGCAGGTGCTGGATGTCCTCGATGCGCACCTGCCAGCGGTCGACGCTGAGGCCGCGGCCGCGCATCTCCCGGGCCATGAAGTCCTGGGCAGTGTGTTCCTGGCCGCGCAGCGAGGGGTATTTGACCAACTCGGCGGTGAAGGCGACCTGGTCGTCGAAGCCCTCGTCGACGGCATTCATGATCTTGGACGCGAGGTCGCTGGACGGCATGGGAATCTCCGACAAGAAAAAAAGAACGGTAGCGCGCGCTTCAGGCAGCGGCAAGCTTGAGCCAGTCGAGCGCTGTCGCGGGGGTCTCGACGGTTTCGCCCGCCACCAAGGGGGGGCGGCGGATCATGACCACCGGAATTGCTCGTTCGCGGGCGGCGGCGATCTTGCCGTAGGTCGCCGGGCCGCCGCTCTGGCGGCTGACCAGGCCGTCGATGGCGTGATCAGTCAGCAGCGCGCGTTCGTCCTCGAGACTGAAGGGGCCGCGGCCGGTAATGACCTGGCAGTCGAGGGGCAAATCGCCGGGCGGGCTGACCAGGCGTACGAAAAACCTGATGCCGTCGAGGCCTGCATAGGCGCCAAGCGCCCGCCGGCCCACGGTCAGCAGCACACGCTTGGCCAGGCCGGGCAGCGCCGCCGCCGCCTCGGCGTCGTCCGCCACCTCGATCCAGCGGTCGCCGGGCTCGGCCGTCCAGGGCGGGCGCCGCAGCATCAGGCGCGCGAGATCGAGGCGGTCGCAGGCCGCCGCAGCCTGGGCCGAGATCTGCACGGCATAGGGATGGGTGGCGTCGACCAGGGCGGATATCTGCTGGCTGTCGAGATACGCCATCAGTCCCTCGGCACCGCCAAAGCCGCCAACGCGCACCTCACCCGGCGGCCGGCGTGGCGCGGGCATCCGGCCGGCAAAAGACGTGACCACGTCGAGCCCCGCCGCATCAGCCAGCGTGGCCAACTCGCGGGCCTCGGCGGTACCGCCGAGAATTAGAATCCTAGCTCGCATCTCTCACCGGAAAACTGGGGACAGGGACCCTTTCTTGTGGGTTCCTCTTCGGCGAAAAACGGCGGATAGTGGCGCTTTTCGGCAAAATAAGTGGGGCCAGGGACCACTTTTTGGCCAGGGACCACTTTTTGGCAGGTCTATTGCTAGCCATCGCGACCTACCGGTTCCCCGGCCCGGTCGTAGACCAGGATTTCGATGGCAACGGCGTCGCCGGCCGTTTGCCGCGCCGTCTCGCCGGCCCGTGCCGCCACCCAATCGCCTAGGGGCAGATCTTGACCCCGCGCCATCTCCAGTACCTCGGCGGCGGTGTTGGCCGAGCGCGCGCGGGCCACCGCATCGGCCCCGGCGCCGAGTTCGGCCAGCCCCCCGGCCAGCCACTCGAAATCGACCTGGCTGCGGCCGGAATGAAGATCGAGATCTCCCTGGCCCAGCTTGACCAGCTTGCCGAAGCCGCCGGCGATGGTGAGAAGCGGCACCGGGTTTCGCCGCAGGTACTTGAGCAGGCCGCCGGCGAAATCGCCCATCTCGATCAGCGCTGCCTCGTCGAGGCCGTAGTGCGCCTTGACCGCGGCCTCGGAGGTCGTGCCCGTACTGGCGGCGACATGATCGAAGCTGCCGGCCCGGGCCACGTCGACGCCCTGGCGGATGCTGGCGATCCAGGCGGCGCATGAATAGGGGATGACGATGCCGCTGGTGCCCAGCACCGAGAGCCCGCCCACAATGCCCAGGCGGCCGTTCAAGGTGCGGTTCGCCAGGGCCTCGCCGTCGGCAATCGAAAGCGAGATCTCGACGTCGGCTGGCACGCCGTGCTCAGCCGCGATTTCGGCTACCGTCTCGCGCATCATGCGGCGCGGCACCGGGTTTATGGCCGGCTCGCCGACGGCCAGCGCCAGGCCCGGCCGGGTTACCGTGCCGACGCCCGGCCCGGCCCGGAAAACGATGCCGCTGGCGGCGGGGCCGCGCCTCAGCGTGGCCAGCACCAGTGCCCCATGGGTGACGTCGGGATCGTCGCCGGCGTCCTTGATGATGCCAGCGCTGGCGCTTTCGGATTCCAGGACCTCGCGGGCCAGGGCAAAGGCCGGCCGTTGGCCGCCGGGCAGCGTGATGGTCACGGGATCGGGAAAGCCGCCGCCCAGCAGCGCCGTGAAGGCCGCCCGGGTGGCCGCGGTGGCGCAGGCGCCGGTGGTCCAGCCCCGTCGCAGGGGTCCCTCGGGCTTCTCGTTCATGGCCCCATTATTAGAGCGATTCACGTTCGAAGCGAATCGCTCGAGGCCGCTTTTTGCTGGGCCCTCACCGGGCGGGCGCATCCGCGCCCTTGGCCTCCGTCCCCCAAAGGGGGCCGGCATAGCGCCGATCCCACAGCGTGGTTTTTTGCTGCTTGTTCATTTATTGCAACGGGAGCGACCGCGACCCGCCGCGACTGCGGCGCGCCCGCGCAGGCAGCGGACCTTTAGGTCCGCCGCCGTGAGCGACAAAAAGCCAACGGGAGCAACGCGACCCGCCGCTCCTGCGGCGCCTCCGCGGAGGCTGCGGAGCGCAGCTCTGCCGCCGTGAGCGACAAAAACCCAGAGTGGAGCTCATCCCATGAGATCCACTCTGGCCTACCCGTGGAGCTGCGTGTAAAACCGGGCCATGACGGAGTTTCCTTTCGAGTTGCCGGAATTCGCGCCGGGCTGGGTCTGGCTGGTGGGCGCCGGGCCGGGCGAGCCCGGGCTTTGTACGCTGCTGGGCTATCACGCGCTCAGGGCCGCCGACGTGGTGGTCTACGACGCCCTGGTGGGCCCCGACATCCTGGCCCTGGCGCGCGACGGCGCCGAGCTCGAATATGCCGGCAAGCGCGGCGGCCGGCCCTCGCCGCGCCAGCCCGATATTTCGCGTCGCTTGGTCCAACTTGCGCGTGAAGGCAAGCGCGTGCTCAGGCTGAAGGGCGGCGACCCGCTGGTTTTCGGCCGCGGCGGCGAAGAGGCCCTGGCCCTGGTCGAGGCCGGAATTCCTTTCCGCATCGTGCCCGGCATCTCGGCCGGCGTCGGCGGCGCCGCCTATGCCGGCATTCCCGTCACCCACCGCGACGTGAATTCCGTGGTCACCTTCCTCACCGGCCATGCCTCGACCGGCGAAGTGCCCGATGGCATCGACTGGCAGGCCCTGGCCAAGGCCTCGCCGGTGATCGTGCTCTATATGGCGATCAAGCATCTCGGCACTATCAGCGAAAACCTGATGGCCGGCGGCCGCGCGTCCGACGAGCCGGTGGCGGTGATCGCCAAGGCCACGATGGCGGAGCAGGTTGTGGTCGAAACCACGCTGGGCGGCTGTCTGGCCGACCTGGAGGCCAGCGGCCTGGAGCCGCCGGCCATCGTGATCATCGGCCAGGTGGTCCGCTTGCGCGCCGGCCTCGACTGGCTGGGGGCGCTGGGCGGCCGCGTGCTCGAGGCCGACCCGCTGGGTTTGAAGAGCCGAAGTGACACGGCCTGAAGGCCTCGTTCCCGGCCTGATCATCGCCGCGCCCGCCTCGGGCAGCGGCAAGACGACGGTGACGTTGGGGCTGTTGCGGGCCTTGCACGACCGGGGCGTCAAGGTTTCCTCATTCAAGGTCGGGCCCGACTATATCGACCCGGCCTTTCACGCCGCCGCCAGCGCCCGGCCCTGCCAGACCATCGATCCCTGGGCCATGACGCCGGGCGCCATGGCGGCCGGCCTGGGTCTGGCCGCCGAGGGCGCCGAGTTGGTCATCGGCGAGGGCGTCATGGGGCTTTTCGACGGCGCTTCCGACGGCTCGGGCTCGACCGCGGATTTGGCAGCCCAACTGGGCCTGCCGGTGGTGCTGGTGGTCGACGTGGCGGCCCAGGCCGGCAGCGCTGCGGCCCTGGTGCATGGCTTTGCCGCCTACCGCTCCGATCTCGACCTGGCCGCCGTCATCTTCAACCGGGTCGGCGGCCCGGGCCACATTGAGACCTTGCGCCGGGCCTGCGAGCCGCTTGGCGTGACCATCGCCGGCTATCTGCCACGCCGTGCCGAACTGGCGCTGCCGGACCGCCATCTCGGCCTGGTCCAGGCCGCCGAAATCCCGGCACTGGAGGATTTCCTGGCCGCCGCGGCGGCTGCCATGCGCCAGCACCTCGATGTAGACGCGCTCGGCGCCCTGGCCCGTCAGCCGGTGCTTAGCGAACAGGGCGCCAGCGCCTTGCCACCGAGTGGCATGCCGGTGCTGGGCGGGCGCATTGCGCTGGCTTCGGACCTGGCGTTTTCCTTTTGCTATCCCCATGTCCTCGCCGATTGGCGCCGCCAGGGAGCCGAGATCGTGCCCTTTTCGCCGCTCGCCGACGAAGCGCCCGACGCCGCCGCCGATGCCATATACCTGCCGGGCGGCTATCCCGAGCTGCATGCCGGCCGCCTGGCCGGCAACGGGAAATTCCTCGATGGCCTGCGCCGGGCCGCCCAAACGGCCGCCATTTTCGGCGAATGCGGCGGCTATATGGTGCTGGGCCAGGGCCTGGTCGACGCGGCCGGCCAGCGCCACGCCATGGCCGGGCTGTTGCCGCTGGAAAGCAGCTTTGCCGAGCGCCGCTTGCATCTCGGCTACCGTGATGTCGAAACCGTCGCGGACGGTGTTTTGGGGCCCGCCGGCAGCCGCTTCCGCGGCCACGAGTTCCACTACGCCACGATACTTAAGGAGCAGGGCGAGGCGGCTTTGTTCAGCGCCCGCGACGCCTCGGGCCGCGATCTAGGGTCGCTGGGCCGCCGTCAGGGCCGGGTGGCGGGATCGTTCGTCCACCTAATCGCGGCGGGCTGAGCTCCGCGCCCAACGTCGGCCGGTACCAAAGAGCGCGGCGATGGCTGCTACCGCGGCCAGGCCGACGAGCCATTCCATACCGTGCGGGTGGGCGTGCGCTTCGGCGAAGCCGGCCGAGGGACTCTGGCCGTGGGCCAGGGCCGGGGCGGCGGCGAGGAATGTGAACGCGGTGGCGATAAGCGTGCGGCTAAGTTTGGGCATTTTTCCTCTCACTCCATTTCGATTAGATTATTGGGCTGGCTCGGTGGGCGCCAGGCGCTTGTAGGCGTGGGCCGAGACGCCGCCGATGACCAGCCAAAAGAGCAAATTGGCGACCAGGGTGGCGGAAACGAAAGCCGCCGCCAATTCGGCCGGCAGGTTGCCTGCTTCGAAGCTTTCCGGGTGCGGCGCGCCGACGACGTGGGGGGCGACAATGATCACGGCGCCGAGCACCTTGAGCGCCAACCCGGACACCCACACCATAAGCCCGATGCCGACGGCCGTGGCCAGTGCCGTGGCGGCCCACCAGATCTGGCGTGCCTCCAGGTCGGTGTAGGCCGAGCCCGGCAGCTCGGGCGGCAGGCCCAAGGCCGGAGCCAGGCTGAAGGTGGCAAAGCCCGCCAGTCCCCATAGGTATCCTTCTCGTACGTCTTCGCCACCCTTGAGGGCCAGGCCGGCAGTCAGCATGAGCGCAAAGGCGATGCCGGTGAGCACGTTGGCAAACAGCGTCAGGCCGAGGCGCTTGAATTGCAGTGACGGCACGCCAGGCTCAGCCTGGCTTTCCTTGTCGTGGCTGTGGCCGGAATTGTCGCCGTGACCGTGACTGCTGCCTGCTGTCTCGAAGACCTCGGCCTGCGAGATCAGCGGCAGTACCTTGAAGCTCTGAATCCCGGTGAGGAAGACACCCGCCACCAGGCCGCCAAGAGCGGCGGCAAAGACGATGGCCCGGAATATCGCCAAATTCAGTGGCAGGGAAAGGCCGTGGCGTGGCGCGAATCGTGAGTCGCGTCATGAATGGCCTGTGGCTGCGCGAAGCCCACGCCGTAAAGCATGATCAGGCCGAAAACCAGGGCCGCGAGTGCCGAGGTCCTGACGCCGATGCCGGCCGTCGGGGCGGCCTGTGCCGTGGAAGTAAGCTGAACTGCCATGACGAACTCCTGTTTCTTTGTTTCAAACCAATCGATCTCATGCACCGTCGAGCCTCGGTGCCGGTCTTCTCAGCAGTCACAGGAGTGCGATCCTGAACCGCCGGAACGCCCCGTCCGACGCAGTCGGTCCTACACGGCAACGGCAGGTCTCCTGGCTCACGGTTTGGCGCCTGCGGCAGGCCTTCCCGGGTTGATTTTCGAGCGCCATCCCAGTGGCCGTCTCTTCGTCGCAGGCGAACCGTTCACAGTTGCGGGGGCAGCCCCGGTTTTGGCCCTGTCGCCGCACCGGGTTCCCTTTTCATCCCGCTTATGGGAACCGTCGCTTGGCCAAATAGGGCCATAGCTGGCGTACCCTGTCAATGAGATATATTAGACAGGGTAACGCCTCCCGAACCGCCGACAGGAAACCATGACCGAGCCCACCACAAACAGTCTTCCGCCCCTCACCCTGGTGCTCGGCGGCGCCCGTTCGGGCAAGAGCCGTTATGCCGAGGGATTGTTGGCGGACTGGTCAGGGACGCGGATCTACCTGGCCACGGCCGAGGCGGGCGACGCCGAGATGCAGGCCCGCATTCGCCACCACCGGGAACGTCGCGGCGAGGCCTGGATGACGGTCGAGGAGCCCCTGGAACTGGCGGCGGCGCTGGTGCGTGAGGCCCAGGGGGGCCGCGCCGTGCTGGTCGACTGCCTGACGCTCTGGCTAAGCAATATCACGTTGGCCGAACGAGATATCGAGGCCGAGGCGGCGGCCCTGATCGCCGCCCTCGGCCGCTGCGCCGGCCCTATCGTTTTGGTTTCCAACGAGGTCGGCCAGGGCATCGTGCCGGAGAACCCCCTGGCGCGCCGCTTCCGTGACGATGCCGGCAGGCTTCATCAAGAGGTGGCCCGGGTGGCCGACCGCGTGGTGCTGGTGACCGCGGGCTTGGCGCAGATCCTCAAGTAGCCGCGCCGGGCTTCCTTTCGGGATAACTGACGCCGAGGCCCTGGGCCGGGTCCATCTGGGCGCCGTAGGGCGGAATGGGGAAGCGCAGCCCCGACTTGGCCAGGCCTTCGAGGCCCTCGATGCCGCGGGCGAACTCGTCGGGCGGCATGGCCAGCAGCATTTCGTCATCAGCCACGCCGCCATAGCGCCGTTCGGCATAGCAGGGGATCGAGATCGAGGTCTCGCCCGTGGCCAGCGCCCGGCCCCAGCTGTCGGAACAGGCGCTTTCGCCGCAGATCGACATGTCGTAGCGCTTGTAGCGCTTCCACTGCAGGCCGTTGACAAAGAGGATGGTCTGGGCCGGCGTGCCGTAGAACATCACCACGTCGGGCGGATCGAGCCGGCCTGTGCGCAAGGGTGCTGCCGCCAGGCCGTTGAAGCGCCCGGCCGGCACCCGCGTCATCTGGGCCTGGTGCTCCCGCGCCGCCTCGCGGTTTTCGAACCAGACGCCGTCCATCTGTTCGCCCGAGAGGTAACGCTCGGCCGGCACGTTGAGGCCCATGACGCCGCCGCAGTTGCCGCCCGGCATGACGTTGTCGACGGCGATGCCGAGTGTAAATCCGGCCAGGCGACTTTGCGTCACCAACTGGCAGGCGGTGAAGTGAACCCCCTCGGTGGGGCGCCTGAGCCCTGGGATCTGCTCCATCTCGACCACTTCCTCGAAGTGCTTGAGGCCGATCGGCAGGGTCTTGATTTTCAAAAGCTCGACCAGCTTCAGCGCCAGGGCTTTGAGGTTTTCCGCGCTGGTATCGTAATCGCTCATGTTCTTGTTCCTATGCTAAAGCAGCGCCAGGCTGAGTTCGGGCAGCAATACCACGGCGATCAGCACCAGCACCATGATGGCGGCAAACGGCGCCGCGCCGGCGAATATGTCGCCCAGCGATATGCGATCGTCATCCAGCGTCGACTTGATGACGTAGACGGCAATGCCCAAGGGCGGCGTCAGCAGGCCGATCTCGACGGCGATGATGGTGACGATGCCGAACCACACCAGGTCGGCGCCAAAGCCGGTGACGATGGGCAGCACCAGCGGCAGCACGATGAGCATGATCGAGGTCGAATCGAGCACCGTGCCCATGACCAGCACGATGATGATGTAGATGACGAGAAAGCCCGTGAAACCCAGCCCGGCGCTCTCGATGCTGCCGATCAGCCATTGCGGCACTCCCGAGAGCGCCAGCATGCGGGTGTAGATCGAGGCCGAGATGATGAGGAACGAGATCGAGACGGTGACGTGGCCGGTCTCGACCAGCACCTTCCAGAAGCCGGCCAGCGTCAGTTTCCTTTTCGCCAGCGCCAGCAGCAACGCTCCCAACGCCCCCACCGCGCCGGCGTCGGTGGGCGTGAAAAACCCGCCGTAGATGCCGCCCAGCACGATGACGATGAGGCAGACGATGGGCGCCATCTTGGCCAGCATCTCGCCCCAGCCCATTTCCGCGCCCGCGATTGTGCCGCCGCTATCGCCACCGCCCACGAAGGCCGGGAAGCGATGCGCCATGACGACGATCGCCAGGCCATAGGCGATGGAAAGCAGGATTCCCGGGATGACGCCTGCGATAAACAGCGCCCCCACCGATTCCTCGGCCAGGAAACCATAGAGGATGAGCAAAAGACTCGGTGGGATCAGCATGCCCAGCACCGACGATCCCGCCACCACGCCCACGGAAAAGCGCGGCGTGTAGCCCAGCCGCAGCATCTCCGGCACCGCCACCTTGGTGAACACCGCGGCCGAGGCGATGGAGATGCCGGTGATGGCGGCGAAGACGGCGTTGGCTGCCACCGTGGCGATGCCCAGGCCGCCCTTGATGCGATGGAACATGCGGTTGGCCACGTCGAAGGTGTCCTTGCCGATGTCGGAATAGCTGACCAGCAGCCCCATCAGCACAAACAGCGGCACCACGCCGAAGATGTGGTTGGCGATGGAATCGGCAGCGGCCTGGGCCAACAGCTTGCTGGCCACCACGTAGCGGCCTTTGATGGCCAGGACACCGAGGAACGAAAGCAGCGTCAGCGCCACGCCCACATGCATGCCGGCATAGATCAGCACCACCATGCCCACCAGCGAGATGATACCGATTTCGAGGCCGGTCAAATCACGTCCCTGGGCGAACCGCCGCCGCCCCCCCACCCCAACCCTCCCCCGCAGGGGGGGAGGGGGCCGAAATTGGCTGTGGTTCTTAAGTTCTTTCCCTCCCCCTTGATGGGGGAGGGCAGGGAGGGTGTGTTTTCCTTTTTGTTGATCCTCCTCATAGCGGCCGCCACACCCGCCGGGCGTCGGCCCAGGCCAGCAGCAGGAACTGCACGGCCGTGGCGGCGCAGCCCACCAGAATGATCAGCTTGACCGGCCAGATGGGGGCCGTGAAGTCGCCGGCGGCGCCGACGTATTCGTCGATCTCCAGGGCCTTGGTGAAGTAGGGCAGGCTGGCCTGGAAGATGATGGCGAACAGCACCGCCCCGGTCAGGTGGTAGAGCGCCTGCAGCGCATACCCGAGCCGCGGCAGGCGCCGGGTCAGCCGCGTGATCAGGGCATCCGAACGCGTGATGCGCCCGGCCCACAGGGTATGGGCGAGCTGCAGGAAAACGATGGCCACGATCGACATGCTGACGATCTCGGTAACGCCGCGCACCGGCGCCCCGAAGGCCTCGCGGCCGAAGATGTCGGCGTTGATCAACACCATCAGCATGAAGATCCAGGCCGTGCCGATGGCGTTGAGAACGCCGGTCAGGCGGTCGAAGGCCAGCGGTTGCCGGCTCGCCGGGCCTTCGTCAGGCGATTCGGCGCTCAATCAGGCTATTCCGCCGACCAGTCGCGCGGCACCTGGACGCCGGCCTTGGCCAGTCCCTGCATGTAGCCCTTGAGCACGGCCTTGCCGGGCAGGCCCTTCTTCTCCAGGCCGGCGGCCCAGGCCTTGGCGATGTTGGGGATGGCCTGGGCCCAGCGCTTGCGCTCGGCCGCCGGCAGCTCGGCCACCTTGGCGCCCTTTTTGACCATGATGCCCAAGAGCTTGTCGGCCGCCGCCTGCTGGCCCTTGGCGAAGCGCACGTCGTATTCGGCCGAGACCGCCAGGAAGATCTTCTTCATGTCGGCCGGGAAGGAGGCCCAGACGTCCTTGTTGATCGACAGTCCACCGGCGAACTGCGAGCCGAAATTGACCTTGGTGATGTGGGGCGCCACCTCGAAGCATTTGCAGCCCCAGGCGCCGGTGGTGAAGGTCAGCGTGCCGTCGGCGACGCCGGTCTTGATGTCGTTGTAATAGGTCTTGAGATTGCCGGCCACTGCCACCGCACCGGTGCCCTTGATCCAGTTGGCCGAGGGACCCGGGGCCAGGATCTTGCGGCCCTTGAGGTCGTCGATCGAATTGATGGGGAAGGTGGTGAAGATGTGATAGGTGTCGAGTGCCGCGCCGGTCAGCATCATCTGGTTGTACTTGCCCCACGAGGCGCCCATGGCCGGGATGGAATCCTGCAAACCGGCGATGGTCCTGGTCACCAGGCCGATGTCGGAAGTGCCGAAGGGCGAGACGTAGGTGACGTTCTGCAGCGGCAGCTTCGGTGCTTCGAAGATCGAGCCCACGAAGCCGATGTCGACGATGCCCTCCTCGATGGCCTCAAGCACGCCGCCGATCTTGGCCACGGTGCCGCCGTAGGCCTCGGTCCAGGCGATCGAGTGCTTGCCGCCGGCCGCCGCCAGGCGCTTGTCGATCTCGGGGATGTAGAACTCGTGCAGCAGCTTGACCCAGAGGAACACCGGCGGATGCCCGGCCGCCGCGGTGAGCTTGAAGTTCTCGGCTCTTGCCGGTCCGGAAACGGTGATCGCAGCCAATGCCAGCAGCGCCACCGCGCCCTGCATCAGTTTCGTCCTGCCCATTTTTCTTCTCCCTGATTCGGATGCCTGATTGGTCTTCGTTTGAAGACCCGCCCTTCGGGTCATAGTACGTCGGGGCGGGGGACGGTACAATCGAGACCGCCGCCCCCTGGAGTCCGCCATGCCAAGACGCCTCATCGACATCTCCATGCCACTGGAAAACGACGTCAAAAGCGATCCCGAGCCCTTTGGGCCCGAGATCGAGTATCTCGACCACCAAGCCTCGGCCGAGCAGATGATTTCCTTCTTTCCCGGGCTGGCCAAGGACGATTTGCCGGACGGTGAAGGCTGGGCGGTGGAAAAGATTGCCTTGTCCACCCACAACGGCACCCGCCTCGATGCGCCGTACCATTTTCATTCCACCATGAACCGGGGCGAGCGCGCCGCAACCATCGACGAGGTGCCGCTGGAGTGGTGCCTGGGCAATGGCGTCAAACTCGATTTCCGTCATCTCGATGATGGACACGTTGTGACGGCGGCCGAGGTCGAGGCCGAACTCGCGCGCATCGGCCACACGCTGGCACCCTTGGACATCGTCGTGGTCAACACCCGGGCCGGTTCGCGCTACGGCCAGGACGACTACGTCGCCACGGGCTGCGGCATGGGCTACGAGGCCACCATGTATCTGCTGGAGCGCGGCGTCCGCGTCACCGGCACCGATGCCTGGAGCTGGGATGCGCCTTTCGTGCACACGGCCGAGAAATACGCCGCCAGCGGCGATGCCGGGCTGATCTGGGAAGGCCACAAGGCCGGCCGCCACATCGGCTACTGTCACCTGGAGAAGCTGCATAACCTGGAAAGCCTGCCGGCCACGGGCTTTCAGATCTCTTGTTTCCCGGTCAAGATCCGCGCCGCCTCGGCCGGCTGGACCCGCGCCGTGGCGATTCTGGAGGACTGATCATGGCTAACCCCATCGACGGCTTTTCAGTCGATCCGGCCGAGCTCAATTACATCGGCCAGGACCTGCAGCGGCCCGAATGCATCCTGGCCGAACGCGACGGCTCGCTCTGGGTGGCCGATGCCCGCGGCGGCGTCGTCCACATCCAGCCCGATGGCAGCCAACGCATCATCACGCAATCGGTTGCGGGCGACTTCGCAGATGCCTCGGACGAGGCCAAGCGCTTCACTGAAGGCACGTTGCCCAATGGCCTGGCCTTTGCCGAAAACGGCGACATTCTGATTTCCAACTTCGGCACCGACCTTTTGGAAGTCATGACCCGTGAGGGCGAGACCCGGACGCTCTACGACCGGATCGACGGCCAGCCCATCGGCAAGGTCAACTTCGTGTTGCGCGATTCCAAAAACCGCATCTGGATCACCGTTTCGACCCGGGTCAAGAACTGGATGGATGCCGCCATCAGCCGCATCAAGGACGGCTACGTGGCGCTGGTGGATGAGCGCGGTATTCGCATCGTCGCCGACGGCTTTGCCTTTACCAACGAGATCCGCCTCGATGCCGCCGAGGAATGGCTTTACGTGGTCGAGACCACCGGCCGCCGTGTGACGCGCCTTCGCGTGGCGCCCGACGGCGAGCTCAGCCAGCGCGAGACCTACGGGCCCGAGGACACCGGCGGCTTCATCGACGGCATCGCCTTCGATGCCTACGGCAACCTCTGGGGCACCCACATCCTGCACGACCGGCTGTTCGCCATCACGCCCGAGGGCGATCTGCGGATTATTCTCGACGACACCAATCCGGGGCCTCTCGAGGCCTTTTTCGCGGCTTTCGAGGCCGACCAGGCGACGCCCGAGCACATGCTGGCCTGCGGCGGCAGCGTGGCCACCTGGATGGCCAGCATCACCTTCGGCGGCCCCGACCTCCGCACCGCCTACATCGGCAGCCTGCGGGGCACGCGGATTCCCTATTTTCGCTCGCCCGTGGGCGGCTTGCCGCCGGTTCACTGGTAGGTAGCCAACCAGGCCGCCAATTCGTCACGCAGCGCCGTGATGGCGCCCGGCCAGTCGTGCAGCGCCGGCTGACGGAAAAGCCGCATGGTGGGGTACCAGGGCGAGGTTTCGCGTTCCCTCAGCCAGCGCCAGTCGGCCACCATGGGCAGCAGCACCCAGACCGGCTGACCCAGCGCCCCGGCCAGGTGGGCGACGGCGGTATCGACGCTGACCACCAGGTCGAGCTGGCTGATGATGGCGGCGCTGTCGGCGAAGTCGCTGATCTCCGGCGTCGGGTCAAAAAGCCGATCGTCGACTTTGCTGGCGCCGAGCTGCAGCGAGACGAAGCTGGCGGGCAAATCCAGCAACGGCGCCAGCGCCCCCGGCGCCAGCGAGCGCAGGTGTTCGTCGGGGTGGCTCGGGCGGCCGGCCCAGACCAGGCCGATGCGGGGCCGGGAGAGCGGCTCGAGGCGGCGGCGCCAGAACGCTACTTGATCGCCGGGCGGCTTCAGGTAGGGCACCTGGGCCGGGATCTCGTCCAAGCGCGTCAGGCCCTGCAGGAACGGCAAGCTGAGCAGCGCCGCGGCCACCTCGAAGCCCGCCACCCGGCCGCCGCGTGGGACGACCTCGACGCCGGGTAGGCTGCGGCGCAACAAGCGCAACAGCTCGGGATGGCAGTCGAACACGATGTCGGCGCCCCGGGCTTGCAGCGGCGCCACGAAGCGCAGGAACTGGATGGCATCGCCGAAGCCCTGTTCGGACCAGAGGAAGAGCCGCCGGCCGGCCAACTCGCCGCCGTCCCATTGGCGCTCCATCAGCGCCGCGCGGCTGGCGCGCAAATGCTCCTGCGCCGGGCGGCGCTCGAAGCCCGCCCAGCCCTTGGCGAAATCGCCCCGGGCGAGCTGCATCATGGCCAGGTGATAGGCGGCGTCGGGGTCGTCGAAAGCAGCGGCGAAGGCCGCCTCGGCCTCGGCCAGGCGGCCCAACTGGCGCAGCACCACGCCGGCATTGTTGTGGGCGCCGGCCTGGTGGTAGAGCTCGAGCGCGCCTTCCAGGTCGCCGCGCTGGTAGCGATCCGCCGCCTCATCCATTTCAACGGCCATAAAACGCCCTTTTTCCAGGTCTCTCTGGAGGCGATACTATGCCTCAAACGAAGCCTTTTGTTGCAACCACATCGTGGGAGGAAGCGGTGCTCAAAGCCATCACGGTACTGAAACGCAAAGCCGGCATGGAGGTGGCCGATTTCCAGCGCTACTGGCGCACTAGCCACGCCGACATCGTGCTGCCCATGGCCGGCCTCAGGCGCTATGTCCAGTCGCACCTGATCCTTTCCGGCTACAGCCGCGGCGAGCCCCTGCACGACGGCATGGCCGAGGTCTGGTACGACGACAGCGCCGCCCTCAAGGCCAACGCAGGGAGCCCCGAATACGCCGCCGTGGCGGCCGATGAGGCCAATTTCATGGATAGTTCGGCGACCGTGCTGCTGCTCACCGAGGACCACGCCATCATCGACCGGCCGGCGCCCGAGGGCGGCGTCAAGTGCGTTGAATTCCTGCACCGCCGCGAGGGCATGGCGATGGAGGATTTCCAGGCCCATTGGCGCGGCTCCCACGGCGCCATCGCGGCCCGCATCCCGGGTATCCGGCGCTATGTCCAGAGCCACCCCAAGCTGGGCGGCTACCGCGACGGCCGCCAGCCCGGCTACGACGGCGCTGCCATCACCTGGTGGCAGTCGACCGACGCCATGCGGGCCGCCGCCGGCAGCGCCGAACTGGCCGCCACCCGGGCCGACGAAGCCAATTTTCTGCGGCCCGGCGGCAACCCCACGATGATCACCAAGGAGTTTGTGATTCTTTAGCCCCGCGCCGCCACAGGCGGCTTTTTTGTGGACCCTCACCGGGCGGGCGCATCCGCGCCCTTGGCCTCCGCGCCCCCCCCAGGGGGGCGGCTTAGAGTCGATAGCAGAGCGTGGTTTGTTGCTGCTTTGTCTTGGTGCAACGGGAGCGACCGCGACCCGCCGCCACTGCGGCGCGCCCGCGCAGGCGTGGGCCGTCAGGCCCACTGCCGTGAGCGACAAAAACCAACGGGAGCAACGCGACCCGCCGCCACTGCGGCGCCCCCGCGGAGGCTGCGGGCCGTAGGTCCGCCGCCGTGAGCGACAAGACTCCTCCTACCTCTCGTAGCCGGCCAGGCGGCGGATGATGACCAGGCGGCGCCGCGCGTGGTGGCGGCGCTGGGCTGCCAACGCGGTGATGGTCTCGAGTTCTTGGCCCGGCGGACGGCCGGCGGCAAGGTCGTCGACGGCAGCCGCCAGGGCCTCCAGCACTTGGTCCTCGACGTCGAAGGATTGGGCATAGGTGGTCAGGCCGAGAAAGAGCTGGCGCCGGGCGTCGTTGCCCAGTGCAGTGCTCTTTTGCACTGCCTCCAGCGCCTGGTTGGTCGCCGTGTGGCCCGCCGCCACCGCCTGACGCCCGGCCGTCAGCTGGCGCCGGGCGTTGGCGACCACGGCGGCCGCATCCGGCCCCGCCACGCCCAGGCGTTTGAGTTCAAAATCGTAAAGCGCGATGACGGCACTGTCGGCGGCGCCGGCGGCGGCGTGCAGATGGCGCTCCGGGTGCATCCGAGAGAGGCTTGCCGATCTCAGGCGACGAAAAGCAAGCTCGGCCCGGTGGCGGGTCTTGCGGCCCTGGCGCAGGCGTATGGCGATGTCCACCACCGTGGCTTGGCCTTCGAGGACAGCCTGAAAAAGCGCCGCCGATTCCGTGACCGCCCGGTCCACCGTGGCCTCCAGCAGGCGCAGGCTGTCGAGACCCCGGCCGGCGGCGGCGTCGAGCGCCGCCCCGCCGGTGGCAGCCGCGGCCGGCCGGGCGGTGCCGTGGGCTTCCAGGATCCAGGCCAGCGCCTGGTCGCCGTCGCGGCGTTCGCGTTTCGCCACGTCGGCCGCCAGAACCCGTTCGAAAAGCGCGGCGCTGTTGTGGTCCATGGCGGCCAGGCCGTCGAGGGCCGTCAGCAGCCAGTGGTGGGCCGCGGCATAGCGCTCGAGCCAGTCGTCAAAGCGCCGGCGGGAGAGCCTCGCAGATGCCTCGTTTTCGTCTGGCGGTGTGGTTTTCGCCTCGCCGGGCGGCGGCAGGGGCAAGCTGGCGACCTCGCCGCGCACATTGGTCGACCAGCGTTCGGCGCGGCTTGATACCTTGAAGTCCTCGGGCGTCGTCTCCTCCAATTCCAGGCTGTTGCGGCCGATGGTCCAGAGTGAGCGCTTGGCCCGCAGGATGGTGACGCCGCCTTGGAAGCGGGCATCGCAGGTCAGGTGCCGGCCGGCTACGGCGCAATGGCCGGACACTTCGACCGTGAACTGGCGCGACCCATCACGCTGCGGCCGGCAGCCGCGCTTGAAGCTCTGCTCCAGTTGCCAGAGGCCCTGCAGGCGGTAGACGTTCTGGTCGGGCAGGCGAGTGATTTCAAAACTGCCGCTGCCGGCGAAGCGGCTGCAGGCGGCGTCGATTTCTTGTTCCGCCTTCCAGGTGCCGATCAGGCGGGCGTCGTTGTGGGCCTGGCGCACGGTCTGGGCCGGGGCCGGCAGGGCGAAGACGACCAGCGAGGCGGCGAGGAGGCCGAGACAGGCGGGAGGACCGGGGGGTGTCATGGCGGCAATTGTCCACTTCCCACCGGATGGGGACAAGTCGGTGAAAGGAAAAGCGGGATACCCACGTTGATGCCCATTTCTTGGGAATTTTGGTGTGTGTCCCGCAATTCGAGGGCCATAAAGGGGGTCGCCGATTTCGATCAGGCCGACCGGGCCGGGTCATCGGTGTGGCACGGCTCTTTGATCCAAGGCTGATCGATAATGTGCAGGATCAGCGCAAAACGAGAATCACAAAAGTATCCCATACAATCGCAGGAAATTCCCGCAGATAGTAGTAGGTGGGTTTCGATAACGGCATATGACCTCGATCCACCGGCATCGTTGTCCAAGATGCTGGGATTCCAGACAAACGGAATAACCACGCACACCTTTGCGGCTCCATACGGTCGAAAGTCTTTCCCCGTCGGCATAGAGATCGAAACCGACCTCGATCGTTTCGTGTCCGAGTCGCTTTTGCAGTACCATACGTTATTGACGTTCTCCGCCGGGATTTTAGGATTCGAACAGGCATCCACTGAACCGGCGGCGAGGCAAAACGGAACGGCGCAGACAATTAGTCGGGCTAGGGATATTCGCATGAAATCCTCATCAGCGCCTGCCAACTGGCATCTTCATCCAAGGTATCTACGTCAACGGGGTGACGCCAATATTCCAGGCTTCAACCTTCACCGACATAGGCGATCATCTTAACACGAGAAAAGTCGTTTGAATAGTGGAAATGTTCTCGTGGTAAGGGTATGGGCCGGTACTCGGTGTGTAGTTGATTGAATTTGGGAGCGTGCCTTGGCGTCACAAAAAACCGTCTACAAAAATGGGGCAGGCTCCCGTTACCCACCGGCGTGCGCAAATAGGGGGCAGAGACCCTTTTCGCAGCGGCGGTACTCACGCCCGTTCGCTGGGCGTGATCGTCAGTACCACTTTGCCCAGGGCGCCGCGGTCGAGCTGCCGGCGCAGCACCGCTGCCGCCTCGGCCAGCGGCCGGCTGGTCACCGCTGCCGGGCTGAGGCGGCCCTGGGCCACCCAGGCCGCGGCCTCGCGCTCGATGGCCATGGCGTAGGCGTGGTTCTGGCGGCGGTTGGCGCCCCAGTCGACGCCGATGATCTGGCATTGCTTGAGCAGCGGGATGTTCAGCCCGACCTTGGGAATGGTGCCGCTGGCGAAGCCCACCACGAGATGGCGCCCGCCCCACGACAGGCTGCGCATGGCGGCCTCGGCGGCGGCGCCGCCGACCGGGTCCCAGACCATCTGCAAACCGCTTTCCGCCGTCAGGCCTTGCAATTCCCGGCGCCAATCGTCCCGGCTGTAATCGACCGCAGCCTCGGCACCCGCCGCCAGTGCCAGCTCGCGCTTCTCGGGACTCGAGGCGGCGGCGATGATGCGCCCACCCAGCGCCTTGGCCATGGCCATGGTGGCCAGGCCGACGCCGCCGGCGGCACCCAGTACAAGGATGGTTTCGCCGGCCTCGAGCCCGCCCCGGTCGCGCAGGCCATGCAGCGCCGTAGCGTGGTTGAGCAGAAAACCCGCCGCCTCGGTGTCGGCAAGCCTATCGGGCGTGGCCACACAAAGCGCCGCCGGCTGCACCAGCTTCTCGCCGAAGGCGCCGGTGCTGGCCATGCCCATCACCCGATCGCCCACGCTCCAGTCCTCGACGCCGGCACCCAGCGCCGCCACGACGCCGGCAAACTCGCTGCCCGGCACGTGCGGCAGCGGCGGTTTTTCCTGATAGAGGCCCTGCACCATCAGGCCGTCGACGTAGCCCACGCCGGCCGCCCGCACCGCGATCTGAATCTCGCCCGGACCGGGCTCGGGTTCTTCTACCTCGGCCACGACCAGATCCTCCGGCGGGCCGAAGCGCTCGCACAGGATCGCTTTCATGCAATTCCCCGGAAACCCGCGTCCTTATGAAACGAAATGGGGGCCGAGCCCCACCCCCGCGTCAGGCCGCGACCAATGGTTCCCCGGTGCCCATTTCCTCTTGCAGGCAGGAGACGATCTCGCCGTGGCTGGCGCCGGCCGCGGCGGCCTCGACGACGTGTTCGTAGATGTTGAGATCGTTGTCGCCGGCGGCCCGGGCCAGGGCACCCAGCGCCTGGCGCAGCTTGCCCTGGTCGCGCCCGGCCTTGAAGCTTGCCAGCCTGGTGACCAGCTTGTCGATGGCCTCGGGCACCGGGCGTTCCAGCGAGGCCGCGGCCTCGCCGCCGTCTTCGAGCTGGTAGGCATTGACGCCGACCACGATTTCGGCGCCGCTTTCCAGCTTCTGGTAGTGCTCCAGCGCCGAGCGGCCGATCATATCCTGGATCAGGCCGTCCTCGGTGGCCTGGAACATGCCGCCGGCGGCATCGATGGTGGCGATGATGGCGGCGATCTTGGCCTCCATGTCATCGGTTAGCGTCTCTACATAGTAGGAGCCGCCGAGCGGATCGATGACGTCCGCCAAGTGGGCCTCGTCGCGCAGGATGTTGGCCGTGCTGACGGCCACCCGGGCGGCGTCTTCGGTGGGCGCGCTGACGGCCTCGTCGTAGCCGTTGAGGTGCAGCGACTGCAGGCCGCCGAAGATCCCGGCCATGCCCTGCAGGGCGGTGCGGGCGATGTTGTTGTAGGGCTGCTGCCGGGTGAGATCGGCGCCCGAGGTCTGGGCGTGGAACTTGAAGCGCTGGGACCGGACGTCACGGGCACCCAGGCGCTCGCGCACCAGCTTGGCCCAGAGCCGGCGCCCGGCGCGAAACTTGGCTATCTCTTCGAAGAAGCTGATGGAGATGTCGAAAAAGAACGTCAGCCGCGGCAGGAAGGCGTCCGGATGGAGGCCGGCGGCGATCACGTCCTCGGCGATCTGCAGGCCGGCGGCGATGGTGAAGGCCATGGCCTCGGCCGGGTTGGCGCCGGCCTGCTGGGTATGCTGGCCGACCGCCGATATGGGGTTCCATAGCGGCAGATGCTGGTTGCAGAAAAGCACGTGGTCGGTCAGCACGCGGCGCGCGGCGGCTAGTGGCAGGCGCGAATACATGTGCAGCGCCGCCCAGTGCGAGAGGTAGTCGCTCTGGTTCGAAGTGCCGGCAATCTGGGTCCAGGGCAGGCCGCGCTCGCGGGCCAGGGCCAGCAGCATGGCGAGCAAGGTGAAGGGCTCGGAATCGTTGAAGCCGATCGAGGTCTGGCCGATGTCGACGCCCTCGAGCGCGATCTCCATGTCTTCCAGCGTGTTGACGATGGTGCCGCAGGTGCCCAGCAGCACCGGGTCGACCTGGTCGGCGTCGAAACCGCGCATGAAGGAATTGCACATGACGATGTTCAGCGCGTTGGCGCCCGCCGACAGCATGTGTTGCAGGCGTTCGTTGTAGTCCTGGGGCGTGCCGTGGCCGACCAACTGGCGCTGGCTCCAGGCCCGGCCGCGGTGCATGCTGGCATAGACGCCGCGGGTCATCGGCGCCTGGCCGGGATAGCCCAGCGCCTCGGCGTAGCGCGCGTCGTTCCAGTCCTCGGGGCCGTAGAGCGGTTTGACGGGGATGCCTGAGCGGTTGTGGCGCTGGCGCTCCTCGCCCACGGTTTGGTCGTAGGCGGCCTGCCAGTCCCGCTTGGCGCTGTTTCGCTTATTGTCAGCCATGATGCCCTGCCCGCTGCCGTTTTGCCGCCCCCGCACGATCATGCGGGGCGAAAGCGGCGAAGGCAAGGGCGGGGCAGGGGCTACCAGGCCGTGCTGTCCGCCACCACCAAGGCGAAACGGTCCGATAGCGCCGCCAGCGAAGCCCGGTGCAGGTCGGCCGCCGCCACCACGCCGCCTTCGCCGTCGGGCAGGTCGCGGGTGGCGCAGGCCCTGGCGACGACCGTCGAGGCATAGCCCAGATCGAGCGCCACCCGTACCGTGGACGAGATGCACATATGCGTCTGAAAACCGGCGAAGAGGAGCTGTTTGCGTCCCAGGTCCTCCAGTGTTTGCTGTAGGTCGGTGCCGGCGAAGGCGTTGGGCAGCGCCTTTTCGATAGTGCTCTCACCAGCCAGCGCCGCCCCCTCGTCGGCCTCGGTGAAGTAGGGTCCCTCGGGATCGAAGGCGCCGCCGCCGGCCCGCCCGCGATGCACCACGTGGATGACCGGTGCCCCGGCCGCCCGCGCCGCTGCCAGCACCTTGGCGGTTTCGGCCAGGGCCGGCCCGATGCCGGTGAGCGGCAAGGCGCCGTCGACGTACTCGCGCTGACAGTCGATCAGCACCAGCGCCGTCTCGGCCAGGGGTGGCGGCTCTGACGACGCTCCGGCCATCTGCATCAGGGTGCGGGGCATCTGGCCCGTTGGCGCACTGCTCATAACTATCTCCTCCAAAAAATGGCGCCCGAGGCGCTACTCGACGGTGATTGATTGGTGGGGAATGGTGGTAAGTAATAGAATAACCAGTATCTCCTACCACAACTGCTTTTTTTTTGCGTTCTGTTCCTGTCTCCCAACCTTCCGTGCGTCCTTATGTCGGTCCTGTGTCTCTGCATATGGAATAACGATTGATGCATCTGTGGCACCCTCTACAACGGTATATCCGGCACCCTTATCGTCATCATCCTGATACTCAATACCATCTCCAACCAATCCCATCTTGAAGGTGATATCTAAATGGTGGTCGTTGGTTTCGGCATCCAACCGAACCTCAATCCTGTTCAGCACCCCTTCCAGATATTCCTTCTTTTCCTCTTTGGTGAAATCTTCAACCGCACCAACTCTATCAGCATATTTGTCTATCCAATCTATTCGTCCAGACATTTGAGAACCACATTCACCACAGAACATAAGGTTCCGTAGCAGATAAAATCTCTTGGTCCTGTTGTTTTGTCCCTTCCTCGCAAAAATCTGTTCTCTGCGTTGTTGCACTTGGTTCCAAACAGTTTCATCAACGATGGGAGGGCAGGAGCAGGTGATAGTTTCACCACTCTTTTTGTCGGTGAAATCGTAGTGTCCTATGTGATGTTTATTTTGCAGAAGGACATTTATGGAACCTGTTGTGAAGAGTTTTCCCCTACGAGCAACCACACCTTCTTTATCAAGTTGAGATTTTATCCAGACGATAGAGTTTCCATCGTAAAACCACCGAAACATTTTCTTCACCCATTTACTCTCTTCTGGATGTGGTGAAAGTTTCTTATCTACGATTTCATATCCAAACGGTGGTGGTCCTCCAAACCATTCATTTCGTCTTACCTTATTGATTTTTCCCAATCTACTGCGTTCAGCACGGATGGCGTTGTCGTATTCAGCAATACCATCTAAAAGGGACTTGAATAGTTTGTCTTGTGGGTTGTTTAGGTCAAATCGTCCATCTTTCGTGTAGAGGACAACATCGTTTTTGCGGAGGGCATATTTGACGGTATATTGTGTATCCTCATTTCTGGATAATCGGTCGTTGTTATAGACGAACAGGTGTTTGATGGAACCACCCTCAATCTCACCCAGCAGTTGGACGAGAACGGGTCTATTCAACAAATCTTCGTGATGTGAGGACGCAGCACCTTCGTTCCATACCTTGTGGTTCATCCCAAGTTCGTTGGATTTCGCAATCCCAAGTTCCTTTTGGGTGTCTAACGATGTTCCATCGTCATCTTGCACCCGTGTAGAAACTCTGGTGTAGATATGGAGCGTTTCCTGCATAGTCGCAACTTACCACATAACAAAACATTCCGCAACAATATTTTTCGTAGGGAACCTATTGCAGTTGTAGGTTTATGGAACCTACCCATTAGATTTTCGGGGGATAGGTGGAGTTCTACTCAACACCCTTTGTATTTCTT
>MPMA02075266.1_pt1 | contig 27847 bp, 28 predicted proteins | sample 1617361 | NCBI WGS metagenome assembly MPMA02 (sample SAMN05944807, study PRJNA350692) | marine metagenome | biome: marine; feature: ODZ; material: water; isolation source: 180 m water sample filtered on 0.2 um supor filter | place: Pacific Ocean | collected 2012-04-08 | depth 180m m | reverse complement strand
GTCCTCAGGAAAAAGCTATCTTGGACAAGAGTGAACCTTTATGGATTTTTTTGACTCTTTTCGCCAGCATCTTCGGGAGTTCGAAAAAAGCTGTTGTACCCGGTTTCGCACTCCAAAATAATCGATATCATGGGTCGGAAAGGTCATCCAGGCGCAAGATGTTGTGTTTCGCCGCCCGGGTGATTTTGCCGAATCGTACCAGTGTCTACAGAGTCAAGCTGCCGCCCGGCGACAAGACCTCGACCCGGCCGCGCTTGACGGCGGCGGAAAATTCACTGGCGTCGGGGGCCAGCACCGGGAAGGTGGCGAAGTGCATGGGCACCACGATGTCGAGTTCGAGAAACTCGTTGCAGGCCAGGGCGGCGGTCTCCGGTGACATGGTGAAATGGCCACCGATGGGCAACAAGCCGACCGTCGGAGCGTGGATTTTCTGGATCAGGGCCATGTCGGAAAAGACGTCCGTATCGCCGGCATGGTAGACCGCCTGGCCTTCGGCCTTGATGACGAAGCCGGTGCATTCACCGAGGTAGATCGGCATGCCGTCGCGCCGCGTGCTGGAGGAATGCACGGCCCGCACCATGGATATCGAGAGCCCGTCCAGCGTCGCCGTGCCGCCGATGTTCATGCTCAAACAGTTTTCCACGCCCTGGGCCCCGAGCCAGGAGCAGATCTCGGCAATGGCGACCACCTGGGCCCCATGGCGGCCGGCCAGGTCGACGGTGTCGCCGACGTGATCATCGTGGCCATGGCTGACGAGAATCAGGTCGATGTCTTGCAGCGCCTCGACGGCACCCGGCGGCGCCAGCGGATTGGCGCTGAGATAGGGGTCGATCAGCAGGTTCTTGCCGGCCGCCTCGAGGCGTACCGCGGAATGTCCCAGCCATTGGATTTCCATCTCTTTCTCCCTTGTCTGTTCCTGTTAAGCCGCTTGGCCGCGAGTAACAACCCGCCCGGCCACCCGCACCCCCAATTCGCCTCCTATGCTTGGCGCAGCATGATCGCCAACTGGCTCTGGCGAAAGGGCTTCGATTCCTGCCTCGTTCACCTTGCCGCTTTGGGCTTCTCGCCGTTCGGGTCCGCCTCGGGCAGGCGCCAACCGAACGGCAGGGTGGCGCCCTCGGTGATGGCCTGGCTCAGGTCGGTACCCCTGAGCCGGGCGCCGGCCAGATTGGCGCCGGAGAGGTCGCTGCGCATCTCGCCGGTGGTGGTGCCGGAGCGGTCCCGGATTTCGGTTGCGCCCAGCACCGCGTTGCTTAAATCGGCGCCACTGAGGTTGGCCTTGCACAGCCGGCTGCCACTCAGGTCGGCGGCGGAGAGATTGGCGTGTTTGAGGTTGGCTTCGCTGAAATCAACCATCTTCAAGGTACAGCCCGAGAAGTCACAGTTCGCCAACACGGTGCTCTGCATGCTGGCGCCGCTGAGGTCCAGGCCGGCGAAGACGACGTTCGGGAAACTCTGGCCATCGAGCACCGTGCGCTCGCCCTCGGCGCCGAAGCTGTCGACCCACTCGCGATGCCGTTGGATGGTCTGCTGCACGTCCTGGGATAGGTTCTCGACATAGGTCACGACCCGGGCCTGGTCGAGATTGGCGTGATCGAGGTCGACATCGACCAGGATGGTGCCGACGATCTCGGCGCCGCGCAGGTTGGTGCCCTGAACCTTGGCCCCTTGCAACCGGGCGCCGCTGAGATTGGTTTTTTCCAGGTTCGAGCCGCTCAGATCGGCACCTGCCAAATCGGCGCCCATGAGGTTCGAACCGGTCAGGTTGGCGCCCTTGAGGTTAGCGCCGTTCAGCACCGCACCATCGAGATCGGCCTGGGCGATGCTGGCGTTTTCCAGGGCCGCGTCCGAGAGGTCGGCGGCGGCCATGCGCTGGCGCCGCTTGATCAGATCCCCCTTGCCGCCCTCGCCCTTGGATATCTCGCCGCTGGTCAGCAGCAGCGATCCCTTGCGCAGATCGGCACCATCGAGGTTGGCCAGGGTCAAGTTGGCGCCGCGCAACTGGGCGCCGCGCAGATCGGCGCCACTGAGGTTGGCTTCGCGCAGGTCGGCACGTTCCAAGGTGGCGCCGAAGAGGTCGGCCTCGGAAAGGTCGGCCTCTCTGAGGACGCAACGCTGCAGGTCGATGCCGGTCAGGATGGCGCCCTTGAGATTGATGCCGGGCAGTTTGATGCCGGCCAGTACCTGATGGGCCAAATTGGCACGCTGCCCGCCGCGCCGGCCGTGTATCCAAAGCTGGTGCTTCTTGATGATGTCGACGAATTCGGCTGGCGTCATGGTCAGGCCACCATCGGCCTCCTCTATTGGGCAACTTAGCATATCCGCCGCCCAATGGCAGCATTTGGTTCGCGATTCCTATCGCTTTTCTAGTGCTGCCAGGGCCCTGTCGAGTTCCGCCGCCACGGCCAGCCAGTCGCCGGCAGCGGTTTGGCGAAACAGCCGCATGGTCGGGTACCAGGGCGAATCCGGGCGTTCCTCCTGCCAGCGCCAATCGGCCGTGTTGTGCAGCAACAACCAGGTCGGGCAGCCCAGCGCCCCGGCCAGATGGGGCACCGAGGTGTCGGTGCTGATGACCAGGTCGAGCGCCGCCAGCGCCGCCGCGGTGTCGGCGAAGCTTTCCAGGTGCGGTGCCAGATCGACGAAGGCGCCGGTTTCGGCCAGCACTTCGAGGTCAGCTGGCGGCGCCGTGAGGGTGAGGCCGAAAAAGTTCAGCCCAAAGCGGCCGGCCAGCGGCGCCAGCAGCTCGACCGGGCAGGTCCGCAGGCGGTTGACCGGGTTTTCGGCATTGCCCGACCAGCAAAGCCCCACCTTGATGCCATCTCCGGCCTTCAGCGCCTGCTCCAGCTTGCCCGCCGCCGGCCGTGGCGGCCAGAGGTAGGGCACCTGCGCGGGGATGCTGTCGAGCGTCGTGGCGAAGATGCCGGGCAGGCTGAGCAGCGGTACGTGGAGATCGAAATCGGGCAGCTCGTCGGCCGGCGTCACCACCGCGTCGAGGCCCGGGCAGGTGGCCAGCAGGGCGGCCAGCGAGACCGGTGAGAGCAGCGTCAGCCGTTCCACCCGGGACCGGGCCAGGGCCAGATAACGCACGAACTGCAGCGCGTCGCCGAAGCCCTGCTCGCAGTGCACCAGCAGGTGGCCGGCGAAGGCCCGGCCGTCCCAGGGCGCCGCCGGCGACAGCCGGCTGGGACCGTCGGGACAGTCGAAGCGGTATTCGTAGCCTGGCCAGGCCTCGGCGTACTCGCCGCGGCGCAAGTGGATGAGGGCGACGTTGAAGTGGGCCTCGGGGCGTTCGGGATCGAGCTCGAAGACGCGGTCGTAGGCCGCCAGGCAGTCGGCGTCGCGGCCCTGGCGCTCGAGCGAATCGGCAAGGCGGAAGGCCGCTTCGACGTTGTCGGGCCGGCGCGCCACGGCTTGGCGGAAAAGTGCCTCGCCGCCCTTCAGGTCGTCGGCCTCGAGGCGCAGGCCACCGAGCCGGCAGAGCGCGCGCGCGTCCTCGGGTTGCTCTTCGGCAAGGTCCCGGAAAAGCGCCTCCGCCTGCTCGTGCCGGCCGCTGTCGGCCAGCGTCGCGGCCAGGGCATGGCGGGCGTCGAGGTGGCCGGGATCGGCTGCCATCACGGTTTTCAAATGCCGCTCGGCCTTGGCCAAAAGGCCGGTGTTGGCGGCATGGACGCCGGCGATCAGGTTGGCCACCGGCCGCCCCGGCTCCAGCGCCAGCGCGCGCTCGGCTGCCTGGGCCGCCTGCTCCGGCCGGTCGGCCATCTCGAAAGCCGTGGCCAGCGCCGTCAGGGCGTCGGCCCGGATCTCCTGGGGCGCCCTGTCGGCCTCTTGCATCAGCGCCTGCAAGTCCTCGAAGGCGCCGCGATCCGCCAGCAGCCGGGCCAGTCGGGTCCAGAGATCGGTCAGCGCCACACCGGCCGCCAGGGCGCGCCGGTAAAGGGCCTCGGCGGCGGCGGTCTGGCCGGTCTCCTGCAGCGCCCGGCCGTGGAAGTAAAAGAGTTCGGGCAACGCCTCGGCGTGTTCGCTCAGCGCCGCCAGCAAGGGCAGCGCCGCGCCGTGGTCACCGGCCTCGCTCAGCGCCAGGGCGCGTTCGAAGAGTGCCTGTTGATCGCCGCTCTCTGCCATCGCCGCCAGAATACGGAACCCCACGGGGGTCGCCAAGGGCGGCTCTTCACCTGGGACCCGGAATGGCCTATGAGGGAGAGCAGCGAAAGAAGGGCGGCCATTCAGGGAGCGGACCATGATCTATGAACTCAGGGCCTACACCGTCGTGCCCGGCCGGGCGCCGGACCTCGTCAAGCTTTCAGCCGATGTCGGCCGGCCCATCCGGGGCAACGACTACGGCACCCTCGAGGGCTATTGGCTGAGCGAGTTCGGGCCCCTCAACCAGGTCGTCCATCTCTGGAGCCACGCCGATCTCAACGCCCGCCAAGACGCCCGCGCCCGGCTGGGCCAAAACAAGGCCTGGACCAGCGACTTCATTCCCCAGGCTTTGCCCCTGATCCAGAAGCAGGAAATCAAGCTGATGACGGCGGTCAAGCCGCTGAATGCGCCGACCAGCCAGGGCAACGTCTACGAATACCGCTACTACCGGGCCAAAACCGGCAAGGTCAGGGAATTCGCCGATATCCTGCATGGCGCCTTTCCCGTGCGCGAAAAGTATTCGCCCAACGTCGGCCTCTGGATCAGCGAGGCCGGCCAGCCCAACGGGGTCTCCCATATGTGGGTCTACGAAAGCCTCAATCAGCGCTTCGAGGCGCGCGCTGCCGCCATGCAGGACAAGGAATGGCAGGCGGCGCTGGGACAGGCGGGCCCGCTGCTCGAAGAGATGCATTCGATGATCCTGCTGCCGGTCGGCTTCTCGCCCATGCAGTGAGCGAGCCCCATGCCGCGCATCGAAAAGATCGAATGCTTTTTCCTGCGTTATCCGTACCCTGAGGACATCCGCTATGTCTATTCGGGCGGGCGCTGCGACAACATGGATGCGGCCCTGGTGCGGGTGACCTGCGACAACGGCGAGACCGGCCTGGGCGAAATCACCCACGGCCAGTTCACCTATGAGCCCATCCCCGGCCTGGTGGCCCATTTCGAACGCCTGCTCAAGGGGCATGAGCTGGGCGACATCAACCGGGCCTGGGAGTTGATGTACGGCTCCAGTATTTTCTGGAACCGCGAGGGCCTGGGCATCGGCGTCATGGGCGGTATCGACCTGGCGCTGCATGACGCGCTGGGCAAGACGCTGGGCCTGCCGGTCTGGCAATTGCTCGGCGGCCGGGCCCGCAACGACGTCCGCATCTACGCCAGCAACGGGCTTTTCGACCAAGTAGAGCCGCTCATTGCCGACGCCCGCCGGGCCCAGGCCCGGGGCTTCGACGCCTACAAGATGCGCGTGGTCAGGCCCGAAGCGACGCCGCCGCTGGTGGCGGCCTTTCGCGAGACATTTGCTGACGACCTCGACTTGGCTGTGGATGCCGTGCAGGGCTCGTGCGCCGTGCCCTGGCCGCAGGGCCTGGTCAAGCGCCTGGCCCGGGCCCTCGAGCCCTGCGACCTGATGTGGCTCGAGGAGCCCTGCCGCGTGGAGAACATCGAGGGCTATCGTGAACTCAGGCGGGCCACCAGCCTGACCGTGGCCGGTGCCGAGAGCATCCCCACGGCGCGCGCCTTCAAGCCCTATCTGGAGGCCGAGGCCTTCGGCCTGGTGCAGTTCGACATCGCCACCTCGGGTTTCAGCGAGGGCCGCCGTATCGCCGCCCTGGCGGCGCTGCATCAGAAACCCGTCGGCATCCACTCCTGGGGCAGCCAGGTCAGCATCATGGCCGGAATACACATGGCCATCGCCACGGCCAACGTGGCGATCACGGAATTCTGTTTCATGGACCATCCGCTCAACGAACGCCTGGCCCTGGCAGCGCTGGAAATCAGCAACGGCCGCGTGGCGGCGCCCCAGGCGCCGGGCCTGGGCGTCGTCTTCGACCCGGCCCTGGCGGACGAGTTTCCCTACGTGCCCGGAACCAACACCATGATCCTCACCGACCAGACCGACATGCGGCTGACTTGATGACGGGCCAGCCCATCGAGTCCTTTGGGCTGCGCCGGGTGCCGGAGATTTTCTTCGGCCCCGGTCGGGCCGGTGAAATCGCCCGGGACGCGGCCGAGATGGCCGAGGCCGGGCCCATCGTGCTCATCACCGATGCCGCACTTTTCGATCTCGGCCTGGCCGGACCGCTGGTCGCCGCGCTCGAAGACGGCGGTGCCCAGGTCGGGGTGTTCAGCGAATTCGCCGGCGAGCCCAAGCAAAAAGAAGTCGAGGCGGCCACGGATTTCCTGCGCCGCCAGGGCGCCGGCCTGGCCATTTGTCTCGGCGGCGGCTCGGCCATGGACCTGGGCAAGGTGGCGGCCGCCGTGGCGCTCGGCGATCTCGGCCCGGCAGCCTATGCCATGAAGGGCGAGAAGCTGCCGGCGCGCCGGCTGCCCTGCATCTGCATCCCGACCACGGCCGGTACCGGATCCGAGCTATCGTCCACCAACATCTTCTCCAGCCCGGCCGGCCGCAAGGTCTGGGTCTGGGGCAGCGAGACCAAGCCCGGGCGGGTGATTCTGGACCCCGAACTCACACTCACCCTGTCGCCCGCTCTCACCGCCTGGACCGGCCTCGATGCCTTCGTTCATGCCCTCGAGGCCTGCACCAACGTCTACCGCCACGCCGGCAACGATATCTACGCCCACCGCGCGCTGGAACTGGTGGCCGGATCACTGGAAGATGCCGTCAATGGGCCCGACGACCTGGCGGCGCGGGGCCGCATGCTGCTGGGTGCCGCCTATGCCGGCATGGCCATCGACAATTGTTCGGCCGGCCTGGCCCATAACTTGAGCCATGCGCTGGCCGCCCTGGCGCCGGTGCAGCATGGCCTGGCCACGGCCTTGGGGCTGGAGGTGGTGCTGGGCTGGCAGGCCAAGTTCGACACTCCCGGCAGCGCCCCCTTCGCCGCCGCCGCCCGGGCTTGCGGGCTGGGGGCCGACGCCGGCGCCCTGGTCGAATGGTACGGCGACTGGCTGACGCGATGTGGCGTCAAGCGTGAGCTGCCGGCGGCCTTCGCCGCCTTTTCGCCGGCCGAACTGGCGGCCGAGATGAGCGCGCCCGAAACCATCGGCATCCGCCGTTCCTCGGCCCGCGAGGCAACGGACGCCGACAGCGAGCGCTTCGCTGCCGCGCTGCTGGCCCTGGCGCCGGAGCCAGGGCCATGAAACTCGCCGGCCTCGAGACCTTCGTCGTGGCCAACCCGGTGCGCGACCTGGGTGGGCGCTATTGGATTTTCGTCAAGCTGACCACGGCCGACGGCATCAGCGGCATCGGCGAGATCTACGCCGCGGCGTTTTCGCCCGAGCGCATCGCCGACCTGGTCGGGGATGTCTTCGAGCGCCATTTCCTCGACGCCGATCCCCGGCGCATCGAGACGCTCTGGCGCCGGACCTACGGCAGCGGTTATTCGCTACGCCCCGATCCCACGCTGCTGGGGGTCCTCAGCGGCCTCGAGATGGCCTGTTGGGACATCGTCGGCAAGGCGCTGGAAAGACCGGTTTACGAGTTGCTGGGCGGCCGGGTGCACGACAAGCTGCGGGCCTACACTTATCTATACCCGCAAGAGGGCGACCGCACCGACGTCTACCTCGATGCCGAGCTGGCCGCCGCGCGGGCGGCTGAATACGTCGAGCTTGGCTTCACCGCCGTCAAGCTCGATCCCGCCGGGCCCTATTCCGCCTTCGATCCGCGCCAGCCCTCGCTCGAAGCGCTTGAGCGCTGCGAGAGCTTCGTCGCCGCCATCCGCGAGGCCGTGGGCAGCCGCGCCGATATCCTTTTCGGCACCCACGGCCAATTCACGCCGGCCGGCGCCATCCGCCTGGCCAAGCGGCTCGAGCGCTTCGATCCGCTGTGGTTCGAGGAACCGACGCCGCCCGAGAACCCAAAAGCCATGGCCCAGGTCGCCGCCGCCACTTCGATCCCCGTGGCGACCGGCGAGCGCCTGAGCAGCAAGTACGAGTTTTCCCGCCTGCTGGAGGCCGGCGCCGCCACCATCTTGCAGCCCAACCTGGGCCGTGTCGGCGGTATCCTGGAAGCCAAGAAGATTGCCGGCCTGGCCGAGGCCCACTACGCCCAGATCGCTCCGCACCTCTATTGCGGCCCGGTGGTGGGGGCGGCCAACATCCAGCTCGCCACCTGCAGCCCGAATTTTTTGATTCTGGAAGGAATTCTCACCTGGCAGGGTTTCTCTGCGCAGATCCTCAAGACCCCGATCAGTTGGCAGGAGGGCTACGTAATCCCGCCCACGGCGCCTGGTCTGGGCGTCGAACTAAACGAAGAGGTGGCCCGGGCGCACCCCTGGCGGGGCGACGGCCTGCACCTGGAGATGGCGGCCGAGCCGCTATAGGGCGGCGCCAAAATCCTTGGCCGCCGCGATGAATTCCGCCGGCGCCTCCATGGGCAGCATGTGGCCGGCCGTGGGCACGTCGGTACGCCGTGCGTCGGGGATGCGTTTCATGAGTTGCTCGATCACCGCGGCCTCGTAGAAAATCCGGTCGTTGGGGCCCATCATCACCAGCACCGGGCAGCGGATCTCCTCGTAAGGCACGTCCCAGTCGGCCTGGCCCATGTGGGTGAGCAGGTTGTAGGGCCCCGAATCGGGATCGAGTGGTGCGTAGTCCGTGCCGGGCTGGATGAAATCCTGGCGGTTGGCGGCCAGCCAGTCGGGGCCCCACAGCAGCGGCGTCATCATGTCGCCCATCAGTTGCGGGCCGCCCACGTCCATGACCTTGAGGATGGCATCGCTGATCCAGGCCAGACGCGGGCCGATGATGCGTAGCGTGTTGACCAGCACCAGGCCGGCGCAATCGAGGCCGGCGAGGTGGGCGCGGATGGCAAAAAGGCCGCCGATGGAAAGCCCCACCAGCAGCGGCCGGGCGATCTCGAGGGTCTTGACGATGTGCTTGAGGTCGCCGCTGATCAGCTTCTCGTCGAGGGACGTTCCGGGGCTGTAGGGGCTGTTGGCCTGGCCGCGGAAGTTGTAGGCCAGGGTGCCGAAACCGGCGTCCCTCAGCGCCGGGCCGATTTCGAGCTGCCAGGGCGCCGTGTCGCCGGTGATGGGGTTGACGAAGACGAAGGTCGGCGCGCCGTTCTGGCTGGGGACGTCGTGTTCATAATAAAGCCCATCCTGGGGCCCGAGTTCGAGAAGCGGCATTTTGCTCTCCCTGACAGAAGTAAATCCGATTCAATCCACGTATCGGGTCTGATCGGAATCGAGATATTCCGGCACCCAGTCCATGGTCGTGGCGCCGCCCTTGACCAGGGCTCCGAGCTTGGCCTCGGCGGCCCGCACCTCGTCGAGCGCCGCCGAGACGGTGTCGATCCCGGCCCGCGGCACCACCACGACGCCGTCGCGGTCGCCGATCAGGAGATCGCCGGGATCGATGCTGACCGAACCCATGGCGACCCTGAGGCCGATGTCGCCGGGCCCCGACTTGTAGGGTGAGTTGGGCGAAACGCCGCAGGAAAAGATGGGCAGCCCAACGGCCAGCAGGCCGTCGACGTCGCGCACCAGGCCATCGGTGACGATGGCGACAATGCCCTGGTTGCGGGCCATCTGGGCCACGTTGTCGCCGACCGCGGCGGCACCATCGAAACCCTGGCAGCCGATCACCAGCACGTCGCCGGCCTGGGCCAGGTGGATGGCCGGCATCACCGGCAGCGAATCCCGGGGCGCCAGGTTGCAGGTCATGGCCGGGGCGGCGAATTGGCCCTCGGCGACCAGCGGCTTGATGCGGTGGTCGAGCGCGCCGGTGCCGTTCTGGGCGTCGACCACGAAGCCCGTGGGCACATCGGCGAAGGCGGCCAGCTGCTGGGCGCTGGGCCGGGGGAAGTCGCGGCGCACGGTAAGGGGGGCGGGGTCTCCGATCATCGGCTTGCTCCTACCTCGGGCCCGTATCCGGCCAGGCGTGACCTGGGGCCCGTCATCGGGTAAATAGCACGAGCCCGCGCCTCAGCGCACCATCTCGCTTGGGCCGGGGCCAAACACGAGGAAATCGTATGCACATCGCAAGCGAGGCACTGCAAGGTCTGGCCAGCACCGTCTTTGCCGCCATCGGCTGCGAGGCCGAGGAATCCGAAACGGTGGCCGAGTTTCTCGTCCGTGCCAACCTGGCGGGCCACGATTCCCACGGCGTCGTGCGCATCCCGCGCTACGTCGAATACTGGCGCATGGGTGCGGTCATGCCCAACCGCCGGGCCGAGGCGGTGTGGCAAAACGACGTCATCGCGCTTTACGACGGCAACAAGGGCTTCGGCCAGACCATCGGCGGCCAGGTCATGGCGGCCGGCATCGAGATGGCGGCGCGACAGGGCCTGGCCATGATGGGGCTGAAGAACGTCGGCCACCTGGGGCGGATCGGCGACTGGGCCGAACAGGCGGCCCTGGCCGGCCAGGCCTCGATCCATTTCGTCAACACCACCGGGCGGGGAAATCGGGTGGCGCCCTTCGGCGGCTCCGACCGGCGGCTCTCCACCAATCCCATCGCCATCGGCATGCCCATGGCCGAGCGCCAGCCGCTGATCTTCGATGCCGCCACCTCGGTGCTGGCCGAGGGCAAGATCCTGGTGGCCAAGAACAAAGGCGTGGAACTGCCTCCGGGTGTGCTGCTGGACGCCGAGGGCCGGCCGACGGGCGATCCCAATACGCTTTACGCCGAACCCGGCGGCGCCATCCTGGCCATGGGCGGGCACAAGGGCTCGGGGCTGGCCGTCATGGCCGACCTGCTGGCCGGGGTCATGGCCGGTGGCGGCTGCACGGCGCCGGGCGTGGAATCGCTGGAAAACGGCATGCTGTCGATCCTGATGGACCCGGCGCTGTTTGCCGACATGGGATTCTTGGCCTCCGAGAGCGCCCGCTTTGCCGATTGGGTGCAGGCTTCGCCGCCGCTGGAGGAGGGCGGCGAGGTGTTGTTGCCGGGTGACATCGAGCGCCGCACCCGGCTCGAGCGCGAGACCGACGGCATCCCGCTGGACGACAACACCTGGCGCCAGATCAGGGAGACCGCCCGGGACGTGGGCGTCACCGAGGCGGCCTTCGACGGGCTGCCGGATTGAACCCGGGCATGACAAAGCTCGCCCGGCTGGAAGCCGCGGCCACGGTGATGCTGGTGCGCGACGGCGCGGCCGGGATCGAGGTCTTCATGATGGGCCGGCGCGGCGACCTCGAGGTGGCCCCCCGGGCCCTGGTCTTTCCCGGCGGCAAGGTGGATGAGGCAGACGCCTCTCGGGGCCTGGCCGAACGCTGCGCCGGGGCGGCGGCCTGGGACGACGAGGAGCGCGCCTTTCGGGTCGCCGCGGTGCGCGAGAGTTTCGAGGAATGCGGCCTGCTGCTGGCCCGGCGGCAGGGCGGCGAGGTCTTGCTGGGGGGCGACGAGGCGGCGGCGCTGGGCCGGCGTTATCTGCAAGACGGCCACCATTCGCTGGATCTGGAAGCCCTGGTTCGGGCCGAGGATCTGGAACTGGCCACAAACCTTTTGTTGCCCTGCAGCCGCTGGGTCACGCCGGCCTCGCGGCCGCGCCGCTTCGACGCCGTGATCTACCTGGCGCCGGCACCGCCCGGCCAGCAGGCCCGCCACGATGGCGGCGAGGCCAGCCGGTCGTTCTGGGCCGTGCCGGCCCGGGTGCTGGCCGAGGTCGAGGCCGGGCAGCACCACATGCTGGTGCCGACGCGGCGCAGCCTGCGCTTTCTCAGCCGCCAGGCCAGCGTTGCCGAGGCCCGGGAGGCGGCGGCAAAAATCGAGGTGAAGGCGCTGTCGCCGGACCTCGAGCGGGCCGACGGCGGCTTCATCGCGCGGCTCGAGAACGAGGCCGGCGACGGCATCGAGGAATTTTTCATCGCCGACCCGCCTACTCGGTAAACTCAATCCGTCCCTCGGGCAGCATGTAGAGCACCAGGGCGCGGCCCTCGGTGACCGCCGGGGTGTGGGCCGAGCCGGGCTCGTAGATGCACCAGCCAGCTCCATGGCCGTCGAAGCGGGCCGCCGCATCCTGCGGCATGATCAAGCAGATCTCGCCCAAGGGGTGGCGGTGGTGGGGACCGGCGGTGTCGTCGAGATCGACCACGTCGACGCTCAGGCCGCTGGTCAGGGGGCCGGCCTCGATGACCCTGCCGAAGCGCCGTCCGTCGCCGCCTTCACTGCACATCCAGCCGGCCTTGATGGCTTGACGGCAGGCCCCTTCGATGGCCCGAAAGGTCGGGCTGTCGGAGGGAAAGCGCTGGTTCATCTCGTCCGCCAGTTGAGGCCCCAGCGCTTTGCCCAGGATGATACTGGCGATCGGCCGGATCATGTCGCGAAATTCCTCGACGGTCATCGCTGTTCCCTCTTGTCGGGCTCATGCGGTGGTGCCCGTGTGCCGGCAAATCTTGCCCTACCGGGGGCCGGGTCGGCAACCCCGAAAGCCTTGCCGAATTCGTTGGGATAGCAGGTAATACTTTGAAAATAAACAATTTTTTCATTTCCATTACGAACCTGCCGGATCTGGCACGAGAGTTGCGACGCGAGTCTCGAAACATCCCCTGCCCGGGGCAGGAGAAGGAGACATCCCGATGGCCATGTCCGTCAACACCAACGCCGGCGCCATGATGGCGCTACAGAATCTGACCAAGACCAACAAAGGTCTCGAAACCACCCAGCTGCGCGTCACCACCGGCCTCCGGGTCAACGGCCCCAAGGACGACGCCGCGACATTTGCCATTGCTCAGAACATGCGCGGCGATATCGCCGGCATGCAGTCGGTGAAATTGGCCCTGTCCATGGGCGAGGCCACCGTCAACGTGGCCATTTCGGCCGGCAAGGCGGTTTCCGACCTGCTCATCGAGATGAAGGCCAAGGTGGTGCAGGCCAATCAGGCCGGCCTGGACACCGATTCCAAAACTGCCCTGCAAAACGAGTTCACCTCGTTGCGCAACCAGTTGACGACGATCGTCGAGACCGCCGAGTTCAACGGCAAGAACCTGATCACCTCCGGTGCCAGCGCGCTCAGCGTTCTCAGTACCGTCGAAGGCAGCACCATTTCGGTCGGCGCCCAGGAATTGAACACCTCCTCCATCGGCGTCAGCACCAGCGAGCTCAGCACCGGCGCCAGCCAGGCCCTGGAAGACATCGACACGGCCATCGTGACGGTCTCGAACTCGCTGGCCAACCTGGGCTCCTCGGCCAAGCGGGTCGAGATCCAGGGCGAATTCATGGTCCAACTCGTCGACATCCTCAAACAGGGCGTGGGCAACCTGGTCGATGCAGATCTGGCCGAGGAAAGCGCCAGCCTGCAGTCGCTGCAGATCAAGCAGCAGCTCGGCGTCCAGGCGCTGTCGATCGCCAACGCCGGACCGCAGTCGATCCTCGCGCTTTTCCGCTAGAATTATTGAAGATCGCTAAGTACCGCGGGCCGGTCGCCAGCGCGACCGGGCGGTACTTTTTTTGCTGGCGGCAGGAATTGCCGCTGACAGTGCGAAAGTTCCCTGACGATTGGCCACTGGATTTCGTCGATGGATTTAACCTCTTGTTTTTAAACAAAATTTTCCAAGCTCGTCCCTGGCATAGCGATTGCGATGTGATTGCGGAATTTGTTTGTTTCATCGTGATCCATCGAGGAGCGGATCGTCATGGCTATGTCGGTCAATACCAATGCCGGTGCGATGATCGCACTGCAGAACCTGAACACCACCAACAAGGCCTTGGAAACGACGCAACTGCGCGTCACCACCGGCCTCAAGGTCAACGGCCCCAAGGACGACGCGGCGACCTTCGCTATCGCCCAGAACATGCGCGGCGACATCGCCGGCATGCAGTCCGTCAAGACGGCGTTGGCCATGGGCGAGGCCACCACCAACGTGGCCATCAACGCGGCCAAGGCGATCTCGGACCTGCTGATCGAGATGAAGGCCAAGGTGGTGCAGGCCAACCAGGCTGGACTGGATACCGATTCCAAGGACGCGCTCTTTAACGAGTTCACCTCGCTGCGCTCGCAGCTCGACACAGTGGTTCAGTCGGCCGAATTCAACGGCAAGAACCTGATCACCTCGGGCGCCACGGCGCTGACCGTGCTCAGCACCGTCGAAGGCAGCACCATCACCGTGGGCGCCCAGATCATGGACGCCACAACGCTGGCCATCGACAGCGCCATATTGAACACCAACGTCTCCGAGGCCGGCACGGCGCTGACCGCCATCGACGCCGCCATCGTCTCGGTTTCCAACAACCTGGCGTCGCTGGGTTCGGCGGCCAAGCGGGTCGAGATCCAGGGCGAGTTCATGGTTCAGCTCGTCGACATCCTCAAGCAGGGCGTGGGCGATCTGGTCGATGCCGACCTGGCCGAGGAAAGCGCCAGCCTGCAGTCGCTGCAGATCAAGCAACAGCTCGGCGTGCAGGCTCTGTCGATCGCCAACGGCGGACCGCAGTCGATCCCTCCGGCTCTTCGGTTAAGCCGACCACCTTCCCCCCTCCCCCAGCCCCGGCCTCCCCAAAGGCTGGGGTTTTTTCATCGGACATGCTATACTTGGCGTGATGAGCGAATTCAGACACAAGACCTTGTGGTCTTTGGTCGTGCTCGCATTTATCGCCGGGGTCCTGGCGACCTGTGGCCAAAAAACCGACGACGAGCGCGCCGACGAAGCCGTGGCGTGGCTGCTGGGCTACCGGCCCAGCGACGCGGCGGCGCGCACCTGGCGCCTGGCCAGCGTGCGCCGCGGCCGTAAACACGCCGTCATCATGGACGTCGTGATTCCCGAGGCGGCGCAGGTCGGCCGCATGCGCCGCATGAGCCGCATGCAGCAGTCCGCCATCCTGCAGCTCGTCTGCCCCAGCCGCGCCGCCTTTTACGATATCCTGGCCGAGGGTCAGAAGCTGTGGATCAATCTCAACGGAAAAGCCGGCAACATCATCAGCGGCAGTTGCAAAAATCCTCACCAATAACTTTCTGCAGCGGAGGTCCAAGGTGACCACATTGGAGTTCTTTTTCGACTGTTCCAGCCCCTGGACCTACTTGGGCTTCGAATCGGTGCAGACCGTGGCCGCCGAATGCGGCGCCGAGATCACCTGGAAGCCGATCCTGGTGGGCGGCGTCTTCAACGCCGTCAACCGCCAGATCTACACCAACCGCGAGGACCCGCTGGCTCCCAAGATGCAATACATGCACAAGGACCTGACCGACTGGGCGCGCCATCAGGGTCTGGATATTCGCCATCCGCCCAGCGTCTTTCCCGTCAACAGCGTCAAGGTCATGCGCGGCTGCCTGGTCTGCCAGCCTGAGGGCAAGCTGGTGCCCTACGCCCGGGCCGCCTTCCGGAGCTATTGGACCGACGACAACGACATCTCCCAGGACGAGGTGGTGCGCCGGATCTGTACCGAGGTCGGGCTCGAGGCCGAGGCGCACCTGGCGCGCATCAACGAGCCGGCGATCAAGGACCAGTTGCGGGCCAACACCGACGAATTGATCGCCCGCGGCGGCTTCGGCAGCCCCACCGTCTTCGTCGGCGGCTCCGACATGTATTTCGGCAACGACCGCATGGCCTTCGTCAAGGCGGCCCTGCGGGCCGGCTGAGCTCAGCCGCTCCGCCCGGGCCGGGGGTTGCAAGGCGCGCCGCCGCGATCCTCGAAGCTGGTGCCCGCCACCGGCCGGAATTCCCAGGCATAACGTTCCGCTGCCAGTTCGAGCCGCAGCACTCCGGCCAAGTCCGTGCCGACGGCTTCGCTATGGGCTCGGCGGGCATCGATCGGGTAGGGCTGGGCTCCGCCCGTGCCGACCACGAAGACGCGGATACCAAAGCGGTTGGGTCGGCCCGCCCCATCCAGCGGCGCCAGGCGTTCGTAGTGGTGGTCGTGGCCGGTCAGCAGCAGGCTTGCCCCCTGGCGGTGCAGGATCTCGAAGGCCGCCCGCATGCGCCTGGTGTCGCCGTGGAAACCCGAGCTGAAATGGCTGTGGTGCCAGTAAGCCAGCACACAGCGCGCCTGCGAGGTGCGCAGGTCGGCCTCGAGCCAGGTCAGTTGCTCGGCCGCCAAGGTCCCTTTGAGGTTGGAGTTCAGCGCCACCAGGTGCCAACTGCCGAGGTCGAAGCTGTACCAGCCCCGGCCGCGCCGACCGGCCCGGGCGCCGAAGTAGTCGTAATAGGGAGCGCCCCGGCGGGTGTAATAATCGTGGTTGCCGGGCACCGGCCAGGTGCGCTCCCGATGGCGGCCCCAGGTCGGCCCGTAGCAGTCGCGGAAGTCCGCCCGGGCGCCCTTGGGATAGGCCAGATCGCCGAGCGCCAGGATGGGTCCGGGCAGCTCGTCGAGCAGGCGCGCGGTGGCGCTACCGAGCCGGCCGGGACAATCCGCAATGTCGCCGGCCGCACTGATGCTGACGCTGTCGCCGGCCTGCCGGGCCACCGACGACGGCGCCGACGCCGCCGACAGCAGGGCGATCAGCCCGGCCAGCAAGGCCAGGCGCGGAAGCGCCGTTGGCGGAGCGGTGGCTCGGGAGTTTGCCGAATACCTGCGCACCCGGTTACTTTAGCAGACTGTTCGAGCAGATTTGCGCACTGCGGTGGAGATCCCGGCCATGTGCCTGGCAATACCTCTTGGGACCAAGGGTGCCGAAGCGGTCTCGGCGACCTTCTGAAGGGCCGGAATCCGCGGTGAGCGCTGACTCCCCCCGGGGACTGCCCGTGGTCGTGCGGGTCGGCCTGTGGATGACCCTGAGCGCGGTTTCCTTCGCCGCCTTGATCGGCATCGTGCGCCACCTCACGCCCGAGATGAACGTCTACGTGGTCAATTTCTGGCGCAACGTGGTGTCGGCGGCGCTGTTCGCACCTTGGCTGATGCACCAAGGCTTCGGCGGCCTGCGCACCCGGCGCCACGGCACTTTTGCGCTGCGCGCCGCCTTGATGATTGTGGCTACCGTCACGCTTTACGAGGCGGTGGCGCTGATGCCGATGGCCGAGGTCACGTCGCTGACCTTCACTTCGCCGCTGTTCGCCACGGCGCTGGCCCTGCTGGTGCTGGGCGAGAAGGTCGGCCCCCGGCGCTGGCTGGCGCTGGTGATCGGTTTTTCCGGCGTCTTGGTGATCCTCAGGCCGGGATTCGCCGAGCTCGAACCGGCGGCACTGCTGGCGCTGCTCTGTGCTCTCGCTTTTGCCGGTGTGGTGGTCACCGGCAAGATGCTGGCGTCGAGCGAGAGCCCGGAATCGATCGTGCTCTATCTCTCGATCTGGGGCCTGCCGCTGGCGCTCTTGCCGGCGCTATTCGTCTGGCAGTGGCCGACCTTTGAGCAGGCGCTCTGGTTACTCGCCATGGGCCTTTTCGGCAACGCCAACATGTATGGCTTTGCCCGCGCCTTCCGCATCGGCGATGCTTCGCTGGCCATGCCCTTCGATTTCATACGCCTGCCCTTCACGGCCTTGGTGGGTTATCTCGCCTTCGCCCAGCGGCCCGATGTCTGGGTCTGGATCGGCGCTGCCGTGATCTTCGCCGGATCGGCCTACGTCACCCACCGCGAGGCCCTGGCCCAGCGCCGGGCCCAGAGCCAGGGGAAAGCACCATGACGAGCGCGGATCCGCGGCCCGAGGCGGTTTTCGTTTATGGACTCAATGATTGGACCGAGCCCTATGTGGCGCTGATCGAGAGCCTGGGTACCAGCATCACCGCCTATGTCGATAGCGAGCAGGCCGGGAGCAACTTCCGCGGGGCCAAGGTTTTGGATCCGGCGGCCTTCGTCGAGCGCTACGGCGCCCAAGGTGCCGAGCCGGTGGTGATCTTGAGCCGCAGCGCCGACGGTCTACAGCCCAATTTCGAGGCCGGGGTGACGCTGCTGGCCAACGAACTGGGCTGTCGCCGCCGGCTCTTGCATCCGGCCTTCCTCAAACGCTACATCAGCCCGCCGTTCCCTTTCGGCCACGCTCTTTTCGGCTATCCGAGTTCCGGCAACACTCTGTTGGGCAGCCTGCTGGAGGAGTTTCTGGGCCGCCGTCTGGCCGCCGAGAAGCCCGAATTCGACATCGCCATCCAGCTCATGCGGGCGGCCTGTACCGAGCACATGACGATGCTCTCGGACACCGTCTTCCGGGCCGCCCGGGGGCTCGGCGCCTGGGCCGTGCAGGGCCGCCTGATCCGCACCGGATCCTTCGACCTGGCGCTCAGCGCCGGGCCGCGCCAAGCCCGCGAGGCCGAACGCGGCCTGCCTTCGCCCAAGTTCATGTATCTCTCCGGCCTGGGCGGCTTTCCCCACGTCATGGGCCAGAGCTATGCCAGCCACGAGCTTGTCGACGAGGCCCTGATGGTGGAGATGAAAGCGCTGAATTTGGAGGTCTTCGTGGCCTGCCGCCAGCCGCTCGACATCATCGTCTCGCTGGCCGCCAAGCACTGGCGGCCGCCCGACGCGGTGTTGCACGATATGGCCTGGTTCGGCCGCGTGGCCGAGAACCTCAAGGCCTGGTACGAGGCGGCGCTCCAGCGCTCCGGCCAGCTCACGATGGTGCGCTACGAGGAGCTTCTGGAGCGCCCGCTCGAGATCATCCTCAGGCTGGCCGAAGCGGCCGGCTACGAGCTCGAGGGCGAGGCCGAGGCGAAATGGCTGGCCGAGGCCTACATCGGCCGCACCCTGCAGGCGCCGGGCTCCTCGGCCGCGCTGTTCGAGTCCGGCCACCTCTGGCAGCCCGGCGCCGGCAAGTGGCGCGAGCGGCTGTCGGCGGGGCATGTGGGAATCCTCGAAGACCTCGATTACGGCCGATTCCTCGAAGATCTTGGGTACGATTCCGATTTCGCGGGGCCCCTCAAGGGCCGCGAGCCACCGGCCGCGCCGCTTGCCATGGATGCGGCCTGGCTGGCCTGGCACGACTACACCACGCACCGTTCGCAGGGCTACCCCGTGACCTTCCACCACGAGGACGAGATTTTCGTCGAGTTCGGCGAGGCGCCCCAGGGGCCGCAGGGGCCGCAGGGACCAATGACGCTCTACACCAACGACGCCGAAGCCGCCGAACTTTTACCCCGGCTTTTGGACAGTGACTTCAGCCGGGTTTTGTTCGACGCCATCTAGATTCACAATGATTGCTGCTAGACAGCACAAAACCTGCTATCACGCGGCCGGGTTTTGGCGGCAGCGGAGGAGGTTCCCATGGCCGAGGCGTGGACGGTTTATCTATCGGGCGAGATTCACAGCGATTGGCGCCGGCAGATTGCCGCCGGGGTGGCGGCCGCTGGGCTGCCGGTGGAGCTCACCGGGCCGGTCGACGACCACGAGAAGTCGGACGATTGCGGCGTGCGGATCCTGGGCGACGAGAGCGATGCCTTTTGGAAGGACAACAAAGGCGCCCGGCTCAATGCCATTCGCACCCGCACGCTGATCGAGCAGGCCGACGTTGTCGTCGTGCGTTTCGGCGATAAATACCGCCTGTGGAACGCCGCTTTCGATGCCGGCTATGCGGCGGCGCTGGGAACCCCCATCGTGACGCTGCACGACAGCGCCCTCGACCACGCGCTGAAGGAGGTCAACGCCGCTGCGCTGGCCACCACGTCGAGCCCCGACCAGGTGGTCAAGATCCTCGATTACGTGATCAACGGGGTGCTGTAATCGGCGCCCCAGGTCTGGCTGGGATTTTGGCGGCCGGACCTCAGCGGGCCCGCGGGCGCTCCTTGATGCGGATTTTCGCGGGCTTGCGGGGCGCGCGCTTTTGCTGTTGCTGGCGGTCGAAGGCCATCATCACCTGACGCAGCTTGGGCATTTTTTCGGCCACGAAGGCCTTTCGTTCGGCGTCCATTTTGCGTGCGGTCTTGGCATCCAGCAGCCGGTCGACATCTTGGCGGTCGCTGAGCATGGCCTCGATCTTGTCGACGTGCGGGGTGTGGGCCTGAAACACGATGAGTGGCCGCCGGCCCGTGAGGTCGCGGCCCAGCGCCTCGGCATAGGCCACGTGCAGCGCCTGCAGGAAGAACTTGCGCTCGAGCCGGCCGTTTTCGAAATCCCCCACCTCGATCATGCATTTCTTGAGCAGGATATCGCCGAAGCGCTGGCGATCGACGCCGAGCGCCTCGTCGTGGTTCGGGCCCATCTTGTCGAAGTCGTATTCGAGGCCGGTGTAGGCGCCGGCGTCAAACACCTCTTCGGCCGTGGTGGGGTCGAACAGCACCTCGTAGTGATGCAAAAAGGCTTTGACGATGTGCAGCGGCGAGAGCTCGCCGTACTCGAGCCAGAACGAATAGTAGCCGCCCAGGTAGTTGGCCGGGAAAGTCAGGACGTCGGGGTGGCCGTCGAGCAGGCTTTGCAGGAATATCGAGCCCGAACGGCCGTAATAATGGATCGACACCAGCCGCTCCACCTGGCGCGGGTCGAAGCCGAGATCGTCGAAGGGATTGCTCTCGCTCATGCGGGCTAACCGTTTGACCCCTTGTAATTCTCCACCAAGTGCATTAAATCCCCGGCGTGGTTTGGCACTCATCGAACTTGAGTGCTAACAAGAACACTGGAACAGCGGTCTCGGAACCGCTCAGCAGCAATCCCGAGGAGATATATGGCATGAACTTTCGGCCTTTGCACGATCGCGTGCTTGTCCGGCGTCTGGGTAACGAAGAAACCAGTGCCGGCGGCATCATCATCCCCGACACGGCCCAGGAAAAGCCCATGGAGGGCCAGATCCTGGCGGTCGGCTCGGGGCTCCGCACGGACTCCGGCAAGCTCATCCCGCTCGACGTCAAGAAGGGCGACAAGGTTCTGTTCGGCAAATGGTCGGGCACCGAGGTCAAGCTCGACGGCGAGGAGCTGATGATCATGAAGGAATCCGACATCATGGCCGTGCTCGGCTCGGCCGGCAAAAAGGCCGGCAAAAAGAAATAGGCGCGAGCCTCTCGGGGATCGACCCCCGGGGGCCGACGCCGCTCGACACAGCAAGGAACGACCAAGGAGTATCAAGGAATGCCAGCCAAAGAAGTAAAATTCAACACCGACGCGCGCGACCGATTGCTCAAGGGCGTCGACGTCCTGGCCGATGCGGTCAAGGTGACGCTCGGCCCCAAGGGCCGCAACGTGTTGCTCGACAAGTCCTTCGGCGCACCGCGCATCTCCAAGGACGGCGTCACCGTGGCCAAGGAGATCGAATTGGCCGACAAGTTCGAGAACATGGGCGCCCAGATGCTGCGCGAAGTGGCCAGCCGGACCTCGGACGAGGCCGGCGACGGCACCACCACGGCCACCGTGCTGGCCCAGTCGATCGTGCGCGAAGGCCACAAGGCGGTGGCCGCGGGCATGAACCCGATGGATCTCAAGCGCGGCATCGATCTGGCCGTCAGTACCGTCGTCGACGACGTGCGCAAGCGCAGCCGCAGCGTCTCCTCGAGCGCCGAGATCGCCCAGGTCGGCAGCATTTCGGCCAACGGCGAGCGTGAGGTCGGCGACATCATCGCCGAGGCCATGGAGCGCGTCGGCAAGGAAGGCGTGATCACCGTCGAGGAAGCCAAGGGCATGGCCACCGAGCTCGAGGTGGTCGAGGGCATGCAGTTCGATCGCGGCTATCTCTCGCCCTACTTCATCACCAACGCCGAGAAGATGGTGGTCGAGCTCGAGGCCCCCTACATCCTGCTGCACGAGGCCAAGCTGAGCAATCTGCAGGCCTTGCTGCCGGTACTGGAGAAGGTGGTGCAGTCGTCGCGGCCGCTGATGATCATCGCCGAGGACGTCGAGGGCGAGGCCCTGGCCACGCTGGTGGTCAACAAGCTGCGCGGCGGCCTCAAGGTGGCGGCCGTCAAGGCACCGGGCTTCGGTGACCGGCGCAAGGCCATGCTGCAGGACATCGCCGTGCTGACCGGCGGTCAGGTGATCTCCGAGGATCTCGGCATCAAGCTGGAGAACGTCTCCATGGACATGCTGGGCAGCGCCAAAACGGTGGTCATCAACAAGGACGACACCGTCATCGTCGACGGCGTCGGCAAGAAGAAGGAGATCCAGGCGCGCTGCACCCAGATCCGCCAGCAGGCCGAGGAAACCTCGTCCGATTATGACCGCGAGAAGCTGCAGGAACGGCTGGCCAAGCTGGCCGGCGGCGTCGCCGTGATCAAGGTCGGCGGAGCCACCGAGGTCGAGGTCAAGGAACGCAAGGACCGCGTCGACGACGCCCTTCATTCGACCCGGGCGGCGGTCGAGGAGGGCATCGTGCCGGGTGGCGGCACGGCGCTCCTCTATGCCGTGCGGGCCCTCAAGAAGACGGTCGGCGAGAACGACGACCAGTCGAAGGGCGTCGACATCGTGCGCCGCTCGTTGCAGGCCCCGCTGCGCCAGATCGTCGAGAATGCCGGTTTCGACGGCGCCGTGGTGGCGGGCAAGCTGAACGAGCAGACGGACACCAAGCGCGGCTTCGATGCCCAGGGCGAGAAGTACGTCGACATGGTCAAGGCCGGTATCATCGACCCCACCAAGGTGGTGCGCACGGCACTGCAAGACGCGGCGTCAGTGGCCGGGCTGCTGGTCACCACCGAGGCCATGGTGGCCGAAGTACCGGAGAAGAAGGACGCCATGCCGGCCATGCCGCCGGGCGGTGGCATGGGTGACATGGGCTTCTAGGCGGAGCCCAGCCGAGACAATCGCAAGGGGCCGCTGCGGCGGCCCCTTTTTTTTGCTCCCGGTGGGCCGCGGCGGCGGCCCCTTTTTTTGCTCTCTGTGGGCCGCTGCAGCGGCCCTTTTTTTTGCCAGAAGAGGGTTTTTTTTGAGTTCGCGACAAAACTGGGCTCGAAATTATTTCCTGGCTCAGGTATGATCGACCTTGTTGCGTCGTTACTGGTGGAGTCGCTTTGAGTGGTGGACGAAGCGGCCTGAGAGATCTTGGATGCTGGGAGACGACAGGTCATGACGTCGAGTATGTTTGTTATTTTGCCGCTGATTCTGGTGGTTGGCGGCATTGCCGTGATGGTTTTCATGTGGGTGCTCAGGGCTGGGCAAATCCACCACACGACTGAAGCCGATCTCGACGTTATCGAGCGGCTTTCGACGGCCGCCAACGAACCGGCCGAAGCCGACGACGACGATTCCAAACAGAACGTAGCTTAGCCCGCTTTTCTCCCGGGTTGCGGCTCACCGAGCGCCGTTCAGGTCACTTTGTGGCAAGCCACTTGTGGCAGGCCACGAAGTGGCCGGGGCTGGCTTCGATCAGCTGTGGCAGCTTTCTGGCGCAAAGCGCCTCGGCCTCGGCACAGCGGCTTTCGAAGGGGCAGCCGCTGGGGGGATCGAGCGGTGACGGTGCCTCGCCGCCAAGCACCGTGCGGCGCTGGCGCTGTTGCTGCGGGTCGGGCACCGGCGCGGCCGCCAGCAGGGCCCGGGTATAGGGGTGGCGGGGGTTGGCAAAGAGCGTCGTGCGCTCGGCCAATTCCATGACCCGGCCCAGGTAGAGCACCAGCACGCGCTGGCTGACGTGGCGCACCACGGCCAGATCGTGGGAGATGAAGATCAGCGCCAAATCGAGCTCGCCCTGCAATTGGGCCAGCAGTTCGATGATCTGGGCCTGGATCGAGACGTCGAGCGCGCTGACAGGCTCGTCCCAGACCAGCAGCTGGGGCCTCAGCACCACCGCCCGGGCGATGCCGAGGCGCTGGCACTGGCCGCCCGAGAACTCGTGGGGATAGCGGTTGACCAGGGCCGGCGTCAGCCCCACTTGGCGCATCGCCGCCGCCACCCGGGCGGCGCGCCCGGCCCGGTCCAGCGCCGGCTCGAAGTTGCGCAAGGGCTCGGCGATGATCTCGCCGGCCGTGAAGCGCGGATTGAGAGCCGCCAGCGGGTCCTGGAAGACGATCTGCATCTGGCGGCGGCAGTGCCGCAACTCGGTCGTGCTGAGCCCCGCCTGGTCGCGGCCCTGCCAGCGAACCTGGCCGGCGCTGGGCGCGATCAGGTGCAGGATGGCGCGGGCCAGCGTCGACTTGCCGCAGCCCGATTCGCCCACTACTCCCAGCGTCTGGCCGGCCTCCAGCGCGAAGCTCACGTCGCTCAGCGCCCGCAGCGGTGCTTGGCGGCGGCGGCCGGCGCGGCCGGCAAAGCTCACCGACAGTCCCTCGACCTGCAGCAGCGCTGCCGTCATCAGGCCAGCATGAGGCAGGCAGCCTTGCCGCCGCCGGGCAAAGGCCGCAGCGCCGGGCGCTCGCTCTGGCAGGCCGGCCGGGCGTGCTGGCAACGTTCGGCGAAGGCACAGCCCGGCAGCTCGTCGGCCAGGTCGGGAGGCTGGCCCTCGATGGCCACGAGATTTTCCGCCGCCGGCCGGTCGAGGCGCGGCACCGAAGCCAGCAGGGCCTGGGTATAGGGGTGGGCCGGCTGGCGCAGCAGCGCCGCCGCGGCGCCTGTCTCGACGATGCGGCCGGCGTACATCACGGCGATCTGCTGACAAAGCTCGGCGACCACCCCGAGATCGTTGCTGATCAGCACGATGGCGCTGTCGGCGCTGTGGCGGAGATCGTGGAAAAGCTCCAGGATCTGGGCCTGCACGGTGACGTCGAGCGCCGTTGTCGGCTCGTCGGCGACGATCAGGGCCGGCTCCGTCAGCAGCGCCATGGCGATCATCACGCGCTGGCGCATGCCGCCGGAAAACTCATGCGGGTACAATTCTGCGCGCCGCTCGGCCTCGGCCAGGCCGACGCGGCCCATGACCTCGACGGCCCGCCGCCGGGCCTGGCGGCGGTCACAGCCCCGGTGCACCTGCAGCACCTCGGCCAGCTGCTGGCCGATGCGCAGGTAGGGATTGAGCGAAGTCATCGGGTCCTGGAAGATCATGGCCATGCGGTCGCCGCGCAGTGCCGCCAGTTCGGCCGGCCGGCCCAGCACCTCGCGGCCCTCGAAACGGACGCTACCGGCGGCCTGGCCGTTGCCGGCCAGCAGGCCGAAGACGGACAAGAACACCTGGCTCTTGCCGCATCCAGATTCCCCGACGATACCAAGGGTCTGGCCGCTTTCCAGCTCCAGATCGACGCCGCGGACGGCCCGCACCGGCCCCTCGGGCGTGGCGAATTCGACGCAGAGGTCAGTGATTTGCAGCACTGTTGCCATGTTCCGCCGTCAGCGCTGCTTGGGATCCAAGGCGTCACGCAAGCCGTCGCCGATGAAGTTGAGGCAAAACAGCGTCGCGGCGAGAAACAGCGTGGGAAAGATCAGCGTCCAGGGCGCCGTCTCCATCTGCGTCGCGCCCTCGCTGATCAGCACGCCCCAGCTCGTCATGGGCTCCTGCACACCGAGCCCGAGAAACGAAAGGAAACTTTCGAACAAAATAACCTTGGGCACCGTCAAGGTTGCGAACACCGTCACCGGCCCCAGCGTGTTGGGCATGATGTGGCGGCGCACGATGGTGAATTCGGGCGTGCCCACGGCCCGGGCCGCCTCGACGAATTCCTTGTGCTTGAGGCCCATGGCCTGGCCGCGCACGATGCGCGCCATGTCGAGCCACTCGACGACGCCGATGGCGACGAAGATGAGCACTATGTGGCGGCCGAAATAGACCATCAAGAGGATGACGAAGAACATGAAGGGAAGGGCGTAAAGGATATCGACGATGCGCATCATGAGGGCATCGGTGCGGCCGCCCAGGTAGCCCGCCGTGGCCCCCCAGGCCATGCCGATGACGACGCTGACGATGGTCGCCGCCAGGCCCACCAGCAGCGAGATGCGGCCGCCATAGAGCACCCGGGCCAGCATGTCGCGGCCGTTGGCGTCGGTGCCGAAGGGGTGCGCCAAATCGGGCGGGCTGGCCATCGCCGATGCCTTGACGCTGTTGCCACGCCTGCTTAACCCTTGAACAGGACTCACATCTGGGTTCGAATCGGTCTAGAATTCGCCTCTCCCCTTATGACCCATTGCCTCCTAGGAACCCCGCTATGCGTAAACACCTCACCCTCGATCTGGCCAGCCGTGAAGTGACGAGCAAAACCGTTGCAGGGGAGGACCTGGCGCGTGCCGGTCGCTGGCTGATCGCCAGAACGCTGCTGGACGAGGGCGTGGCGACAGTTGATCCGCTGTCGCCGGCCAATCCCTTGATATTTTCGTCGGGACCATTTGCCGGCACCAACTTTTCCAACGCCAACCGTATCAGCGTGGGCTGCAAGAGCCCGCTGACGGGGGGCATCAAGGAAGCCAATTCGGGCGGCACCTTTGCCTACGCCATGGGCCAGAACGAAATTTCCGGCATCACCTTGCGCCAGGCCGCCGACGACTGGGTGGTGATACACATCCAGAAGGACGGTTCGGTCAGTTGGGACGACGCCGCGCCCTACATGGGCAAAAGCAATTTCGCGGCGGCGGCGCTGCTGGTCGAAAAATATGGCGACAAAACCAGCTTCGCGCTCTGCGGTCCGGTCGGCGAATACCTCGGCCTGGTCTCGGGCATCGCCTTCCCCGACCCCGAAGGCGCACCGACCCGGTTTGCCGCCCGCGGCGGTGTGGGCGCGGTAATGGGCTCGAAAAAGATCAAGGCCGTCATCCTCGACAACATCAAGATGCCGACCTTCGTCGACCGCAAGAAATTGATGAGCCACGTCAAGGACTATGGCAGCAAACTGGAAGCCGAAGCCGCCGTCCAGACCTTCGCCGATTACGGCACCGCCATCGTCGCCGATTTGACCAACAAACTCGGCGGTCTGCCGACCAACAACTTCAGCCTTGGCCAACAGGTAGACCCCGGCGAGCAGACCTTCGAGTTGGGCGGCACCCACATTCACGAGCTCAACAAATCCCGTGGCGGCGAGACCACGCACGCCTGCATGGCGGGCTGCCTGGTGCGCTGCTCCAACATCTTCGTCGATGAGAATGGCGCGGAACTGACGGCGCCGCTGGAATACGAAACCATCGGCCTGATAGGCACCAATTGCGGCCTGACGCACCCCGACCAGGTGGCGCGGGTCAACCAGGTGGCCAACGATCTGGGCATCGATACCATCGAAATCGGCTGCACCATCGGCGTGCTGATGGAAGCCGGCGTCGGCGAATTCGGCGACGAATCCTTCATGATGAAGGTTCTGGAAGACATTCGCGCCGGCAACGAAAACGGCCGTATCTACGCCCAAGGGACGCAACGCGTCGGCGAGCATTTCAAGGTCGCCCGCATCCCGGCCATCAAAAAACAGGGCATCAGCGCCTATGACCCCCGCGTCATCGAAGTCACCGGCATCTCCATGATGCTGACAGCCATGGGCGCCGACCATACCGTAGGCAACCAGCCGGGCTTTCGCTGCGCGGACATGTCCACCGAAGAGCTCACCAAGGTCAGCCTGGAAAGCCAGGTGAACTGCGCCGCCGCGGATTCGCTGGGGCTCTGTATTTTCGGCCGCTCCGTCACCGAGACCAATTCCCAGCTGCTCGTCGACACCATCAACGCCGCCTTCGGCACCGCTCTGGAAGCCTCCTTCGTGCCCGCCCTCGGCGTCGAGGCGCTGAAGCTGGAAGACCAGTTCAACAAGGCCGCCGGCTTCACCGTCGAAGACGATGAACTGCCGGCATTCTTCGTCACCGAAGCCCTCGCTCCCACCGGCAAGACAGCCCGCCATGAGGCGGCCGAAATCAACGCCATCAGAGAGGCTTGGTGGAACTGAAGTTCGAGGTTTAGGTGACGGCGGTCCCGGCGGGACCGCCTGCGTTCAGGCGCCACGCAGGTTTCCGCGCTTCTGGCGCGGCGGCGGCCGGCCTTGCCCCCGGCGCCGGGCGGTGCCCGGTCGGCTAAGAATGGTCCCTGAGAATGGAGAATGGTCCCTGTCCCCGAAACTCATCGAGGCCGCGGGGTTCCGGGGGTTCCGCGGGTTCCGGGTTCCGCGGGTTCAGGGGACCCCATATGAACCCCCATTTCCC
>MPMA02188764.1_pt1 | contig 28683 bp, 21 predicted proteins | sample 1617361 | NCBI WGS metagenome assembly MPMA02 (sample SAMN05944807, study PRJNA350692) | marine metagenome | biome: marine; feature: ODZ; material: water; isolation source: 180 m water sample filtered on 0.2 um supor filter | place: Pacific Ocean | collected 2012-04-08 | depth 180m m | reverse complement strand
GAGCGACAGGTATTTCGTGCGCCCCTCGGAGCGGTTGCGCACCGAGGTGAACGCGATGCTCGGTCCGAACTGCTACTACGCAAAGGTCGACACCTCGCTGCCGGAGCCGGCCAAGCGACAGTGGCAACGAAAAGAAAACAACGGCAGCGGCGGCGAATAGTGAACCGTTGGCCAAGCCACCTGTGAGAATCACGGCTTCGCGTGAGATTCACTCGACGATCCAGCGCTTGGCTTTCAACTTGAAGCGGGGGAGGGCGTCGGGCTTGGCGAGCGTCACCGGCACACGCAGCGCGCGTTTCCTGGAACATCTTGGTCAAGCGCTTGGTCAAACCGTTGTCGTCGCTGGTCTCCGGTTCCACCTCGATACTCATTTCGAAGAGGGCCGCCGCCGACATTTTAAACGCTATTGCGCTTGGCCAAGTGCCGCGAAGTAGTCGCGTGCCTTGGCCATCACCCGGGGGGAGAGGAGCAGCGTCGAGAGAATCGTCGGCACCGCCATCATGCCGAACATGATGTCAAGGAAGTTGATCAAGTCGTCCAGTTTCACGATCGCCGAGACGACGACACCCACGAGATAAAACAAAATCATCGGGATGCGCGCCCCCGGCCCGAACAGATACATGCCGCACTTGGTCACGTAATACGAGAACCCGATCATCGACGAAAAACTGAAGCACAGCACGCAGACCAGCAGCAGGTAGGTGCCCGCGACCGGGATGCCTTTCGTGAACGCCTCGGCGGTGAGCAGCACGCCGTCCGGGTTGTCGCCGGTGCTTTCGTAAACGCCGGTGCTGAGGATGATCAGCCCGGTGATGGTGCAGACGATCAGCGTGTCGATCATTGGGCCAAGCATGGCGACGAGTCCCTCGCGGATCGGTTCGCGCGTCTTGGCCGCGCCGTGCGCCATCGCCTCGGTGCCCATGCCGGCTTCGTTCGAGAAGGCCGCCCGCCGCACGCCGGTCGAGATCACCGCCCCAAGCGCACCGCCGGCAACTGCCTTGCCGGTGAAGGCGTCACTGAAAATCAGCGCGATCGCTCCCGGCACCTGGGCGGCGTGCGTGAAAAGGATCACCACCGCGCACCCGGCGTAGAGCAGCACCATGAATGGGACCAGGCGGGCGGCGACTTTCCCGATGCGCTTGATGCCGCCGAGGATCACAGTTCCAACGCAAATGGCCATCAGCACGCCAAACAGCCCTTGACCAAGTGCAGTGACGTTTTTGTCCTCGCCGAGAAACCATTCATTCGGCTTGAAAAACATTTCGGTAACGAAAGCAGAGAGTTGATTGGATGAAAACAACGGCAGACAGCCGAACACGCCAAAGAAACAAAAAGCCATCGCGAGCGGTTTCCACTTCGCCCCGAGTCCCTCAACAATAAAATACATCGGGCCGCCCTGCACTTGGCCGGTGTGATCCCTGCCACGGTACATGACGGCGAGAGTGCAAGTGAAAAACTTGGTCGCCATGCCGACCAGCGCGCAGACCCACATCCAAAACATCGCGCCGGGACCGCCGGTGGTCACCGCCACCGCCACGCCGCCAATATTGCCCATGCCGACCGTGCCGGACAGGGCGCTGCAGAGCGCCTGAAAATGGTTAATCTCGCCGGGGTCGCTGGGATCGCTGTACTTGCCCCGCAGAATCTGAATGCTGTGGCGCAGATACAGGAACGGGACGAAGCGCGAGTAAACGGTGAAAAACAGTCCGCCGCCAATGAGAAGAACCAGCAATGGCATTCCCCAAAGCCAATCAGATGTCAATTTGAGTATGTTGGCAAATGTCAGCGGTTCGGCTGAAATGAGTATAGTAGCGAGATCAACCACTGCGTAAAAACCGATGCACAGAACTCCGAGAATTGTGGATATGATTCCACAGATCATTCCAGCTTTGCTCATGCCTTCCCCTTTGGGATCCATCATGCCGGTCCTAATCTTTTCGAGGTCTCCTTTTCCCATAATCCAGGCTGGAATGCCTGTGAAAAGAGTACAGAGGGTCAGGCTTAATATGCCGAGTATCAGGATCAGGGTGCCGCGATGAGATTCCAAACCGCCGCGGGCGGTTCTATGAGTGGTGGGGGCATCCATGGCTTATTTGCCGGTGAGGATTTTACGGCAGGCCGACTTGAGTTGCCTCAAGTGTGCCGGGCTCTTGGCCTCGAGGTAGCAGCGGATCACCGGCTCGGTGCCGCTCGCGCGGAACGCCACCCACTCATTGTCCGGCAGCAGAAACTTGAAACCGTCGGTGGTGATGAACTGCTCCACGGCGAATCTCCCGATCTTGTCGAAACCGCCACCGAGTTTTTTCAGAAACGCCGCCTTCTCATCGGGCGGCACGGCGATGTTGATACGTTCGGTGTGAAACTCGCCGGTCTTCTTCTCGAGATCGCGCAGGATTCGGCCCAGTGGCTTGCCCTCCATCGCGACCAACTCGGCCATCAACAGGCAGGCGAGCACGCCGTCCTTCTCCGGAATGTGGCCGCGAATGCTCAAGCCGCCCGATTCCTCGCCGCCGACGATGATCGGCTCGCTCTCCATCAGCGCTCCGATGTGCTTGAAGCCGACCGGTGTCTCATGAACTTTCACCCCGAGCAACTCCGCCACGGCATCGACTTGATGACTCGTCGGCACGGTGCGGACGACCGCGCCCTTGATGCCGCGATTTTTGCGGAGGTGATATAGCGCAAGCGCGAGCACTTGGTTTGGCGTGAGCCAGGTGCCGTTGCGGTCGACGATGCCGAAGCGGTCGGCATCGCCGTCGAGGCCAAGCCCCAGTTGGGCCTTGCCGGCGTGAACTAGGGCCGAGGCGTTGCGCATCCCGTCGGGGCTGGGCTCGGGTGAGCCGCCGCCAAAGAGCGGGTTGAGGGTGTCTCGCAGGCGTATGACTTGGGCGCCGGCCTCCTCGAGGAGTGTGTCGAGATAGCCGCGGCCGGTGCCGTGCATTAATTCCACCGCGATCTTCAATTTGGCACGGCCGATCGCCCGCAGATCGACGAGTTGGCGGATGCGTTTCAGGTAGGCTGGCCTCGGGTCGAACGTCCGGCATTGGAAGGTGCCCACCACGGCAGACTTGGGGCGCCACTTTTTGGCGAGCAGCTTTTCCACGTGGGCCTCGATTTTGCCGGTCACTTCGCGGGACGCGCCCGCGCCGTTGGGCATCGAATACTTGAAGCCGGAGTAACCAAAGGGATTGTGACTGGCGGTGATGTTGACGCCGCCGATGGTTTTGCGCCGTCGAATGCTGAAGGCCAGCACCGGGGTGGGGGCGTCACGGTTGCAGAGCAGGGGCTCAAGGCCGTTTTGAGTCAGAATCTCCGCGGTGGCCAGGGCGAATTCGCGCCCCAGGAAACGGGTGTCGTGGCCGATGATGATGAGCGGCCTGCGGCCATGGAGCGGGGAGGTTTTCCGGCGCAGTTCCCCCTTGAGGTAAAGGGCCAGTCCCTGCGCGGCGAGGCGGACGTTTTCAAAGGTGAAATCCCGTGCGATCAATCCGCGCCAGCCCGCGGTACCAAACTGAATGGGGGATTTCACGACCGGTGTGAGAGCTTGGTCAAGCGACGGGTGCGGTCAGCTTTTCCAGTCGAAAGCATTCTTTTTGATGGCGTAAATGTAGCCGACGAACAAAATGCCGAGGAAGGAAACCATCGTGCCAAAGATCACGTTCGCTGTGGCGGGGTTGCCCAGCATCTCCTTGTACACCACCGCCCACGGGTAGAGGAACACCACCTCGATGTCGAACAGGATGAACAGCATTGCCACGAGGTAGAACTTGACCGACATGCGCGAACTGCCGTCACCCACCGGCAACATGCCGCATTCGTACGGGGTGTCCTTGGTCGGCGTGTGGCGGCCAAGCGCCTTGGCCTTCCGCGCGCCAAAATACCAACCGGCCAGTTTCGATGCCAACATGCTGCCGACTGCAAAGGCGATCACCACCAGTGTGAGAAAAAAAACGCCCAGGTACTGGAACAACTGCGGATCAGTGCCGGCTTCGGCCAGAATCATGCGCGAAACCTACGGACGCGCCCCTGCTGGCGCAAGGGCAAACCCCGCTTGGCCAAGCGCTTGGCTGGCGCTAGAGTGCGGTGACCGATCAATCCATGACAGCTCTACTTTCGTTTCTCCCAATCCTCGTTGTTGGCGTTCTGCTGGTGGGCTTTCGTTTGCCGGCCAGCCGGGCGATGCCGGTTTCGTATCTCGTGGCGGCCGGGCTGGCGCTGTTTGTCTGGCTGGTGCCGGGGGTGAAGGTGGCCGCAGCGTCGATCAAGGGACTTTCACTGATGCTTCGGCTGCTGTTCATCATCTTCGGCGCAATCCTGCTGCTAAACACGCTCAAGCACAGCGGCGCGCTGGCAGTCATCCGGAACGGCTTCACCAATATCTCAGCCGATCGACGCGTGCAGGTCATCATCATCGCCTGGCTATTCGGGGCGTTTATCGAGGGGGCGGCCGGTTTCGGGGCACCGGCGGCGGTCACGGTGCCGTTGATGGTCGGGCTTGGTTTCCCGGCGATGGCCGGTGTGGTGGCTGGGATGATTATTCAAAGCACACCGGTATCATTCGGCGCAGTGGGCACACCCATTCTCGTTGGTGTAAATGATGGCTTGAAAGCTCACGATAATGTGCTCGCTGCGATTGAAAAATGGGGATACGCCCCATGGGATAGCTTAACTTTTCATGACTTTGTGGGAGTCAAGGTCGCTTTGTTGCATGCCATTGTCGGCACGATGATCCCGTTGCTGCTTGTGGTCTTTATGACGCGGTTCTTCGGCAAGAACAAATCGGCTCGCGAAGGGTTGGCGGTTTGGCCGTTCGCGTTGTTCGCCTCGTTTGCGCTGACGGTGCCGTATGTGCTGGTGGCCAAGTTTCTCGGGCCGGAGTTTCCGTCGCTGCTCGGCGCGTTGATCGGCTTGGCCATTGTCGTGCCGGTAGCCAAGCGCGGTTGGCTGGTGCCCAAAGGTGAGCCGTGGGACTTCCCGCCGCGCGCCGAGTGGGAGGCCGGCTGGACGGGGGGCGTGGAGATTAACTTGAAATCAGGCCAAGCTGGTGAGCCGCCCAAGGTCGGCGTGTTTACTGCCTGGCTGCCGTATCTGCTCTTGGCGGGGTTGCTGGTGCTGACACGGCTTGAGGCGTTGCCGCTCAAAGAGTGGCTTCGTTCCGCCCAAATCAAGTGGGACGTTTTTGGCACCGGAATCTTTGTGGATGAGACACCGCTTTATGTGCCTGGGACGGTGTTCATCGTCGTGTCGCTGATTGCCGTCGCGCTGCACCGAATGAACGGCCCGGGCGTGATTGCAGCGTGGGGCGAGTCGCTCAAGACGACGGCCAAGGTATCGGTCGCACTGGTGTTTACCGTGCCGATGGTGCAGGTGTTTTTGAATACCGGTGATGGCTTGGCCGGCTACGAAAAAATGCCGATCGCCTTGGCCAACGGCGTCGCCACGCTGGCCGGTGGGGCGTATCCGCTGCTGGCCCCGGTGGTCGGCGGTTTTGGTGCGTTCGTGGCCGGGAGCAACACGATCAGCAACATGATGTTCTCGCTGTTCCAGTTTGAGGTCGGTCTCAAGATCGGGGTCGATGCGACGTGGATGGTGGCGCTGCAGGCGGTCGGTGGTGCAGCGGGCAATGTCATCTGCGTGCACAACGTGGTGGCTGCCTCCGCGGTGGTCGGCCTGACCGGCAGGGAGGGGGATGTCATCCGCAAGACGCTGCTTGTCTTTGCGTATTACGCCCTCGCCGCCGGGGCGATCGGCTTTGTGTTCATCAAGCTTGGCCTGCTCCCCCCCGGGCGGGTAGGCGACGGATTTTAGACGAGTGCCTTCCAAACAACATCTGAAAGAATTTAAGTGGCTGATTGTTCTACTGCCGCTTTTTGTTTGCCACGGATTGATATTGTCAGCTGGAATCAATCCCGCGATTCAAAAGATTTACTTGAAGGGGGTTCCTCACACGACCAAGAACGGGAAACACCTTTCCGTATATGATGCCAAGCGTTCGTTTTTTATGATCGGATCTTGGGGCGTTCCTGAGTCCCGAGTTTACAAGGGTGTGGACTATCGCTGGAAACACTTGGTGGAGGCAGGATACAATACTGTTTGGCCATGGGCTATGGGTGGCTACACTTCGGAGAAACAACTTAAGCAGGCTGAGGAGCATAACCTGCAGGTGATCATCATGCGGCGGCCGCTGGGTGCGAGTCTGGAACGAATCAAGTTTTCACCAAACCTTTTGGGTATTGCTTGGCAGGACGAACCGCTGATCAACTTTGGGATTGAGAGTGAGCGGCAACAAAAGGAGTTGGCGAGTTTCAAGGATTACCGCGAAGCGGTGAAAGGGGTGCTGCCCGACTTGCCGGTGTTTGTGAACACTGCGTCGTGGATGGTTGGCAACGGGCGTTCACACTGGATCAATTGGCACAAGGCCGGAGACATCAGTTGCCACGATAATTATGTGATATGGCCGGTGACGAAGTCGTTGAACTTGGGCTCTTACGGTACGGAGAAAAACGGGATTGCTGATGCCACTATGCTTGCCGTTAAGGTGAATCAGGAGGTCAAGCCGGTTTGGTTGGTGGTTGGCGCCTTTGAGGCAAATCATCCCCCGACGGTTCGTTTTCCTTTTCGCTACCCGACTCCAATGCAACTTCGTGGAATGGTCTACACGGGAATCATCCATGGGGCTACCGGCGTCACTTACTATGCATGGGATAGTAATGTCACCCGCTTCGGGGTGGCGCCTGTCGAGCAACGGAAAATACCAGGCCGCCCTTCGGCAACGCCTATTCAGGCAATCACCGCCAATGCGCTGTGGAAAACGATCGCAGTGATTAACAATGAACTGCTTGAATTGACCGCCGAGATTCTCTCTCCGACGGTTAATTTGGGTTATGTAGTGAGCTTCAATGGCGACGCTGTGACGGAGTATCCGTTGCGAACATTGCTCAAGCCGCACCGCGATGGGGGATATGTGATGTTCACGGTCAACATGGATAACACGGTGATTACTGGGAATTTCCTTTTCCCGAGTGCACTCAAATCAGCTGAACCTATGTTTGAGAATCGTTCAGCGTTTTCACTGGGAGAAGACAAGAGATCTTTCGTGATTGCCTATGAACCATTTGAGGTTCATGTAGTCCGAATTGATTAAGTTACAGGTGCCGGAGGGATGCTACGAAAAATTATGGTGTAAATCGAGTTGACCTAAACTCGCCCCGTTTCTTGAGTGCCACCTCCTGCCCGACCATGTTTAGCGGGGCGTATTTGCCTTGGGCCCACAGCGGCATCAGGTCGGCATAGTGCGGATCGTCAGGGTCACCGCTTTGGCCGCCGGGGTAAACGCCGATGCTGCGGGAGGGGTTTGCGAAATCAACGATCATGCGCCACGACGCGCCGCCGCCCACGCGCCCGCCGCCGCTGCCGGGGTTGAGCGTGAAGTTGTCACCCGGCACCGAATGACCGCCCCTATCCCAGTCCGCATTGCCGCTGATGGAGCCGATGTGAAGTTTGTTTACCTTGTTCCAAGCAAGCGCATCGAGACGGTTACCAGCGCGTTGTTGCAACTCGGCGGCGGCCTTGTGAAAAGCATGCACGATGATGTCGTCGCGGGTTTCTCGTCCGGCGGTGGCCTGATCGTTGAACCACTCGGACTTGGGGTGCTCGCGGGTGATGTACTCGAGCACCTCGAGCATTGGCTGGCGCCGGTTGTTGCCGGTGTATCCCCACGAACCACCTCGTTCTGACAAACCGCGCGCGGGCCATTCATCGTTCCACACGCCGGCCCGGTAGTGGTGGAACCAGCGCAGCCAGATTAGCGTCCCGGCAGAGTCGCCCTTGGCCCGGTAATCCCACGTGGTTAGGGTGTCTAGCAGCTTGCGTTCAAAGTCGTCTTTCGGCTTGGCAGCTTCCATAGCGCCCAACAGCGTAGGCAGGAAGCGTTCCGCCGCCTTGTCATAGGCGTCGTTCTGCAAAGGAATCATTTTTTCGATCGTCATGTCGTCACACTTTTCCAGAAGTTCATGCATGCGCCGCGTGCGGTAGCTCGAGTCCCACATCCAGCCAAGGTGATGCGGGTATCCGATTGAGGCCGGGCGGCCGTTGGCAGAGCCGACATAATGTTCCGGGGGGTTCACCGCCAGTGGAAGGCTGCGGCGCGGGATGAAGCCGTGCCAGTCGAATTCGCCCGAGGCGCCGTCCATCGGGATCCGGCCTTGGCCGCGCATCCGCAACGGGATGGCACCGCAGGCGTGAATGGCGATGTTACCGTCCGCGTCGGCGTAGGCCATGCTGAGGGTGGGAATCACGATTTGGTCGAACCCTGCCAATGCTTCCGTGAGGTTGCTGGCCCGGTTCATCATCCAAATGGCGAGTCCGTCGCGAGTCTCACCCAGGCCGGTCCACTGCGCGGCGACCAAGCCTTCGTTGCTGCTGATGATCGGCCCGTGCACGGTGTAGTCGATCGACTCAAGGTGAGCAGCTTCACCCTTGATGGGGATCGTCTCCTCGACGCGGCGGAACTGCTTCCACTCGTCTCGGTGACGGTAGAGCCGAGGATTGTCCGGGTGCGGTTCCTCGATGAAATAATCCATGACATCAGCCTGCATGTTGGTAATGCCCCAGCCAAGGCGGTCGTTGTGGCCTATGACGATATAGGGCGCGGTGGGGAAACCGGCGCCGGCAATGTTCTGGCCGTCGACCGAAAGATGCCAGGCGTACCACAGCGAGGGCAGGTCGAAGCCGAGATGAGGGTCGCTGCAAAGGATCGGTTTGCCGGAACGAGTCTTGCTGCCGTCGATCGCCCAGTTGTTGCTCCCAAAAGCCGTCCCGCGCCCAAGCCACTTAACGCCCTCGAAAGACTCCAGCGCCGCAGCGAATGCATCTTTGCGCCCGGGCAACGGATGCATCGCGCCGGTGGGTGGCGACTTGCGGTCGTACTGTCGGCGCACGGTGGGAATCTCGTAGGGCCGATCGAGCGGCCAAAGCTCTTCCGCCGCGCGGACACCGAGTTTTTCCACCACTGTACCGAACCAAAGGTCGGCATCGGTGCCGCTCTGGTCCCAGCCCATGTACTTGGTGAACACAATGCTGTCCACTGGCGACCACGGCTTGGGTTGATAATCCAGCTCGTTGAAGATGTCTGGCCAACCCGTTTCTTTAAATTGCTCCATGACGGCGTTAACCCCGTCGGCGTAGGCTTTCAATTCGGCGCGAAAATCCGCCGGCACGCGTTCGGAGTTCCACCACGCCTCCGAGGTGCGGCGTAGGCCCAGTCGGCGCATGAGGATGTCGTGCTTCAGGCGGTCTCGTCCGAACACCTCGGCCATCGTGCCGGAAGCCTGGCGGCGCAACAGATCCATCTGCCATAGCCGATCGGAGGCGTGCAGCCAGCCGATGATGCGTGCGCCGTCGAGCCGGTTCGCGACAAACACATGGGGGATGCCAAACTCGTCATGCTGCACGCTGGCCGGTTTATCGAGGATCGACAGCGAAAAGTCATCAGCCTTTGCAGGGTAGACCAGGCAGCCGATCATCGTGAGTAAACAGAAAAGTGATTTCATCACGGGCGAAATAACTATTAACTCCTGCGGTTAAAACCAAGGGCTTTTTTTGATCGCTTGGCTAGGTGCTTGGCAAGGCATAGGAGGACTTCCAGGTTGAGGAAAATCATAAAACAAAATCGGTTTACTAGTTTCATAGTATCAAACAGCTAGCAATTTTAGCACAGCCCATTGATGAACGTATGATGCGTGGTTTTCACGCGTAAGTTTGATTAAATCCAAAATATTAGAATGCCGGCGGTCGTCACATCCTCGTTTTCAGTGTCCATATCAGCTATTTGAAAAACGAAACAGGTCTTGATTTTTATGCTGCCAACAGGCAGCTTCCACGAGATAAATTTTACTTTTTGACGGACTAAAACAGCCATTTTCATGAACTATTTGTGTAAGTTTGCTTGGTTTTCTTTGGTGCTGGCCGGGGGGGTGCCGCTTGGCCAAGCACTGGCCGATGTGCCGAGAGAGGTGCGTTTCAGCAAACATATCGAACCAGTTTTGTCAGACCATTGCGTGCAGTGCCACGGTCCGGACGACAGGGATCGTAAGGCTGATCTTCGTCTCGACATTAAGGGTGGGATATTCAGTCGCTCAGATGATGGCCAGGTGGTTGTGCCCGGCAGGCCGTTGGAAAGCCTGCTGTTCCAGAAGATCACCGCTCACGATACTGACGACCGGATGCCTCCTAAGGTGGCCAAGAAAGAATTGTCGGCGGACCAGATTGCCACAATCAAGCGCTGGATCGAGCAGGGCGCCGAGTGGGAGGGCCACTGGTCATTTGTCACACCGAAGCGACCGGACCTACCCAAGGTGCATCGCCGCACTTGGCCAAGGAACTCGATCGACTTTTTCACCCTGGCCCGGATGGAGGCCAATGGGCTCGAGCCGTCACCGGAGGCGGATCGCCGGACCCTCATTCGCCGGGTGTGCCTCGACCTGACTGGATTGCCGCCGTCGCCGGAGCAGGTTGAGTGGTTCGTCAACGACACCAACCCGAACGCGTACGAGACCCTCGTCGATTCGTTGCTGTCCAGCGAGCGTTACGGCGAGCGGATGACGCTGGCGTGGATGGACGCCGCGCGCTACGGCGACTCGAGCGTGTTCCACGACGACGGTGTGCGTTATATGTGGCCGTGGCGTGACTGGGTGATTCGGGCGTACAATGACAACAAGCGGTTCGACGAGTTTACGATTGAGCAGTTGGCTGGCGACCAGTTGGAGAATGCATCGCTCGACCACAAGGTGGCATCCGGCTTCAACCGCAACCACGGCACGACCGACGAGGGCGGTGTGATCGCCGAGGAGTACCGGGTCGAGTACAACGTGGATCGTGTCAAGACGACCGCCAACGTCTGGTTGGGGCTGACGATGGAGTGTGGCCAGTGCCACGAGCACAAGTACGACCCAATTTCGCAGAAGGAGTACTATCAGTTTTACGCCTACTTCAATGTCAACTCCGACGCTGGCATGCAAACGCGCAATGGCAACTCGGCGCCGATGGTCAAGGTGCCAAGCATGAACCAGAAGCAGGAGTTGCAGCAGCACCGAGAGAAGGTAGCCGCCATGAAAGAGGAGCGGGCCAGGGCCAAGCCGACCGCGAAGGAAATGGACGAGTGGATTGCTGATCACCGCGCCAGTCAACTGCCCGATCCACCAAAGTTGGGCGGGTGGCATTTCCTCGGTAGTTTCACCGCCAACAACAAGGACGCTGCATTCAAGAAAGACTGGGGGCCGGAGAAAAAAGTGGACCTTGGCAAGGAGCACGACGGCAAAAAATGGGAACCGCGCGAGTACGAGGACGGCAAGGTGCACACGCCGGCCATTCCCGGAAACAGCGCGGCTTATTTTTACCGGACCGTGACGGCGGCCAAGGCGCAGGAGGTGATGGTGTCGCTCGGCAGTGACGACGCGATCAAGGTGTTCCTAAACGGCAATCAGGTGTTTGCCAATAACGTTTCCCGCGGCCCGGCGCCTGATCAGGACAAGGCCAAGCTGGCGCTCACAGAGGGTGACAACCATCTGCTACTCAAGATCGTGAACGCCGGTGGCCCGGCCGGTTTCTACTTCAAGCTCGTTGGTTCTGCGCTGCCGGAGAACATCCTGGCGCTGCTGCGCGAGGATGTTCTGAGTGAAGGACACGTGGCGAAGCTGCGAGAGTATTACGAGAAATCCGTCTGGCCCCTGGCCAAGGAGTTGGATGCCAAAATTAAGGCTTCCGAGAAGGCAGCCAGCGATTACGACAAGGGGATTGTCACTGTGATGACGATGGGCGACTTGGCCAAGCCGCGCAAAACCTACGTGCTCGCGCGCGGCCATTATGCGTTGCCTAAAAAGGACGAGGAGATTTTTCCCGGCGTGCCAGCCGCGTTAACGCCGTTGCCGGAGGATTCGCCACCCAAGCGGGTTGGCTTGGCCAAGTGGATTGCCGATGACGACCATCCGCTGACCGCTCGCGTGGCGGTGAACCGCTACTGGTCGATGATCTTCGGCGCGGGGCTGGTGACGACAGTGATGGATTTTGGCACGCGCGGCGCGCTGCCGAGCCATCCGGGGCTGCTCGACTGGCTGGCGCGCGACTTCGCCGATGGCGGTTGGAATGTGAAGCGCGCGTTCAAGCAGATGCTGATGTCGGCGACGTACCGGCAGCAGTCCACCGCCACGGCGGAGCAGCTCCGGCTCGACCCGGAGAATGTGTATCTCTCCCGTGCACCAAGGTTGCGGTTGCAGGGTGAGTTCATCCGCGACAACGCGCTCACCGTCGGCGGCGTGCTCAACGGCAAGGTTGGCGGGCCGAGCGTCAAGCCGTACCAACCGCCGCGCATCTGGAACGAAGTCGCACTCAACGGCGGCCTGTTTTACAAGCCGGACACTGGGCAAAAACTTTACCGTCGCTCGATGTACACCTACTGGAAACGCTCCGCGCCGATGCCGAACATGATGGCGTTCGATGCGCCGACGCGCGAAAAATGCGTTGTCCGGCGGCCTCGCACAAACACGCCAATGCAGGCGCTGGTGACGCTGAATGACGTGCAGTTCGTCGAGGCGGCGCGGCTGTTTGCGGAGCGTGTACTGCAGCAGGGAGGGGTGGATTTCGACTCGCGGCTCGACTATGCGCTGCTGCTCACCACGGCGCGCCCGGCGGACGAGTTGCGCAAGCGCGTGTTCCGCAACTTGTACGATAGCCAGCTCAAGGTGTTCCGCGCCGATGCCAAGCGCGCCGGCGAGTTGCTGGAGTTTGGCGAAACCAAGCGCGACGAATCGCTCGACTTGGCCAAGCACGCCGCTTGGACCACCGTGGCAAGTGCCATCCTCAACCTAGACGAAGTCATCACCCGGGAGTGAACCATGATTCCATTATTCAATTCTGACCATCTGCTCGACCGCCGCAAGTTCCTGAATCTTGGCGCGTGCGGCATGGGGGCGCTTGGCCTCGCGTCGCTTGCCCAGCCGAGCCTGCTTAACGCTGCCACCGGGCGCGGGGGCGGCGTACTGGGCAACCCGCACTTCAAGCCCAAGGCCAAGCGGGTGATCTACCTGTTTTTCTCTGGCGGCCCGTCGCACATCGACATGTACGATTTCAAGCCGGGCATCCGCAAGATCCACGGCATCGAGCTTCCGGACTCCATTCGCCAGGGCCAACGTATCACCGGCATGACATCGGGGCAGAAGTCGTTCCCGTGTGTCGCCCCGATGTTCGAGTTTAAAAAACACGGCCAGAGCGACGCTTACTTTAGCGAAATATTGCCGCACATCGCCACGCTCGCTGACGAGATGACGCTCATTCGCAGCGTGAACACCGAGGCAATCAACCATGACCCGGCGATCACTTACATCAACACCGGCACACAGCAGCTGGGCCACCCGAGCATGGGTGCTTGGCTCAACTACGGCCTCGGTAGCCCGAGCGACAACCTCCCGGGCTACATCGTGATGATCTCCAAGGGGCGTGGCGGCAGCCAGGCGCTTTACTCGCGCCTTTGGGGCAGCGGCTTCCTGCCGTCCAAATATCAGGGTGTGAAGTTCCGCAGCTCCGGCGAGCCGGTGCTGTTCCTCAACGACCCGCCGGGCATCGACCGCAGTTCGCGCCGAGCGATCCTCGACAGCATCCGCGCCGTGAACGAGGCAAAGTTTGCCGAGACGGGTGATGCGGAAATTCAGGCGCGTATTTCCCAGTACGAAATGGCATTCCGCATGCAGGCGAGCGTGCCGGAGCTGACTGATCTTAAATCCGAGCCGGAACACGTCTTCGACCTGTACGGCAAGGATTCCAAAAAGCCGGGCAAATACGCCTACAATTGCATCCTTGCGCGGCGCATGCTTGAGAGCGGGGTGCCGTTCATACAGTTGTTCCATCGCGGCTGGGATCAGCACGGCAATTGTCCGCGCGATGTTCGTTACCAATGCGAGGACATCGACCAGCCAACTGCCGCGCTCGTCAAGGATCTCAAGCAGCGTGGCATGCTCGAGGACACGCTCGTGATCTGCGGTGGCGAATTTGGCCGGACGATTTACTCACAGGGCACGCTCACCAAGGACAACCACGGGCGTGACCATCATGGCCGTTGCTTCTCGATGTGGATGGCCGGCGGTGGAATCCGGAAAGGTCACGTGCACGGTGAGACTGATGACTTCTGCTACAACATCGTGCGCGATCCGGTGCACATCAACGACCTCAATGCCACCGCGCTGCAATGCCTCGGCATCGATCACGAACAATTCACCTACCGCTATCAAGGGCTCGACCAGCGCTTGACAAGTGTCCTCGACCCCACCGTGATCACCCCGATTTTGGCTTAACGCGCCACGTCGTAAACAACTCATCGCCGAGTCGGAGTCGACGGGTCAGTTCCAAGTTAGCTGCCTTGGCCAAGGTGGCGAAACCGTCGCCGTCGGCGATCGTTGGTGCATCGCGTCCACCAATGATCCGCGGGCAGATCGTTAGGTGCAGTTCATCCACAAGGCCAAGCCGGAGCAGTTCGAAGTTCAATTCGCCGCCGCCCTCGCAGAGCAACCGATTGACGGCCCACTCGCGCTGGAGCCAGCCAAGCGCTTGGCCAAGCGCAACCTTGTTTTTTCCGCACACCTTCACGCAGTCGGCCAGACGCTCCAGCTTGGCCAAGCGCGACTTCGGCACCTGGCTCGAGGCCAGCACAATGACCGGCGAAACTTGATTTCGGAAAACCGCCGCCTCCGGATCGACTGAACCAGAACCGCTTACGACGATCCGCAAATTTTGCCTAGCCAAGCCGCCGCGAAGTCGCCGCCGCTCGTATTCCGGGCCACCGGCATCCAGCGTCACCGGCGCGGAGTCCACCGTTCGCGCGCCGCACATGACTGCGTCGGCGGTGGCCCGGAGCGAGAGGAGATTCGCGTGGTCGCGCCGGCTGCCGAACGAGACAAACCGCCGATGTGCGGGGGCGATCTTGCCGTCGGCTGACATCGCCATGTTGATCAGCACGAATGGACGGATCGTTTTCATCCAGTGCAAAACATCGCGTCGCCGTAGCTAAAAAAACGGTACCGCTTGGCGATTGCCTCGGCGTAGGCGCGCAGCACATGTTCGCGCCCGCTAGTGCCGCCCGGCTGCGCGAACGCGCTCACCAGCATCAGTAATGTCGATTTGGGCAAATGAAAGTTGGTGAGCAACTCATCGACAACCTGAAACTCATGCGGCGGATAAATGAAGATATCCGTGCGGCCAAGCTGTGGCGCGATCGGCGCGCCGCGAGTAGCGACCGACTCCAGCACGCGCATGCTCGTCGTGCCAACGGCAACAACCCGCCGTCCCTCTGCCTTGGCTTGGTTGACAGCCTCGGCTGCGGCGGTGTCGATTTCGAACCGTTCCTCATGCATGGGATGATCCTCAACGTGATCACACTCCACCGGCTGAAACGTTCCGGGCCCAATGTGCAGGGTCACCTCCGCGAATGTCACTCCCTTTGCGCGTAGCCGGGCGATCAACTCATCCGTGAAATGCAGTCCCGCGGTCGGCGCGGCGACCGAGCCGTCGTTTTTTGCATACACCGTCTGGTAACGCTCGCGATCGGCGCGGGTGTCGATTGGTGCGCGCTCGATGTACGGCGGCAACGGTGTCTCGCCGATGGCCTGCAGGAGTTCGTGCACGCCCGATGATTGCGGAAGCCGCAGAAGATATTTGCCGGCGTCGTTCTTGTCGATCGACTTAACCCAGTGCGGAGTGGGGCGTCCATCGAGGTCGTGCAACTGGATGCGTGTCCCGTTGTGAATGCGTTTGCCGGGTCGCAGCATGCACCACCATTCGCCGGGCGCATGTTCCTCGGTAAGCAGAATCTCCACCCGGGCGCCGTCGCCCTCCTTTTGGCCGCGCATGCGAGCCGGGATGACGCGCGAGTTGTTTACCACCAACACGTCGCCCGGATGCAGCAGGAACTCTAGTTCGTCGAATTGCCGGTGGGCGATGGCGCCGCTGGCGCGATCGAGCGTCAGCAACCGGGAGGCATCCCGTCGCCCGATGGGATGTTGGGCAATGAGTTCCTGGGGGAGGGAGTAGTCGAAATCGTCCGTCCGCACAGCGGTATCTAGTAGCTGCTTTTGCGGACGGATACAACGCAGCGGAAGCCGAGCCCCAGCAGCCTCGGGGGGGGGAGGGGATACAGATGCTTAATCCCGCCGGCTCGCTTGACCAAGCAGTGGGCAATGCCAAAAACAGACTAAAAAACGGGATTTCCAGAACAAACGAGCAAATAAAAAAATTTCATTTTTTTTAAAAAATCAGTTGACGTCTTGGGGAGGAAACGGTAGAGAACGGGAAAATTTGGGTCGCATGGGGCCAATTTGGTGTCCAAGCAACCTGTTATGTCAGCAATCCAGGACCATCCGACGACTGTTTTTTCCGGTCGATTCTGTCACGGAATCGACGGAAGCCGCCGTGTCATGGTGCCTTCCAAGTGGCGTCCCAAATCCGGTAAAACTGAGTTGTCCATCCTCCCTTGGCCGATTGGTCAGAAGCAGTTTTTGTTGGTTCTCCCACCAGCTCGTTGGAATGTGCTGCTGGATCGTTTCAGCGAGATATCACTGTCGGATGAAGAGGGAGCCGAAGTGGAGCGGGTCATCGGGGGAAGTTCGGCCCACCTGACACTGGACAAGGCGGGTCGGCTGTGTTTGCCGGAGGAACTGGCCGCCGTGGCCGGGCTGAGGAAGGAGGCCATGTTTGTGGGTCGGTTGAACAAGTTCGAAATCTGGGAGCCGGGTCGATTCAACGAAAACAGTAAGGGCAATGAGGCAGTCGCGGCTGCGGCCATCAAGAATTTAAACCTATGAACCTGATGCAATATCTGTCGGTCAGTGGAACCCTCGAGGGACCAAGGGAGAAGTTTCTCTCTCGGAGGATTGGACACAGCCAGGAGGGCTTGGCCGACGAGGGGGGCGGGGAGCTTGCCCATCCGGAGCCGGTGGCGCTGGTTCGGCCAGCGGTGCAGGACTCGGGACAGGGTGAGTTCGGTTTTTTCGAACCTATTGAGGTTGTGCCGAAGCCCTCCGGGCCAGGGAACCATCTGGACCTTGGCCAAGCGGAAGCCAAGCCGCGAGACCGCGATCAGGTCGAGGTTTACAGCCGCATCAGTCCGTCGCGTGTGCGGGTGATCCGGAACGATCTGGCCGGGTCGGATCTCGCGCTTCGCGTCGGTGAAGGGGTGGAACAATTCCGCCCGAGCCTTATTGCCGAGGAGCCGTCGAGAAGCTCTTGGTCCGAGCGCATGCGCGGCCGGTTTGAGTCGTTGAGCCAGGTGTCGCGGTGGGTGTCGCGCCGGTCGTGGCGTTGGCTGCTGGCTTTCAAGTCGTTTTGGCCGGTCGGCATCCTGACCAGGGCGTCTGCCGGTACGCTGAAGGTTGCCCCTGAAAAAGTGGCGGAGGAGACGCCGGCGCAAATGAACTCCACCGAGTTGGACGAGGCGATCGAGATGGCCAAGGACTACAAGACGGACGTGTACGTGGACGGACGAGTGGCGTGGAGCTACGAGGAGTATGCCTCAAGCGTGAAGGAGATTGTTCCCATCGAGGATGCCCATGACTTGTGACCGAATTCATCCACGAACCGGTGCTGCTGGAGGAAGTGCTCTCGGCGCTTCAACCGGCGACGGGCCGGCTGTATGTGGATGGGACGGTCGGTGGCGGCGGGCATGCGGAGGCGATTCTCGAAGCGAGCGGCCCGGACGGAAGGCTGGTGGCGTTCGATTGCGACGACCGGGCGGTGGCCGCCGCGGCCCAGCGCTTGGCCAAGTTTGGCGAGCGGCTGGAACTGCACCGATCATCGTTTGCGGAGATGGCCAAGCGCTTGACCAAGTCGAGCTGCGACGGGGTGCTGCTGGATCTCGGTGTCAGCTCGCCACAACTCGACGAGGCAGAGCGTGGTTTCAGTTTTCAGGCCGAGGGGCCGCTGGACATGCGGATGGATCGGCGGCAGCCGGTGAACGCCGCGCAACTGGTGAACGAGCTCGAGGCCGGAGAGTTGGCGAGGATATTTTGGGAACTGGGCGGCGAGCGCCGGTCGCGCCGCATCGCCCGGGCTATTGTTGAACAACGCGACATGCAAAGACTCGAAACCACCACGCAACTGGCTGACATCGTGGAGCGGGCCTGCCCCCGGCGGGGCGCGCGCACGCATCCGGCAACCGGCGTGTTTCAGGCGTTGCGCATGGCGGTGAACGACGAGCTGGGTCAGGTGCAGGCCGGGCTGGACGCCGCCTGGTCGGTGCTCAAGCCGGGCGGCTGCCTGGCTGTCATCACGTTCCACTCCGGCGAGGATCGGTTGGTGAAACAGTTCAGCCGCTGCCTGGCCAGGCCGTACACGGTGCGCGGCGGGGTTGATGTGCCGGAACTGCGCGAGCCACGCGAGCCGCTGGCCCGGGAACTGAGCCGAAGGGCGGTTAAGCCGGGTGCCGCCGAGCAGGAGCGAAACCCCCGGAGCCGCAGCGCCCAGTTGCGGGCGCTCGAGAAACTGTAAACCGTCATGCCGCGCAACCGTAAAAAGCAGGACTCGCCGTTGAGCGTTGGTTTGTGGATCCGGGCCGCGCTGCTCTGCCTGCTCCTCGGAGGCACGGCGATGGGGTACGTGTGGCAGAAGTCGCAGATTCACCAACTCGGCACCGAGGTCCGAAAAAAAGAGGTGAGGCTCGAGCTGCTCAAGGGCGACAACGAGCGCTGGCAGCAGCTCCGCGCCGAGATGCGCTCGACACAGAAACTTTATGACCGGGTCCGCAAACTCGGGCTTGGACTGACGATGCCGCAGCCGGAGCAGGTGCTGCGACTTTCTGATCTTCCGCTAGACGCCAAGGAGCTGAAGCAAAGCAAACCGGGGGAATACCGAACGGTAACCAACAAGCCGCGCCGGGAACGGCCGTAACGGACATGAAAAAAAACCTGTTCACACACTGACGTGGCAACGATCGCAGCCAACGCTCACCGGGGAAGGGTGATGATACTGGTCTCACTCATAACGGCCGGTTATGTGGGACTCGGGGTGAGGTTGGTGGATATTCAGGTGCTTCAGCACGACAAGCATGCAGCGCACGCGCTGGACAACACCCGCCGCAGGGTGATTCACGCCTCGAGGCGCGGCGATATTCTGGACATCCGGGGCACGGTGCTGGCGACGAGCCGGATCGCCAAGACGGTGTGCGCCGACCCGTCGCTGATGGGTAGCCACCAGCGGCTCGTGGCCCGGGCGATCGCGCCGTTTCTCGGCCGAGATGCCGCTGACTTGGCCAAGCGCATGCAGCGCCGCGTGTACACCGACGCCGAAGGCCGCCAGCGCGAGGACAAGCACGTCGTGCTTGCGCGAAAGGTGTTGCTCGAAGACTGGAAGGGCATCACCAACGCGCTGGCGTACATCGAGTTTGGTGTCGATGTAAAGTCTCTGCCCCGTAAGGAGCGGCTGAACTATTACAACGTCAGGCGCTCCGTGTTCTGCGAGCGGGTCGATTCGCAGTTGCGCGTTTATCCCAGCGGCAACCTCGCCGCGCACGTGACCGGATTTGTCGGTGTGCGCGACCCGGAGGGTTCGAGCGTGCCGGTGGTCGGCCTCGAGGGGAAACACGGCATCGAGAGGATGTTCGACTCGCAACTTGAGGGAGTGCGCGGTTGGCGCGAGACCGAGACCGACCGCAGTCGCGACGAGGTGGTGCCGTTCCGCGTGCGCGACGTGAAGCCGCGCGACGGGATGAACGTGGTGCTGACGCTCGACGCCAACGTGCAGTACATCGCCGAGAAGGCGCTCGAGGCGCTTTGCACGAAGCACACGCCAGCGAGCGCGTGCATCGTGGTGGTGAACCCGAAAACCGGCGCGATTCTTGCGCTGGCCAACCGGCCGACATTCGATTCCAACAAGCCGGGCGACTCCAACGCGGCCAACCGCCGCAACCGGGTGATCGCCGACGTGTTTGAGCCGGGCTCAACCTTCAAGATCGTGGCGGTGTCCGGTGCGCTCAACGAGGGCGTGGTGCGGTTGCATGATCGGTTCCACTGCGAGAACGGCCGCCTTTATTTCGCCGGCAAGGTGCTGCGCGACCACCATGCGTACGGCCAGTTGTCGGTCCGGGAGATCATCACCAAGTCGTCCAACATCGGCACAGCCAAGGTGGCGATGAAGCTGGGGGCGCACCGGCTGCACAATTACATCTCTGAAATGGGCTTCGGCCAGCGCAGCGGGGTAGCGTTGCCGGGGGAGGTGCGCGGCATCCTTCATCCCGTCAGGAACTGGAGCAAGTTGTCGATCTCCCGGATTCCGATGGGCCACGAGATCGCGGCAACACCTCTGCAGCTCGTGATGGCAATGTCCGCAATGGCCAACGGCGGCAACCTGATGCGGCCGCTGCTGGTGGATCGGCTGGTGGATCGGGATGGGAATGTCGTGATGCAGTATGAACCGACTGTGGTTCGCAAGGTGATCCGCGATGAGACAGCGCAGCAGATGGTGAAGACGCTGATAACGGTGGTCTCTGCCGAGGGCACCGCGCGCCAGGCTTGGCTCAAGAACTATGCCGTCGCCGGCAAGACTGGCACGGCGCAAAAACCGTCGAAGACACGGCGCGGCTATGAGGTCGGGAAATATTTTTCGTCGTTCATCGGATTCCTGCCGGCGGAGAATCCTCGGTTGTGCATCGGTGTGTTTGTGGACGAACCACACAACGGACACTACGGTGGCGTGGTGGCAGGTCCTACATTCAAGGTGATTGCCGAGAAATCGGCCAACTATCTCGGCCTCGAGCCGTCGATACCGGTAAAGCCGATGTCGGAGCAGAAACCCCGGGTGGTGCTGAGATGATGGAACCCCGAACGCTAGGTTTTGTGGAGGAGAGCTGTAACGGGCAACTCGTCGCGGGCGAACGCTCGGCGAGTGTGCGCTGCATCTGCACCGACTCGCGCTTGGCCAAGGCGGGCGACCTGTTCGTGGCGATTCGCGGTGACCAGTTTGACGGGCATGACTACCTCAACGACGCGCTTGGCCAAGGGGCGGAGGCGGCTGTGGTCAGCCGAGCCCGGCTTGGCCAAGCGAAGGTCGCCGGGCCGAGGATCGAGGTGGAGGAGACGCGGGATGCGCTTGGCCGACTGGCGGCCCGGTACCGGCGGGATTTTGAGCTGCCGGTTGTTGCGGTGGGCGGCTCCAACGGCAAAACCGGCACCAAGGACATCTTGGCGGCAGTGCTGGGGCAACGGCTCGAGACGCTCTCGAGCGAGTCCAGTTTCAACAACGATATCGGGGTGCCGCTCACATTGTTGCGGCTGCGCGGGGCCCACGAGGCGGCGGTGCTCGAGGTCGGCTCGAATCATCCCGGCGAACTGCAGCCGCTGCTGCAACTCATCCGGCCAAGGTACGGCGTGCTGACGAGCATCGGGCGCGAGCATTTGGAGTTTTTCGGGAACCTCGAAGGGGTGATCGAGGAGGAGGGAGAGCTGGCAGAGGTGCTGCCGCCGGAGGGCTGCCTGTTTGTCAATGGAGACATCGAGGGGCTGGAGGCCATCCGCGTCCGCTGCCGCGCAACAGTTGTCACGGTCGGGGAGGGGGAGGGCTGCGACTGGCGGCTTGCCGGCATTGCGCTGGACGATGAGGGGACAACTTTCAAACTGATTTCGCCGAAGGGAGATTGGAGCGGAGCCTACCGCATCAACCTGCTGGGCCATCAAAACGCCCGGAACGCCGCGCTCGCAATGGCGCTTGCGGCGGAGCTGGGCCTGAGCCGGGAGGAACTGGACCAGGGCCTGCAGTGTTGCCGTCCGGCGTCGATGCGAATGGAGATGCAGACACTCGGCGGTGTCCGCATCATCAACGACGCCTACAACTCCAATCCGGACTCCCTTCTGGCGGCTTTGGAGACGATGGAGTCGTTTCCGACTGGGGGAAAACGCATTGCCGTTCTCGGTGACATGGCCGAGCTTGGACAAGCCAGCGAGTCCGCCCATGTTGAGGCGGGCCGGCTTGCGGCCAGGCTTGGCCTGGACGGCCTGATCGCCGTGGGCCAATGGGCGGACACGACGGTGCGCGCGGCGCAGGAGGACGGTCTGGCCAACGTGGCGGCTTTCGATGACGTCAACCTGGCCGGCCGGGCGCTGGCTGTTAAGCTGAGTCCCGGGGACGTGGTGCTGATCAAGGGCAGCCGAGCGGCAAAAATGGAACGCATCATCGAGGCACTTTCGGAGGCCATGAAAACGTAGCGACGCAGGATGTTTTTTTACCTCAGCCAGGTGCCGCAGTGGTTGGCCGGAAACGGCCACGCCGTCTTGGCGGACTGGCTCTCTTTCCTGCGGGTGTTCCAGTACATCACTTTCCGGACAGCCGGCGCGGCAGTCACGGCGCTGCTGTTTTGCTGGTGGTTTGGCCCGAAAATCATCGGGCTGCTTACGCGGCTGAAATTCAGCCAGGACTACAAGGACAAGGCCGAGGAAGCAGGTGGTCTGGATGCGCGGGTGCTCAGCAAGAGGGGCACACCGTCGATGGGGGGAGTCATGATCGTGCTGGCGCTGGATGTGACCGCGCTGCTCTGGGCCAGGTGGAACGAGTTTCTCGCGTTGAGCCTGATGTCGGTGGTGGTGCTGGCGGCGCTGGGTTTTTACGACGACTGGGTCAAGCTCACCAGGCAGGACAAGGACGGCATCCACTCGAAAGTGAAGCTGGCGGTGCAACTGGCGCTGGGCCTATTCATCGGGCTGTATCTGTGGCATCACCCCACCAAGAGCGACTTGATCGGGAAACTGGTGGTTCCTTTTTACAGCGGGCAAGACGGCCCCGGAGGGGAGATTGTGTTTGCCGGGGTGGGGGTTGTGGGATTGCTGGTCACCACGGCGGCCATCGTGGGCAGTTCCAACGCAGTGAATCTGACTGACGGCCTCGACGGCTTGGCCATCGGCTGCACGCTGATCGTGACGTTCGTGTTCATCATTTTCACCTACATCGCCGGCAACAAGATCATGGCCGACTATCTGCGCGTGCCGTACGTCGAGGGGGCGGGGGAGTTGACAGTGTTCTGCGCGGCGATGGTGGGTAGCGGGCTGGGGTTTCTCTGGTTCAACTGCCACCCGGCGCAGGTGTTCATGGGCGACACCGGGTCGCTGGCGCTGGGCGGCGTGCTCGGCGTGATCGCGGTGCTGATTCACCAGCCGTTTGTGCTGGTGATTGCGGGCGGGGTGTTCGTGCTCGAGGCGGTTTCGGTGTTGGTCCAGACCGGCTGGTTCAAGCATACGCGGCGAAAATACGGCGAGGGGCGGCGAGTGTTTTTAATGGCGCCACTGCATCATCACTTTGAGAAAAAGGGCTGGTACGAGTCGCAGGTGGTCGCGCGGTTCTACATTCTGGGAATTCTTTTTGCGGTGCTCGCTTTGAGCACGCTGAAATTGAGGTAAGTTAGGCGGTCATGTTCAAGCTGAAAGGCAAACGGGTTTTGTTGGTCGGCCTCGGTTCGCGGGGCCGGGCAGCCTGCCGCCTGCTCTGTGACTGCGGCGCCTCGGTGGTGGCGGTGGATCGCAAGGAGGACGACCTGCTCCGCCGCGAGACCGAGCCGTTGGCCAAGCTGGGGGCGAAGGTGCATCTCGGCTTGGCCAAGCCGTTGCCCAAGCTGCTCGACGGCGTCGAGTTGGGCGTGATTAGCGTGGGCGGTATCCGTGAAACGGCCTGGGTGCGCGCCCTGCGCCGGGCGGATTTGCCTGTGATCGGCGAGCTCGAGCTTGGCTTCCAGCAGTTACGCTGCCTAAACATCGCCGTGACCGGCACCAACGGCAAGACTCCGGCGGCCAAGCTGATCGAGCAGGTGCTGGTCGGCGGGCAGCGGGAGGCCCGACTGGCCGGCAAGGTGGACTACCCCGTCTGCGATGCCGTGGACGGCTCGAAAGAGCTGGATTACCTGATCCTTGCCGTGAACTCGTTCCAGCTCGAGTTGACCCAGTTTTTCAGCCCCACGGTCGCTGTGCTGACGAACATCGCGCCGGACCACATGGATCACTACGGCAGCGTGGCGGAGTACGTGAGCGCCAAGGCGAGAATATTCGTCAACCAGCAGCCGTTCGACTGGGCGATCATCCAGAGCGAGGCGCTGGCACAGATCCGGTCGTTCGGCATCGAGATCCCCTCCAAGATCATCACCTTCAGCGCGAGCAACCGCCGGGCGGACATCTCGCTCGATCGCGGCCTGATCATGAGCCGAGTGCCGGGCTGGGAGGGCCCGCTGATGGACTTCACCGAGTGCCAGTTGCAGGGGGCGCACAACGCGGAGATCCTGATGGCGGCGCTGGCGGCGGGCCGGGTGTTCCGGATTCCGCTGGAGCAATCGGCGGACATCCTCCGAAACCACCCGGCGCTGCCGCACCGGTGCGAACTCGTAGCCGAGATGGACGGGGTGAGCTACATCAACGACTCCCGATCCACCAACCTCGCCGCCCTCGAGAAGTCACTTTTCTCAATAAAACCGGGCCTGGGCGGTCGCCCCAACGTCTGGTTGCTGGCCGGCGGACGCGACAAGGCCGGCGCCTACCACGACATTGGCCCGCTGCTTTCACAGAGGGTCAAGGCGGCATTTTTGATGGGCGAAACCCGCGAAAACCTGCGCGCCGCATGGAGCCTCTTCACGCCCTGCCGCCTGGTAGATTCGCTGGAGGAAGCCGTCCGCCAGAGCGCTGAACTGGCCGAGGAGGGCGACGTTATTTTACTCTCGCCAGCGAGTGAGGATTCCGGTAGTGTCAATGGCTATCAACATCGTGGCGAGATGTTTCGGCGCTCAGTCGAACACTTGGCCGGTTCTTCAACGGAAGCTGAAAGCACCGGTAAGGCCAATTCAGCCTCAAAAACAATCCCTGTTTTGTCGCGATGAATCCTGCCCGCCGACCACTATATCTTGTGTTCCCCCCCTTTTGCGCTTGGCCAAGCGCACGTCAATTTTTTCAATCAACCAAGGAGTAAAACATCATGTCCAGTCATAATCCCCTACGACCCAAAAGTTCCCTGCTCGAGCAGAAAGCCAAGAGCCGCTCCGGCCTGCAGATGGTGATGATCATCGTGGCCGTGCACGTGGTTTTCCTTGGAGGGCTGTTGTTCTCCGGCTGCCGCCCGGAACAACCGACACCCGGCACGGCGGCCGACACCAACGCCATTCCGGTCTTGCCACCCATCGGGGGAGGGGTGGCGTCTCCGCCAGGACAGAGCAACGTGGTAAACATAGTGAATGCGCCCGCTGCGGACACCAACGCCGTGACCGCCGCCCCGCCGCTTCCGGGCGTCACGACCGGCGAAGCCCAGCCGCCGCCCGTCACAAGCGACCCGGCCCCGGCGGAGGACGTCGTTCCGTTGATTCCTGAGCCAACGGGTGAACCGGAGGTGCCGGTGGCCACCGGCGAGGAAGAGTACGTCGTGGGCAAGGGAGACAACTTCACCACCATCGCGCGCAAATTCGGCGTCACGGTGCAGGCCGTCATCAAGGCCAACCCGGCAGTGGATCCAAACCGCATGGCGGTTGGCCAAGTGCTGATCATCCCCGCGCCCGCGGCCAAGCCGCCCGCACCGGTGGTGCCAGAGGGAACGGTGGTGTACGAGGTTAAGGCGGGCGACAGCCTTTACGCCATCGCCAAGGAGCACAAGATCACGGTCAAGGCCATCCGCGATGCCAATAGCCTGACAAACTCAAAAATTCAACCGGGGCAAAAATTGACCATTCCCCCGCCGGCGACCGACAACTAGCCAAACGAGCGATCCGTCCCGATGAAGCTCGCCTCGACCACGCTGGTGTTTGTCGTTTCAGCCCTGCTTGCGCTGGGGTTGGTGATGCTCTACAGCGCCACCATGTTTCACCGCAGTGGCGGATTTCTGGGTTCGCAATTGCTGTGGTGCTGCATTGGGTTGGTGGTCTGCCTTGGCGCGGCTATGGCGGACTACCAGATGCTTAAAAAAATCTCGGCACCGGCGCTGGTGCTGGCGCTTCTCCTGTTGGTGGCGGTGATGCTCCCCGGCATCGGACTGGAGCGCAACGGCGCCCGCCGCTGGCTGCAGTTGCCGGGCACGACGTTCCAGCCGTCCGAGTTTGCCAAGCTGGCTGTCATCATCGCGCTGGCCCATTACTGCGAACGCAAGGGCCGCAGGATGGGCACGTTCAGGTACGGTCTGCTGATTCCCGGGCTGGTGCTGGCGTTGTTTCTCGGTCTGATTTTCATCGAGCCGGACTGGGGTGCGACGGCGCTACTGGCCACGGTGTGCGGGTTGATGCTGTTCCTGGCCGGCACGAAGCTGCGGTTCATGGTTCCGCCGGTGATCGTGCTCGGGGTGGCTGGCAGTTTCCTGCTGTCGCAAAACACGGTTCGCCTAAATCGCATCATGAGCTGGCTCGATCCCGAGGGCACGAAACAGGGGGTGGGCTATCAGACGTGGCAGTCACTGATCGCGCTTGGCTCGGGCGGGACAACCGGCCTTGGGCTCGGCAACGGACGCCAGAAACTTGGCTTTGTGCCGGAACACCACACCGACTTTATATTCTCGGTGATCGGCGAGGAACTCGGCTTGGTTGCTACAATGGGAATCGTGGTGGCGTTCGTCCTGTTTGTGATTTGCGGAGCATTTATCGCGATACGGTCGCGCGACTTTTTTGGTTTTCTGCTGGCCTCCGGGATGACGCTGCTGATTGGCCTTCAGGCGTTCATCAATATTGGCGTGGTGACCAGCACGCTGCCCAACAAGGGACTCCCTCTGCCGTTCATCAGCCGGGGCGGCACGAACCTTGTGGTGATGTTGTTTTGCGTCGGGGTGCTGTTGAGCGTCGCGCGGTTTGCGAGCCGCGAGGGGCAGGTCAAGACGGCTGGAGCGAACGATCCCGGCGGGTACTCACCGTTCCGGGCCAAGACATGAGCATGAATCCCCCGACCAAGCGCGTTGCTATCGCCTGCGGCGGAACCGGCGGACACCTGTTTCCCGGCTTGGCCGTGGGCGACGCGCTCGTGACGCGCGGCTGCGAGGTCACGCTGCTAGTCAGCCCGAAGGAGGTGGACCAGACGGCGGTCAAGTCGGCCTACGGCATGGAGGTTGAGTCGCTGCCGGTGGTCGCTCTCAGCGGCAACTTGCCCCGGTTCGCCGCCGGCTTTTGGTCGTCGCTCGGCCAATGCCGAAAACTTTTTCGCGACAAACCGCCCGATGCCGTGCTGGCGATGGGAGGATTCACCAGCGCGCCGCCGGTGATCGCCGGGAAGCTCATTGGCGCCCGCATTTTTCTCCACGAGGCGAACGCCGTCCCGGGCCGGGCGGTGAAGCTGCTGGCGCCGCTGGCCGACGAGGTGTTCGTTCAGTTTCCCGCTGCGATACCGCGCGTGCTGAGCACCGACATTCGCGCCACCGGCCTGCCGGTGCGCTCGGCAATGGAGCCGTTGGCCAAGGCCGACGCGCGAATCGCACTTGGCCTGGCTGACGACCGGCCGGTGCTGCTCGTGATGGGCGGCAGCCAGGGGGCGCAGTCGATCAACCAGGCACTGATCAACTCGCTACCGCGCTTGGCCAAGGCGGTGCCGGGACTGCAGTTCATCCACTTGACCGGCAGCGGCGTCGTCGAGCCGGTGCGGCAGGCGTACGAGGTGCTTGGCCTAAGCGCCGTGGTGCGTCCTTTTTTGACCGAGATGGAGTATGCGCTAGGCGCGGCTGATCTGGCGGTGAGCCGCTCAGGGGCGTCGTCGCTGGCTGAATTTTCCGCGATGGAGCTGCCGGCCATATTGATCCCGTACCCCACTGCGGTGGACGACCATCAACGGCTCAATGCCCAGTCGTTTGTGGATATTGGCGCGGCACGGTGTTTTCACCAGAAGCAACTGACGCCCAACCTGCTCGTCAGCCAGTTGAGCGAGCTCTTCGGCAGCCCGGCCAAGCTCGAGGCCATGGCCGGCGCGATGAAACAATGGAAGTCGGCACAGTCCACCGTGGAGGTCGTGCAGCGGATTTTCGAAGCGTGCGGTTGGGAGGACAACGCCGGGGACGAACTGATGTTCGGCCTACCAAGAGGAAAGGAGGCAGCGGCATGAGCACCGGAGTCGCAGCGCCGGTGTCGGAAGAGGTGAAAGCAGTGCTCGAGAGCGCCGCCGCTGACGGGACGGTCGTCGAGCCGGATTGCCTACTCGCCGAAATGACGACCTTGTGGGCGGGCGGCCGGGCCGACTTTTTCGCCGAGCCCAACAGCGAGGCCGGTCTCTCGGCGTTGCTGGTCGCGTGTCGTGAGAGGGGACTACTGGTGACGGTGCTTGGATGCGGGTCGAATTTTCTTCCGCTCGACTCTGGTGTGCGCGGGTTGACGGTGCGGCTGGGCCGGGCGTCCTTCACCGGCATCGAGGCGGCCGGGTCGAGGCTCAAGTGCGGCGCCGGGGCGAAGTTGAAAAACGTGGCCGCCGAGGCCAAGCGCTGCCGCCTGGCGGGGATGGAGTTTCTCGAGGGCATCCCGGGGAGCATCGGCGGCGGGCTGCGTATGAACGCCGGGGCGATGGGAAGCGAACTGTTCGACGTGGTGGAGACGGTGCGATTCATGGATCCCGAAGGCGCGGTGTTCGAGATGTTGGCAGAGTCGATCGAGCACCAGTACCGAAGCTGTCCGTTGTTGAAAAACCAGATCGCGCTGGGAGCGGTGCTCAAAGGCGAGCCGAACACTGCAGAGGCCAT